>ENA-UOJH01000029-UOJH01000029.1-human-gut-metagenome-genome-assembly--contig:-C148-NODE-29-length-159223-cov-9.414625_pt1 | contig 159223 bp, 131 predicted proteins | sample MGYA00242345_ERZ723892 | MGnify/ENA metagenome assembly ERZ723892 | reverse complement strand
GAAAATCTATTGCTTTTATTGAAAGGAGGGGAGGTGCGGCTCCTCTCATGACTAAAGTCACGAGTCTCCACCGCACCATGAAGATGAATATTACTGTTTATCTCGGTTCCCGTTGTGGGAACCAACCTTGTTATGCTGATTATGCCTATGCCTTGGGAGCCTGGATTGCCTGCCACGGCCACACGCTCGTGTACGGCGGAAGCCGGACCGGACTCATGGGAAAGCTTGCCGACGGCGCTTTGCAGGCCGGTGGGGAAGTTATCGGTGTAGAACCACAGTTCTTCATGGATGAAGAATTACAACATGAGGGCTTGACGAAACTCATCGTGACGCCGGACATGACATCGCGCAAGCAGCAAATGATGGACTTAGGCGATATTTTCCTGGCCTTTCCCGGCGGCATCGGGACGCTGGAAGAAATCAGCCAGGTCATGAGCCAGGTAAAACTGCACCAGGTGGAAGGGCGCTTTGCCTTTCTCGACTTCAATGGCTATTATCAGCCCATGAAAGCCTTGATCCAGCAGATGAGCGCCGAAGGTTTCGTCGATAAAGCTTGGGCTGATGGCGTACCCTTCCTGCCATCCTTGGCAGGGCTCACGGCTTTTGTCCTCGGCCGCAATTTGCCAAAACCGGGCGAAACGTGGCGCCATTTCAAGAACCATATGTACCGCATCCTCGATTTAGCGGATGACGCCGAAACGGGTGAAACCTACGTCGTCTATAAGACCTTGTATGGTGAATACCGCGATTTCATCCGCCCTCTGGACATGTTCCTCAGCGAAGTGGACCATGAGAAATATCCCGACGTCCCACAAAAATGGCGCTTTGAAAAAACGGCGGACCTTTGTTCCTGGAATCCGGCTATTTCCAGCCAATATCTGAAAAAGTGAATGTTAATAGATGATAACAGGTGTATTTTTGTCGACGTTTTTATAGATCTTCGCGGCATTGGCCGGCGGCAGGTTCAAACAGCCGTGAGAGCCGTTCGATTTGTAAATCTGGCCACCAAACGAGGAACGCCACGGTGCGTCATGAAGGCCGACATTGCAGTTGAAAGGCATCCAGTATTTGACTTTCGAGTCGTAGCCTTGACCGCTCAGGGTGGCATTTCGTGTCTTATAAGTCAGGCCGTAAATGCCCTTGGGCGTACCGTGCTTACGTGTCGGATTGCCCGAGACGAGATAGCTTTGGAGAAGGCACTGGCCGTCTTTATAGAGCCATAGCTGCTGGTCCTTCAGACTGACTTCGATGTACGTCGTGCCCCAGTCTTGATGGCCGTGGACCGCAGCCGTCTGGGCGTAGACTGGTTCACAGACCGTGCTCTGCTTCTGGGTCAGGAGGTCTAGCAGGTGGGCCGTTTCCTTTTCCTGGTCGATGCGCCAGCCGTAATCGCCTTCGCTGATCGTGATGTCCTGACCGCCGGAAGTGTGGAACGTCCGCGGCGTATAGGCCGTATCGTATTTGTCGGCCAGTTCTTTGACGAAGGCCCGAACCTGCTGCGGGTCAAAGGTGACCTGGCCGTTGGCATCGGTTCTGAGCCAGGAGACGATGCGGCCGCCGTCGAGGGTCTCGCTCTTATCGCCGAACTGATAAGTGATGGCCACGCCAGCGTAATCCTTCTGGGCTTCTTCCAGCGGCGTCAAAGAAACGGGTGCAGCTTCCTTCGACACCAGGAACTTTTCGGCCTGTCCGCCTGAGAGGGCAAAGACACCGCTGCCGACCAGAAGTCCAAGACAGACAGTCCCGAGAATTAGAAAATAGTGCTTTCGCTCCATGAAAAATCATTCCTTCAAGTACACTTTAAGATAAATCTTTTCTCAATGTATCACAAATTGTAAAGGAATGCAAGGAAAGCAGCCAATATCTGAAGAAGTGAATCACAGGCGCTGGATCGCGTCGAGGGCCAGCGGCGACCGTTCACATTCATCGGCCATCATGGTCAGCTGGTAGCATAAAGGGCTGCCTTTCATTTTGCCAGCGGCATAGGTCAGGCCATTGGTCCGTTCATCCAGGAAGGGCTTGTCAATCTGGCTTGGGTCGCCGACGAGGATAATCTTCGTGCCTTTCCCGGCCCGGGTGATGATGCCTTTGACCTGGTTCGGCGTCATGTTCTGAGCTTCGTCGATGATGAGATACGTCTTTTCCAGGGAGCGGCCGCGGATGAAATTGAGGGCTTCCGTCTGGATGAGTTGGCGATCGAAGATTTCCTCAATTTTTTTGGCCAGTTCCCGTTCGTTCTCGTAGCGTTCGTCTTCATTACTGTCGATAAGCTGTTCCAGGTTGTCGATGATGGGCCGCATGATGGGCGAAATCTTTTCCTGTTCGTCGCCGGGCAGGAAGCCGATGTCCGAGTCAAACTGCGCATTCGGCCGGCAGATGAGAATCCTCCGGTATTCGCCGGTCGGATGGTTGATGATTTTTTTCAAGCCCACAGCCAGGGAATAGAACGTCTTTGCTGTCCCGGCTGGCCTTTGATGATGACCAACGGGGCTTCCGAAGTCGGCTGCATGAGGACTTCCTGCATGAAATACTGGCCGGCATTGCGCGGCTTGATACCATAAGGCGTGACACGGCTGTAAGTCAGGGGCAGGACTTGTCCTTGATGGACCCGGCTTAAATGGGTTTTGTGCAAAGACGCGTCGGCCTATAAGATGATGAATTCATTTTCCTGGACTTCCGAAGCATAACTGCGTCCTTCGCTGTCCGTTAGATAGAGCTGGCTGACGGCAACGCCTTGGGTCAGGAAATCGTCGAAAGCCGCTTCCGGTACATAACAAGTCAGACGGTCGGTATAGGCATCCTTTTCTGGAAGGACCTGTTCACGGCTGAAATCCTGGGCTTCGATATGCAGGACCTGTGCTTTCAGGCGCAGGACCAGATCCTTCGTGACCAGGATGGGCTAACACGACTGCAGATGACGGCAGACCTTGAGAATGCGATTTGGATTTTCCAACAGAACGCTGGAGCCGGATCCGCACGAATAACCTAACAGAACGGGTGAATCGCGAGATACGCCGCCGTACACGGGCCATTGGTGCCTTTCCTGACGGCAACAGTGCTTTGATGCTCGTCTGTGCCAGACTTCGTCATGTTGCGCCTCGGAATGGGGCTCAAAACGCTATATGGACATGGAGCATCTATTCAAGATGGAAATTGAGCAGCCAAATGACGAGGAAAATCCATATATCTGATTACGATATTTACTGGCGGATGAAATGAATTTGCGAAAGAATCTTGACACTACCCGGTTTTGGGATGGACATCCCAGGAGCAGCTTGGACAACAGGAATACATTCGAGGAGGAGTCCATTTCGAGGAGGAGTCCATCATGAAGGTACAGGAAAAGATGAAGACATATGGAAAATTGCTTTTTCGAGAGCTTTTTGTGAATTTTTAAGTGGCTTAAAATAACTTACGATAATTTAACGTTAATTCAACTGCTAGGCCCCGTGCGGGTTGCGGGGGTTCTTCCGTCCTTTCTTCCGTCCTTGGCTCTCCAGGACGGAAGACGGGGCGGGTGTATTCTCAATTACAGAAATTGTTCCATGGCGTCGACGGCAGCTTTTTCGCGTTTATCCGTGACAGTGTCGTAGACGTTCGCCGTGGTGTAGATGGATGAATGTCCCAAACGTTTGGAAACGTAGTCCAGGGGCAGGCCGTGCTCGATTAGCATTGTGGCGTGGGTGTGCCGGAACGAATGGAAGCTCGTGCCAGGGAAGTGTTTTTTGCACCACATGCCGAAGTATTTAACGTTGTTGCTCGTCATCTGGCGGCCGTCATCCATGGTGCAGACGAATTTGTGCTGCGGATCCTCGCGATAGAATGGGCCGGCCTGGAAGCGGTTTTGGTCCTGCCACAGTTTTTGTGCCTTTAGCTCGGCGTAAAGTTTGGAACCAAAGGTAATGGTCCGGGCTGACGATGCGGTCTTCGCGGCAGTGATTTTCGGCAGCCCTTTTTTGTCGTAGCTCGTGCCGGTGATGTGGAGGGTACGGGCTTTCATGTCGATGTTGTCCCAAGTAAGGGCCAGGCACTCTCCCAGCCTCATACCCGTATAGTAGGATAAGGCACAGGGCATATGAATCGGACGGCCTGCGGGGAACTGCCTAAAAATGGCCTGGATGGCTTTGGGCGTAAAGACTTCCGGCTTTTTCGGGGCCGTTCGGTACGGCGGCAGCTTGACGTTATCCATGGGGTTGGTGAGTAAATAGTGACGGTTGGCGACGGACCAGCGCAGGGACGACCGAAGGCAGCTCATGATGCTCTTGACCGTCGACTTGGAATACTGCTCTTTCAAATCCAGCACCCAGTCCTGGAGGGCGGCCGTGGTCAGCTCGCGCAGCTTCCAAGCGCCGAAAACCGGGGCAATATGGTTGCGGATGGCTGCGTCGTAGGCGTCTATCGTGTTCGGTTTCAGGTAATGGCGGGCGTATTTTTCTAACCATTCCTGGAGGAACGCGGCAAAGGTCATCGACGATGGCTCGAAATATTTCCCGGTCCGGTCCTGTTCGGCCATGGCCAGGCGGTAGGCCCGGCATGCTTCAGCACGGGTGAAGCCGCCGAAATGTTCATGGCGATGACGAACACCATTTTTATCCATTTCATTAATAGTGTAATACCAACGATTTTTTATTTTTCGAACATACATTGTGTGTCCTCCTTTACAACAAAAAAGGACGTATAGGGTAATGATAACACGGCGTAATCCAAGTATCCTTTTAGATGATTTACACGCCAGCAGTACGGCAATACTGCCGGCGCGTCCCGTGTCCTGGTTCGCAGGATGCGGGATTTTTTTTATGGTTTACAGATTAGGCAAGGCCTGAATCCACGATTTATAAGTTCGTCCCGATTATCAAAGTAGATGCGGTTGCTTTCACTCATCCGCCTTTCAGCACGACAACCAGACCGATGAAAAACTCCTGTGCGTGCATTTCCTACATAAGTGGTGGAAATTGGATTTTGAATATCTTGATTTACAGGTAATGTTGGTTGAAAAGATTTGGTAGATGAACCGGGACCCGTTGTTGCAGGAAGTACAATGGGGGAAGTATCCTTCGTAGAAGATGGAGACTTTTTTAGCGGAATGGATTGTTTTGTCGGCGGTGAGGCTTTCTGTTTAGATGTTGAAGGACCTAACAGGCCAAAGCCATGCGTAAAGAATGCCAATAAAATTACTATGCATAGTGAAATATATTTGAATTTTGAAAAAGAATGTGAATGTGGGGTGGCAGCTACTTTGATGTATCCATTACCAGAGGCGCGCGGAGGACTAGATTGAGTATCAGAAGCCGGCTTATTGAGTGGAGGTGAAATAAAATCAGGGTGCTGCATTTTGTTACGAATATAAGCATCTAAAATATGGAGCTTTTTTGTATTTGCATCAGTGGAGTGAATTAACCCCTAGGCAATACCGTTAATTCTCAATGCTTCCGTAAACTCGCCTATGGAGCATAAGGCTTTTGCTCCGGAATAATATACTAAGCCAGCTAATGTGCTGATATATTCTCTCATATAGAAATATTTTTGCTTTTGAAGATAAGAGGTAAGCACTTTTTTTGCTATGGGAAACTCGTCTTCAAATGAAAGCAGTAGAGACTGGATAGTTGCTTCATCAGATTCTTTAGCTAGTTTTGATGAATAAAATTTACAGAGATTTTCAATGTCACGGAGTCCGGTTAAAAATTTTTGTTGTGATGCGGATAATTTACCACTAGGATAATTTAGCGTAAAAGGACAACGTGGATAATTGGGGCAACCCCAAAAGTAGCCATAATAACCATTTCGTAAGTGCATAGGAACTCCACAATGTGGACAGCAGGGAGGGGCCTTGGAACTAGGTAATCTGGATTTCATGATAATCACCTTGAATCTTAGAATAGAATTTGAACAAGCTAAGACCTTTCTTCTAGTAACCGATATAAAAGTTCTTTAGTAAAAGGAATACCATAAGCCTTAACGAACGCCAACTCGCCAGCCATATATCCTGGACTATATTTTTTGAATGGGATTATAGTAGTTATGGAAGAAGGACCGCCGCGACCAACATTGCCTTCTTCGTCACATTCATAAAGGGATTGTAATTGATAGGCTATTGTTTGTTTATCATAATCGTAGTAAAACAGCATGGAACGTTTCATGCCTCCATGTAAGACATAATCAAAATAATAGGTAGTAGCTTGTATTTCGTAATAAGGCGGATCATAACGAACGACATTCACAGAATTCATATCAATGTATGCCTTGAATCTTGATGTTGAATCATAACTAACAAAGCGCTTCGGATAGTTATCAAAATAATTGGCCCATGCAACGGAAGTCAGCAATAAACAGGATAGTAGCGAAATTAAAAATTTTTTCATAAAGAATCAGCTCCTTAAAAAAGGAATCAAGAAAATAAATCATGAATAAAAAGTAGTACATATCCTAAAATCATCAAAATAACAATAGTAGCAATACAGAATAAAGCCCCTACTGCTAGATGAAATACAACAGCAATCATCAAATATAGTATCAATGACCAAAAAATTCCATACACAATTAAGTTCAGTAGAAAATTAACAAATTTATTCTTCACCCAGTGAGAGTAGAGGAACGAGCCGGACCATTGGCTAATATAATTTTCTACACATTGCTTAATGTAAAATAGCTTATTTGAAAGATGCAGTGATTTTATTGCGTAAATAACTTTCTCTTTTAGCGTTAAAAGCTTTTCAACAAGAAATAAAAAGACGATGGTACAGATAGCTAATACAGTAAATAATATAAAATAAGATGTCGGGACGGCCCAAAATACTAAGCCTATAAAAACTACAATTAATAATACAATCAGAATATCTGACAAGAACATAAGCATCCCTACTTTATTGAATGAGTATCAAAGTTAACGATGATTAAATTACCTCGTCGTTCTTAATCTTGGGAGATACCATTTCATACTGAAGGTCTAAAATAGTCAATACCGTTTTTTTACCTTCGGGAGTAAGGCGACGATATTTTTTTATTATATTTATTTCTTCTGGAGTAAAGCTGTTATTTGTGGAAGGAAGCGTAGCAATCGACGCCATTCCACCATCTTCAATTAGATTGCTTTTTTTTATTCCAAAATGATCCGCAATCTTTTGAATAGCTCCCATGCGAGGTTCCTTCAGCCCTCGTTCCCAAGTAGATACGGCTTTGTCGCTTACTCCAGCAATAAGTGCCAGGTCTTTTTGAGATAAACGGTATTTTTCGCGCAATAATTTTATGTTTTCACTAATAGCCATAAGGGAAAACACCTCCTTGATTACTTACATCATACAAGAAAAGTAGAAATAAATCAACATAAAGTAGATATGATTCCACAATACGGCATTGACATTCTACTTAAAGTAGATTATTATAAAGATGAAAGGAGGGAGCGTATATGACGTACAGTATATCGCAAGCACGAAAATTAAGGGATAAAAGGCAAAAGGATATGGCTGATTACTTGCATATTCACGTACAGACATATCGTAAGATTGAAAAAAATCCCGAACTCGCTACCATCAAGCAGGCGAAAATGATTTCGGAATATTTGAATATGCCTTATGACAATATCAATTTTTTTAACTCGTAGCTCTACTTTAAGTAGATAATAAAGGGAGCAAACATGGAAAAACTAATCATGGACTCATATAGGGATTGTACTGGAACGTTTTTTGTAGAGGAGCTGATGTAATGAGAGACGAAATAAAAGTCGCAATTTTCTGGGTATTCGTCTTAATCTACCTATTCATTTCGATAGGGGATTTAATCGACATAGCGATGAAAAGATGATTGGGAGTGAGAGCAAATGAAGAATAAAGGGTCCTCGATATTAGAAGAAAAAAAAGATCAAGCTAAGAAGTTAAAAGTGATTGCAGCCCCATTGGTGGAATATATTAGGAAAAACCAGACGCCCATGACTACAGTCATAGTCACGGGCGCAGGGGTAGAGGTATTGAATACAGAAATTTCAATCCCATTGGGTGGAGATTGGGATTAACGAATACGGATTTCGCCTCGTCCTTTTAAAAAGGCATGGACGAAATGCCCTTTTGAAGGTGCGTTTAGAAAATCATTAAATAATTGTTCAGTGCAATTGGGATAACGATAGGCATAGCCGTTATGGAAATGAACTTCAATAACGCCATTTTCATATCCAATGGCACTCACATTTGAAGATACGACAGGTATTAAATTCATACGCTCACCTCCTTTCAAGTCGATTATAACATGAAAGGATACGTAAAAGGGCGTATAGGCGATGAAAGACGCGACGTTATGTTCTACTTTGAAAGGCGGCGAAGACGATGTTGGATGAATTCTATAGAGACATTTTAGAGTTTTATATGGACCCGGCCAATGTCCAGGCCTTGGAAGAATACCGCAAGGCAAAGGAAGAAGCCCAGGGGAAGGAGGATAAAACATGAGTGGTCAATGGGAACAGAAGCGGGATGTCCTGGCCTGCCTTCAACGGGCAGCAGAATATGCCGGAAAAGATTTGAGCTTCATTTTGACGGAAGACGAAAGCGAAGTCGAAGTCACCAACTTGAGAAGCTATGAACATATTACCATCCGGGTTGCTTACGACAGCCCGGGAGCATTAATCGTAGATGTCCTAAAAGGGATTAAAAGGTGGCTGATGTAAATGAAGGTGACAGAAGTACGTGGCCATCATACTACGGATATGCAGTCGAAGCGGTTGCGGATCCGTGAAGGAATAACCTTCTGCTTGGGGCTGGCGATGGCCTGTGGCATTGGTATCTACATCGGCCATACGGCCGGCGAAGAAGCTAAACAATTAGAAGAACAGCGCATCCATTACGTCCAAGAAGGGGAAACCCTCTGGGACATTGCCGGCGGCGTAGCCAGTAACCACGATGATATCCGCCGTATTATCTGGAAAATTCAAAGAGATAACGACATTGGCGGGAATGAAGACATTCAGCCGGGACAGCGCCTGATTATTAAATTTTAGGAGGCAGCTATGAACGACAGAATTTTCCCGGACGATGGGGACCGTCTCATGAGCATTGATGAAACGGCAGCGCGCTTGCGGACGTCGCCGGCCATTGTCGGCAAGCTCATCAAGGCGGGCGCACTGACATGCATGAGACGGGGAACGTCGAAGAGCATCCGGAAGTACACGCTCAACGCGTTCCTGGCGCAGCATGACGGCGAAGATCTTTTTGCACTGCTGGAGGGACGATGAATTGTCCCGTCTGCGGCAAACCGTCGAACAGCTGGATTTACTGCAAAGCCAGGGAGACGGACATTTGCCAGGAACACTGTAAGACATGCCCGTATTTTGCGGGGACTATGTTGTGGTCATGCTGGTACGGCATAAAGAAAGTATCTAAGGAAACACTCGCAGCATCCGGACCACTGCCGGCAACTCGCGGCGGCCGGGCGGTAGAGAAATTCCGCAACGACATGAGGGCAATAGAAAAGCGCCTCACTCATAAAGAATGAGACGCTTTCTACCTTGTGTTGCAAAAAGAGATCGTCGGTACACAATCAGTATAACATAGAGCAGGTTTCAAGGATAGGGCACGGCCCTATTTTACACTTGCTTAAAGGTATTAAATATACAAACAACCGGCGGACAGGAGGTTCGGCATGTATGTCATGGAAACGGTGACAGCAGGTCCCGTCATCGAAGTGAGAAAATATCATACCGCCCGCTACCACCATCCATCGATGCCGCGCAGCCGGAATTGCAATAAGACCGGCGCCGACCAGTGGAAGGTAAATGAGCGCAACTCCATCCGGAACCTGCGGCTCCTCATCCTGGAGAACTTCCAAGAGGATGACATACGCCTGGACCTGACCTATGCCGGGGAAGCTCCGACCGAAGCCGAAGCGAAAAAGCGGCTGGACAACTTCATCCTATGCCTAAGACGCCACTACCGGGCGGCCGGGCATGAGCTGAAGTGGATTGGCACAAGTGAAGGCAAGGACCATCGCCCTCATCATCATCTGCTGATAAACAACATCGGCTGGGGACGGCGGGAGTATCAAGCCCTGTGGAAGTGGGGCAAGATTCCCTATAACGCCTTTCGCTTCTATGACGGGCAGCCAGCTGATGCGGAACGAGTGGCCAAATATCTCGTCAAGGAAACGCGCGAAACGTATTGCCAGAAAGAACGTTGTCAGCGGTCCCGCTATCGGTGCAGCCGGAACCTTCGCAAGCCAAAGGTTGAAAAGGAAATCATACAGTCCAAGACGTGGCGGGAACCGAAACCCAAGAAGGGCTATTACATCGAAAAGCCCGTGCAATACGGGTATACGGCCTATGGGTTCCCGTACATGTTCTATCGCATGATAAGAGAGGAGGAAAGCGTTGGTGTACCTGATCCGCAAATCGCCGGGACCGTTCGCTGCCGTGGCAGAGGGACGGGAAAACACGCTGCTGCTCGGAAAAAACGAATGTGTCCGGATTGACGAAGAAATTCACTTCGTCGAATTCGAACACGGGCGGCGGACCGGCAAAGAATGTTATGGGCGCGTCGAGTATATCTACGATAAGCGCCTGGTCAAATTCCGGGTATACAAGCACCGGACGAATAGAAAGAAGGCCCGACAATGGAACTCAAAAAAAAGAAGAGAATCCACCTGACCGGCAGGAAGGCCAGGGAATTTTACGATAAGATTTACGACCGCGACGGCGGCCATTGCATATGGTGCGGCGTGCCGATTGAATACGGCGTAAAGTACCACCATGAACCGTGCGGTATTTATCGCAGTGACGAAGAAACGAAGGTCGTCATGCTCTGCCCGCACTGCCATTTTATCCGTCATCACCAGGCGCCGGCAGTCGCACGGGATATTTGCGTAGACTACCTGCACCGTCTGTACGGCGAAAAGGGGGCGCTCAAAGAATGATTGCCACGTGTGAACTCTGCGGAAAATCATTTGAAACCAGTCAGAAACGGAACTTGTGCGAAGCCTGTTCCGTGGCAGCTGAACAGCGGATTTATCATCCGACCCATGGCGTGTGCTGTATCTGTGGGCGTACCATGCCCGATGCCAGGCGCGGCCAAAAGTATTGCAGCCAAAAATGTAAGCGCCTGAGCCGCAGTATCATCAACCTGCGCTGGCACGATAACCACCCGGAATATAAACCGGCCCCAAAAATCAAGAAGCCGAAGACGCGGAGCTTCTTGGCCGAAGTAGAAGACCTGGGACGAAAAATGGGTATCGGCGGCTATGGCCAGATGATGGCCATGATCAAGACGCGCTGCCAGAAATCCGGTCTTAGTGTGCGGAGTGAATTCTGCCATTTGAAATTTGTCTATGAAAAGGAGCATGGCCATGATTAAAATAGCCGTGTACAGTCTCAAGGGCGGCGTCGGCAAAACCATAACGGCCGCCAACTTGGGACATTTGTACGCAACCCATCGAACAAAAAAACTCAAAGGAACGAAGCGGAATAGCTTGCGCCGTGTCCTCTTGGTCGACCGGGACCCGCAGGGGAACTTGTCGCAATATTTCAGCCGCTATGATGCGGACGGTCCTGTCCAGCTGAAGCCGGTCGGCACGGAATGGCCCTGGCTGGACATTATCCCTGGCAATTTATCGCTATCGGGTATGGAAGATGTGGCCTTAGACGTCGATTGCTTTGCTGATGACTACGACATTTGCCTTATCGACTGCCCGCCGGCCCTGGGAAAACTGACAGCTAGTGCCTTGCGGTGTGCAGACTATCTGATTATTCCGATCCGCCTGGATGCCTTCAGCACGCACGGTCTGGAAAACCTCATGCAGCAGTTAAGCTACTTGCAGGAAGCGGGCTTTGATGCGAAAGTGCTGGGCGTCCTGGTCACGCACGATGAGCCGGCATGGTACAGTGATGACGTAAAGGCTTTGCTTGGCGAACGACTGCCGCTATTTACGACGGCCATCAGCCGTAGCGCCTGGGTGGCTGAATCGACTATCGAGCATAAGCCCCTGGCAGAACTGACCGGGCCGGACCATCATTTAAAGCCGATGTGCATCAAGCCGGCCTGGCAGTATCGGCGTGTCATGAATGAAATCGTGGACAGGTTGTCCAAATTGGACAGGAGGTAGCACATGAATTTAGCAGAAAGCCTGGGCTTCGTACCGCAAAAAACGGCACGGGCCGTGCGGGCTATCAACGTAGGCAAGCTCATCCCGAACCCGGCGAACTTTTACCACATCGGCAGTCTGGACGAGCTGAAAGCCAGTATTTTAGAAGACGGCGGCGTCCGTCAAAACCTCATCGTCGAACCGAAGGGCGATGGAACGTACATCATCATCAGCGGGCACCGGCGCTGTCAGGCCGTCAAAGAACTGCTGGCCGACGGGGCCGACGTGGAAGCGGACCTGCCTTGTGAAATTGAGCCGGACCATGCGAAGGCGGAACGATTACTAATTAGGGCCAATAGTGCGGCCCGTATCCTGACGCCATGGGAAGAAGTCCTGCAAGCGCAGCGGGCTGATGAAATCATTACCCGCCAGCGGCAGGAAGGCGTCATATCAGAAACGAAGCGGCAGGCCATGCAGACCTTACTGCATAAAAGCAGCGGAACCATTGGCCGCCTCTGCGCCATTTACAATAACCTCATCGTCGACTTACAGCAGAAAATGAAAGACGGAAAACTCGGTGTATCCGTGGCCTATGAAATCTGCCAGTTACGGCCAGAAGACCAAAAGGGCCTGTTCGATGGCATGACCAAATTCGACATAGAAGAAATCAGCCTGGCCGATGTCCGACACTATAAAGACATGAACGGAATTAGTAATAAGCCGGCCGATGATCCACGGCAGACAACCATCATGGACTTCATCGACGACAAGCCGGCCGAAGAGCCAGCAGAAGAAACACGGCCTATGGTGGAAGCTGGTCGAGAACCGGAACGCCCTGCGGCGGTGGAAGCGGAACATGAACCGGAAAACGAAGAGGATGCCATGGACTCCGAAGAAAACCAGGCACTGAAAGAATACCAGACAGTAGCAGAGAGCGTCTGGCAAAGCACGTACAGAATTTGGAGTCTCCATGATAAATACGTTGACGGGAATATCACAACGGAAAATTATATTGCTGAAACACAGTATGAAGCACGGACGCTGTATCAGGAACTGGATCACCTGCGGGTTCTTCACGAAAAAACGAAGAAAAATAAAGGGGAGGGAGAAAATCAATGAAATGGGTAGCAACGAGGGAAGAAATGCCTGAAGTAGGACGCCGCGTGTTATGCGCGATGTACGCCGACACCGAATACGGATTCCCGGTATGTGGAGTTTTTGATGGGGAATACTGGATTGTCGACGATGTACAGCAGCTTATCGACCAGAAGCGGGTGCATTACTGGGCACCAATAGCACGGATACCGAAGGAGGACTGATAGCGTGGACCTGAAACGGATTGTGTGGACGGCAATGATTGCCTGGGCGATTATCTTTTGGTTCGGAATTACGTATTTACTGGTGAGGTGGTAAGGTGGACATTGTAAAAGCCGGTATCGTAGATGCCCGGAAATTCTTGCTGATAATTCGGGAACAGCATTACGAGCTGGAAGAGCTGAAGTATGAGCGATACCTGGAGGAAAACGGGCTATGCCTGAAAGTCTCGAACCCGGCGCGGCCCTGTGTCAGCACTGGCGGTCCTAACGACTTATCGCGTATCCCCGTTCACATCGAACAATTTGTGAAAAAGATTGCCCGCGAAGAAGCGAAACTCTATCAGATCCGGGAAATGGGAAAAGACTTTATATCCCTGCTTCCGGATGCCAGGGCGCGGGCCATCTTGAAATACTACTACGTCGACTTCCTGACATGGGAGCAAGTCGCCATGCGGATTCACTTATCGCCGTCCCGGACATATAACAGTCACCGCCTGGCCTTGGAGCAGTTGAACAGTCTGATACGGGCCGCATGGATGCGGAAATTCATCGAGATTTTAAAAGACAGGAGTAAATAGGAGTCGAACCTGTGGTAAAATGATAGTGTCAGAAAACAACAAAATACGGGCGCTCGCCTAACCGCGGAGCGCCTTTTTTGTACCCAGAAAGGGGGGACGGCCATGATTCACTGCGATAACATCCGCTGCAAGTTCAACCAAATGGAAATCTGCACGAACCTGCACCTGGAAATCGTCCATGAGCGCTGCGTGTGTTTTGAACTGAAATATCATCGGGCGAAACGCCATGTGTCGGATCTGAACCATGAGCCGGTCCCCTATCGGTCCAGAAAGAGGGTCTTTAAATGACAGCCAATAAAATCCGGGGAACCCCGATTCGCCGGGAAAAGATATTTTTAAATAAAAATAATACGCGCCCAAATAGCGCGCGCAAAATAAAAACTAAGAAGCGCCGCGCTGTGACATGGGCTAAATTCAATACGGCGAAAAACATGATGATTGTTCAGTCTATGTGCCGCAAGGGCTGGACTAATGATGAAATCGCCGACTACATCGGTATCAGCTTGTCTACGTTCTATAAGTGGCAGGCCGAACATGTAGAGTTTTCGGAGGCCCTCAAAGAGCCGAAAGAATACTGCATCGCCCGCGTAGAAAATGCGCTCCTGACGCGGGCCTTGGGAATCGAAAAGAAAATCCACGAGTCCGAAACTGTCACCGTCGAAAAAGACGGCAAGAAGGTTACGACGACAACGGAGAAAAACAGCCTCTGCTACTATCCGCCGGACACGCGGGCCGGTATCTTCTACCTTACGAACCGGGCCGGGAGTGACTGGAAGCAGAAGCAGCAGACGGAAGTAACAGGGAATCTGAGTATCGATGCGGCTGTAAATACAGAGGGCCGGCTCAAAGCCGCTATGGAAAGGAAGAAAAAGGAATGACCATAGATGAAGCTTATCAAGTCATAGACTGCCTGGGGCAAGTAAGTGACGATCCGGAAGCTTTTGTCTGGTTTGCTTTTGACTGGGACCATGACCCGGATTTGCAGGGTCAGGCGCCACAGGATTGGCAGCTGGAACAGCTAAGGATGATAGGGAAAGGGCTGGCTACGCCGAATGAAGTCATTCATCAAGCGGTAGCCTCTGGTCATGGTATCGGTAAATCGGCACTGGTCGCCTGGATTATATTATGGGCTATCTCGACGTATCCCAATACGCGCGGCGTTGTCACGGCAAATACAGAAGCACAGCTGCGGACGAAGACCTGGCCGGAGCTTGCGAAATGGTATCGGCGTTTCATCGGCAAAGAGCTGTTCCATCTGACGGCAACATCTCTGTTTTCCATCCAAGAAGGGCACGACCGGACATGGCGTATTGATGCTATCCCTTGGAGTAAAGACAATCCGGAAGCTTTCGCCGGGTTGCATAACCAGGGCAGCCGAATCCTATTGGTATTCGATGAAGCCTCGGCCATTGACGATGCTATTTGGGAAGTCGCTGAAGGGGCGCTGACCGATACGGATACCCAGATTATCTGGTGTGCCTTCGGCAACCCGACGCGCAACACCGGGCGTTTCCATGATTGCTTTACGAAATACCGGAAATACTGGAACACAAAGAAGATAGACAGCCGGTCTGTACCTATATCGAACAAAGCCCAAATAAAACAGTGGGAAAATCAATACGGCGAAGACTCGGACTTCTTCCGGGTCCGTGTACGCGGCGAATTTCCGGCTACATCGGAAAATCAGTTCATCTCGGCACAACTCGTCGAAGACGCGCAAAAACGCGCCATACGGCCCGCTCAGTACAATTTTGCGCCGGTTATTCTTGGCGTGGACATGGCATGGAGCGGCGGCGATGCGACCGTCATCTATCTGCGGCAGGGGCTGTACAGCCGCAAGCTGGCGTCGTATGCGAAAAACGACAATGACGGCGTCATCGCCGGAAAGATTGCCGCCTTTGAAGACCAGTACCAGGCCCAGGCCGTCTTCATCGACCAGGGATACGGAACGGGCGTGTACTCTTTTGGACTGACCATGGGACGCCAGTGGCGGCTCGTGGCCTTTGGCAGTGCGTCCGGGAAGCGGGGCTATGCCAATAAGCGGGCCGAAATGTGGGGTGCCCTCCGGGACTGGCTGCGGGATGGAGGGGTACTCGAAGACGGGGACGTCATCCATGACGACCTGATCGGGCCGGAAGCCTTTGTCAATGCTAAAGGCGAAATACAGCTGGAGAAAAAAGAAGACATGAAGCGGCGCGGGCTTCCATCTCCGAACGAAGCAGATGCCCTGGCGCTGACCTTTGCCTTTCCTGTACTCCGCAGGGATGCGGATATAGGGACGGCCAATACGAAATACGATTTGTTCAAGAGGAGGTAATACTATGTGTGGAAAAGTAGGGAAAGCCATTGGCGGTATTTTAGGATTTGACGTGGGCAGCAGCGCTCCGACGGTCCCGCAGGCCGACCCCGTGTCAACGACCGTCAACGTCGGCGATGATACGAGTAATACGACGGACGATGCCACGAAAAATGCGAAGAAGAAACGCGGATTTTCGGCGACGCAGTTGCGGGACTTCCGGTCCGGCCGGGACTCCATTTTAGGGAGCACCAATGGCAAGAATACTTTAGGGTGATGTTATGAGACCGGTTATTGAAACAGAATTGGCCCGCTCGCCGACGGGCAGCCATAAATTCAAGAAGACCAACACGGTCCAGCAGAAATCAAAGCTCATACAGCGCTATGCCGCACTCTTTCGGAACCGTCAGCGCTGGCTGGATATATGGAAGGACATACGGGACAATGAGCTTCCCTACGATGGCCAGTTTGACGATGACCAGCCGGGAAAACCGAACCTGCACGATGATAATATCTATAACACGACGCCGGGCGACTGCCGTAGTATCTTTGCGGCGGGGATCCAGTCAGGCCTGACGCCGCCGTCGCGGAAATGGTTCCGTTATACCCTGGCTGACATGACGCTCAACGATAACGTCATGGTCAAGCGTGTGTTAGATCAACGCTGTGATATTACAGAGTACGTCCTGGCACGGAGCAATTTCTACAATGCCGTCCATACGGTATACATGGAACTTCCCATGGGACAGGCCCCTATGGGCATATTTGCCGCCGGACGCGGCATAACCTTTGTGCCGTATACCATCGGGACCTATGCCCTCGGTACCAATGCTCAGGGTATCGTCAATACTTTTGCCCGCAAAGTCCGCATGACAGCGGCCCAGATTGTCGGCAAATTCGGCCTGGAGAACTGCCCGCAGAGTGTGCAGGATGTCTACCGCAGTAATAACGGTTACAGCACGTATTTTACCGTATGCTGGCTCGTCGAAGAAAACGACAGAGCCGATGCCGATGAACTGGGAAACCAGCACATGCCATTCCGGTCTGTCTACTGGGTGGAAGGGTCCAATGACCAGGAAGTCCTGGCAGCGACGGGCTTTGAAGAATGGGCTATCCCCGTAGCCCGCTATGACGTAAAGGGACTGGAAGAATACGGAATCGGCCCGGCGTGGTATGCCCTGCCAGACTCGCGGATGCTCCAAAAAATGGAGTACGACGCGGCCATGGCTACCGAACTCGGTATCAAACCGCCCATGCAGGGGCCGGCAGATATTGCCCACCGTATCAATTTGTTCCCTGGCGGCTATACGGCGAACCTGGACCCAAACAATGCCGTTCGTCCTTTATTCCAGGGACAGCTGGATATTGGCACGCTGGACCAGAAAATCGTCCGCGTCGAAGACCGTATCAAACGGGCCTATTCGACAGATCTTTTCCTCATGCTCGACCAGCTCGACCGGGGGCAGATGACCGCGCAAGAAGTCATGGCCCGGAACCAGGAAAAGCTGCAGCAGCTGGGGCCAGTCGTCGAACGACTGCAATCAGAATTCCTGAATAAAGTGCTGGAACGCGTCTATAACATCCTCGACCGGAACCAGGTATTTCCGCCCTTGCCGGACGAAGTGCAGGAGTTGCTCGACGGGCAGGAAATCAAAATCGAGTACCTGTCTCCGCTGGCACAGGCCCAGAAAATGTCCGGCTTGACGGCGATTGAACAGGGCCTGGCCTTTGTCGGACAGACGGCACAGCTCGACCCGCGCGTCGTGAACCGTGTCGACTTCTCCGATGCCGTGGCTAAGTACCTCGACCGGATTGGTGTACCGGCTACGATGGTCCGCTCGGAAGACGAATATCAGCAAATCCTGGAGGCACAGCAGAAAGCCGAACAGGAAGCGCAGCAGCAGGCCCTGGCCGCGCAGCAGGCACAGCAGGCGGCCCCGCTGGCCCAGGCGGCAAAGAATCTGACTGATGCTGCCAATGACGGCAATCCGGCATTACGAGAATGGATGGGGATGGAAACATGATGGATGAATACCAGCGCCTCGACCAGGAGGCTTTGAATTATGTACTGGCGGACCGAAAAGGCCGGTGGTTCCTCATGCGTCTGTTAGACCGGGCGCGTGTCAACGTACCGACCTTTCACCGCAGTGCTTTGATTACGGCATACAATGAAGGCAGGCGTTCCGTCGGGCTGGAATACTTGGCCATGCTGACACGAGACGTCGACCACATTAACAAGAAGCAGCAGGCCGAAAACGAGTACGCCTTGGAAATCGCCCGCATTGAAGGAGGAAAGAAACATGTTTGACTTACAGTTATTCGCGGAACCAGCCCCTTCCGCTCCTGTCGTACCCACTGCCTTAGGGGGTGACGAAGGGACACCGGCTCCGCAGGACACGAATCCGTCTACGGGGCCGCAGGATACGAACCAGCCGGCCGCACCGGAAACGTATGACTACTCTAGCGCACTTCATGAAATCTTTGGCGAAAACGCCGAAATGGATGATGGATTGTCGAACCAGCTGAGCGACATTCTTCACGGCCTGGGGGCCACTCAGGACCAGGCCACCGCGGCCGCACGGTTCGGTATGACCTATGCACGGGATGCGGCACAAGCCGCCGCGCAGCAGGTACAGGACAGCTACGTCCAGGAAATCCAGGGATGGGGCGAAACAGCCCGCCAGGAACTGGGCGGAAAATTCGACGAAACCGTAGCAGCCGCTTGTACGACGCGTAACTACCTGGAACAAAAAGTACCGGGCTTTACGAAAATGCTGAACCTCACCGGCGCTGGCAACCACATTGCCATGATCCGCGCCATGGCCGCGATGGCGTCTCTTGTGGGCGAAGACCCGGGACACAATGGCCAGGGCAGCGGCGGAGGAAGCGGCCGTTCGTTATATGATCAGACAGATTTTTCGAAATATTAGGAGGCTAAACTATGGCTTACGGTAACACCGCATTGACTTTTTCGGACCTGCGCAAGCGCATGGATCCCGATGGCAAGATTGCCTGGATCATGGAAATCATGGCCCAGAGCAACCCGATTATGCAGCACATCCCCTGGATGGAAGGCAACCTGCCGACAGGCAATCAGACGACACTGCGCACGTCGTATCCTCATCCTCAGCTCCGCCGTATCAACCGCGGCATTACGCCGGGGAAATCGACGACCCGTCAGATTGTCGATACCTGCTGCCTTATGGAAGGCATGAGCCAGGTAGACGTCCGTATCGTCAACTTGGCACCAGACAAAGAAGCAACCCGCCGTTCAGAAGACGGCGCCTTCGTCGAAGGCTTCACGCAGGACCTGGCGAAATATATGTTCTACGGCGACACAGAAAAGAACCCCGACGAATTCAATGGCCTGGGCATTCGCTTCAACACCTTCACGGGTGATAAAGGAACCTATGGTTTCCAGACTATTAACGCCGGCGGCACAACGGAAAATAAGCAGACGTCGATGTACATTGTCGACTGGGGCGAAAATGCCGTCACCGGCATTTATCCGAAAGGCTCCCAGGCCGGACTCAAGATGGAAGACAAAGGCGAGCATATCGTAGAAGATGGCGAAGGGGGCAAGTACAATGCCCTCGTTACCTGGTTTTCCTGGGACGCTGGCCTGGCCGTCCAGAATCTTCGCAAAGTTGCGGCTATCCGCAACGTCGATGTTGCCACAAACCCGACAGGGATTACGGCAGCCGACCGGAAGAAACTAGTCGAAAATATCATCGTCGCAAAGAACCGTATCGTCAATCCGAAACGCCCGATTCTCTACGTATCGGACAAGGTCTATACGATCCTGGAATTGTACTTGAACGACAAAAACAACATCTACGTCACCCAGAGCGAAGCCTTGAACGGAATCCCGAAACTCTACGTACAGGGCCTGGAAGTGTCCAAATGTGACGCCCTGAGCGATACAGAACCAGTTATTACAGAATAGGAGGACCCTATGGTTTACGATGGCGAAAACACCTTTTACTGGAAGAAAGCACTGAACGGGACGACGACAGGAACGTCGGACGTCGTCCAGACAGGCAAAGGAGATGCGGGCAATCCGCTTATCCTCTACGTTACGGCTCCCGGCGCTACGGCCGATTTGACCGTCGAATTACAGACGGCTGTGGACGAAGCCTTTACAAAAGCCGTTACCCTGGGAACGTATACCCTGAAAAAAGACGACGGTTTGAAAACAAAAGTTCCTTATGGGGACTTGGGCTTCATGCGTATCAAATACACCGGCGCATCGGCTCTGACAGGTGGCACCTTGACGGCCGCCCTGGTCATGGATGCGGACCTGGCATGATACCAGCCATTCACTTTAAGGATGCCGGGCAGAAGCGGAGACTCGAAGATTTACATGCCAATGAGCTGCGACTTCGCCTGGAACATGCCGGGATACCGTATCCCGACGATGCGACGAAACAAGACCTCGTCGACCTCGTACGGAAACATAGATTGTAGATGGGAGGGGCTTCGGCCCCTTACTCTATAGAAAGGAGCAGCCATGACCGATACAGATATTTGTAACATGGCCCTGTCGAATATCGGCAAGGGCGTCATTGAAAACATGGAAGAAGGCGTGGAAAATGCGAGAGCTTGTAAACTATTCTACGACCCGACACGTCGTGAAGTGCTACGGTCTTTTCCCTGGGGGTTTGCACACCGGATTGAGCGCCTGGCCGTAGTCGATGTCGATGTGCCGGGATGGGATTTTGCCTATGGCTATCCCGATAAATGCCTGATGATCCGTAACGTTGTATCCGATGCCAGCGGCGCTGACCGCGTCTATGAGCGCTTCGATGTCGTCAATATCGGCAGCAGTACGAAAGTCATCGTCACCAATGGCGAACAGTGCTACGCCGACTATACGTGGGATGTGGAAGACCCGGAATTGATGGATACAATTTTCCTGCAAGGCTTCGCGCATCTGCTGGCGTCGAAACTGGCTATGCGGCTGACCGGAAACCCTCAGCAGGGACAGAACGAATATCAGCTGTACCGGGCTGTCATCGCTCAGGCGCAAGTCCAGGATGCCCGGGAAATGGAACCGCACACCGTATTTGAAAGCAGCTACATCGCCGCAAGGAGGGGATACCGTGGCTAGCATCTATGTCATTCAGCCGGCCTTTACGACCGGCGAAATATCCCCGGCAGTCGGCAGCCGTGTCGATTTAGACCAGTACAAATCGGCCTTGCTTAATGCGGAGAATACCGTTATACGCCCCTATGGCGGCTGTTACCGTCGGCAGGGGTCCAAGTATATTGGCGAACTCAAAAACAGCACTCAGGACGCTATTCTTGTTAGTTTCTACAATTCTGAAACTGACGCATATCTCTTGGAAGTCGGCGTCCAATACATCCGGATTTGGAAAGATGGCGCCTATACGGGTATAGAAATCAGTACGCCTTATAGTAATCCTAAAGGCTTGCAATTCAGCCAGTCCGGCGATGTCATGTACATTTGTTCCGGCCAGTATCCGGTAAAACTGCTGCGGCATAAACAGGACGGCTGGGACCTTATCGACATGGAAATCACAGAACCCTATTATGACGCCATGCTCGATGCCGTCGTCGATAATAAAGTCACGCCATCCGGCACCTCGGGGACCGTGACTATCAGCTCGCAAGCCGCTATTTTTCATAGTGGCATGGAAGGCGGCTATATTCAGCTCAACCAGAAAGTCGGCAGCCAGACCTTGTCCGGATCCTGGGGCGAAGAAACGACGACCTGGACGTCAGGCGAACTCTATGTCGGAGAAAAATGGAAAATCGTCACTCACGGGACACACCATTATGAAATCCTTCTTCAGAAGCGGGAAAAGAAAAGCTCCATTTGGCGGGAATATCGCAAGTACACGTCCAATGACGATCAAAACTACACGGAATCGGGAAGTGAAGCGGAAGGCTGCTATTTGCGTCTCATTGTCAAAGTCTGGAACGATGATGCGGCAAGCTCATCGAAACTGACCGTAGATCTGACACGACTGCCCTATACCCATACGGGGACGGCAAAGATTACGGCTGTCAACTCTGGGACGACCATTACCACTGCCGTCAAAGATGTATTCGGCAGTACCGACGAAACGGCCGACTATGCATTATCGTCGTGGAACAGCTATTACGGCTTTCCACAGCAGTCCTGCTTTTTCCAGGACCGCTTAGTCTTTGCTGCCAACTACAAGAATCCCTATTCGTTGTGGATGAGTAAGACCGGAGATTATCCGAACTTTTCCGTTGAAAAAGTGGACGGCACTGTCACCGATGACAGCGCTATCAAAATGGACCTCATCGTCCGTAACTCTTATCAAATCCGTCACCTCGTCCCGTCACAGGACCTCGTCGTCCTTACGTCAGGCAATGAATGGGTCATCAGTGGCGACAGCGTCCTGACGCCGACGAAGGCGTATCCAAAATCACAGACTATGCGCGGCTCCTCGACGTGTCTGCCACAGCATATTGGCAACCGTATCGTCCATGTCCAGCGGTCCGGTTCGACCGTCCGCGACCTTGGCTATCAGTACGAATCGGATAACTATAACGGCGACGAGCTGGATATTCTGGCTACGCATTTAGTCAAGAATCATAAACTGCTCTCGTCAGCTTATTGCCAGGAACCGGATTCTACGCTCTTTTTCGTCCGCGATGACGGCGTCCTTCTGGCCTTTACGATGATACGGGAGCAGAAAGTCTTTGCCTGGTCTCATTTTGTCACGGACGGAAAATATAAATGGATTGTCGCCATCCCACGCAATGAGAACGACGAACTCTACGCGATCGTCGAACGGACCGTGAACGGGCAAAAGAAGCGGTACTTGGAACAGTTTGCTGTCATGAGCGACGATACCGACCAATACGCCGACTCGTATGTCACGGGCAGCGGCACGATAATTGCTTTGCCGCACCTCATCGGGAAAACCGTAACCATCGTAGGTGACGGTATCCGTCAGAAGGACGAAGTCGTCCCAGCTGACGGCATGGTGCATCTTGATGAATCGTATAACCGTATCATCGCGGGTCTGCCATACACGACCAAGATTGAACAGCCCGGCATGGAAGTCAGCCTCCGGGAAGGAACCTTGCAGGGGCGCGTCCATAAAATAAACGCGGTCACCCTGCGCGTCGAAGATACATACGGCGGTAAAATCGGACTGACTTTCGATAAAATGGATGAACTCAAATACACCGACGAATATACCTTATTTTCCGGGGACCTGACTCAGAGCGTCCCCTTATACGATATTGGGGCCAACACGCGCAACCACTTGTGCATCATGAGTGATGAACCGTACCCCTTTAAACTCAACGCCATAATCAAGGAGGTCAGTATTGATGGGGGATTGGTTAGCGCATATAACGGTTAAACCGATAACGAAAGAGTTACTGCCCGACGTCCGCTGGCTGGCAGAACGCCTGCGGGATCGGGACGATATGGAATTAAAAGCTACAGATACAAACTTAGAAACCTTCGCCGTCGATGTAGACTACGAAAATTATATCGCATACGTGGACGGCCAGCCGCTATTGCTGTTCGGCGTCAGCCGCAGTGTAATTTGCGGCTATGGCCATGTCGTGTGGTGTGTCGCACGACATGACCTCTATCAGCATTACAAGAAAGAATTCGTCGCCCTGGGCCGGCAGATTCTGCCGAAGTGGAAGCGGCGGTTCCCGAAAATGTGGAATATGATAACCCAGAGCAACGAGAAGTCCCGACGCTGGCTGAAATCATTCGGCGCGGAATTCTCGAAGCCCTTTCTTTATAAAGATATGTCGTGGCAGTTGTTTTTTGTGAAAGGGGATGAAACGCATGTGCGGCGCACCGTGGATGATGGCCCTTACAGCCATACAGGGAATCAATCAATACAACCAGCAAAAACAGCAGTATAACGCACAATCTGCGCTGTATAATGCACAGGCTAAGGCAGCCGAACAAAATGCCCGTATCAGCCAGGTCAAACAAGAACAGATTGCCGAACAATATGCAGCACAGCAGTCTAAGCTGAATGACCGCATGAAATTAGCCGCCGGGCAGACAGCCGCTCAGGCCGGGGCCAGCGGACTGCAGCTCAGCGGGTCCCCTTTGGATGCCCTGTCTTCCAGCTATGATGCCTGGCGGGATGACAGCAGTACCTTATTGCAGAACCAGCGCAATGACGTTTGGTCCGAACATGTGAACGAGGTCAACTATCAGAACCAGGCCAATGCTTACCGGACCAGCGCGGCTAACTTACAAGCGCAGAAAAAGAGTGCCTTATGGGGCACGATTCTAGGGACGGCTGCGTCTATGTACGGTATCCATCGAACTTACGGAGCCGCCGACAAGACCAGTGGCACCTATAATGGGGCCTATGATATTAACCCGGGCACCTATTATAACGGCAGCGGCCACTATACCTATACGAACCGGTTCAAACAGGAAGCCGGCATTTTCACGCCGGCCTACACGTATACGGGGATTACACCAGTCAACCTGGATAAGGCGATTGCCAAATACGATTCCAAGCCGCGTATCCGTCCGGTTAATATCGAAAAATACTACTAGGAGGAAATCATGCAGATCAAGAGCTATAACCCGTCCGTGGACCCGAACACCATCCATGGCAATGTCCAGGCTCCAAGCGACTCGAACGCCTATGGGGCCAACGTGTCCGGCGCTAAAGTGTGGCAAACTGGCATGAGCGCCGTTCAGCAGCAGATGCAGGCCTATGTCGACGACCAAATCAACCTGAGCGTATTGGACGCAAAGAATAAATACGAAGCCGGCATGAACGACCTGCTCAACAATCCCGATACGGGACTGCTGAATAAGCAGGATATAAATGCCCTGGATGTGGTCAATCAGTACCAGGCCGGCGAACGGGCTATTCGGGAATCGGCCATGGCCGGGCTGCCGAACTACCAGAAAGCCCACGATGCCTTCCTGCGCATGGCTGATGATGTAAACGTTCAGCGGGCGGGCCAGGTCATGAAATACCAGTACGCGAAAGACTTGGAACATCGGGACAACACGTTCAATACCTTTGTCACGAACGAGACGGACCACCTCGTCGAAAGCGGCAACAGCGACGGCCTTTTCAAAGGACTGAACCGCATCACAGCGACAGCCTATGCCCTCTATGGCAATATTTACGGGAAAGATAAGATGGATGCCATGATAAAAGACAAAGCCACGACGATGGTCAACTCGGTGCTCACCAATTTGACGGCCAGTGGTAATGCATCAGACTTCGATAAAGCGACGGCCTTGCTGGATAAGGTCAGTCCCTGGGTCGATGACAGCAAATTGACGTCCATGCGGCATATGCTCTTGCAGCGGAAACATGATAATGGTCTGCTGGAACGGGCCAAAGAAGCGGCCCGCCTGTATCCGAATGACCCCAAAAAGCGTGCTGAATACATTCGGGCTGGGGCGACGAAGACCGTATATAGTGGCAATGCCAGTACGGGCAACCAGGTCGTCGATTGGTATATCGATGCCGCCCATGAACAGGGACTGGACCCTAGAATCTACTTATCTACAGGCATGCGTGAAACCGGTGGCGATACCATCGAAGGGATGCACATGGCAGACGGCGGCGGGTACGCCCAGATTACCGATGAAACGGCGCGGGCCTATGATTTGGATAGTAAGTTTCCTGGATGGGATACGGACCCGAAACAGAATATCCGTGCCGGAGCGTATATCCTCAAACAGAAGACAGACGAAAACGGCGGCGACCCCTGGGAAGGCGTTCGGGCATACAATGGCAGCGGAGAAGCGGCGGAACAGTATAAACAGCTAGTCAAGCATAATTACGATGCCTTAGATGGTATGGACCTATCCGGTAGCGGCGGCAGTAAGATACAGCCATATAACCTGCCGACCCAGGGAGCGGACATTGACGAGCAAGTTAAAGAACTGACGCCGGAATTTCAGCAAGCCCTGCCGTTCATCGGCGGGATGCTCAACCAGATGGGCGTTGCCGACGGCGCGGAAATTTCTTCGGCGGCCCGGACACGGGAACATAACGCCGAAGTCAATGGCTCACCGACCAGTCAGCATATCATTGGACCGAACGGGGGCAATGCCGTCGACATTGTACTGCCTGAAGGAACCAGCGCTGAGAAAGCCGAAGAAGTACGCAAAACCTTTGAAGACAGCGGCGCCTTTGACCAGGTTCTCTTCCACGATGCCGGCAGTGGCTATCACCTCCATTTAGGCGGTTATCACGGCGGCCTGGAAAAATCCGGTGGCATGACGGCTCATACGGAAGTCATCTATGACGAAGCAGAACTCCAAAAAGCGGAACAAATGGCGACTTCTATCATTGCTGAACAGAAACGGCAGGAAAAAGAAGCCAATGACGCTATCGTCGAACAGGGACGAATGGAAATGCAGCAGCTCTATCAATCGGGGAATCTGGACCCGCAAGCCTACTTATCCATTGCAGAGCGATACGGCTACAACAATCCCGATGTATATACGACGCTGAAAAGCTGTATCAGTGCCTATGTCAGCTTCCGTACTGGCGGCTCTGGCGGGGCAGGAGGAAGTGGCCGCGGCGGCGGTCGTGGTGGAAGCGGCAGCTCTCGTAGCAGCGGGGCCAATATGACTGTCCTAAAATCACTGTTCGGAAGCAACGGCATAGAGTCCTTCAACGATATAGTCAACTATTGCAATAATCATGGGATTCACTTATCAGCGTCAAACCTCAATACCTTGCAGAAAGCGGCCAGTGATTATCAGAATGGGACCGGTGAATATAAGCCGATGTACAATATCACGCCTGAGCAGATTTCTGATGCCAGCGGTATCAATCCGGCGGAATTTAAAGGGAATTGGCCTGTTATTCAGCAGCTGATTCGCGGGGCAGCCGTTCAATACCGTGCCGAACATAATGGAAATGAACCGTCTATGAATGATTTGATTCAGTTTGGCGTCAATGCTATAACGGCCGATCCGACGAATGGAGGCTATTCACAGGCACAAATGCGGGCAGCAGGTATCCTTCGTATTACGGTAGGCGACGATGGATATGCAATCGTTACAGACTGGAACCATAATTCGTATACCATTGACCGATGGGATGTACAACAAATCCTCGACGGTGAACGGACCTTGGCCGATGTAGTCGAATCGGCTGAAGCAGCCAGTGATGATGGAGACAGTAGTGATAGCAGCAATGATGATAATAGCTATGTTGACACCTTGACAGAAACGGCCAGTGAAGTAGGCGAAGCTGTCAGCGAAGCGGCTGATGCCGTCGATGAAAGCGTTACGGAACACGTGGAAAATAATATAGCTTATGCGAATGGGGAAGATGAAGACCAGTCCGAAGGTGGCGGGTCTTACATTTATTAGGAGGAAATATGGCAGACTATACCTTTGATACATCGGGCGATATGAGCGATGCCCTTAAAATAACACCTGTCAAAGAACAGACGCAGGCCATGATTACGCCATCGGCAGAAGAAACGGCTGAACGGCATGAAGCCGAAGCCCAGGAAGCGGCTGCCAATGATGAGAAAATTGGGGAAATTATCGCATCTGGCCGGCCTGTCATGCGTAAAATACCGGATTTACTGACAACGCCAACCATCACGGGGAACTTGAACCCACCAGAGCCGCAAGAAAAGCCGGAATGGCAGAAGGCCGCTGAATGGGTCGTCGATTCGGCCCGCGACATTTGGCGCAATCTTTTCAACGAAAATGCGCAGGTACTTAAGGATGCCGATACCTATGCCCCTATGCTCGGCGTGTCGCCGCAGTATATGGTAGATCATCCCGAACTGCTTGAAGAAACAAAGAAACGCGATACCCTATTGACTATCAATGACTTTCTTCCTGGCAATAATTGGTATTCGCCGGAAACGCTGGATAAATACTATCCGGAGTTGGCGGAATTCCGGCAGGAAAACCCCGTTGGTGCGGCTCTGGCCTTACGAAATCACCGGGACTTGAATGATACTCGCAGCATCTTCGAACGTATCGGCGATGCCTTCAACAGTGCCGGGGAACTCTTTGCTGACGCATTTAACTCCGGCTCCGATATGGTGAAACTCTATGATGCACAGATGAAAGCTGTCAATGGTGAAGACCTGGATACCGTCAAACCGGAAGTCGACGAAATCACACAGCGCCTCAAAGCCTACCAGGAAGAAGACCGGCCCACATCGGCACTGGGGAAAATTGTCTATGATACCGTGCAGCAGCTGACCATTTACGGAACTCAGGGCTTGCGCGCTCTCCAGTATGTCCCGAAGGGCATGGCCTTGGCTATGGCCACGGCCGCTCCTGCCGCCGCCGCGGCTGGCCCGGAAACACTCGGTGCTGGCTCGGCAGCCATCTTGGCCGCCGCCGGTGCGACCGGGGCCGCCTGGGGGTTGCGGACCGGCCTGTACAATGAAATCAGCAAACAATCCATGGCCGACCGCTATTGGCAGATGGCACAGCAGCAGTCGAATGGAAAGCTTTTATACAGCCGGGCGAACATGCTGGCTGATAGTGCCGTCGTCGGCGCGCTGAACGGAGCCGTCGAATTGGGATTGTTGGAATTTGGCTATGGTCCGATTAAAGCGGCCTTCGGCAAAGACGCCGCAAAATCCCTGCTGACCAATGCGGCTGCTCAACGGGACGTAGTAAACCAGGGTAAATTAGCCCTGGTTAAGATTGCCGCCATTGCAGGGGCGAAACAGTACGCCCGCGGGACGCTGTCTGAATTAACTGAAGAAGGCGTGCAGTCCGTCATCGGTGACGTCGCAACGAGCATAGAATATGGAATCCATCATAAGGGCAGATGGAACACTGTCGGCGATGTGCTCAACAACGCCGTCGACGCGATGGTAGAGGCTGTCCCGGCCGCCCTCGGCATGGGCGCTATGGGAACCGGGATGCATACGGTCGGGCACTATAACGCCATGCGTAATATTGCCAGCCTCAAAGTCGACGCCTGGCGCGAAGAATATCAGCGCAACGTAGAAAAACAAATGATTACAGACCTTGTGGCTAATAAATCGGACAATAAGCTGGCTACAGACTCCCCGTCCACGTATCAAACCGTCATCCAAAGCCAGGCCGAACAGCATGATATGGGTACTATCTACACCGATGCCCAGGAGCTGGCCCGGACTCCGGAAGGCGTCAACGTACTGAACGACCTCGTAAAGCGCGATATAGTGACGCCGGAACAGGTAGATACAGCGGTACAGAATGGCACGGATCTGGAAATCAAGACCGGCGTCTTTGCGCAGCGGGCCGATGAATCGTTTGATACGAATACCCTTATGGATGCCTCTACCATGAACCAGGGCGGCACGCACTTGGCAGCGCTTCGCGAACGAAAGCAGCGCATGGACGCTCTGGCACAGGAACTTCGCGACATTGCCAACGATAAGAGCGATGCCATCTCCGAAGAAATCATGCAGGAACATTTTCGAAATGCCGATGCCATCGAACAGGATGCTGCCCGTGACGTCGTCTATCGCAATCCCTATGACTTGCAATCTGCTTACAAAGAAGCGCTGAAAGACGCTCGTAAGCAATATGAAGACGCGGTCAATTTTAAGTATTACTGGACCTACAAGCCCCAGGGCGTATCTATTATCGTGGCCGATACAGACGGCCATGATAACGTCCAGACCGGACGTGGCTATCGCATGAGTAACAATGAACCCTGGTATAGCGATATGTATAAAGAGTACGGCGGTAAAGCGACGAAAGATCAGATGCTCGATGTCGCTTATAAAAATGAACGGGCTGAATTAGCTGCCTCATCGCCGGAACTCCTGCCACAATGGGATGCCAACGTAGAAGCTGCTAAACAACGCTATGAAACATTGCGCGATATGGGCGGAAAATTCGAAGAACTCAGCCATAGTGACTACGCCCTTCGCAAGACCTTCAGCAAAGAAGGTGCGGCCGTTTATCAGGACGCTGTAAAAACCTTCCAGCAGGGGAACCAGGCCGTATCCCAGGCAGCCAAAGAAAACGCCTACCTCTACGCCCGCATGGCTGAACGGTGGGCATAAATTCGCCGGGATTACGGCGATACAGCTTACACGGCTAAAGACTTTGCCGCTGCTCATCCCATCCACATTGGCGGAACCGGAAGCGATGTCCAATTTGGACAACGGGCTTGGCATGGAAGCTCTCATGATTTTGATAAGTTTGATTTAGGATATATTGGTACTGGTGAAGGAGCACAAGCACACGGTTGGGGACTGTATTTTGCTGGAAATAAAGACATTTCACAAGGCTATGCTAATAAATTATCGAACCCAGTTGGGGAAGTAAATGTGGCTGGTATTATATATAGTATTGGCCGTGGTGGGGGTTCTTGGCGAGTACGAAACATTGCGACTGGCGAGTTAATATCTAAAATGAAAATCGTTAAAGCTATCTCTGCTTTATATACCGAGCAGGGGAAAGATAAAGCTTTGAAATATTTGAAAGACAAGGCTGACCAGACGCGAAAATTCAAGAAAATTTGGATTGATGCCTATGATTGGTTAAAAAATCAAGAAATAGATGATAGTCAATGGCACAATGGTAAGTTATATGAAGTAGAAATCCCCGATATAGATACCTTGTTGGATGAACAGAAATCATTATCTGAACAGCCATCTAAAGTGAAGAAAGCCATCTTAGATTATTATCGTTCACGACCAGATGAATATATCGCACCTGAAGATGAAACCCTTACAGGAAATAACACGACAGGAAAAGAATTCCTTAAAGATGTAATATTTCAGTTGCGAAGAGAAGGAAGCAATACCCCCGAACGGGATGCATCTTTGTTATTAAATTCGTTTGGAATTAATGGCATAACTTATTATGGTAACAGAGATGGCCGCTGCTACGTCGTCTTTGACGATAAGGCGGTTCAGATTATCGACAAATATAACCAGGCATACCGTCAGGGGAAAATCCGTGGGGCCTTCGACGCTAACTCTGGCGCTATCCATCTCTTTGATGCAGCGGACCAGTCTTCTTTCATCCATGAATCAGCCCATATGTATTTGACAGAAATGGAACGTATGGTACAGGAAGAAGGCGCGCCGAAACAGCTTGTCGAGGACTGGCATACAATTCAGGACTGGGCGTCTTATGCTGACGGAAGACTGGACGACTACAAGGGGACACGGCTAGAGAAGGAATTTGCAGGCTATGAAGCCGCTATCCGAAAGACCCGCGAAAGTGGCGATACTGTGGCCATTAAAGCCGCCGAAGAACGCTGGATGCAGGAACGCTTCGCCCGTGCCTTTGAACGCTATATCGCCGAAGGGAAAGCCCCGGTCAAAGAATTACAGGGACCGTTCCGGCGTTTCAAGAAATGGCTTATCGGCATTTACCGGGATCTGCGAAACCTGGGCAAAGACCCGACAGACGATGTCCGCCGGGCCATGGACCGAATGGTGGCGTCGGACGATGAAATCGAAACCTGGGCGCGGATCCGCGAACTCGATGCCTGGAACCGGAAAGGCTTTTCCGGTGATTTATCCGGCAGCGAAGGCACAATGATTCATCAATGGGCCGAAAAAATCAAGGAGCAGGCAAAAGAGAAACTCCTCGCTCAGTATGAAGAAGAAGCCCGCCAGCGGGATGCCGCCGACCGTCAGCAGGGTTTAGAAGAAGAACGCCTTGCTTATCAAAAACAGCTGTGTGCTGAAAATCCGATTTATCAGTATGAGAATATCTACAATAACATGCCCGAAGCCCGCGCCGGTATTTTGGCTAAATTAGGCTATGCCGATGATGCGGAATTTAAACAAGCACTAAAAGCCGCCGGCGGTTCCCTGGAAGAACGGACGGACCAGTATGTAGAATCCATCCGCAAGACCTATGAAGAAGACATGGCCATGACGCCGGACATGATACGTGCTGAAGCTGACGAGATGTTAGCGTCGACAAACGGACAGATGACACTGAATCAGCTGGAAGCGGCCGCTATGCGCCGGAAAATGAACGGCTATATTGCGGAATGCGTCAAAGCCCTTCGAGAAATTAGCAATGTATCCGGTACCGATGCGCAGATTGCAGCACAGCTCCGGAAAATCCTGGGCGTCGAAATCGACCGTAATGCCGCACAAAAAGGCGCACTGAAGGACAGTATCCTGTCAAAGAACCAGCAAATCAAAGAGCTGAAGAAACAGCTGGCTGACACAAAAGAAAAGGACCAGGCGAATAAGAAGGAAAATGCCAAGGTCATCCAGGACCTGAAGGACTCGCTGAACGATGTCATCCACGGCCTCAATCAAGCCCGCGACATGGTCCAGGGCAGTGACATGGCCATGTTACGACTAGCTCGTGAAGAAATGGATGCGATGAAAGTATCGGAGGCGACGACGTGGCGGCACTATGAAATCAAAGCCAAAGCGGCCAGTCATCGGGCGGACCAGTACATGAGTGCCGGATCCTTCGAACAGGCAGTCATGGAAAAAGCCAATGCACAGAAATTCTATGCTATGGCCAGGGCCGCCAAAGATAATGCCGATTATATCCGCCGGGCTATGGCAGGGGAAAGCGGGTCCCTCGACATGAACGGCCAGGAAATCTACGGTATAAAAGGGATACTTAAACAATTAGGCCGTGCCGACCATCCGGTGCGCATGGGACCTCATGCAAGGTACTTCATCCAACATCTGGCCTATAACCTCGGCATGACGGACCGCGACGGCCGGCCGCCGCTGGATGATAAAGGGAATCCGGTCTCGCTGAACTGGGACTATATTTATCGGGACCTGTCGCCAGATTATGCGACGGGTCAGAACACAGCACCGAAGCAGGACGACTTGGTAGCGCCCTGGATTCGGGCTATCGTTGATGGAAAGGACCGTATCCAATACGATAAAGACCTAACGATGGTTCAATTCCGGGACATTAACGAAGCTATCCGGGCTGTCAATAAAGTGTCCCGCCGCGATTACGAAGCCAATACCCTTACTGATACAGACGGCAGCGTCATCGCCATTTCCGATGCCGCTGCCCGTCTGGCGAAATCCTTGCCACACCGGGAAAACTGGGATGCCGAACAAGACCGGAACGACCAGAACCGTAAATGCCGGGGAAAAGAACTGCTCAGCGACGCCTTGTTATCGCTGACAAAAATTGAAACGCTGCTTCGGAACATGGGTGATGATTGGATGCAATTCATCTATAAGCCTATAGACCGGGCCAGTCGGAGGGAACTCACTATGCAGCAGGATGCGTGTCGGGAATTTGCGCGGATCTATCACATGTACTCGAATACGGAGTGGCGGAAGATGCGCAGCCAGAAACTGTATGCTGTCGGCAGCGTCGAACGATTCACGAAAGAACAGCTCCTCGTCATGGCTTTGAACTGGGGCAACCAGGAAGGGCGGCAGCGCGTCCTTGATGAAGCGAACCGACACGTCAAGAACGAAGCACAGAAGGCCAATGAAGCCACGATTGAGGATATTTTCTCGCGGGCTTTAAGCAATAAGGACTTGGACTTCTTGGAAGCAATCTGGGGCCAGCTGGAACAATACTGGCCGGAGCGTAATAAAGTCCAGGAACACTTGTACGGTTCCGGCATGGGGCGTGTCCGGGCGAAACCGTATACCATCAATGGCCGCAAAGTGAGCGGCGGGTACTATCCGATTGTCTACGACCCTCAGCTCACGACACGGACCAATGAAATGGAACTCGATGATATTGTCAAGACACAGCTGTCCGGCTCTTCGACCATGGGCATTGGTATGGGCAGTACGAAGAAACGAGTGAAGCAAGTCAAAAACCAGATTCTTTATAAGAGTTTGGATGTATGGCCATCAGCTGTCAACGAAGCCATTCACCATATCTGTATGCGTGAAGCCGTCACTGATGTGTACAAATTAATTTCACATCCGGACGTGGAAGCGGCTGTTCAGGAAAACTATGGCATGAAAACGTACGCATCCCTTAAACAATGGGCGAAAGACTGTTGGAAGACCGACGTCCAGAAGACCGATAAAATATCCCGTATGCTGGAAAACATGCGTCGTAACACGACATTTGCTGTTATGGCCTATCGAACCAGTACAGCCGTCTTGAACGGCTTGAACATCCTACCGATGATGAATCGCATTGGGCCATGGAATACAGTAAAAGCCATGGTGAATTTTGGCATTGGATTTTATAAAGGGACGCCAACCTATAATCGGAATCGCCGCTTTGTCATGGAACACTCGCCTTTTATGGCGGACCGTATCAACACCATAGACAAAGACATGCAGCAGAAAATGCGCCTGACTATGCCGAAAAACACCAGCCGGGCAGGACAGAAGGCGCGTATCGCTCGCGACGCACTCAACCGCTACGGCTACTTCTTCATCACCGAAACTGACCTCATGTGCAGCCTGGCCTTGTGGAAATATCAGTATGACGAATCCCTCCGGCAGCAAATAGACGCTGGGAAGACGGATGAAAAATTGATGCGCGACCAGGCACTCTTTGAAGCAGACCAGGCCGTACGCGACGTTCTTGGCTCCGGCATGGTAAAAGATCAGGCCGAACTGCAACGAAAAAATGGACTCGTCGCGCAGATTACACCCTTCTACTCATACTGTAATACCGTCATGAATGCCCTCATCGACGCGGGCTATAAGTGGCAGTCGGGCAATCGCCTGGCCATGTTCAACGCAATGCTGTACTGGATTGTCCTAAACAGCGTATTTGAGCAGCTGTATCGCTCGGCCGTATCTGGGGATGACCTGGACAAACTGCTCAAAAAAATGGGCGTCAAATTCATGACCAACACTGTACAAGGTATCCCCGTCGTCCGCGATGCGGCCGAAATCATCGGAAATCATATGTTCGGATTACCGAATTACGACAGCAGCAACGTCCTGGCCGTATCTGCTGTAGACGAACTCATGAAAGCCTCGAAAGCAGCAGCGTCCAAAAATCAGGACGCCACCGACGTAGCCCGCGCCGCAAACCGTGCCTTGAACCGCTTTGTCGGATTGCCGGACACCTTGACCGATGGCTTCTGGTCCCTCATGCGCTTCAGCATGATTGATACAGACCGCAGCCTGGCCGCCTTGGCCAATGCTGTCATCTTCGACCGGCGCTATAAAACGGCGAAAGAACGGACGAAGGAGAATAAGTCTAAAAAGAAAGGAGCTGATAAACAATGATCCAAGCTACAGAAGTAAATATTACCTATAAAGGAGATGGTAAACAAACAACATTTTCCTACCCGTATCCGTATCGGACAGGATCTGATATACATGGATATTTAGTAGATGAAACGGGAATGGAAACAGAAATAACGACCAACTTTGAATTTGATAACACAAATAATGTATATACCTATCCGGTACAGGGCAACGCGATTAGCTCAAACATGAGAATACGCCTGTCAAGAGAAACACCGCTACAAAACAATATAGACTTGCCGGATAAAATACCGTTCTCTCTGATTGAAAAGGGGATGGACTGGATAGTCATGATGCTGCAAGAAACAATTTATCGTGCGAACTTAGCACCTATTAGTGCCGTTGAAGCAGCAAAACAAGCGTCTTTGGCGCTAATATATGCTGAAAAATCAGCTAATGAAGCCAGTAAATCTGCCACTGAACATGAACGAGCGACAGCACAAGCTGATGAAGCTACCAAACAAGCACTTATTGCTATTGAAAAAGCAAGAGAAGCTGGAAACTATTCATCTACGGTTTATGCAGCAAGTGCGGAAGCATGGAGCGCAGCCAATACCTATAATTATCCGAACGTTGTTGCGTATACAGATGGAAACTCCTATCGGTGTATAGGGTCCAATGTTATAGGCGAAAACCCTTCTGAATCATTGAATTGGGTAAAACTCACACTTGATGGAGAGAATTATTTTGAAATTGATGAAACGGGAAATCTAATGCCAACCATTAGTCCTACCTACTCTTCGAGGTGGGAATTAGATGAAAATGGGGATATAGAACCAAGGGAGGTTAAATAATGGCAACACGGAATATTGTACCGCGTGCAGATGGAGAAGGATGCATCGGGACAGAATCGAAAAAATGGAAAAACGTAAACGCAAAGACGTTAACGACAAATGGAATCACGACTTTACAGCGTAATAAAGCATATGAAATCGGTGATATTGCGTACTCGGCGAACCTTCCGTCATGGGCCTACTTAGAGTGTATAACGGCTGGCACTACGGGCGATGAAGAGCCGGATTTCAGCGACGTGTCTTCTACGGGGGGGGGTAATAGCTAATATGACCGATGGTACTGCACATTGGAGAGTGAGAGATAACAGGTGCCGGTATGAAGTCGGAGACATTATTGCGAAAACGACAACACCAAAAAACTATGAATACCTGCTGCCATGTGATGGGTCCGCTTTTGATAAAACCAAGTATCCACTGTTGGCCGAAATTTTTACGGACGGGAAAGCGCCCACATTAAATAATGGATGTTTCTTAGAAGGGAGTGTATCCCCGGGGATGAGTAAGGATGCCGGAATTCCTAATATTACAGGTAGAGCCGGATACTACTATTGCTATACGCCTGAAGGTCATGAGCATGAAAGAAAAAATGGCGCATTCACGTGGAATGAAGATGGCGGTGGGGTGAGTAGAAGCATGAGTGACAAGCTTGATGAAACTGGCACGTCATCAGGCTTATTTTATTTTGATGCATCTCAGTCGAATCCAATATATGGCAAAGCCGATACAGTGCAGCCAAAGTCTTATACGGTAGTCTATTATATATGCTATGGAGGTTAAAATGATAAAGGAAATTACGGACGGTACGGCTAAATTCGTCGTACGGTCATTAGGCGGAACTCAACACTTTGATACAATTTACGCGGCTGAAATCATTTCAAGATCTTTCGCCGCTCTGCCAGTCTGTTACATGCGTGACAGCTGTTTTAGCGGGGCAAAAACAACACTTACAGTCCCGTCACATCTTTATGTCAACGTGGGGGATTTAGGGTTTATCCAAGACGATAGCAGTACCATAGACATTGCATCAGCGGACGTCTGGGATGATAGCACCTATGCCACGGCGGACAACCGCAAGGGTAAGGATTTTTATATCTACGCATGTCAAACAGATACGTCTGTACCGAAAATCGTATTGTCAGCCAACAGTACTGTACCGACCGGGTATACGGCCACAAATTCCCGTAAAGTTGGTGGCTTTCATTGTGAATGTGCCGATGTAGGGACGATTAGCGGGCATCCCTTGTCGGGCTATGTCGCTGGAGATATTCTTCCGGCCAGCGTATGGGACTTACGTCACCGGCCCATATCATCACCAGAGGGAATGGTGTTTGATGGACGCCGCTGGATAGATATTTACCTTGCATCCTGGGATGGCAGTAAACTGGTATCTGCCTACAATGGCGTCATCTGCGACGGGGAAAGCTCACCGAAATTCCATGGCGAACTTTTTGTTGAACGTTTTGCTGAAATAGGAAAACATTTACCGTCCCGTGAAGACTTCATGCACTTTGCAAAAGGAATCGAAGAAGGCGTAAATATCAGCGGCTCAAAAGATTACAATACGACTGGTGGTCACGTGACTACATCCGGACGTCGCATGATTAGTAATTATGGAATTGAAGACCCGTCTGGGTATATGTGGCAATGGGGGAGCGACTTATTAGAATCCATGTCATCGTCACATAGCGGCAATAATATGTATATGGACGGTTATAGTTGGAGTGACTTGTCGGTATACAACAGTGACATTGATAGTACCAAGCGCGGCTCGTGCGTTGGCTTTTTACGTCGCGTTCTCTTCGGCGGCTGGTGGGGCAACGGTGCGGATTGCGGCTCACGCTCTGCGAATTGCAACAGTTTCTCTGCGCAGCGCGACGGGGGCGCTGGGGCGCGTGGTGCGTCCGAGCCGCTGGCCCCTGAAATTTAACTAGATATTAACGACTGAAATGGGCATATAGGCTTCCACGGCTCGTGCTATGGCTTTTTACGTCACGTTCTATTCGGCAGCTGGTGGAGCAACAGTGCGTATTGCAGCTCACGCTCTACGAATTGCAACAATTTCTCTACGCAACGCAACAGGAGCAATGGGGCACGTGGTGCGTCCGATACGTCGGGAATAAATAGGTGTCCGTGCCATAATCCCAACGGCTGGTCTATATGCCTTGGCGATAATGCCAAAATACACAACGGGAAACGCCTGGGGCTAGTGTGGGATTGGCAAAAGCAGCCTGGACAAAGTACGGCATGGACTCGCGCTTCAACTCGGCGCCAGGGACGATGCCCTTATCGAAGGAGGTAAAGAACGATGCAAGAAACCGCACGTAAAATTGTAAGAGACTATTTTAATTCTCACGTTGATGTTACCGACAAAAAACAGATTACACTTGATGACGTATTTGTCGTCTGGTGGTGCAAGACTTTGCAGAACTGGAAAGCCTTGGTATCTACGATAGTACCCGACGGCATGTACTACGAAGTCACGCACAATGGCGATAAAGGCGAAACTTATGTCGACGTATACAAGAAATGGGAAAATTACTGCGTAAAAGACTAGGAGGACATGTACATGAAATATCGCAAAAAGCCTGTCATTATTGAAGCATACCGAACCAACGAAGAAAAAGTAATCCACACACTCGAAGGGGACATGAAAGCCTTCGCTGGTGATTACGTCATTACCGGCGTTAAGGGGGAACAGTACCCTTGCAAACCGGATATTTTCAAAAAGACATACGAAGAAGTAAAAACGACTGGCATGACTTTCGGCGAAGCTATCCAAGCAGTAAAGAATGGTGAACGCTGCGCACGGTCTAACTGGAACGGAAAGGGGCAATACATCGAATTGGCTACTAGCGTCAGCTACATTAACGCCAAGGGGGACGGAATCAATGTAGATCACAATACCATGGGCAATAAGGCCATTGCTTTTGTGGGCAATCAGGGCGTGCAGCTTGGCTGGCTTGCTAGCCAGGCGGATATGCTTAGTGATGATTGGTACATCGTAGAATAGGAGGCGTACATATGAAAGTAGTTGATATTTCCGATTGGCAAGAAGGAATTAACTTTGACGACCTCGTCGCAGCAGGCGTCAAAGGCGTCATCATCAAAGCACTCAACGGGACGAAACCGACAAACTGCGTGTACGATTTCATCGCAGAATGTCGGCAGCATGGCCTGCCCTGGGGCGTCTACTGCTATACCCACGCATGGACTCCGGACGATGCCCGCTGCGAAGCGCAAGAAATGCTTAACCTGCTCGGCGGAGAAACGCCGCCTCTCGGTATTTGGTATGACATCGAAGACGACCCGAAAAGCCTGCCGTCTCCGGTTGATTGGCTGACGGGCGTAGATGATCCAACGGGTCGTTGTTCCGCCTTCATCTCTGAATTAAATGCTGCCGGACAGGCTGCTGGGATTTATGCCGGCTATTACGCATTGCGGGATTATATCGCCACCAATGAGCTTGCTGACTACGTCCCGATTTGGTACAACCAGTACAATGCTACCTGCGATTATGGCGAAGTTTGCAGCCTGCCGCTGGCCGGCTGGCAGTACACGAATACGGGCCGGATCGACGGCTGGAACGATGACTTAGACATGAACGAATGGTATAAATAGGAGGTGATCTTATTGTATCTGCCGCGAAAAGAGGAGGTCAAAGCCATTGCCGAACAAAATAAAACGCTTATCATTGCTTGTATCCTGCTGCTTATTATTGCTGCTGCCGGCAGCTGGCTGGTGTGCCGACACTACGACAAACAGTCCGTCCGGGAAAATCGTAATGTCGAACGAACAGTACAGTCAATTACAGACGATAATAAAAGAGCAAGAGACAACATTAGCAAAGCTACAGAGCAAATTAGACAAGCTGAGCAGCAACTCGACGACGTTACAGACACAATTAGCAGCGGCCAACGAACAGCTGCTGAAAACCAAGAACTCATTGCAGACAGCCAACGGCTCATTGACGCAAGCCAACAACGACTTGCAGAAGCAGAACGAATCCTTGCAGACGTTGACCAGTCAAATAAATGAGATGACGAAAAAGCAGTCCAGGCTAAAACGGCAGCGTGACACCTGGGCCATAGCTGCCGGAATCCTTGCCGTAGGATTGGTCGCAAAATAAATCAAAGGCACTCACGTTATAATGTGAGTGCCTTTATTTTATCATTACCATAACCATATACGTCCTCAAAACTTCCGTCCTTTTTTCCGCCTTGTTTACGGAAAAGACGCATAAAAACATATAAAAGCATATGTAAATAAAATCAAGTAATTACTCAATAAATGGCGTAAATACGCTAACGATAATACAAGTATATAGGACTATATAAACGCATATTTTATTACTTACGATAATTTAACGTTAATTCAACTGCTAGGCCCCGTGCGGGTTGCGGGGGTTCTTCCGTCCTTTCTTCCGTCCTTGGCTCTCCAGGACGGAAGACGGGGCGGGTGTATTCTCAATTACAGAAATTGTTCCATGGCGTCGACGGCAGCTTTTTCGCGTTTATCCGTGACAGTGTCGTAGACGTTCGCCGTGGTGTAGATGGATGAATGTCCCAAACGTTTGGAAACGTAGTCCAGGGGCAGGCCGTGCTCGATTAGCATTGTGGCGTGGGTGTGCCGGAACGAATGGAAGCTCGTGCCAGGGAAGTGTTTTTTGCACCACATGCCGAAGTATTTAACGTTGTTGCTCGTCATCTGGCGGCCGTCATCCATGGTGCAGACGAATTTGTGCTGCGGATCCTCGCGATAGAATGGGCCGGCCTGGAAGCGGTTTTGGTCCTGCCACAGTTTTTGTGCCTTTAGCTCGGCGTAAAGTTTGGAACCAAAGGTAATGGTCCGGGCTGACGATGCGGTCTTCGCGGCAGTGATTTTCGGCAGCCCTTTTTTGTCGTAGCTCGTGCCGGTGATGTGGAGGGTACGGGCTTTCATGTCGATGTTGTCCCAAGTAAGGGCCAGGCACTCTCCCAGCCTCATACCCGTATAGTAGGATAAGGCACAGGGCATATGAATCGGACGGCCTGCGGGGAACTGCCTAAAAATGGCCTGGATGGCTTTGGGCGTAAAGACTTCCGGCTTTTTCGGGGCCGTTCGGTACGGCGGCAGCTTGACGTTATCCATGGGGTTGGTGAGTAAATAGTGACGGTTGGCGACGGACCAGCGCAGGGACGACCGAAGGCAGCTCATGATGCTCTTGACCGTCGACTTGGAATACTGCTCTTTCAAATCCAGCACCCAGTCCTGGAGGGCGGCCGTGGTCAGCTCGCGCAGCTTCCAAGCGCCGAAAACCGGGGCAATATGGTTGCGGATGGCTGCGTCGTAGGCGTCTATCGTGTTCGGTTTCAGGTAATGGCGGGCGTATTTTTCTAACCATTCCTGGAGGAACGCGGCAAAGGTCATCGACGATGGCTCGAAATATTTCCCGGTCCGGTCCTGTTCGGCCATGGCCAGGCGGTAGGCCCGGCATGCTTCAGCACGGGTGAAGCCGCCGAAATGTTCATGGCGATGACGAACACCATTTTTATCCATTTCATTAATAGTGTAATACCAACGATTTTTTATTTTTCGAACATACATTGTGTGTCCTCCTTTACAACAAAAAAGGACGTATAGGGTAATGATAACACGGCGTAATCCAAGTATCCTTTTAGATGATTTACACGCCAGCAGTACGGCAATACTGCCGGCGCGTCCCGTGTCCTGGTTCGCAGGATGCGGGATTTTTTTTATGGTTTACAGATTAGGCAAGGCCTGAATCCACGATTTATAAGTTCGTCCCGATTATCAAAGTAGATGCGGTTGCTTTCACTCATCCGCCTTTCAGCACGACAACCAGACCGATGAAAAACTCCTGTGCGTGCATTTCCTACATAAGTGGTGGAAATTGGATTTTGAATATCTTGATTTACAGGTAATGTTGGTTGAAAAGATTTGGTAGATGAACCGGGACCCGTTGTTGCAGGAAGTACAATGGGGGAAGTATCCTTCGTAGAAGATGGAGACTTTTTTAGCGGAATGGATTGTTTTGTCGGCGGTGAGGCTTTCTGTTTAGATGTTGAAGGACCTAACAGGCCAAAGCCATGCGTAAAGAATGCCAATAAAATTACTATGCATAGTGAAATATATTTGAATTTTGAAAAAGAATGTGAATGTGGGGTGGCAGCTACTTTGATGTATCCATTACCAGAGGCGCGCGGAGGACTAGATTGAGTATCAGAAGCCGGCTTATTGAGTGGAGGTGAAATAAAATCAGGGTGCTGCATTTTGTTACGAATATAAGCATCTAAAATATGGAGCTTTTTTGTATTTGCATCAGTGGAGTGAATTAACCCCTAGGCAATACCGTTAATTCTCAATGCTTCCGTAAACTCGCCTATGGAGCATAAGGCTTTTGCTCCGGAATAATATACTAAGCCAGCTAATGTGCTGATATATTCTCTCATATAGAAATATTTTTGCTTTTGAAGATAAGAGGTAAGCACTTTTTTTGCTATGGGAAACTCGTCTTCAAATGAAAGCAGTAGAGACTGGATAGTTGCTTCATCAGATTCTTTAGCTAGTTTTGATGAATAAAATTTACAGAGATTTTCAATGTCACGGAGTCCGGTTAAAAATTTTTGTTGTGATGCGGATAATTTACCACTAGGATAATTTAGCGTAAAAGGACAACGTGGATAATTGGGGCAACCCCAAAAGTAGCCATAATAACCATTTCGTAAGTGCATAGGAACTCCACAATGTGGACAGCAGGGAGGGGCCTTGGAACTAGGTAATCTGGATTTCATGATAATCACCTTGAATCTTAGAATAGAATTTGAACAAGCTAAGACCTTTCTTCTAGTAACCGATATAAAAGTTCTTTAGTAAAAGGAATACCATAAGCCTTAACGAACGCCAACTCGCCAGCCATATATCCTGGACTATATTTTTTGAATGGGATTATAGTAGTTATGGAAGAAGGACCGCCGCGACCAACATTGCCTTCTTCGTCACATTCATAAAGGGATTGTAATTGATAGGCTATTGTTTGTTTATCATAATCGTAGTAAAACAGCATGGAACGTTTCATGCCTCCATGTAAGACATAATCAAAATAATAGGTAGTAGCTTGTATTTCGTAATAAGGCGGATCATAACGAACGACATTCACAGAATTCATATCAATGTATGCCTTGAATCTTGATGTTGAATCATAACTAACAAAGCGCTTCGGATAGTTATCAAAATAATTGGCCCATGCAACGGAAGTCAGCAATAAACAGGATAGTAGCGAAATTAAAAATTTTTTCATAAAGAATCAGCTCCTTAAAAAAGGAATCAAGAAAATAAATCATGAATAAAAAGTAGTACATATCCTAAAATCATCAAAATAACAATAGTAGCAATACAGAATAAAGCCCCTACTGCTAGATGAAATACAACAGCAATCATCAAATATAGTATCAATGACCAAAAAATTCCATACACAATTAAGTTCAGTAGAAAATTAACAAATTTATTCTTCACCCAGTGAGAGTAGAGGAACGAGCCGGACCATTGGCTAATATAATTTTCTACACATTGCTTAATGTAAAATAGCTTATTTGAAAGATGCAGTGATTTTATTGCGTAAATAACTTTCTCTTTTAGCGTTAAAAGCTTTTCAACAAGAAATAAAAAGACGATGGTACAGATAGCTAATACAGTAAATAATATAAAATAAGATGTCGGGACGGCCCAAAATACTAAGCCTATAAAAACTACAATTAATAATACAATCAGAATATCTGACAAGAACATAAGCATCCCTACTTTATTGAATGAGTATCAAAGTTAACGATGATTAAATTACCTCGTCGTTCTTAATCTTGGGAGATACCATTTCATACTGAAGGTCTAAAATAGTCAATACCGTTTTTTTACCTTCGGGAGTAAGGCGACGATATTTTTTTATTATATTTATTTCTTCTGGAGTAAAGCTGTTATTTGTGGAAGGAAGCGTAGCAATCGACGCCATTCCACCATCTTCAATTAGATTGCTTTTTTTTATTCCAAAATGATCCGCAATCTTTTGAATAGCTCCCATGCGAGGTTCCTTCAGCCCTCGTTCCCAAGTAGATACGGCTTTGTCGCTTACTCCAGCAATAAGTGCCAGGTCTTTTTGAGATAAACGGTATTTTTCGCGCAATAATTTTATGTTTTCACTAATAGCCATAAGGGAAAACACCTCCTTGATTACTTACATCATACAAGAAAAGTAGAAATAAATCAACATAAAGTAGATATGATTCCACAATACGGCATTGACATTCTACTTAAAGTAGATTATTATAAAGATGAAAGGAGGGAGCGTATATGACGTACAGTATATCGCAAGCACGAAAATTAAGGGATAAAAGGCAAAAGGATATGGCTGATTACTTGCATATTCACGTACAGACATATCGTAAGATTGAAAAAAATCCCGAACTCGCTACCATCAAGCAGGCGAAAATGATTTCGGAATATTTGAATATGCCTTATGACAATATCAATTTTTTTAACTCGTAGCTCTACTTTAAGTAGATAATAAAGGGAGCAAACATGGAAAAACTAATCATGGACTCATATAGGGATTGTACTGGAACGTTTTTTGTAGAGGAGCTGATGTAATGAGAGACGAAATAAAAGTCGCAATTTTCTGGGTATTCGTCTTAATCTACCTATTCATTTCGATAGGGGATTTAATCGACATAGCGATGAAAAGATGATTGGGAGTGAGAGCAAATGAAGAATAAAGGGTCCTCGATATTAGAAGAAAAAAAAGATCAAGCTAAGAAGTTAAAAGTGATTGCAGCCCCATTGGTGGAATATATTAGGAAAAACCAGACGCCCATGACTACAGTCATAGTCACGGGCGCAGGGGTAGAGGTATTGAATACAGAAATTTCAATCCCATTGGGTGGAGATTGGGATTAACGAATACGGATTTCGCCTCGTCCTTTTAAAAAGGCATGGACGAAATGCCCTTTTGAAGGTGCGTTTAGAAAATCATTAAATAATTGTTCAGTGCAATTGGGATAACGATAGGCATAGCCGTTATGGAAATGAACTTCAATAACGCCATTTTCATATCCAATGGCACTCACATTTGAAGATACGACAGGTATTAAATTCATACGCTCACCTCCTTTCAAGTCGATTATAACATGAAAGGATACGTAAAAGGGCGTATAGGCGATGAAAGACGCGACGTTATGTTCTACTTTGAAAGGCGGCGAAGACGATGTTGGATGAATTCTATAGAGACATTTTAGAGTTTTATATGGACCCGGCCAATGTCCAGGCCTTGGAAGAATACCGCAAGGCAAAGGAAGAAGCCCAGGGGAAGGAGGATAAAACATGAGTGGTCAATGGGAACAGAAGCGGGATGTCCTGGCCTGCCTTCAACGGGCAGCAGAATATGCCGGAAAAGATTTGAGCTTCATTTTGACGGAAGACGAAAGCGAAGTCGAAGTCACCAACTTGAGAAGCTATGAACATATTACCATCCGGGTTGCTTACGACAGCCCGGGAGCATTAATCGTAGATGTCCTAAAAGGGATTAAAAGGTGGCTGATGTAAATGAAGGTGACAGAAGTACGTGGCCATCATACTACGGATATGCAGTCGAAGCGGTTGCGGATCCGTGAAGGAATAACCTTCTGCTTGGGGCTGGCGATGGCCTGTGGCATTGGTATCTACATCGGCCATACGGCCGGCGAAGAAGCTAAACAATTAGAAGAACAGCGCATCCATTACGTCCAAGAAGGGGAAACCCTCTGGGACATTGCCGGCGGCGTAGCCAGTAACCACGATGATATCCGCCGTATTATCTGGAAAATTCAAAGAGATAACGACATTGGCGGGAATGAAGACATTCAGCCGGGACAGCGCCTGATTATTAAATTTTAGGAGGCAGCTATGAACGACAGAATTTTCCCGGACGATGGGGACCGTCTCATGAGCATTGATGAAACGGCAGCGCGCTTGCGGACGTCGCCGGCCATTGTCGGCAAGCTCATCAAGGCGGGCGCACTGACATGCATGAGACGGGGAACGTCGAAGAGCATCCGGAAGTACACGCTCAACGCGTTCCTGGCGCAGCATGACGGCGAAGATCTTTTTGCACTGCTGGAGGGACGATGAATTGTCCCGTCTGCGGCAAACCGTCGAACAGCTGGATTTACTGCAAAGCCAGGGAGACGGACATTTGCCAGGAACACTGTAAGACATGCCCGTATTTTGCGGGGACTATGTTGTGGTCATGCTGGTACGGCATAAAGAAAGTATCTAAGGAAACACTCGCAGCATCCGGACCACTGCCGGCAACTCGCGGCGGCCGGGCGGTAGAGAAATTCCGCAACGACATGAGGGCAATAGAAAAGCGCCTCACTCATAAAGAATGAGACGCTTTCTACCTTGTGTTGCAAAAAGAGATCGTCGGTACACAATCAGTATAACATAGAGCAGGTTTCAAGGATAGGGCACGGCCCTATTTTACACTTGCTTAAAGGTATTAAATATACAAACAACCGGCGGACAGGAGGTTCGGCATGTATGTCATGGAAACGGTGACAGCAGGTCCCGTCATCGAAGTGAGAAAATATCATACCGCCCGCTACCACCATCCATCGATGCCGCGCAGCCGGAATTGCAATAAGACCGGCGCCGACCAGTGGAAGGTAAATGAGCGCAACTCCATCCGGAACCTGCGGCTCCTCATCCTGGAGAACTTCCAAGAGGATGACATACGCCTGGACCTGACCTATGCCGGGGAAGCTCCGACCGAAGCCGAAGCGAAAAAGCGGCTGGACAACTTCATCCTATGCCTAAGACGCCACTACCGGGCGGCCGGGCATGAGCTGAAGTGGATTGGCACAAGTGAAGGCAAGGACCATCGCCCTCATCATCATCTGCTGATAAACAACATCGGCTGGGGACGGCGGGAGTATCAAGCCCTGTGGAAGTGGGGCAAGATTCCCTATAACGCCTTTCGCTTCTATGACGGGCAGCCAGCTGATGCGGAACGAGTGGCCAAATATCTCGTCAAGGAAACGCGCGAAACGTATTGCCAGAAAGAACGTTGTCAGCGGTCCCGCTATCGGTGCAGCCGGAACCTTCGCAAGCCAAAGGTTGAAAAGGAAATCATACAGTCCAAGACGTGGCGGGAACCGAAACCCAAGAAGGGCTATTACATCGAAAAGCCCGTGCAATACGGGTATACGGCCTATGGGTTCCCGTACATGTTCTATCGCATGATAAGAGAGGAGGAAAGCGTTGGTGTACCTGATCCGCAAATCGCCGGGACCGTTCGCTGCCGTGGCAGAGGGACGGGAAAACACGCTGCTGCTCGGAAAAAACGAATGTGTCCGGATTGACGAAGAAATTCACTTCGTCGAATTCGAACACGGGCGGCGGACCGGCAAAGAATGTTATGGGCGCGTCGAGTATATCTACGATAAGCGCCTGGTCAAATTCCGGGTATACAAGCACCGGACGAATAGAAAGAAGGCCCGACAATGGAACTCAAAAAAAAGAAGAGAATCCACCTGACCGGCAGGAAGGCCAGGGAATTTTACGATAAGATTTACGACCGCGACGGCGGCCATTGCATATGGTGCGGCGTGCCGATTGAATACGGCGTAAAGTACCACCATGAACCGTGCGGTATTTATCGCAGTGACGAAGAAACGAAGGTCGTCATGCTCTGCCCGCACTGCCATTTTATCCGTCATCACCAGGCGCCGGCAGTCGCACGGGATATTTGCGTAGACTACCTGCACCGTCTGTACGGCGAAAAGGGGGCGCTCAAAGAATGATTGCCACGTGTGAACTCTGCGGAAAATCATTTGAAACCAGTCAGAAACGGAACTTGTGCGAAGCCTGTTCCGTGGCAGCTGAACAGCGGATTTATCATCCGACCCATGGCGTGTGCTGTATCTGTGGGCGTACCATGCCCGATGCCAGGCGCGGCCAAAAGTATTGCAGCCAAAAATGTAAGCGCCTGAGCCGCAGTATCATCAACCTGCGCTGGCACGATAACCACCCGGAATATAAACCGGCCCCAAAAATCAAGAAGCCGAAGACGCGGAGCTTCTTGGCCGAAGTAGAAGACCTGGGACGAAAAATGGGTATCGGCGGCTATGGCCAGATGATGGCCATGATCAAGACGCGCTGCCAGAAATCCGGTCTTAGTGTGCGGAGTGAATTCTGCCATTTGAAATTTGTCTATGAAAAGGAGCATGGCCATGATTAAAATAGCCGTGTACAGTCTCAAGGGCGGCGTCGGCAAAACCATAACGGCCGCCAACTTGGGACATTTGTACGCAACCCATCGAACAAAAAAACTCAAAGGAACGAAGCGGAATAGCTTGCGCCGTGTCCTCTTGGTCGACCGGGACCCGCAGGGGAACTTGTCGCAATATTTCAGCCGCTATGATGCGGACGGTCCTGTCCAGCTGAAGCCGGTCGGCACGGAATGGCCCTGGCTGGACATTATCCCTGGCAATTTATCGCTATCGGGTATGGAAGATGTGGCCTTAGACGTCGATTGCTTTGCTGATGACTACGACATTTGCCTTATCGACTGCCCGCCGGCCCTGGGAAAACTGACAGCTAGTGCCTTGCGGTGTGCAGACTATCTGATTATTCCGATCCGCCTGGATGCCTTCAGCACGCACGGTCTGGAAAACCTCATGCAGCAGTTAAGCTACTTGCAGGAAGCGGGCTTTGATGCGAAAGTGCTGGGCGTCCTGGTCACGCACGATGAGCCGGCATGGTACAGTGATGACGTAAAGGCTTTGCTTGGCGAACGACTGCCGCTATTTACGACGGCCATCAGCCGTAGCGCCTGGGTGGCTGAATCGACTATCGAGCATAAGCCCCTGGCAGAACTGACCGGGCCGGACCATCATTTAAAGCCGATGTGCATCAAGCCGGCCTGGCAGTATCGGCGTGTCATGAATGAAATCGTGGACAGGTTGTCCAAATTGGACAGGAGGTAGCACATGAATTTAGCAGAAAGCCTGGGCTTCGTACCGCAAAAAACGGCACGGGCCGTGCGGGCTATCAACGTAGGCAAGCTCATCCCGAACCCGGCGAACTTTTACCACATCGGCAGTCTGGACGAGCTGAAAGCCAGTATTTTAGAAGACGGCGGCGTCCGTCAAAACCTCATCGTCGAACCGAAGGGCGATGGAACGTACATCATCATCAGCGGGCACCGGCGCTGTCAGGCCGTCAAAGAACTGCTGGCCGACGGGGCCGACGTGGAAGCGGACCTGCCTTGTGAAATTGAGCCGGACCATGCGAAGGCGGAACGATTACTAATTAGGGCCAATAGTGCGGCCCGTATCCTGACGCCATGGGAAGAAGTCCTGCAAGCGCAGCGGGCTGATGAAATCATTACCCGCCAGCGGCAGGAAGGCGTCATATCAGAAACGAAGCGGCAGGCCATGCAGACCTTACTGCATAAAAGCAGCGGAACCATTGGCCGCCTCTGCGCCATTTACAATAACCTCATCGTCGACTTACAGCAGAAAATGAAAGACGGAAAACTCGGTGTATCCGTGGCCTATGAAATCTGCCAGTTACGGCCAGAAGACCAAAAGGGCCTGTTCGATGGCATGACCAAATTCGACATAGAAGAAATCAGCCTGGCCGATGTCCGACACTATAAAGACATGAACGGAATTAGTAATAAGCCGGCCGATGATCCACGGCAGACAACCATCATGGACTTCATCGACGACAAGCCGGCCGAAGAGCCAGCAGAAGAAACACGGCCTATGGTGGAAGCTGGTCGAGAACCGGAACGCCCTGCGGCGGTGGAAGCGGAACATGAACCGGAAAACGAAGAGGATGCCATGGACTCCGAAGAAAACCAGGCACTGAAAGAATACCAGACAGTAGCAGAGAGCGTCTGGCAAAGCACGTACAGAATTTGGAGTCTCCATGATAAATACGTTGACGGGAATATCACAACGGAAAATTATATTGCTGAAACACAGTATGAAGCACGGACGCTGTATCAGGAACTGGATCACCTGCGGGTTCTTCACGAAAAAACGAAGAAAAATAAAGGGGAGGGAGAAAATCAATGAAATGGGTAGCAACGAGGGAAGAAATGCCTGAAGTAGGACGCCGCGTGTTATGCGCGATGTACGCCGACACCGAATACGGATTCCCGGTATGTGGAGTTTTTGATGGGGAATACTGGATTGTCGACGATGTACAGCAGCTTATCGACCAGAAGCGGGTGCATTACTGGGCACCAATAGCACGGATACCGAAGGAGGACTGATAGCGTGGACCTGAAACGGATTGTGTGGACGGCAATGATTGCCTGGGCGATTATCTTTTGGTTCGGAATTACGTATTTACTGGTGAGGTGGTAAGGTGGACATTGTAAAAGCCGGTATCGTAGATGCCCGGAAATTCTTGCTGATAATTCGGGAACAGCATTACGAGCTGGAAGAGCTGAAGTATGAGCGATACCTGGAGGAAAACGGGCTATGCCTGAAAGTCTCGAACCCGGCGCGGCCCTGTGTCAGCACTGGCGGTCCTAACGACTTATCGCGTATCCCCGTTCACATCGAACAATTTGTGAAAAAGATTGCCCGCGAAGAAGCGAAACTCTATCAGATCCGGGAAATGGGAAAAGACTTTATATCCCTGCTTCCGGATGCCAGGGCGCGGGCCATCTTGAAATACTACTACGTCGACTTCCTGACATGGGAGCAAGTCGCCATGCGGATTCACTTATCGCCGTCCCGGACATATAACAGTCACCGCCTGGCCTTGGAGCAGTTGAACAGTCTGATACGGGCCGCATGGATGCGGAAATTCATCGAGATTTTAAAAGACAGGAGTAAATAGGAGTCGAACCTGTGGTAAAATGATAGTGTCAGAAAACAACAAAATACGGGCGCTCGCCTAACCGCGGAGCGCCTTTTTTGTACCCAGAAAGGGGGGACGGCCATGATTCACTGCGATAACATCCGCTGCAAGTTCAACCAAATGGAAATCTGCACGAACCTGCACCTGGAAATCGTCCATGAGCGCTGCGTGTGTTTTGAACTGAAATATCATCGGGCGAAACGCCATGTGTCGGATCTGAACCATGAGCCGGTCCCCTATCGGTCCAGAAAGAGGGTCTTTAAATGACAGCCAATAAAATCCGGGGAACCCCGATTCGCCGGGAAAAGATATTTTTAAATAAAAATAATACGCGCCCAAATAGCGCGCGCAAAATAAAAACTAAGAAGCGCCGCGCTGTGACATGGGCTAAATTCAATACGGCGAAAAACATGATGATTGTTCAGTCTATGTGCCGCAAGGGCTGGACTAATGATGAAATCGCCGACTACATCGGTATCAGCTTGTCTACGTTCTATAAGTGGCAGGCCGAACATGTAGAGTTTTCGGAGGCCCTCAAAGAGCCGAAAGAATACTGCATCGCCCGCGTAGAAAATGCGCTCCTGACGCGGGCCTTGGGAATCGAAAAGAAAATCCACGAGTCCGAAACTGTCACCGTCGAAAAAGACGGCAAGAAGGTTACGACGACAACGGAGAAAAACAGCCTCTGCTACTATCCGCCGGACACGCGGGCCGGTATCTTCTACCTTACGAACCGGGCCGGGAGTGACTGGAAGCAGAAGCAGCAGACGGAAGTAACAGGGAATCTGAGTATCGATGCGGCTGTAAATACAGAGGGCCGGCTCAAAGCCGCTATGGAAAGGAAGAAAAAGGAATGACCATAGATGAAGCTTATCAAGTCATAGACTGCCTGGGGCAAGTAAGTGACGATCCGGAAGCTTTTGTCTGGTTTGCTTTTGACTGGGACCATGACCCGGATTTGCAGGGTCAGGCGCCACAGGATTGGCAGCTGGAACAGCTAAGGATGATAGGGAAAGGGCTGGCTACGCCGAATGAAGTCATTCATCAAGCGGTAGCCTCTGGTCATGGTATCGGTAAATCGGCACTGGTCGCCTGGATTATATTATGGGCTATCTCGACGTATCCCAATACGCGCGGCGTTGTCACGGCAAATACAGAAGCACAGCTGCGGACGAAGACCTGGCCGGAGCTTGCGAAATGGTATCGGCGTTTCATCGGCAAAGAGCTGTTCCATCTGACGGCAACATCTCTGTTTTCCATCCAAGAAGGGCACGACCGGACATGGCGTATTGATGCTATCCCTTGGAGTAAAGACAATCCGGAAGCTTTCGCCGGGTTGCATAACCAGGGCAGCCGAATCCTATTGGTATTCGATGAAGCCTCGGCCATTGACGATGCTATTTGGGAAGTCGCTGAAGGGGCGCTGACCGATACGGATACCCAGATTATCTGGTGTGCCTTCGGCAACCCGACGCGCAACACCGGGCGTTTCCATGATTGCTTTACGAAATACCGGAAATACTGGAACACAAAGAAGATAGACAGCCGGTCTGTACCTATATCGAACAAAGCCCAAATAAAACAGTGGGAAAATCAATACGGCGAAGACTCGGACTTCTTCCGGGTCCGTGTACGCGGCGAATTTCCGGCTACATCGGAAAATCAGTTCATCTCGGCACAACTCGTCGAAGACGCGCAAAAACGCGCCATACGGCCCGCTCAGTACAATTTTGCGCCGGTTATTCTTGGCGTGGACATGGCATGGAGCGGCGGCGATGCGACCGTCATCTATCTGCGGCAGGGGCTGTACAGCCGCAAGCTGGCGTCGTATGCGAAAAACGACAATGACGGCGTCATCGCCGGAAAGATTGCCGCCTTTGAAGACCAGTACCAGGCCCAGGCCGTCTTCATCGACCAGGGATACGGAACGGGCGTGTACTCTTTTGGACTGACCATGGGACGCCAGTGGCGGCTCGTGGCCTTTGGCAGTGCGTCCGGGAAGCGGGGCTATGCCAATAAGCGGGCCGAAATGTGGGGTGCCCTCCGGGACTGGCTGCGGGATGGAGGGGTACTCGAAGACGGGGACGTCATCCATGACGACCTGATCGGGCCGGAAGCCTTTGTCAATGCTAAAGGCGAAATACAGCTGGAGAAAAAAGAAGACATGAAGCGGCGCGGGCTTCCATCTCCGAACGAAGCAGATGCCCTGGCGCTGACCTTTGCCTTTCCTGTACTCCGCAGGGATGCGGATATAGGGACGGCCAATACGAAATACGATTTGTTCAAGAGGAGGTAATACTATGTGTGGAAAAGTAGGGAAAGCCATTGGCGGTATTTTAGGATTTGACGTGGGCAGCAGCGCTCCGACGGTCCCGCAGGCCGACCCCGTGTCAACGACCGTCAACGTCGGCGATGATACGAGTAATACGACGGACGATGCCACGAAAAATGCGAAGAAGAAACGCGGATTTTCGGCGACGCAGTTGCGGGACTTCCGGTCCGGCCGGGACTCCATTTTAGGGAGCACCAATGGCAAGAATACTTTAGGGTGATGTTATGAGACCGGTTATTGAAACAGAATTGGCCCGCTCGCCGACGGGCAGCCATAAATTCAAGAAGACCAACACGGTCCAGCAGAAATCAAAGCTCATACAGCGCTATGCCGCACTCTTTCGGAACCGTCAGCGCTGGCTGGATATATGGAAGGACATACGGGACAATGAGCTTCCCTACGATGGCCAGTTTGACGATGACCAGCCGGGAAAACCGAACCTGCACGATGATAATATCTATAACACGACGCCGGGCGACTGCCGTAGTATCTTTGCGGCGGGGATCCAGTCAGGCCTGACGCCGCCGTCGCGGAAATGGTTCCGTTATACCCTGGCTGACATGACGCTCAACGATAACGTCATGGTCAAGCGTGTGTTAGATCAACGCTGTGATATTACAGAGTACGTCCTGGCACGGAGCAATTTCTACAATGCCGTCCATACGGTATACATGGAACTTCCCATGGGACAGGCCCCTATGGGCATATTTGCCGCCGGACGCGGCATAACCTTTGTGCCGTATACCATCGGGACCTATGCCCTCGGTACCAATGCTCAGGGTATCGTCAATACTTTTGCCCGCAAAGTCCGCATGACAGCGGCCCAGATTGTCGGCAAATTCGGCCTGGAGAACTGCCCGCAGAGTGTGCAGGATGTCTACCGCAGTAATAACGGTTACAGCACGTATTTTACCGTATGCTGGCTCGTCGAAGAAAACGACAGAGCCGATGCCGATGAACTGGGAAACCAGCACATGCCATTCCGGTCTGTCTACTGGGTGGAAGGGTCCAATGACCAGGAAGTCCTGGCAGCGACGGGCTTTGAAGAATGGGCTATCCCCGTAGCCCGCTATGACGTAAAGGGACTGGAAGAATACGGAATCGGCCCGGCGTGGTATGCCCTGCCAGACTCGCGGATGCTCCAAAAAATGGAGTACGACGCGGCCATGGCTACCGAACTCGGTATCAAACCGCCCATGCAGGGGCCGGCAGATATTGCCCACCGTATCAATTTGTTCCCTGGCGGCTATACGGCGAACCTGGACCCAAACAATGCCGTTCGTCCTTTATTCCAGGGACAGCTGGATATTGGCACGCTGGACCAGAAAATCGTCCGCGTCGAAGACCGTATCAAACGGGCCTATTCGACAGATCTTTTCCTCATGCTCGACCAGCTCGACCGGGGGCAGATGACCGCGCAAGAAGTCATGGCCCGGAACCAGGAAAAGCTGCAGCAGCTGGGGCCAGTCGTCGAACGACTGCAATCAGAATTCCTGAATAAAGTGCTGGAACGCGTCTATAACATCCTCGACCGGAACCAGGTATTTCCGCCCTTGCCGGACGAAGTGCAGGAGTTGCTCGACGGGCAGGAAATCAAAATCGAGTACCTGTCTCCGCTGGCACAGGCCCAGAAAATGTCCGGCTTGACGGCGATTGAACAGGGCCTGGCCTTTGTCGGACAGACGGCACAGCTCGACCCGCGCGTCGTGAACCGTGTCGACTTCTCCGATGCCGTGGCTAAGTACCTCGACCGGATTGGTGTACCGGCTACGATGGTCCGCTCGGAAGACGAATATCAGCAAATCCTGGAGGCACAGCAGAAAGCCGAACAGGAAGCGCAGCAGCAGGCCCTGGCCGCGCAGCAGGCACAGCAGGCGGCCCCGCTGGCCCAGGCGGCAAAGAATCTGACTGATGCTGCCAATGACGGCAATCCGGCATTACGAGAATGGATGGGGATGGAAACATGATGGATGAATACCAGCGCCTCGACCAGGAGGCTTTGAATTATGTACTGGCGGACCGAAAAGGCCGGTGGTTCCTCATGCGTCTGTTAGACCGGGCGCGTGTCAACGTACCGACCTTTCACCGCAGTGCTTTGATTACGGCATACAATGAAGGCAGGCGTTCCGTCGGGCTGGAATACTTGGCCATGCTGACACGAGACGTCGACCACATTAACAAGAAGCAGCAGGCCGAAAACGAGTACGCCTTGGAAATCGCCCGCATTGAAGGAGGAAAGAAACATGTTTGACTTACAGTTATTCGCGGAACCAGCCCCTTCCGCTCCTGTCGTACCCACTGCCTTAGGGGGTGACGAAGGGACACCGGCTCCGCAGGACACGAATCCGTCTACGGGGCCGCAGGATACGAACCAGCCGGCCGCACCGGAAACGTATGACTACTCTAGCGCACTTCATGAAATCTTTGGCGAAAACGCCGAAATGGATGATGGATTGTCGAACCAGCTGAGCGACATTCTTCACGGCCTGGGGGCCACTCAGGACCAGGCCACCGCGGCCGCACGGTTCGGTATGACCTATGCACGGGATGCGGCACAAGCCGCCGCGCAGCAGGTACAGGACAGCTACGTCCAGGAAATCCAGGGATGGGGCGAAACAGCCCGCCAGGAACTGGGCGGAAAATTCGACGAAACCGTAGCAGCCGCTTGTACGACGCGTAACTACCTGGAACAAAAAGTACCGGGCTTTACGAAAATGCTGAACCTCACCGGCGCTGGCAACCACATTGCCATGATCCGCGCCATGGCCGCGATGGCGTCTCTTGTGGGCGAAGACCCGGGACACAATGGCCAGGGCAGCGGCGGAGGAAGCGGCCGTTCGTTATATGATCAGACAGATTTTTCGAAATATTAGGAGGCTAAACTATGGCTTACGGTAACACCGCATTGACTTTTTCGGACCTGCGCAAGCGCATGGATCCCGATGGCAAGATTGCCTGGATCATGGAAATCATGGCCCAGAGCAACCCGATTATGCAGCACATCCCCTGGATGGAAGGCAACCTGCCGACAGGCAATCAGACGACACTGCGCACGTCGTATCCTCATCCTCAGCTCCGCCGTATCAACCGCGGCATTACGCCGGGGAAATCGACGACCCGTCAGATTGTCGATACCTGCTGCCTTATGGAAGGCATGAGCCAGGTAGACGTCCGTATCGTCAACTTGGCACCAGACAAAGAAGCAACCCGCCGTTCAGAAGACGGCGCCTTCGTCGAAGGCTTCACGCAGGACCTGGCGAAATATATGTTCTACGGCGACACAGAAAAGAACCCCGACGAATTCAATGGCCTGGGCATTCGCTTCAACACCTTCACGGGTGATAAAGGAACCTATGGTTTCCAGACTATTAACGCCGGCGGCACAACGGAAAATAAGCAGACGTCGATGTACATTGTCGACTGGGGCGAAAATGCCGTCACCGGCATTTATCCGAAAGGCTCCCAGGCCGGACTCAAGATGGAAGACAAAGGCGAGCATATCGTAGAAGATGGCGAAGGGGGCAAGTACAATGCCCTCGTTACCTGGTTTTCCTGGGACGCTGGCCTGGCCGTCCAGAATCTTCGCAAAGTTGCGGCTATCCGCAACGTCGATGTTGCCACAAACCCGACAGGGATTACGGCAGCCGACCGGAAGAAACTAGTCGAAAATATCATCGTCGCAAAGAACCGTATCGTCAATCCGAAACGCCCGATTCTCTACGTATCGGACAAGGTCTATACGATCCTGGAATTGTACTTGAACGACAAAAACAACATCTACGTCACCCAGAGCGAAGCCTTGAACGGAATCCCGAAACTCTACGTACAGGGCCTGGAAGTGTCCAAATGTGACGCCCTGAGCGATACAGAACCAGTTATTACAGAATAGGAGGACCCTATGGTTTACGATGGCGAAAACACCTTTTACTGGAAGAAAGCACTGAACGGGACGACGACAGGAACGTCGGACGTCGTCCAGACAGGCAAAGGAGATGCGGGCAATCCGCTTATCCTCTACGTTACGGCTCCCGGCGCTACGGCCGATTTGACCGTCGAATTACAGACGGCTGTGGACGAAGCCTTTACAAAAGCCGTTACCCTGGGAACGTATACCCTGAAAAAAGACGACGGTTTGAAAACAAAAGTTCCTTATGGGGACTTGGGCTTCATGCGTATCAAATACACCGGCGCATCGGCTCTGACAGGTGGCACCTTGACGGCCGCCCTGGTCATGGATGCGGACCTGGCATGATACCAGCCATTCACTTTAAGGATGCCGGGCAGAAGCGGAGACTCGAAGATTTACATGCCAATGAGCTGCGACTTCGCCTGGAACATGCCGGGATACCGTATCCCGACGATGCGACGAAACAAGACCTCGTCGACCTCGTACGGAAACATAGATTGTAGATGGGAGGGGCTTCGGCCCCTTACTCTATAGAAAGGAGCAGCCATGACCGATACAGATATTTGTAACATGGCCCTGTCGAATATCGGCAAGGGCGTCATTGAAAACATGGAAGAAGGCGTGGAAAATGCGAGAGCTTGTAAACTATTCTACGACCCGACACGTCGTGAAGTGCTACGGTCTTTTCCCTGGGGGTTTGCACACCGGATTGAGCGCCTGGCCGTAGTCGATGTCGATGTGCCGGGATGGGATTTTGCCTATGGCTATCCCGATAAATGCCTGATGATCCGTAACGTTGTATCCGATGCCAGCGGCGCTGACCGCGTCTATGAGCGCTTCGATGTCGTCAATATCGGCAGCAGTACGAAAGTCATCGTCACCAATGGCGAACAGTGCTACGCCGACTATACGTGGGATGTGGAAGACCCGGAATTGATGGATACAATTTTCCTGCAAGGCTTCGCGCATCTGCTGGCGTCGAAACTGGCTATGCGGCTGACCGGAAACCCTCAGCAGGGACAGAACGAATATCAGCTGTACCGGGCTGTCATCGCTCAGGCGCAAGTCCAGGATGCCCGGGAAATGGAACCGCACACCGTATTTGAAAGCAGCTACATCGCCGCAAGGAGGGGATACCGTGGCTAGCATCTATGTCATTCAGCCGGCCTTTACGACCGGCGAAATATCCCCGGCAGTCGGCAGCCGTGTCGATTTAGACCAGTACAAATCGGCCTTGCTTAATGCGGAGAATACCGTTATACGCCCCTATGGCGGCTGTTACCGTCGGCAGGGGTCCAAGTATATTGGCGAACTCAAAAACAGCACTCAGGACGCTATTCTTGTTAGTTTCTACAATTCTGAAACTGACGCATATCTCTTGGAAGTCGGCGTCCAATACATCCGGATTTGGAAAGATGGCGCCTATACGGGTATAGAAATCAGTACGCCTTATAGTAATCCTAAAGGCTTGCAATTCAGCCAGTCCGGCGATGTCATGTACATTTGTTCCGGCCAGTATCCGGTAAAACTGCTGCGGCATAAACAGGACGGCTGGGACCTTATCGACATGGAAATCACAGAACCCTATTATGACGCCATGCTCGATGCCGTCGTCGATAATAAAGTCACGCCATCCGGCACCTCGGGGACCGTGACTATCAGCTCGCAAGCCGCTATTTTTCATAGTGGCATGGAAGGCGGCTATATTCAGCTCAACCAGAAAGTCGGCAGCCAGACCTTGTCCGGATCCTGGGGCGAAGAAACGACGACCTGGACGTCAGGCGAACTCTATGTCGGAGAAAAATGGAAAATCGTCACTCACGGGACACACCATTATGAAATCCTTCTTCAGAAGCGGGAAAAGAAAAGCTCCATTTGGCGGGAATATCGCAAGTACACGTCCAATGACGATCAAAACTACACGGAATCGGGAAGTGAAGCGGAAGGCTGCTATTTGCGTCTCATTGTCAAAGTCTGGAACGATGATGCGGCAAGCTCATCGAAACTGACCGTAGATCTGACACGACTGCCCTATACCCATACGGGGACGGCAAAGATTACGGCTGTCAACTCTGGGACGACCATTACCACTGCCGTCAAAGATGTATTCGGCAGTACCGACGAAACGGCCGACTATGCATTATCGTCGTGGAACAGCTATTACGGCTTTCCACAGCAGTCCTGCTTTTTCCAGGACCGCTTAGTCTTTGCTGCCAACTACAAGAATCCCTATTCGTTGTGGATGAGTAAGACCGGAGATTATCCGAACTTTTCCGTTGAAAAAGTGGACGGCACTGTCACCGATGACAGCGCTATCAAAATGGACCTCATCGTCCGTAACTCTTATCAAATCCGTCACCTCGTCCCGTCACAGGACCTCGTCGTCCTTACGTCAGGCAATGAATGGGTCATCAGTGGCGACAGCGTCCTGACGCCGACGAAGGCGTATCCAAAATCACAGACTATGCGCGGCTCCTCGACGTGTCTGCCACAGCATATTGGCAACCGTATCGTCCATGTCCAGCGGTCCGGTTCGACCGTCCGCGACCTTGGCTATCAGTACGAATCGGATAACTATAACGGCGACGAGCTGGATATTCTGGCTACGCATTTAGTCAAGAATCATAAACTGCTCTCGTCAGCTTATTGCCAGGAACCGGATTCTACGCTCTTTTTCGTCCGCGATGACGGCGTCCTTCTGGCCTTTACGATGATACGGGAGCAGAAAGTCTTTGCCTGGTCTCATTTTGTCACGGACGGAAAATATAAATGGATTGTCGCCATCCCACGCAATGAGAACGACGAACTCTACGCGATCGTCGAACGGACCGTGAACGGGCAAAAGAAGCGGTACTTGGAACAGTTTGCTGTCATGAGCGACGATACCGACCAATACGCCGACTCGTATGTCACGGGCAGCGGCACGATAATTGCTTTGCCGCACCTCATCGGGAAAACCGTAACCATCGTAGGTGACGGTATCCGTCAGAAGGACGAAGTCGTCCCAGCTGACGGCATGGTGCATCTTGATGAATCGTATAACCGTATCATCGCGGGTCTGCCATACACGACCAAGATTGAACAGCCCGGCATGGAAGTCAGCCTCCGGGAAGGAACCTTGCAGGGGCGCGTCCATAAAATAAACGCGGTCACCCTGCGCGTCGAAGATACATACGGCGGTAAAATCGGACTGACTTTCGATAAAATGGATGAACTCAAATACACCGACGAATATACCTTATTTTCCGGGGACCTGACTCAGAGCGTCCCCTTATACGATATTGGGGCCAACACGCGCAACCACTTGTGCATCATGAGTGATGAACCGTACCCCTTTAAACTCAACGCCATAATCAAGGAGGTCAGTATTGATGGGGGATTGGTTAGCGCATATAACGGTTAAACCGATAACGAAAGAGTTACTGCCCGACGTCCGCTGGCTGGCAGAACGCCTGCGGGATCGGGACGATATGGAATTAAAAGCTACAGATACAAACTTAGAAACCTTCGCCGTCGATGTAGACTACGAAAATTATATCGCATACGTGGACGGCCAGCCGCTATTGCTGTTCGGCGTCAGCCGCAGTGTAATTTGCGGCTATGGCCATGTCGTGTGGTGTGTCGCACGACATGACCTCTATCAGCATTACAAGAAAGAATTCGTCGCCCTGGGCCGGCAGATTCTGCCGAAGTGGAAGCGGCGGTTCCCGAAAATGTGGAATATGATAACCCAGAGCAACGAGAAGTCCCGACGCTGGCTGAAATCATTCGGCGCGGAATTCTCGAAGCCCTTTCTTTATAAAGATATGTCGTGGCAGTTGTTTTTTGTGAAAGGGGATGAAACGCATGTGCGGCGCACCGTGGATGATGGCCCTTACAGCCATACAGGGAATCAATCAATACAACCAGCAAAAACAGCAGTATAACGCACAATCTGCGCTGTATAATGCACAGGCTAAGGCAGCCGAACAAAATGCCCGTATCAGCCAGGTCAAACAAGAACAGATTGCCGAACAATATGCAGCACAGCAGTCTAAGCTGAATGACCGCATGAAATTAGCCGCCGGGCAGACAGCCGCTCAGGCCGGGGCCAGCGGACTGCAGCTCAGCGGGTCCCCTTTGGATGCCCTGTCTTCCAGCTATGATGCCTGGCGGGATGACAGCAGTACCTTATTGCAGAACCAGCGCAATGACGTTTGGTCCGAACATGTGAACGAGGTCAACTATCAGAACCAGGCCAATGCTTACCGGACCAGCGCGGCTAACTTACAAGCGCAGAAAAAGAGTGCCTTATGGGGCACGATTCTAGGGACGGCTGCGTCTATGTACGGTATCCATCGAACTTACGGAGCCGCCGACAAGACCAGTGGCACCTATAATGGGGCCTATGATATTAACCCGGGCACCTATTATAACGGCAGCGGCCACTATACCTATACGAACCGGTTCAAACAGGAAGCCGGCATTTTCACGCCGGCCTACACGTATACGGGGATTACACCAGTCAACCTGGATAAGGCGATTGCCAAATACGATTCCAAGCCGCGTATCCGTCCGGTTAATATCGAAAAATACTACTAGGAGGAAATCATGCAGATCAAGAGCTATAACCCGTCCGTGGACCCGAACACCATCCATGGCAATGTCCAGGCTCCAAGCGACTCGAACGCCTATGGGGCCAACGTGTCCGGCGCTAAAGTGTGGCAAACTGGCATGAGCGCCGTTCAGCAGCAGATGCAGGCCTATGTCGACGACCAAATCAACCTGAGCGTATTGGACGCAAAGAATAAATACGAAGCCGGCATGAACGACCTGCTCAACAATCCCGATACGGGACTGCTGAATAAGCAGGATATAAATGCCCTGGATGTGGTCAATCAGTACCAGGCCGGCGAACGGGCTATTCGGGAATCGGCCATGGCCGGGCTGCCGAACTACCAGAAAGCCCACGATGCCTTCCTGCGCATGGCTGATGATGTAAACGTTCAGCGGGCGGGCCAGGTCATGAAATACCAGTACGCGAAAGACTTGGAACATCGGGACAACACGTTCAATACCTTTGTCACGAACGAGACGGACCACCTCGTCGAAAGCGGCAACAGCGACGGCCTTTTCAAAGGACTGAACCGCATCACAGCGACAGCCTATGCCCTCTATGGCAATATTTACGGGAAAGATAAGATGGATGCCATGATAAAAGACAAAGCCACGACGATGGTCAACTCGGTGCTCACCAATTTGACGGCCAGTGGTAATGCATCAGACTTCGATAAAGCGACGGCCTTGCTGGATAAGGTCAGTCCCTGGGTCGATGACAGCAAATTGACGTCCATGCGGCATATGCTCTTGCAGCGGAAACATGATAATGGTCTGCTGGAACGGGCCAAAGAAGCGGCCCGCCTGTATCCGAATGACCCCAAAAAGCGTGCTGAATACATTCGGGCTGGGGCGACGAAGACCGTATATAGTGGCAATGCCAGTACGGGCAACCAGGTCGTCGATTGGTATATCGATGCCGCCCATGAACAGGGACTGGACCCTAGAATCTACTTATCTACAGGCATGCGTGAAACCGGTGGCGATACCATCGAAGGGATGCACATGGCAGACGGCGGCGGGTACGCCCAGATTACCGATGAAACGGCGCGGGCCTATGATTTGGATAGTAAGTTTCCTGGATGGGATACGGACCCGAAACAGAATATCCGTGCCGGAGCGTATATCCTCAAACAGAAGACAGACGAAAACGGCGGCGACCCCTGGGAAGGCGTTCGGGCATACAATGGCAGCGGAGAAGCGGCGGAACAGTATAAACAGCTAGTCAAGCATAATTACGATGCCTTAGATGGTATGGACCTATCCGGTAGCGGCGGCAGTAAGATACAGCCATATAACCTGCCGACCCAGGGAGCGGACATTGACGAGCAAGTTAAAGAACTGACGCCGGAATTTCAGCAAGCCCTGCCGTTCATCGGCGGGATGCTCAACCAGATGGGCGTTGCCGACGGCGCGGAAATTTCTTCGGCGGCCCGGACACGGGAACATAACGCCGAAGTCAATGGCTCACCGACCAGTCAGCATATCATTGGACCGAACGGGGGCAATGCCGTCGACATTGTACTGCCTGAAGGAACCAGCGCTGAGAAAGCCGAAGAAGTACGCAAAACCTTTGAAGACAGCGGCGCCTTTGACCAGGTTCTCTTCCACGATGCCGGCAGTGGCTATCACCTCCATTTAGGCGGTTATCACGGCGGCCTGGAAAAATCCGGTGGCATGACGGCTCATACGGAAGTCATCTATGACGAAGCAGAACTCCAAAAAGCGGAACAAATGGCGACTTCTATCATTGCTGAACAGAAACGGCAGGAAAAAGAAGCCAATGACGCTATCGTCGAACAGGGACGAATGGAAATGCAGCAGCTCTATCAATCGGGGAATCTGGACCCGCAAGCCTACTTATCCATTGCAGAGCGATACGGCTACAACAATCCCGATGTATATACGACGCTGAAAAGCTGTATCAGTGCCTATGTCAGCTTCCGTACTGGCGGCTCTGGCGGGGCAGGAGGAAGTGGCCGCGGCGGCGGTCGTGGTGGAAGCGGCAGCTCTCGTAGCAGCGGGGCCAATATGACTGTCCTAAAATCACTGTTCGGAAGCAACGGCATAGAGTCCTTCAACGATATAGTCAACTATTGCAATAATCATGGGATTCACTTATCAGCGTCAAACCTCAATACCTTGCAGAAAGCGGCCAGTGATTATCAGAATGGGACCGGTGAATATAAGCCGATGTACAATATCACGCCTGAGCAGATTTCTGATGCCAGCGGTATCAATCCGGCGGAATTTAAAGGGAATTGGCCTGTTATTCAGCAGCTGATTCGCGGGGCAGCCGTTCAATACCGTGCCGAACATAATGGAAATGAACCGTCTATGAATGATTTGATTCAGTTTGGCGTCAATGCTATAACGGCCGATCCGACGAATGGAGGCTATTCACAGGCACAAATGCGGGCAGCAGGTATCCTTCGTATTACGGTAGGCGACGATGGATATGCAATCGTTACAGACTGGAACCATAATTCGTATACCATTGACCGATGGGATGTACAACAAATCCTCGACGGTGAACGGACCTTGGCCGATGTAGTCGAATCGGCTGAAGCAGCCAGTGATGATGGAGACAGTAGTGATAGCAGCAATGATGATAATAGCTATGTTGACACCTTGACAGAAACGGCCAGTGAAGTAGGCGAAGCTGTCAGCGAAGCGGCTGATGCCGTCGATGAAAGCGTTACGGAACACGTGGAAAATAATATAGCTTATGCGAATGGGGAAGATGAAGACCAGTCCGAAGGTGGCGGGTCTTACATTTATTAGGAGGAAATATGGCAGACTATACCTTTGATACATCGGGCGATATGAGCGATGCCCTTAAAATAACACCTGTCAAAGAACAGACGCAGGCCATGATTACGCCATCGGCAGAAGAAACGGCTGAACGGCATGAAGCCGAAGCCCAGGAAGCGGCTGCCAATGATGAGAAAATTGGGGAAATTATCGCATCTGGCCGGCCTGTCATGCGTAAAATACCGGATTTACTGACAACGCCAACCATCACGGGGAACTTGAACCCACCAGAGCCGCAAGAAAAGCCGGAATGGCAGAAGGCCGCTGAATGGGTCGTCGATTCGGCCCGCGACATTTGGCGCAATCTTTTCAACGAAAATGCGCAGGTACTTAAGGATGCCGATACCTATGCCCCTATGCTCGGCGTGTCGCCGCAGTATATGGTAGATCATCCCGAACTGCTTGAAGAAACAAAGAAACGCGATACCCTATTGACTATCAATGACTTTCTTCCTGGCAATAATTGGTATTCGCCGGAAACGCTGGATAAATACTATCCGGAGTTGGCGGAATTCCGGCAGGAAAACCCCGTTGGTGCGGCTCTGGCCTTACGAAATCACCGGGACTTGAATGATACTCGCAGCATCTTCGAACGTATCGGCGATGCCTTCAACAGTGCCGGGGAACTCTTTGCTGACGCATTTAACTCCGGCTCCGATATGGTGAAACTCTATGATGCACAGATGAAAGCTGTCAATGGTGAAGACCTGGATACCGTCAAACCGGAAGTCGACGAAATCACACAGCGCCTCAAAGCCTACCAGGAAGAAGACCGGCCCACATCGGCACTGGGGAAAATTGTCTATGATACCGTGCAGCAGCTGACCATTTACGGAACTCAGGGCTTGCGCGCTCTCCAGTATGTCCCGAAGGGCATGGCCTTGGCTATGGCCACGGCCGCTCCTGCCGCCGCCGCGGCTGGCCCGGAAACACTCGGTGCTGGCTCGGCAGCCATCTTGGCCGCCGCCGGTGCGACCGGGGCCGCCTGGGGGTTGCGGACCGGCCTGTACAATGAAATCAGCAAACAATCCATGGCCGACCGCTATTGGCAGATGGCACAGCAGCAGTCGAATGGAAAGCTTTTATACAGCCGGGCGAACATGCTGGCTGATAGTGCCGTCGTCGGCGCGCTGAACGGAGCCGTCGAATTGGGATTGTTGGAATTTGGCTATGGTCCGATTAAAGCGGCCTTCGGCAAAGACGCCGCAAAATCCCTGCTGACCAATGCGGCTGCTCAACGGGACGTAGTAAACCAGGGTAAATTAGCCCTGGTTAAGATTGCCGCCATTGCAGGGGCGAAACAGTACGCCCGCGGGACGCTGTCTGAATTAACTGAAGAAGGCGTGCAGTCCGTCATCGGTGACGTCGCAACGAGCATAGAATATGGAATCCATCATAAGGGCAGATGGAACACTGTCGGCGATGTGCTCAACAACGCCGTCGACGCGATGGTAGAGGCTGTCCCGGCCGCCCTCGGCATGGGCGCTATGGGAACCGGGATGCATACGGTCGGGCACTATAACGCCATGCGTAATATTGCCAGCCTCAAAGTCGACGCCTGGCGCGAAGAATATCAGCGCAACGTAGAAAAACAAATGATTACAGACCTTGTGGCTAATAAATCGGACAATAAGCTGGCTACAGACTCCCCGTCCACGTATCAAACCGTCATCCAAAGCCAGGCCGAACAGCATGATATGGGTACTATCTACACCGATGCCCAGGAGCTGGCCCGGACTCCGGAAGGCGTCAACGTACTGAACGACCTCGTAAAGCGCGATATAGTGACGCCGGAACAGGTAGATACAGCGGTACAGAATGGCACGGATCTGGAAATCAAGACCGGCGTCTTTGCGCAGCGGGCCGATGAATCGTTTGATACGAATACCCTTATGGATGCCTCTACCATGAACCAGGGCGGCACGCACTTGGCAGCGCTTCGCGAACGAAAGCAGCGCATGGACGCTCTGGCACAGGAACTTCGCGACATTGCCAACGATAAGAGCGATGCCATCTCCGAAGAAATCATGCAGGAACATTTTCGAAATGCCGATGCCATCGAACAGGATGCTGCCCGTGACGTCGTCTATCGCAATCCCTATGACTTGCAATCTGCTTACAAAGAAGCGCTGAAAGACGCTCGTAAGCAATATGAAGACGCGGTCAATTTTAAGTATTACTGGACCTACAAGCCCCAGGGCGTATCTATTATCGTGGCCGATACAGACGGCCATGATAACGTCCAGACCGGACGTGGCTATCGCATGAGTAACAATGAACCCTGGTATAGCGATATGTATAAAGAGTACGGCGGTAAAGCGACGAAAGATCAGATGCTCGATGTCGCTTATAAAAATGAACGGGCTGAATTAGCTGCCTCATCGCCGGAACTCCTGCCACAATGGGATGCCAACGTAGAAGCTGCTAAACAACGCTATGAAACATTGCGCGATATGGGCGGAAAATTCGAAGAACTCAGCCATAGTGACTACGCCCTTCGCAAGACCTTCAGCAAAGAAGGTGCGGCCGTTTATCAGGACGCTGTAAAAACCTTCCAGCAGGGGAACCAGGCCGTATCCCAGGCAGCCAAAGAAAACGCCTACCTCTACGCCCGCATGGCTGAACGGTGGGCATAAATTCGCCGGGATTACGGCGATACAGCTTACACGGCTAAAGACTTTGCCGCTGCTCATCCCATCCACATTGGCGGAACCGGAAGCGATGTCCAATTTGGACAACGGGCTTGGCATGGAAGCTCTCATGATTTTGATAAGTTTGATTTAGGATATATTGGTACTGGTGAAGGAGCACAAGCACACGGTTGGGGACTGTATTTTGCTGGAAATAAAGACATTTCACAAGGCTATGCTAATAAATTATCGAACCCAGTTGGGGAAGTAAATGTGGCTGGTATTATATATAGTATTGGCCGTGGTGGGGGTTCTTGGCGAGTACGAAACATTGCGACTGGCGAGTTAATATCTAAAATGAAAATCGTTAAAGCTATCTCTGCTTTATATACCGAGCAGGGGAAAGATAAAGCTTTGAAATATTTGAAAGACAAGGCTGACCAGACGCGAAAATTCAAGAAAATTTGGATTGATGCCTATGATTGGTTAAAAAATCAAGAAATAGATGATAGTCAATGGCACAATGGTAAGTTATATGAAGTAGAAATCCCCGATATAGATACCTTGTTGGATGAACAGAAATCATTATCTGAACAGCCATCTAAAGTGAAGAAAGCCATCTTAGATTATTATCGTTCACGACCAGATGAATATATCGCACCTGAAGATGAAACCCTTACAGGAAATAACACGACAGGAAAAGAATTCCTTAAAGATGTAATATTTCAGTTGCGAAGAGAAGGAAGCAATACCCCCGAACGGGATGCATCTTTGTTATTAAATTCGTTTGGAATTAATGGCATAACTTATTATGGTAACAGAGATGGCCGCTGCTACGTCGTCTTTGACGATAAGGCGGTTCAGATTATCGACAAATATAACCAGGCATACCGTCAGGGGAAAATCCGTGGGGCCTTCGACGCTAACTCTGGCGCTATCCATCTCTTTGATGCAGCGGACCAGTCTTCTTTCATCCATGAATCAGCCCATATGTATTTGACAGAAATGGAACGTATGGTACAGGAAGAAGGCGCGCCGAAACAGCTTGTCGAGGACTGGCATACAATTCAGGACTGGGCGTCTTATGCTGACGGAAGACTGGACGACTACAAGGGGACACGGCTAGAGAAGGAATTTGCAGGCTATGAAGCCGCTATCCGAAAGACCCGCGAAAGTGGCGATACTGTGGCCATTAAAGCCGCCGAAGAACGCTGGATGCAGGAACGCTTCGCCCGTGCCTTTGAACGCTATATCGCCGAAGGGAAAGCCCCGGTCAAAGAATTACAGGGACCGTTCCGGCGTTTCAAGAAATGGCTTATCGGCATTTACCGGGATCTGCGAAACCTGGGCAAAGACCCGACAGACGATGTCCGCCGGGCCATGGACCGAATGGTGGCGTCGGACGATGAAATCGAAACCTGGGCGCGGATCCGCGAACTCGATGCCTGGAACCGGAAAGGCTTTTCCGGTGATTTATCCGGCAGCGAAGGCACAATGATTCATCAATGGGCCGAAAAAATCAAGGAGCAGGCAAAAGAGAAACTCCTCGCTCAGTATGAAGAAGAAGCCCGCCAGCGGGATGCCGCCGACCGTCAGCAGGGTTTAGAAGAAGAACGCCTTGCTTATCAAAAACAGCTGTGTGCTGAAAATCCGATTTATCAGTATGAGAATATCTACAATAACATGCCCGAAGCCCGCGCCGGTATTTTGGCTAAATTAGGCTATGCCGATGATGCGGAATTTAAACAAGCACTAAAAGCCGCCGGCGGTTCCCTGGAAGAACGGACGGACCAGTATGTAGAATCCATCCGCAAGACCTATGAAGAAGACATGGCCATGACGCCGGACATGATACGTGCTGAAGCTGACGAGATGTTAGCGTCGACAAACGGACAGATGACACTGAATCAGCTGGAAGCGGCCGCTATGCGCCGGAAAATGAACGGCTATATTGCGGAATGCGTCAAAGCCCTTCGAGAAATTAGCAATGTATCCGGTACCGATGCGCAGATTGCAGCACAGCTCCGGAAAATCCTGGGCGTCGAAATCGACCGTAATGCCGCACAAAAAGGCGCACTGAAGGACAGTATCCTGTCAAAGAACCAGCAAATCAAAGAGCTGAAGAAACAGCTGGCTGACACAAAAGAAAAGGACCAGGCGAATAAGAAGGAAAATGCCAAGGTCATCCAGGACCTGAAGGACTCGCTGAACGATGTCATCCACGGCCTCAATCAAGCCCGCGACATGGTCCAGGGCAGTGACATGGCCATGTTACGACTAGCTCGTGAAGAAATGGATGCGATGAAAGTATCGGAGGCGACGACGTGGCGGCACTATGAAATCAAAGCCAAAGCGGCCAGTCATCGGGCGGACCAGTACATGAGTGCCGGATCCTTCGAACAGGCAGTCATGGAAAAAGCCAATGCACAGAAATTCTATGCTATGGCCAGGGCCGCCAAAGATAATGCCGATTATATCCGCCGGGCTATGGCAGGGGAAAGCGGGTCCCTCGACATGAACGGCCAGGAAATCTACGGTATAAAAGGGATACTTAAACAATTAGGCCGTGCCGACCATCCGGTGCGCATGGGACCTCATGCAAGGTACTTCATCCAACATCTGGCCTATAACCTCGGCATGACGGACCGCGACGGCCGGCCGCCGCTGGATGATAAAGGGAATCCGGTCTCGCTGAACTGGGACTATATTTATCGGGACCTGTCGCCAGATTATGCGACGGGTCAGAACACAGCACCGAAGCAGGACGACTTGGTAGCGCCCTGGATTCGGGCTATCGTTGATGGAAAGGACCGTATCCAATACGATAAAGACCTAACGATGGTTCAATTCCGGGACATTAACGAAGCTATCCGGGCTGTCAATAAAGTGTCCCGCCGCGATTACGAAGCCAATACCCTTACTGATACAGACGGCAGCGTCATCGCCATTTCCGATGCCGCTGCCCGTCTGGCGAAATCCTTGCCACACCGGGAAAACTGGGATGCCGAACAAGACCGGAACGACCAGAACCGTAAATGCCGGGGAAAAGAACTGCTCAGCGACGCCTTGTTATCGCTGACAAAAATTGAAACGCTGCTTCGGAACATGGGTGATGATTGGATGCAATTCATCTATAAGCCTATAGACCGGGCCAGTCGGAGGGAACTCACTATGCAGCAGGATGCGTGTCGGGAATTTGCGCGGATCTATCACATGTACTCGAATACGGAGTGGCGGAAGATGCGCAGCCAGAAACTGTATGCTGTCGGCAGCGTCGAACGATTCACGAAAGAACAGCTCCTCGTCATGGCTTTGAACTGGGGCAACCAGGAAGGGCGGCAGCGCGTCCTTGATGAAGCGAACCGACACGTCAAGAACGAAGCACAGAAGGCCAATGAAGCCACGATTGAGGATATTTTCTCGCGGGCTTTAAGCAATAAGGACTTGGACTTCTTGGAAGCAATCTGGGGCCAGCTGGAACAATACTGGCCGGAGCGTAATAAAGTCCAGGAACACTTGTACGGTTCCGGCATGGGGCGTGTCCGGGCGAAACCGTATACCATCAATGGCCGCAAAGTGAGCGGCGGGTACTATCCGATTGTCTACGACCCTCAGCTCACGACACGGACCAATGAAATGGAACTCGATGATATTGTCAAGACACAGCTGTCCGGCTCTTCGACCATGGGCATTGGTATGGGCAGTACGAAGAAACGAGTGAAGCAAGTCAAAAACCAGATTCTTTATAAGAGTTTGGATGTATGGCCATCAGCTGTCAACGAAGCCATTCACCATATCTGTATGCGTGAAGCCGTCACTGATGTGTACAAATTAATTTCACATCCGGACGTGGAAGCGGCTGTTCAGGAAAACTATGGCATGAAAACGTACGCATCCCTTAAACAATGGGCGAAAGACTGTTGGAAGACCGACGTCCAGAAGACCGATAAAATATCCCGTATGCTGGAAAACATGCGTCGTAACACGACATTTGCTGTTATGGCCTATCGAACCAGTACAGCCGTCTTGAACGGCTTGAACATCCTACCGATGATGAATCGCATTGGGCCATGGAATACAGTAAAAGCCATGGTGAATTTTGGCATTGGATTTTATAAAGGGACGCCAACCTATAATCGGAATCGCCGCTTTGTCATGGAACACTCGCCTTTTATGGCGGACCGTATCAACACCATAGACAAAGACATGCAGCAGAAAATGCGCCTGACTATGCCGAAAAACACCAGCCGGGCAGGACAGAAGGCGCGTATCGCTCGCGACGCACTCAACCGCTACGGCTACTTCTTCATCACCGAAACTGACCTCATGTGCAGCCTGGCCTTGTGGAAATATCAGTATGACGAATCCCTCCGGCAGCAAATAGACGCTGGGAAGACGGATGAAAAATTGATGCGCGACCAGGCACTCTTTGAAGCAGACCAGGCCGTACGCGACGTTCTTGGCTCCGGCATGGTAAAAGATCAGGCCGAACTGCAACGAAAAAATGGACTCGTCGCGCAGATTACACCCTTCTACTCATACTGTAATACCGTCATGAATGCCCTCATCGACGCGGGCTATAAGTGGCAGTCGGGCAATCGCCTGGCCATGTTCAACGCAATGCTGTACTGGATTGTCCTAAACAGCGTATTTGAGCAGCTGTATCGCTCGGCCGTATCTGGGGATGACCTGGACAAACTGCTCAAAAAAATGGGCGTCAAATTCATGACCAACACTGTACAAGGTATCCCCGTCGTCCGCGATGCGGCCGAAATCATCGGAAATCATATGTTCGGATTACCGAATTACGACAGCAGCAACGTCCTGGCCGTATCTGCTGTAGACGAACTCATGAAAGCCTCGAAAGCAGCAGCGTCCAAAAATCAGGACGCCACCGACGTAGCCCGCGCCGCAAACCGTGCCTTGAACCGCTTTGTCGGATTGCCGGACACCTTGACCGATGGCTTCTGGTCCCTCATGCGCTTCAGCATGATTGATACAGACCGCAGCCTGGCCGCCTTGGCCAATGCTGTCATCTTCGACCGGCGCTATAAAACGGCGAAAGAACGGACGAAGGAGAATAAGTCTAAAAAGAAAGGAGCTGATAAACAATGATCCAAGCTACAGAAGTAAATATTACCTATAAAGGAGATGGTAAACAAACAACATTTTCCTACCCGTATCCGTATCGGACAGGATCTGATATACATGGATATTTAGTAGATGAAACGGGAATGGAAACAGAAATAACGACCAACTTTGAATTTGATAACACAAATAATGTATATACCTATCCGGTACAGGGCAACGCGATTAGCTCAAACATGAGAATACGCCTGTCAAGAGAAACACCGCTACAAAACAATATAGACTTGCCGGATAAAATACCGTTCTCTCTGATTGAAAAGGGGATGGACTGGATAGTCATGATGCTGCAAGAAACAATTTATCGTGCGAACTTAGCACCTATTAGTGCCGTTGAAGCAGCAAAACAAGCGTCTTTGGCGCTAATATATGCTGAAAAATCAGCTAATGAAGCCAGTAAATCTGCCACTGAACATGAACGAGCGACAGCACAAGCTGATGAAGCTACCAAACAAGCACTTATTGCTATTGAAAAAGCAAGAGAAGCTGGAAACTATTCATCTACGGTTTATGCAGCAAGTGCGGAAGCATGGAGCGCAGCCAATACCTATAATTATCCGAACGTTGTTGCGTATACAGATGGAAACTCCTATCGGTGTATAGGGTCCAATGTTATAGGCGAAAACCCTTCTGAATCATTGAATTGGGTAAAACTCACACTTGATGGAGAGAATTATTTTGAAATTGATGAAACGGGAAATCTAATGCCAACCATTAGTCCTACCTACTCTTCGAGGTGGGAATTAGATGAAAATGGGGATATAGAACCAAGGGAGGTTAAATAATGGCAACACGGAATATTGTACCGCGTGCAGATGGAGAAGGATGCATCGGGACAGAATCGAAAAAATGGAAAAACGTAAACGCAAAGACGTTAACGACAAATGGAATCACGACTTTACAGCGTAATAAAGCATATGAAATCGGTGATATTGCGTACTCGGCGAACCTTCCGTCATGGGCCTACTTAGAGTGTATAACGGCTGGCACTACGGGCGATGAAGAGCCGGATTTCAGCGACGTGTCTTCTACGGGGGGGGGTAATAGCTAATATGACCGATGGTACTGCACATTGGAGAGTGAGAGATAACAGGTGCCGGTATGAAGTCGGAGACATTATTGCGAAAACGACAACACCAAAAAACTATGAATACCTGCTGCCATGTGATGGGTCCGCTTTTGATAAAACCAAGTATCCACTGTTGGCCGAAATTTTTACGGACGGGAAAGCGCCCACATTAAATAATGGATGTTTCTTAGAAGGGAGTGTATCCCCGGGGATGAGTAAGGATGCCGGAATTCCTAATATTACAGGTAGAGCCGGATACTACTATTGCTATACGCCTGAAGGTCATGAGCATGAAAGAAAAAATGGCGCATTCACGTGGAATGAAGATGGCGGTGGGGTGAGTAGAAGCATGAGTGACAAGCTTGATGAAACTGGCACGTCATCAGGCTTATTTTATTTTGATGCATCTCAGTCGAATCCAATATATGGCAAAGCCGATACAGTGCAGCCAAAGTCTTATACGGTAGTCTATTATATATGCTATGGAGGTTAAAATGATAAAGGAAATTACGGACGGTACGGCTAAATTCGTCGTACGGTCATTAGGCGGAACTCAACACTTTGATACAATTTACGCGGCTGAAATCATTTCAAGATCTTTCGCCGCTCTGCCAGTCTGTTACATGCGTGACAGCTGTTTTAGCGGGGCAAAAACAACACTTACAGTCCCGTCACATCTTTATGTCAACGTGGGGGATTTAGGGTTTATCCAAGACGATAGCAGTACCATAGACATTGCATCAGCGGACGTCTGGGATGATAGCACCTATGCCACGGCGGACAACCGCAAGGGTAAGGATTTTTATATCTACGCATGTCAAACAGATACGTCTGTACCGAAAATCGTATTGTCAGCCAACAGTACTGTACCGACCGGGTATACGGCCACAAATTCCCGTAAAGTTGGTGGCTTTCATTGTGAATGTGCCGATGTAGGGACGATTAGCGGGCATCCCTTGTCGGGCTATGTCGCTGGAGATATTCTTCCGGCCAGCGTATGGGACTTACGTCACCGGCCCATATCATCACCAGAGGGAATGGTGTTTGATGGACGCCGCTGGATAGATATTTACCTTGCATCCTGGGATGGCAGTAAACTGGTATCTGCCTACAATGGCGTCATCTGCGACGGGGAAAGCTCACCGAAATTCCATGGCGAACTTTTTGTTGAACGTTTTGCTGAAATAGGAAAACATTTACCGTCCCGTGAAGACTTCATGCACTTTGCAAAAGGAATCGAAGAAGGCGTAAATATCAGCGGCTCAAAAGATTACAATACGACTGGTGGTCACGTGACTACATCCGGACGTCGCATGATTAGTAATTATGGAATTGAAGACCCGTCTGGGTATATGTGGCAATGGGGGAGCGACTTATTAGAATCCATGTCATCGTCACATAGCGGCAATAATATGTATATGGACGGTTATAGTTGGAGTGACTTGTCGGTATACAACAGTGACATTGATAGTACCAAGCGCGGCTCGTGCGTTGGCTTTTTACGTCGCGTTCTCTTCGGCGGCTGGTGGGGCAACGGTGCGGATTGCGGCTCACGCTCTGCGAATTGCAACAGTTTCTCTGCGCAGCGCGACGGGGGCGCTGGGGCGCGTGGTGCGTCCGAGCCGCTGGCCCCTGAAATTTAACTAGATATTAACGACTGAAATGGGCATATAGGCTTCCACGGCTCGTGCTATGGCTTTTTACGTCACGTTCTATTCGGCAGCTGGTGGAGCAACAGTGCGTATTGCAGCTCACGCTCTACGAATTGCAACAATTTCTCTACGCAACGCAACAGGAGCAATGGGGCACGTGGTGCGTCCGATACGTCGGGAATAAATAGGTGTCCGTGCCATAATCCCAACGGCTGGTCTATATGCCTTGGCGATAATGCCAAAATACACAACGGGAAACGCCTGGGGCTAGTGTGGGATTGGCAAAAGCAGCCTGGACAAAGTACGGCATGGACTCGCGCTTCAACTCGGCGCCAGGGACGATGCCCTTATCGAAGGAGGTAAAGAACGATGCAAGAAACCGCACGTAAAATTGTAAGAGACTATTTTAATTCTCACGTTGATGTTACCGACAAAAAACAGATTACACTTGATGACGTATTTGTCGTCTGGTGGTGCAAGACTTTGCAGAACTGGAAAGCCTTGGTATCTACGATAGTACCCGACGGCATGTACTACGAAGTCACGCACAATGGCGATAAAGGCGAAACTTATGTCGACGTATACAAGAAATGGGAAAATTACTGCGTAAAAGACTAGGAGGACATGTACATGAAATATCGCAAAAAGCCTGTCATTATTGAAGCATACCGAACCAACGAAGAAAAAGTAATCCACACACTCGAAGGGGACATGAAAGCCTTCGCTGGTGATTACGTCATTACCGGCGTTAAGGGGGAACAGTACCCTTGCAAACCGGATATTTTCAAAAAGACATACGAAGAAGTAAAAACGACTGGCATGACTTTCGGCGAAGCTATCCAAGCAGTAAAGAATGGTGAACGCTGCGCACGGTCTAACTGGAACGGAAAGGGGCAATACATCGAATTGGCTACTAGCGTCAGCTACATTAACGCCAAGGGGGACGGAATCAATGTAGATCACAATACCATGGGCAATAAGGCCATTGCTTTTGTGGGCAATCAGGGCGTGCAGCTTGGCTGGCTTGCTAGCCAGGCGGATATGCTTAGTGATGATTGGTACATCGTAGAATAGGAGGCGTACATATGAAAGTAGTTGATATTTCCGATTGGCAAGAAGGAATTAACTTTGACGACCTCGTCGCAGCAGGCGTCAAAGGCGTCATCATCAAAGCACTCAACGGGACGAAACCGACAAACTGCGTGTACGATTTCATCGCAGAATGTCGGCAGCATGGCCTGCCCTGGGGCGTCTACTGCTATACCCACGCATGGACTCCGGACGATGCCCGCTGCGAAGCGCAAGAAATGCTTAACCTGCTCGGCGGAGAAACGCCGCCTCTCGGTATTTGGTATGACATCGAAGACGACCCGAAAAGCCTGCCGTCTCCGGTTGATTGGCTGACGGGCGTAGATGATCCAACGGGTCGTTGTTCCGCCTTCATCTCTGAATTAAATGCTGCCGGACAGGCTGCTGGGATTTATGCCGGCTATTACGCATTGCGGGATTATATCGCCACCAATGAGCTTGCTGACTACGTCCCGATTTGGTACAACCAGTACAATGCTACCTGCGATTATGGCGAAGTTTGCAGCCTGCCGCTGGCCGGCTGGCAGTACACGAATACGGGCCGGATCGACGGCTGGAACGATGACTTAGACATGAACGAATGGTATAAATAGGAGGTGATCTTATTGTATCTGCCGCGAAAAGAGGAGGTCAAAGCCATTGCCGAACAAAATAAAACGCTTATCATTGCTTGTATCCTGCTGCTTATTATTGCTGCTGCCGGCAGCTGGCTGGTGTGCCGACACTACGACAAACAGTCCGTCCGGGAAAATCGTAATGTCGAACGAACAGTACAGTCAATTACAGACGATAATAAAAGAGCAAGAGACAACATTAGCAAAGCTACAGAGCAAATTAGACAAGCTGAGCAGCAACTCGACGACGTTACAGACACAATTAGCAGCGGCCAACGAACAGCTGCTGAAAACCAAGAACTCATTGCAGACAGCCAACGGCTCATTGACGCAAGCCAACAACGACTTGCAGAAGCAGAACGAATCCTTGCAGACGTTGACCAGTCAAATAAATGAGATGACGAAAAAGCAGTCCAGGCTAAAACGGCAGCGTGACACCTGGGCCATAGCTGCCGGAATCCTTGCCGTAGGATTGGTCGCAAAATAAATCAAAGGCACTCACGTTATAATGTGAGTGCCTTTATTTTATCATTACCATAACCATATACGTCCTCAAAACTTCCGTCCTTTTTTCCGCCTTGTTTACGGAAAAGACGCATAAAAACATATAAAAGCATATGTAAATAAAATCAAGTAATTACTCAATAAATGGCGTAAATACGCTAACGATAATACAAGTATATAGGACTATATAAACGCATATTTTATTACTTACGATAATTTAACGTTATCGGAAGTAATTGAGCATCTATTTCTCCCCCTCACTCAAAATCACTGTCAAATCACGATATCATCTTAATTCATCAAATCTTAATTCATCAAATACGAATACAATTTATTCATTTTTATGGTTGGTTATCTGTTTTATGGTTGGTTATCTGTGATTCTCCCTGCCGATATAGTCAGTATTTTTTGATGGAAATTTTTCCTTTCGTTTCATAATCTATATGTGCAGACTGGCTGGAATTGAATATAGGTGCAACAGGTCTTTAGGTATACTAACTTAAGAGTCACTCATAGTACTGACATAGTACTGAGCGATTATATAGTTTGCCATATTGTCATATAGTCGTAGAATCTAACGCCAGGCCGATTGTGCCGATTGTATTGTACTATGTTATTTATGGATATAAGCCTTTTTCTATACCCATATCATTCCAATAGTTGAGCTAATCAACTTTTTTTACAAAATGCCATCTTTCCTTGTAAAAGTAGTTCTAAAATTTCTTTCTTGCGAATGATTTTCTTTGGCAGTATAATTACATTTGTCTATCAATTCATTTTACGGAGGTTATTCGCAATGCAGCGATTTTTGTCTTATGAAAATACAATTTTAGCCGTTGTGATGATGGTGTCCTTTATCAATCCTTTTACTAGCAGCGCCCTGACGACGGCTCTGCCTAGCATTGGTACGGCCTACGGGGCAACGGATGCCCAGCTCAGTTGGGTCATTGAGTTATTCCTGATCTCTTCGACTGTCACTATCATGCCAATCAGTAAGATTGCTGACCGGATTGGTAAGCGCCATATCTTTTTATTCGGCGTCTCCTTATTCTGTATCTCTTCGCTAGCCGTTTATTTTGTGAACTCCTTGTATGGCTTGTTCTTGCTGCGCATCTTGCAAGGCCTGGGAAGTGCCAGTATTTTTGCGACCAGCATGGCCATCGTATCCTTGGTCACACCGCCACAGCGCCGCGGCCGGGCGATGGGCTTTACCATTGCGGCTGTATATTGCGGCCTGTCCTTTGGGCCGGTCCTAGGCGGCTTCTTTTCTTACTATTTAGGATGGAAAACGATTTTTTATTTCATTGCCTTTATCTGTGCCTTTGCTTGGCTAATTGCAGCTTGCAGTATGACCAAGGAAGAATGGATTGTCAATGCAAAGGGCAGTCTCGACTTGCCTGGCAGCCTGTTATATGCGCTGGCCATGATTGCCATTATGGTTGGATTATCGGAAGTAATGACTTTATCCTATGCCAAGTATCTTTTAGCTGCCGGTCTCCTCTTATTTTTAGGTTTCTTATACGGTGAATGGCATCAAAAAAGTCCGGTCCTGCCGGTTCGTATTTTTGCAGGTAATCGCGTCTTCTCTTGTTCTAGTCTGGCAGCGATGCTCAATTACTGCGCAACCTTCGGTATCAGTTTTCTCTTGTCCATTTACTTACAGCGTATTACTGGACTCAATGCTCGCAATACAGGTCTGGTCTTATTGATTCAGCCTGTTTTGATGGCGCTCTTATCCCCTGCCACCGGGGCTCTGTCGGACCGTATCAATCCAGCCGTTTTGGCTTCTTCCGGTATGATTCTGATTACCGTTGGCCTCTGTCTCTTAGCCGTCAATGTCTCCTATCCCTTTTTCTGGCTCATCGCCCTGGCCTTGATTATCATTGGTATCGGCTTTGCCCTGTTCACGGCACCTAATAATAACGCTATCATGGGAGCGGTGACACCGAAATATTGCGGTGCCGCCTCGTCCGTTGTCAGTACCGTACGTCTCATCGGCCAAGTCCTCAGCGTAGCCATCATCACCTTAATCTTGTCGCAAAGCGGCGCTGCAGCTGCATCGGACTGGTTGGCCTATCATATTCAGCAAGCTTTCATTGTTTTCACGATTCTCTGTGCCATTGGTATTGTCCCTTCAGCAGCACGGAGTAAGTGAGTGGAAAGACTATTCCCACGTTTTCCAGACTTCTGGTACGTACCCGACAGTCGCCTTGGCGCCATTGCGGACGATAGGCGTCTTCAAGATTTGCTGGTTAGCCAGTACCTTGGCGTCTTTTTCGTCATCGACAGCATATTGAATCTGGGCCAGCGTGTCCTTATCCTTGCATTTCGGATTGACCATGGCGTCGAGGCCGCCGACGGCCTGCTTTACCTTATTATATTCGCCTTTACTCAGGCCCTTTTCTTTCAAGTCGATGAACTGGACCTTGATGTTCCGTTCTTTAAAATAGCGGATGGCTTTCTTGGTATCAAAGCACTTTTTCGTGCCAAAAATCTGGATATTCATGGACTGCCTCCTTTAGTTTGAAAAAATAAAAAGTGAAATAAAAAACGAAAAGCTTTTACTTTTTGAAAACATACCTTATAATATACTTGCATAGCATTTATTGACACCATAAAGGGGGATTTTTTATGGCTAAAAAAGAAAATAAGTTCAAGGGGGATGATATTTCGACACAAGCTGTCCATACGGGTGTCGGTTATGATGCAGAAACGGGTGCTGTTCGCCGGCCACTGCACATGGCCAATAGCTACAAGCTGCCTGATGACTTGTCCAAAGTCAATTATTCTTCGACGGACCTGCTGATGTATGCCCGTAACGGCAATCCGAATCAGCACTGGCTGGAAGAAAAAGTAGCTGCCCTTCATGGGGCTGATGACGCCATCGTCTTGGGAAGCGGCGTCGCCGCCCTTCACGCCCTGTTCTGGACCCTGCTCAAGACAGGTGATCGCGTCGTTTACCCCAAAGTCAGTTATATGGCGGTTTATCGCCTGTTCCATGAATTGTTCAATCAGAAATTCGGTGTAGAAACTGTCATGGTCAACATGACGGATCTGGAAGCCGTCAAGAAAGCGATTACGCCAGGAACACGACTGGTTCACGTCGAAACGCCGGACAATCTGACTGATGGCATTTCAGATATTGCTGCCATTGCCAAAATCGCTCATGAAAATGGAGCGGTATTATCTGTCGACAATACCTTTGCATCGCCTCTCAATCAGCATCCTTTAGAGTTAGGCGCTGACTTCGTCGTCGAATCGTTGACCAAATACATCAATGGCCACGGTGATGCCCAAGGTGGGGCTATCATTTCCAACGATTTGACGACCATGGATCGGATTCGCTATGAAGCCCAGGTCAATGTGGGTTCTGTCATTAGTCCTTTCAATGCCTGGCAGATTTTCCGCGGCGCCGTTACCTTCCCTTTGCGGATGGAACGCATCAACGCGTCGACGCAAAAAATTGCTGAATGGCTGGAACAGCGCCAAAACGTCACTTTCGTTTCCTATCCCGGCTTGCCCAGCAATCCCGGCCATGAATTGGCCAAGAAACAGATGAAGCACGGCTATGGCGGCGTCATTTCTTTTGGCATTGCTGCCGACGATAAGGCGGTCGAACGATTCTGCGCCGCCTTGAAAGTCGTCACCTTTGCTGTCTCCCTCGGTCACGATGAAAGCTTGATTTTCCCGCAGCCCAGTTACGATGAACGTATCAACCTTTACCCGGAAAAATTCCGGAAAGGCTTCATCCGTTTCAGCATCGGTCTGGAAAATCCAGACGACATCATCGGCGACCTAGACCAGGCCTTGAAGGCTATCGGCCTGTAAAGTCAGCGGAACCAACGGCTGCCATACAATAGAATAGATTGGGGAATCCACCCCGACAGAAAGCGAAGCAAGGTCGAGACGACATCTGGTGTGATGACGACTCGGCCTTTTTTCACGGCCTGGAAAGACCTGCGAGCGATGACTTCTTTCGTTCCGGCCAATGGGTAGTGGCAGAATTGTCGTTCCTTATCAGTCTGGCTGGCTGTTGTAATGAATTCCGTATCTTTCGTTCCGGCCAATGGGTAGTGGCAGAATTGTCGTTCCTTATCAGTCTGGCTGGCTGTTGTAATGAATTCCGTATCTTTGACCCAATACGGACAGACCACTGAAACAAGGATGCCCTGCGAAGCCAGTTCGGCGGCTAAGGACCGGCTGTAGCGCAGGAGAAAGGCCTTTGTCGCTGCATAGACGGCCAGTTCCGGAATAGGCAGGAAAGCCGCGCACGAGCAGAGCTGGACGAGGTGGCTGCCGGCCTTACAGCATGGTAGGACTAACTGGACCAGGCTGACGGCAGCCCGATCATTGAGGTCAATCATGCTTTCCAAGACACGAGATGAAACGGCCGAAACAGGCCCCATCTTGCCAAAGCCGGCAGCATGGACCAAATAACGGACAACAGCCTGGCTGTCTGCTAAGGCTTGCTGTAAAATCCGAAAGGAATCGTTCTCAGTCAGGTCCAGCGGATAGATGCGGCTTTTCGTCTTTAATGTCCCGGCCAGGTTTTCCAGCTGAGGGCGGCGCCGGGCGATGAGCCAGATTTCATCTAAGCCTTCGTCATCCAATAATTTCACATATTCCCGGCCCAGTCCGGACGAAGCACCCGTGACGATGGCTATTTCCATGATTTCCCCTCCTGACACTGTCGATAGCATTGCAAATATTCAGCTTCGACGTCGGCAAAAAGCCTCGGCCTGTAATCAGGGACACAATAGACCTGCGGCGGCGCACTATCGGGTTTGTCTTGCAAGAGATAGGTCAAGTCATACCAGAGGAAAACATTGTCAATTTCTTTGAGAAGCCGCGTTTCTTCTACTGTCAAAGGCTGCCCTAGAAATTTTTCGTAAATGACGTCGAGCAGTTCGGATTCCGTTTGCCGATAAATCGGCATGAGCTGCTTCAACGGCCGTGGCACGTCGGACATATAACACTCCGTCGCATCATGCAGTAAAGCCGCCAGGACCAGGTGAGATGGCAGCTGGCGAGCCTGGGCTTCTTTGGCACATTGTAGGCAATGCTGACCGACGGAATAAAAAGTCTTCACATGGCCATTGCCCCGACAGATGAGCGATAAGGCATGGGCAATATCTTCGATACAGATGGCTGCTGGATCTGGCTTGGTAATATCGAAATGTTTTCCACTATATGTAGTAATTTGAGGGGTCATAATATAAGAGTTTCTTCTTTCTATTTTTTGAATTTTGTTATATTATTCCGATAAGTGTTACTTATCGGAAATTATAGGTTTCATGCTAATGATACAAGTTCATGCCGCCACGTTTGCCGCCATGATTTTATAAAATCGAATCGAGCTTTTTCATAGCTTCCCGATTCCGCTTATCCGTAATGGTATCGTAAATATTCGCTGTCGTAGCAATCGTAGAATGGCCTAACCGTTTAGAGACGTAGTCGAGCTCGATATTATTCTCTAACATCATCGTCGCATGGGTGTGGCGGAAAGAATGGAAACTGCCGCCACCAAACTCTTTCTTGCACCACATATTGAAATAGCGCATGTCATTACTATTCATAGGACGGCCGTCTTCACGGGTACAGACGAAGTCACTTTCCACGTAGTCATCGCCGTAGAGACGATGGTTCTTGGACTGCTGGGCTTTATGGCAGAGCAGGGCCTTGTATAAGGTTTCATTAAAAGGAATCGTCCGGACAGATGACTTCGTCTTCGGCGTCGCCTTGCAGACGGGCACGCCTTTTTTGTCGTACAAGGTGCTGACCACGGAAAGCGTACGGTTTTCCATATCGATATGAGACCATTGCAAGGCCAGACATTCACCGACGCGCAGGCCGGTGCAATAAGCAATCATACAGGGAGCATAATATTTGTGACCTACTGGGAAAGCATGGAAAATAATCTGTATCTGTTGATGCGAAAAGATGACCGGCTTTTTCCGGGGCACATCGAATTTCGGCATCTTAACGTTGGCCATGGGATTGATTTCAATATACTGGCGGTTGGAAACAGCCCAGCGCATAGCATCGTTAAAGACGGTGAAAATAGACTTGACTGTCGACCGGGAATAACCGTCTTCTTTCAGACTGTTAATCCAGTCTTGGATTTCTGCCGTCGTCAACGCTGCCAGGGCATCATTGCCAAAACGAGCGCCAATATGCCATTTAATGATACCAGCATAAGAATCATACGTATTGGGGCCTAAATTGATGCGGACATCCTTTTCTAACCATTCCCGCAAAAAAGCCATGACCTTGACTTCCGGTTTTTCCGGCATTCCACCGGCTTCATCAAGGGCTTTCATGGCCTGGCGATAAGCTTTCGCCGCCTGGGCATACGAAGTACCGCCGACGCGTTCCACCCGCTGCCGCCCCTGACCATCTTCTGTCGGGACTTCAACTGTATAATACCATTTTTTGCCTCGTTTTCGTAAATACATATGCGGCGCCTCCTTTGTTTACTATTGTACTATGAGAAAAGACAAGATGCAACAAATGTTCCTGACAAATTTGCCGATTTAAGGAAAATAAAACAAGTCCCCCATGTAATTACTCGCAAGATGATTAAAAACGCCTCATAAGGCCATTTATGAAAATCAGGCGAATTTCCCACAAATAAAGAAAATATGTTCGACGAAGCAAGTATTTCTTTAGCGAACATATTTTCTAATGTATCGGACTAGCTCATTTATTAGCCCAAATACTGAACCCGGTAGAAGCGAAGGTAGCTATCCAGTTTCTGCATACAGCGGTTCAGGTCTTTATCGGCTACATAAGCGAGGTCTTCTGTACTCCATTCTGGATAAGGAAGAAATGTCAGTAAAGCCTTGCGCAAGGCCGCTTCTTTCCAGTATGTGCAATGTTCATGATAACAATCTTTCCGCTCTGGAGCGATGAAATTCTTACTTAACGCTTCGTGGATGATAGCCGGCATCTTTTCAGAAAGGGCAGCACAAATGACGTAATCCCAGGAAAAATATTTTCCTTTCCGGTCATTCGTCCAGACCCCCGACGACACCGAATTCTTCGGCATAATAATAATACCGACTGTGAGGTGCCCATTTCTTAAGGGCATAGTCCCAGATGTCTTTGGCCGGCCCCCAGGCAGATTCAGCATTGAAGCGCTGGTCTGCATAAGGCTCAAAGACCTTCCGTATCTCTTCTGGCGTCTGCCGGGAAAATGCGATTTGCGTCATATAATCCCAAGTGAAATATTTCCGCTTGATGTCATTCGATTCGACGACATCGCCACAGATCAAATAATAATAATGGCAATGAGGTGCCCATTTTTGCAACATTACATCCCAAAGATCCCGAAAATCCCCATTCCAGACCTGCAAGGCCATGGCCCACTTTCCATTCCGCAAAAGATAGCAGTCACCGGCTTGGATACGATGGATGAGAGCTCCATTGATTGGAATGCCTTCGGGTTTCTACAAGGCCTTCCAGATATGACCGAGGCCGAGTTTTCCGTAAGCACCGCCTTTCGTATCACCGCCTTCTGGCGCACGTTCCAGTGCATGCTGCATGATTTGATTCAGGCATTGCCTCAAAGTAAGGATTTCATACCCCGGTCCCTCAAAATAATATTCCGTAATGCATGTCCACATAAGCTTTCCTCCTGTTCAAAAAATGAATCGAATGGAAAAGTACGCAAAAAGGGCGCACGTATAGTACCATTCAATATACTATAACGTGCGCCCTATGGCATACACTCTCAATGCTTGATTCACGACCTGGTATATGAGCTGCTTTCTTTGTCAGGAATGTATGTACAGAGACATGCTAGTTCTCACCCTTAGCGGGTTTCGGTGTCACCAAGATAGATGCACCGACTCGCGTATCGACACGTGCAGTCTCAGTTGTAGCACCCTTGGGATTCGTACTAATAACGGTCTTTTTATCCAGTATTTACGCGTTTCATACATTCCTTTGCTATACCGAAAGGACTAGCACAGAAAAGGAATGATAGAGAGTGAAGAAACTGACTTATGAAAATATTGCCCATGCGAAAGAATTGAATGTCTATTTAGAACAGGGGAACCGAGTCCTCGATGCCTTGGGGTATACGGACCATTATGATAAAACATACATATTTAGCAGCTTATCGAAAAAAAGGCGACACCTAATTTTTAACATTTAGGCATGTTGCCTTTTCTTTTCCATGATACACTTATAATATGGTTTAAAATATGTTGAAAAGAAAGGAATCATACCTATGCTACGTTATGGAAAAGGAACACTTCTCACTACGGTCCTGGCCGGACTGCTGGCCCTGTCCCTGCTGACGGCAGGATGCGGCAGTACGACACAGACCAAGAGTACTGCCGTTTCAGTCAAGGCCATGAAAGTCCTCCAGCAGGATACGGCTGTGAGCCACGACTATTCAGGGCAGATCAAATCGACTAGCGCCGTCACGATCAAGCCCCGCGTCTCCGGGGAAATCGTGGAGAAATACTTCACGTCTGGCGCCCCCGTCGAAAAGGGGCAGGCCTTATATAAAATCGACGACCGCCAATATGAATATGAATCGGAAGTCCTCTCAGCTAAATCGAATGTTGATAAGGCCCGGACGACGCTTATCCCAGTCCTGGCCGTTCCCGTTTCTATCGTCGGTACAAAACGTTGAAGAGCATATGTCCAAGGATAAACTGTCTGCTAAGGATGCGACGGAAGCAACCATGAAAGAAGTCCAAGGGCCCATCATCGCTACGACAGCCGTCTTGGCTTCGATTTTCATTCCCGTCGCTTTCATCGGCGGTGTCACTAGCGTCCTGTACAAGCAGTTCGCCGTGACCATCACCATTTCCGTCGTCATTTCGGCTTTCGTCGCCCTGACCTTGACGCCAGCCTTATGCGGTGTTCTTCTGAAGCCCGGCGACAAGGCCATCCAAGGCGGGCCGTTAGGCACCTTCTTCCGCGGATTCAACGGGGCTTTTGACCATTTCAAGGACCGTTACACCGGCAAAGTCGGCTGGATGATCCATCATCTGAAATATGCTGCGGTCTTCCTCATCTTGGTTACGGGCCTCATGGGCATCTGCTACCAGGTCCTGCCTTCGACGTTTGTCCCCGATGAAGACCAAGGCGTGTTCATGGCCAGCATCACCATGCCTGAAGGAGCTTCCTTGAACCAGACCATCAAGACCGTCGACGCGGCAGATTCCTGGCGTCAAAGATGTCATGACCCACGCTGGCGGTTCTACGTCGAATACGGGCAATCTCTATGTCGCGCTAGAAAATTGGGATGACCATCAATCGAACGACCTCAGCGCCGAATCGATTATTGCCAAATTCAATAAGACTGTCGTTCCCAACCATCCCGAAGCCCGCGTAGCGGCTTTTAATCCGTCGTCCCTGCCCGGCATGGGCTAGGAAGGCGGCTGGACTATGCAGCTCATGGATAATACGGGCTTGTCCGATACGGAACTGGGCAACGCAGCCAATCAGGTAGTCGCTGCCTGCTCCCAGCGGCCGGAATTATCCGGTGTCCGCACGAGTTACGTCATCAATACGCCGAGCGTCGCTTATACGGTAGACCGCGAAAAGATCAAGAACCTGAGCATTGAACTGTCTGACGTTTTCACAGCGCTCCAGACCAACTTCGGCGGTTCGTCGGTCAATGACTTCACCCAGTTCGGCCGGTCGTACAAGGTCATCGTCCAGGCCGACACGTCGTACCGTTCTCAGGCAGACAGCTTGAAGTTCATTTCTGTCAAATCGTCGTCAGGGAAAATGGTTCCGGCCGAAGAAGTGGCCAAGAGCGTCATGCCGACGTGGATGACCATTGAATGGTCCGGCCAGAGCCGCGAAGAAAGCACCTCGTCCAGTTCAACGACAAAAATCCTGATTATGGCTCTGGTCTTTGCTTTTCTCTGCCTGGCGGCCCTCTATGAAAGCTGGTCCATGCCGTTCGCCGTCTTATTCACTGTACCGACGGGTATCTTTGGAACCGTCGGCTCAGAATACATCATCCGCCAGCTGGCGACTTTGTTCAATGCCAACACGAGCGGCTTTTTGAACAGTGTCTACATGCAAATCGGCGTCATCATGATCATCGGCTTGGCAGCTAAGAACGCCATCCTCATCGTCGAGTTCGCCAAAGAGCGCGTCGACAAGGGCATCGACCCGATGGAAGCCGTCGTCATCGCATCCAAGATGCGCCTGCGGCCAATCCTCATGACGGCCTTTACGACCATCATCGGCTGCCTGCCCTTGGCCTTTGCCAGCGGTGCCGGTGCCGGAGCCCGCTGCGGCATGGGCGTCGCCGTCGTCGGCGGCATGACCTTCGCTACCCTCTGCGGGTTGCTCCTCATCCCAGCGTTTTACATCATTTCCGAAAAAATGGCCCGCAACTTCTGGAAAGCCACGGGCCTGAAGCGAATCAAATTCAAATACCGCATGTTGCGGCGGTAAAAAAGACCTGTCCCACGATAGCCAAAGCCTTCGTGCGACACTCCTTTACTCATGCACGATGAGTTCCAAGATATCTGGCCGGGTGTAGTGGCCGGCGGCGTCAAATTCCATGTGGCGCAGGACGACTTGGTCCAGGTCCAGGTCGGCATAGATGATGGCTTCCTGGTCCCAGACGGGTTCGGTAACGTAATGGCCGCACGGGTCGATGATGCAGCTGCCGCCGCGGCAGGTCCCCTGATTCAGCTTAGATACGGCTTCGCTTTCAACCAGGTCTGCCGGATACATGTCCTTGGTAAAATACTGGTCGACGTTGAAAACGTAGCAGCGCCCTTCGATGGCGATATGTTTGATCGTATCCTGCCATTCCGGGTTGTCATTGGTATTCGGTGCCAGATAGAGGCTGACGCCTTTCTGGTACAGGGCCGTCCGGGCCAGGGGCATGTAATTTTCCCAGCAAATGAGCGAACCCATGGGCCCCCACGGTGTCTGGACGATAGGGAAATACGTCGACGGGTCATGGGAATCGGCCCAGATATAGCGTTCTGCCCCAGTCGGCTTGATTTTCCGGTGATGGGCGGCCAGTGTGCCGTCCGGCGCAAAGATGACGTTGCTGCAATACAGGGAATACGTCGTTTCGTCCCGTTCGGTAATGCCCAGGCTGACAAAAGCCCCGGCGGCCTGGGCCGCAGCGGCGATGTCCTGCAGGTCTTCACGGACGACGACGGACTGGTCGTAATAGCGCTTCCAGTCGGCCCGTTCTGCTTCGGACCGGCTGCCGACGGTAAAACCAAAGGTCAGGCCATAAGGATAGCACGGAACCAGCGATTCAGGAAAAACGATGAGTTGTGCCCCCTGCTGGCCAGCAGCTTTGATCTGGCAGGCTACTTTTTGTAAGGTCGCCTTTTTGTCGAACATGACCGGTGAGGCCTGTACGATGGCGGCGCGCAGTTTCTTTTCTAAATTTCGCATAGCGAATCCCCCTCATTTCTTTTTTTCTTAGTATACCTTAATTTTGAAAAATGTGCTATACTAGTTCAGTCCACAGTTTACGGACCGATAAGGATAACGACTGTGCAGTTTTCGGACTGCCATCGTTATCCTTTTTTTGTATGATAAAGGAGGGCTTATGTATCTTCTCATCGATAATTACGATTCTTTTACCTATAATTTGGCCGATTTAGTGGCGGAAGCGGGGCGCGACGTGCAGGTCTGCCGCTGCGACCAGATTGGGCGGAATGAGATTGCCGCTTTGAAGCCGCAGGGCCTAATTATTTCGCCTGGTCCGAAACGGCCGGAAGACGCTGTCTATTCCCTGTCCATCGTCCGTGCTTTCTACCGTACCCTGCCCATCCTGGGTGTCTGTCTGGGCATGCAGGTCCTGGCCTATGCCGCCGGGGCTGCCGTCACCCGCGGGAAGCGCCCCATGCACGGGAAAGTCACGGCGATTCACCATCGTGGTCGGGGCCTCTTTCGGGGACTGCCGGAAACCTTCCAGGTCACGCGCTATCATTCACTGGTTGTTCAGCCGGAAACGCTGTCTGCAGCTTATGCAGTAGATGCCGTCAGTGAGGACGGCGCGGTCATGGCCTTGTCCCATCGCAGCCTGCCCCTCTACGGATTGCAGTTCCATCCCGAAGCCGTCTTATCCGAATATGGCAAAGAGCTGATAACAACTTTTTGTCGCCTGGCCGAAACCAGCGCGGGAAAGGCAGGTGGCTGTCATGACTGAATCGCTCATCTGCCGCTCTCCTTTTCCCTATACGGCCAGCCAGCTCTTCGCTCTCTTTGCCGATGAAAAGGATGTCGCTTTCCTCGATTCATCGCTGGTCAACGACTTGGGCTGTTATTCCCTCATCGGTCTCGTGCCCTATCATACGGTCAGTGTAACACAAGGACAGCTGCAGGTCGACGGGAAAAGCCATGAAGGAACGGCTGAAACGTATCTCAAAGCCTATTTAAAAAAGCATTACCAGGCCAATCGGACTTCCCTGCCCCTGACGGCCGGGGCCATCGGCTATGTCAGCTATGACTACGGTCTGGCACTCCATGGGATGAAGTCCCGCCACACACCTGCCTTTCCCCTGCCTGATATGAAGTGGGTCTTTTACGATTTCTTCATTATCGAACACCGGCAAAGCCACACCGTATGGTTTGCCGCCAATGGACAGACTATGCCGTCCGAGGCCCTATTGGCTCAGATGGAAGAGAAAATCCGGACTCGCCTCCAGGAAAGGCCGTCCTCACGTACTAGCGAAAATCCCCAATATGCCTTAGCCATCCAAGCCGACAGCACGCCGGAATCCTATCGAAAAGCTTTACAAAAATCCGGGACTACCTCTTTGCCGGCGATGTCTACGTGACGAATTTCACCAGTACCTTAACCGTCCAGAGCTGTTGCCCGCCGTACACCTTCTTCTCCCGTCTGCGCCGGGACAATCCGTCCCCTTTCGGGGCTTATTTACAATACGGCTCTTATCAAATCATCAGTGCTTCCATGGAACGGCTGCTGTGCCTGCGCGATGACCAGATTGAAACGCGTCCCATCAAGGGCACGCGGCACCGCGGCAAGACGCCTACTGAAGATAAAAAACTGCGGCAGGAACTCGCTCAATCGCAAAAGGACCAGAGTGAATTGCTGATGATCGTCGATTTAGAGCGCAATGACCTGCACAAAATCTGCCGTCCTAGTAGCGTTTCGGTTCCGACGCTGTTTGCCATCGAACCGTATGCTACGGTTTTCCATTTAGTCGCCAACGTAACGGGAACCCTGAGACCGGGGCAGACAGCCATCGATGCCTTGATGGCACTCTTTCCAGGCGGCTCCATTACGGGCGCACCGAAGCGGCGGGCTATGGAAATCATCGACGAATTAGAATTCAGCCGGCGCCAGCTTTATACCGGTACGATTGGCTACCTGTCTTTAAATGGGAACTGTGACTTAAACATCATCATACGGACGGCCGTCCACCACGATGACCGATATACTATAGGTGTCGGCGGCGGTATTACAGCAGAATCGGACGTGCATTTTGAATACGAAGAAATCTGGCAAAAAGCCAAAGCCTTGCTCAGCGCTTTGAAAGGAGATGTTTTTGATTATGAATCTTATCTTTAATGATGGTTACCAATTCGGCTTGGGAGCTTTTGAAACTCTTCCCGTCTCCCAGGGCCGGCCGGTCTGGCTGGAGGCTCATGAACGCCGTTTGCGGTATACATTAGATTATTTAGGGATTGAGCTTTCTTCTGATTGGGAAAATTGTTTATGGGATTATGTGTATAGTATGGATGATGGTGATAAGGTGCTGAAAATACTTACTTCCGATAAAAATATAAGCTTTACGTCTCGTGTCAATCCATATGCATCTATGACCAACCGTCCAGGTTATGTCATCGCTCTGTCGTCCCTTCGCCGCAATGAAACATCGCCATTGGTACGGCATAAGACCTTTAATTATGGTGACTCAATCTTAGCCAAACGGAAGGCCCGGGTCGAAGGTATTGATGAACCGATTTTCTGCAATATGCAGGGCCAATTGACAGAAGGCGCTGTCAGCAATCTCTTTTTCATCAAAAACGGGCGGCTCTATACGCCGCCCGTCGAATCCGGATTATTGCCAGGTATCATCCGGTCTTATCTCTGTCAATGTTACGATGTCATCGAAAAGCCCTTGTATCCGGAAGATATCCAGACTTTCGATGAGTGTTTCCTGACCAATTCTCTCATGGGACTCATGCCGGTCCGCCGCTTTGGCACCGTCGCGTTTCCTGTATCCCAAGAGACGCAGACGGCAGCCTTATTCCGCCGTTATGAAGCCGATAAAAGCCAGCCCTTCCCTGGCCGCTATAAGACGAGCTGGTGAAAGGCCTTTCCGTCCATGTCTTTCCAGGTGAAGGTTTCCCCGTCCCAGAGGAGATAGCTGTGCGGGCTATTTTCCTTGGGAAGCGATGTCGAACCGGGATTCAAGTAGTAATTATCCTGGCCGAAGGGCTGCCAGACCGGGACGTGTGTATGGCCATGGAGCAGGATGTCGCCAGGCTGCATGGGCGGCAGGGATTCCAGGTTGTAACGGTCGCCATGGGTCGCATAGACGAGGCGGCTTCCCTGGGTCAGGATGGCATAGGTCGCCATGATGGGGAATTCCAGGACCATCTGATCCACGTCGGCATCACAGTTGCCGCGGACGCAGAGGATGGACTCTTTGACTTCGTTGAGCATGGTAAAGACTTCCTTCGGCGCGTAGTCTTTGGGCAGGTCGTTGCGCGGCCCGTGATAAAGGATGTCGCCGAGCAGGACCAGGCGGTCGGCCCCTTCCCGCTTCCAGGCGTCGAGCATGCGGCGGCAGTAATAAGCCGAACCGTGAATATCTGAAGCAATGAAGAATTTCAACTTATTTCGCTCCTTTCTTGGCGTCGATGGCCGCAAAGACCGTGCAGTAATTGCCTTCCGGCGTCCGGCATTTCGAGCAGTGGACACAGCGGGCCGGCCGCAAATCGCCTTGAATCCAGCGGTGAACTAAATCCGGTTCCGATAACAAAGGACGGCATAGGCCGATACCAGCCAGTTTCGACGTCTTCAAGGCCGTTTCCATCTGCTTCGGGTCCTTGAAGCCGCCGGTCACATAGACAGGGACGCTCACGGCGTCGGCTATGTCTTTGGCGTAATCGAGGAAATAGCTGCCGTCGCGGATGACGTGGCCATCCCATTCCAGACCGATTTCCTGTTGGGCCTTGCCGTGGATATTGCCGCTCACTTCGATGGCGTCGATGCCCGACTGCTGCAGGCGCCGGCAGATATCCAACGATTCGGCGAAGGTCAGGCCGCCTTCAAAGAAATCGGAACAGGTAATCTTGATCCAAATGGGAAAATGCGTTCCTACGGCCTTGCGGATGGCGGCAATGATATCGCCGACGATGCGGTAACGGTTGGCCGGCGAACCGCCATAGGCATCGCTGCGCCGATTATAATAGGGACTGAGGAACTGGTTGAGCAGGTACGAATGGCCGCCGTGGATTTCAACGGCATCGAAGCCGCTGTCGCGGACGCGCTTGGCAGCCTGGGCATATTCGTCGATGAGGTGCTGGATATCATCCGGGCTCATGGCGACACCGACGGTTCCCGTCTTGCGTTCTGGCACGGCGGACGGCGAAAAGATAGTCCGCCCTTCCCGTTCAAAGGTCGTCTTAGTTCCGCCATAGGCAATCTGCATCATGATTTTTGCCCCATAAGCATGGACGCGTCTCGTCAGTTCCTGATATTGCGGAATGAAGGCATCGTCGTAAATGCCCATCATACCGGCATTGGGCCGATCTTCTTTATCAACGCGGGCATAGCCCGTACAAATCAAGCCGACTTCGTTCTTAGCCAGCTGATCGTAAATGCGGTATTGTTTTTCCGACATATAGCCCTCAGCATCGGCCAAAGCTTCCCACGTCGCACTGCGAAGAATACGATTGCGCACGGGCATCCCGGCGATGACGGCATGTTCCAATAATTTCATATATAATCCCCCTTTTTGTCGATTGGCCAACTAGCCACTAGCCACTAGCCACTAGCCACTAGCCACTAGCCACTAGCCACTAGCCACTAATCCAGTATACGAATTTTTCGCTGAAACTGCAAGGGATGAACGGACAACCACAGCCAGCCGGCTGACAGCCCGGCGGAATTCTTCCGGTGTCGTATAGGCATAGGACAGGCGCAGGGACTGGGTATGGCGGCTGGAATAGATATCGCCAGGATTGATGAGGATCCCGGCCTCTGCCGCCTTGTGGAAGAGCAGCTCCATGGGCAGCCTGTCGCGGAGGGTGAGCCAAATATAGAAGCCGCCCTGCGGTACCTGCCAATCCGCAAGGCCCGCAAAGTCTTCGTCCAAAACTTGGCAGGCCGCCTGGCAGCGTCGCTGCAATTCGCATCGCAGCCATCCAAGATACTGTGCATAACGGCCACTGGTCAGGAAGCGGGCCAAGACTTGCTGAGACAGGGAGCTGGCGCCATAGTCAATCTGCATCTTGACGTCACCCAGGCGCTGTACGACTGGTTCTGGCGCAATCATCCAGCCGATGCGCAGCCCTGGCGCCAAGGATTTGGAAACACTGCCCAAATAAAGGACCTGACCTCCTGTATCCAGGCTTTTCAAGGATGGCGGCGGCGTTCCGTCAAAGGTCAATTCCTCATAAGCTCCGTCTTCGATGATGGGCAGGCTATAGCGGCTGCACAACGCCAGGAGTTGGGCACGGCGCTGACGGCTCATATTCCGGCCCGTCGGGTTGTGGTTCGTCGGGATGGTATAGAGGACGCTATTGCCTATATCTGAAGACTGGCGCAAGTGCTTCTCCAATGCTTCCAGAGATAGGCCCTGGTCGTCCATGGGCAGGCCACAGAGACGGAGATGAGCCGACTGGAAGACTTGGAGTGATTTGACATACGTCGGGTCTTCGACGTAGACCGTCGAACCACCGCGGAGAAGGCCGGCCGAAATGAGCTGGAGTCCCTGGAGGGCGCCCGACGTAATCAGGATGGACGACGGGGACACAGCCAGTCCCCGTTTCCGGGCATAGTCTGCCAGGGCCTGACGTAGGACGGGCATCCCCAGGGGCTCGACATACCCCAGGGACGTAATGGCATCGGCTACGTCCCGCATCGTCTGGCGGAAAGCGTCCTGCGGAAACAGCCTGGGGTCCAGTTCCCCCGTACCGAGACGGACCAGGCGGTCATCGAACTCTAAGCTGTTGATAGCTTGGACGACCTCCTGATTGGCCCGGAAATAACCAGCCGTCATATAGTGGTTCCAATCCGGCTGGACCGGCAGCCGCAGGGACCAGGCCGTACTGGCTACGACCGTCCCCTGGCTGCCCCGGCCCTGGAGCACACCCGCTTCCAGCAGCGGCTTCAGAGCCTGATTCAGGGTACTCCGGTTCACCTGGAAGTGCCGGGCCATATCGCGCTGAGATGGCAGACGCGTCCCAGCCGGCCATTCACCGCTTTCCTGCCATACATCCATTCGAGGATCTGCCGGTATACGGGCACAGGCTGCGCCGGATTCGGATGCCATTCGATCTGGACAGGAATATGCCGCTTCATCACCTCATCTCCTTTTGGTTGGTATAATTCATGTCGCTTTGGCGGGTTGGAATCCCGTTTCTCTCTGTTATACTGTGATTATACCACATGAACCAACCGGTTTTGGTTGGAAAAGGAGGCTTTTTTTATGTTCTTTTTTCAAGGCCTGACCATGGGGCTGGCCTACGTCGCCCCTATTGGCATGCAGAATCTCTTCGTCATCCATTCAGCGTTATCCCATTCCCTGCGCCGCGCGATGACGTGATAACGGTGTGCTGCAATGATGCCAGCGTTATCCCATTCCCTGCGCCGCGCCGTCGCGACGGCGTTCATCGTCCTTTTCTTCGACATCAGCCTGTCGCTGAGCTGCTTTTATGGCATCGGCACGCTGCTGAATCATCTCCCCTGGCTCAAAGTAGTCATCCTGGGCACAGGCACGCTGCTCATCCTCTACATGGCCTATGGTATGATCCCCAGGTCCCGGATGCGCTGACCCTCAAAGACCAGCCAGTTTCCCTGGGCCAGACCGTTTCCAAAGCCTGCATCGTCACCTGGATGAACCCCCAGGCCATCTTAGACGGCACCATGCTCCTCGGCGCCTTCCGCATCACCCTGCCTGCTACAGAAGCCATGACGTTCCTGACGGGCGTCCTCATGGCCTCAGGCCTCTGGTTCCTTTCCCTCACGGGCTGCGTCGCCGCCTTCCGCCACGCCATTACGCCACGCATTCTGCGCACCATCAATGTTCTCTGCGGTACGGTCCTCATGCTGTACGGCCTCCACTTAGGCTATACCTTCATACAGCTCTTTTAGATTTTACGGTTCTTTCAACGCTTTTTCGATAACCGGCCCGACTTTAGCTTCCCATGCAGCAAAATCCTTCGTTCGCTGCAAACTACAAACTGAATACTCAAAAAGGGCTTGTCCATCGTGCGACAAGCCTTTTTTTTACTGTACAGCCCGTTTCCGGCTCATCCACAGGCCGATGGCGATGACGCCGGCAGCCAATACGATTTGAAGGGTCAGAAGGGTCATGGGAGCCCAGGCACCGGCCATTTGCTGCATCAGGGTCCCCAAGATTTTATCGTGACCGATCATGGAACCGGCCGTCCAGCCCAGCAAGCCGGCACCGGCATAGAGGATGACCGGGAAGCGGTCCATGAGCCTGCCGATGACCGTACTGCCGCCGACGATGATGGGGATGCTGATGAGGAAGCCGCAGGCCACGAGGAGGAAGCTGCCGTGCGAAGCGCCGGCGATGGCCAGGACGTTGTCGACGCCCATGGCGGCGTCAGCGATGATGATGGTCTTGATGGCTCCCATGAGGCTGTCCGAAGCCGTCACGTTCTCATCGTGTTCTTCCGGAATGAGCAATTTCACAGCAATGGGCAGCAGGATGAGGCCGCCTAAGGCCTGTAAAAAGGGAATCGTCAACAGCCAGACGGCGATGAGGGTCATGACCAGGCGGATGACGACGGCGCCGCCGGTCCCGATGAGAATGGCCTTGCGGCGCAGATCGGCCGGCAGTTTATTGGCCGCCATGGCAATGACGACGGCATTGTCGCCGCCGAGGAGGATATCCAGTAAAATGATAGAGCCTAAGGCCATGAAAAATTGCATCGATACGATTTCCATAATATACCTCTTTCTGTAAAAAATAAAAGAGACTTCCACATGGTATCAGCAAAACTGGTATCATGCGAAAGTCTCACCTATTGCAAATTGCAATGCTACCACCAGCCGGTCAATGACGGCACGATGTTGATGACAACTGACGAGAGGTTACTCCCCTTCGCGATTCGATTGTAGGTTAAGTATAACAGACCGAGGCCTACCTTGTCAATATCGTTTCTTCCCGTTCCATGTTATAATGAAAGCAAAAAGACAGGAGGCATCATCATGAATATACAACGTATCGGATTCATCGGGACCGGCGTCATGAGCAGCGGCATGATCCGGAATTTACAGAAAGCCGGTTATCCCGTCACCATCAACACGCGGACGAAAGCCAAGGCCGAAGGGCTCATCCAGGAAGGCTGTCGCTGGTTCGATTCGCAGGCAGAACTGGCCGCCCAATCAGACGTCGTCATTACCATGGTCGGCTATCCCCAAGATGTAGAAGCCGTCTATTTCGGGGAACACGGCGTCTTTCGCGGCAAACAGGGCGGTTTCGTCATCGACATGACCACGTCCAGCCCTTCCCTGGCCAAGCGCATCTACACCCAGGCCAAAAAACAGGGCATCGAAGCCTTGGATGCACCCGTTTCCGGCGGCGACATCGGCGCCCGTCAAGGGACACTGGCCATCATGGCCGGCGGCGAAGAAGCGGCCTTTGAAGCCATGAAGCCTATTTTCTCAGCTATGGGCCAGACCCTGACCTATTTCGGCCCGGCCGGCAGCGGCCAGTATGCCAAGATGAGCAACCAAATCGCCATCGCCTCGAACATGATGGGTGTCTGCGAAGCCATGGCCTACGCGAAAAAAAGCGGCCTCGACCCGGAAAAAGTCATCGCCACCCTTTCCGCCGGAGCCGCCGGCTCCTGGTCCCTGGCGAATCTGGCACCGCGCATGCTGCAAGGCGATACGAAACCAGGTTTTTACATCAAGCACTTCCTCAAAGACATGCGCATCGCCATCGAATCGGCAGAAGAAATGGGACTGGACCTGCCAGGACTGCGCTTAGCCAAAAAACTCTACGACCAGCTGGCCGACCAAGGCATGGAAAACTGCGGGACCCAGGCCTTGTTCCAGTGGTATGACCACCAATAAAGAGCTGCCCCATGGACAGTCATGCCATCCGCTGCTTTCAGCGGGTCTTTGAAAAAAAGAGCATCCACCAGGCGGCCAAGGACCTGTGCATGACGCCGCAGGGCGTGAGCCGGGTCATCAGTGCTTTAGAAGGAGAAATGCAGACGGCCCTTTTTATCCGCAGCCGCAAGGGCATGGAAGCGACGCCGGAAGGCCGGTATTTTTACGAGCACACGCAGGAACTGACCCGCCAGCTCCTGGACCTGCAGCTGGGGATGCAGGCGTTGAAGCGGAAAAAAGCAGGCCTGCATATCGGTTTCTCCTGCGGCGTCCTGAATATTCTCTCCATCCATGTCTTGAAAGGCGTCATGGCCCGCCATCCGGACAAGTCCCTGGAATGGGTCGAGGATTTCAACGAAAAGATTGTCCAACTCATTGCCGAAGACAGTTTATCCTGCGGCTTCTGTATCGGCCCGATCCGGTCAGATGCCTTTTTCCAGCAGGAAATCTATCGCACTGGCATCGAAGCCGTCGTCTATGAGGGCCATCCTTTTTATGACCGGCCGTCCATCACCATTGAAGACCTGAAAGGGCAGCCCCTCGTCGGCCTGAACGAGCATTTCTCCTTATTCCATAGCATCGTCAGGCGTTGTGCCGATTTCGGCTTTACGCCGCAGTTCGTCGTCAAGACCATGGAGAGCCGCCTCATCTATCACTTCTGTCAGGAACGCGTCGGCATCGGTATCGACGTGAACATCCATGCCGCCCCGCCGCCGCTTCGTTACGTCCCCATCACGGAAGGGACGCCGTGGCGCATCTTCTTTGTCTGTAAAAAATCATAACCACCAGTAAAACTGGTGGTTTGCTCAGGCCCTATAAGGGCCTAACTCCTGTGGTAGCACTCTAAAGAGTGCACCGAATAAAAGTCTGGCAATCACACTTTTATTACAGGCTGCCCCCTACTCGGGGGCTTTTTTGGGCCTACTTTTTCCTGCTACCCGTAAACGGGTCTACGTATTCCTCATTTCAATATCTTCTTGTAATTGATTGCAAATATACTCCTTAATAGCTCCTTCATATTTTCCCACTGTATCCACATAATAACCTCGGCACCAAAAATGTCGATTCCCATATTTATATTTCAGGTTTGCATGGCGGTCAAAAATCATCAGGCTACTTTTACTCTTTAAATATCCCATGAATTGAGATACGCTAAGATGCGGTGGAATAGCCACTAAAATATGAATATGATCCGGGCAGTATTCTCCTTCAATTAACTCAACCTGCTTTCGATTACAAAGTGACCTTAATATCTTTCCTATATCTTCTTTTATTTGTCCATAAATAATTTGTCTACGGTACTTAGGCGCAAATACAATATGATACTTGCATCGCCATTTGCTATGTGATAAACTTTTTACGTCATTCATTGACATGAACCTCTCTTCTGAATAATGTAGTGGTTGCCAGACCATCTACATTGTATCATGAGAGGTTCTTTTTTTACTTTAAGAAATTTTACTTACCCCCAGTTGAACTGGGGGTTTAATCATGCCTATTCGGCGCCAAGAAAAACGCGATGATTCCTTATTCCAGGAAATCATCGCGGCCCTGACCTCGCATCTGCAACTATAGCAACAAATCGTTGACACCTGCTGTCGTTTCTTTGATGGACGGCAGCTCTTTTTTTATGATACTGTAGAGGAGAAATACAGAGACACTATCACGCTGATTACAGGAGGTTCCTCATGACTCGAAAATTCCCGCACGTATCCAGTCCCATCACCATTGGCCGCACGACCTTCCGCAACCGTATCTTTTCGGCCCCCATGGGTGGCACGGACATTACCAACGACGGCTGTATCGGCCCGAAATCGACAGCCTTTTACGAATTGCGCGCCAAAGGCGGTGCCGCTGCCGTCACGGTTTCCGAATTGATGGTCCATCCCCAGACCGACGGCTCTCACGCTTACCATCTGGACGAATCGATTCTCAATTCCCTGGCCGCAGCGACCTACACGGCCGATGCCATCCGCCGCCACGGCGCCATCCCCTCGCTGGAATTATCCCATTCGGGCCAATTCGCCGGGACCTATATGACCGACAAAAGCCGTCAGCACGGGCTCTGCCAGTGGGGTCCCAGTGAAGGGATGCGCCCCGATGGCGTCCCGGTCAAAGCCCTGACCCAGGAACTGATCGACGATATCGTGAAAGCCTATGGTCACGCTGCAGGCCTGGCCAAACGTGCCGGTTTTGAAATGGTCATGATCCACGGCGGCCACGGCTGGCTCATCAACCAGTTCCTCTCGCCCTTATTCAACCATCGCAGCGACCGATACGGCGGCTCCCTGGAAAACCGCGTCCGTTTCGCCATCGAAGTCCTGCAATCGGTCCGCGCCGCTGTCGGCTCCTTTTTCCCCATCGAATTCCGCATGAGCGGCGCCGAATTCACTGAAGGCGGCTACGACCTGGAAGAAGGCATCCAGATTGCCCAGGCCATCGAAGCCTACGCCGATATCATCCATGTATCGGCCGGTACGTATCAGAAAACCTTTGGCATCACTCACCCTTCGATGTTTGAAGCCCACGGGCGCAACGTCTATTTAGCTGCGGAAATCAAGAAGCACGTCAGCAAGCCCGTAGCGACTATCGGCGGCCTGACCGACCCGGCCATGATGGAAGGCATCATCGCTTCGGGGAAAGCCGACATCGTCTACATGGCCCGGCAGCTGCTGGCCGATCCCGAAACGCCGCAGAAAATCATGGAAGGCCGGGACGCCGACATCGTCCACTGCCTGCGCTGTTTCACCTGTATGGCTGAACGGGCGGCGACTGCCACGCGCCGCTGCACCGTCAATCCCCTCATCGGCCGGGAACTGGACGGGACGGAAATCCAGCCGGCACCGGTCAAAAAGAAAGTCCTCGTCGCCGGCGCCGGCCCTGGTGGATTGTATGCAGCCTATACGGCAGCCCGCCGCGGTCATCACGTCATCCTCTGTGAAAAAGAAAGCGAAGTCGGCGGCATCCTGAAAAGCGAACAGGCCATCCCTTTCAAACGGGAAATGTATGAATTAGGAAAAACTTATGAACGCCTGGCCCGCCAGGCCGGTGTCGAAATCCGCCTGAATACGGAAGTAACGCCGGCATACGCTGCCAAAGAAAAGCCGCAGGCCCTAATCATCACCGCAGGGTCACGTCCCCTCGTCCCGCCGATCAAAGGCTTGGACGGCGACAACGTCATCATCGTGAACCAATACTATAAAGAAAAAGCCAAAGTCGGGAATCACGTCATCGTCTTCGGCGGCGGCCTGGCAGGCTGCGAATGTGCCATCCACCTCGGCCAGGAAGGCAAAGAAGTGGAACTCATCGAAATGCGCCCGGCCCTGGCACCGGATGCCAATGTCCGCCACCGCCCCCTGCTCCTGGCTCAAATCGAAAAGTACGTCCACGTCCATACGCAGTATAAGGGCCTCGAAGTCACGCCAGAAGGCGTCCTCTGCCAGGACCCGCAGGGCCAGCGCGTCCTTGTCCCTGGCGATACGGTCATCTGTGCCTTAGGCCAGCGGTCCCGTACCGACGTCGTAGAAGCCCTGCAGGACAGTGCGCCTTTCGTCCGCGTCATCGGCGATGCGGCCAAAGTATCTACCATCACCAACGCCGTCTATTGGGGTTACTGGGCTGCCCTCGATATCTGAGCCGGGTCAGTCTTCATACCAGCCAAACAGAGTTTTCCCCGTTTCTAACTGCTGAATCCGGGCCATGTCGTCCGGCGTCAGGGTGACGTCGAAAATATCGAGATTCTCCACCATCCGCTCCCGATGGGACGATTTCGGGATGACGCCGATGCCCTGCTGCACCAAGTACTGCAAGGCAATCTGGGCTGTCGTCTTGCCGTATTTCTCGCCGACAGCCTGTAAAATGGGCTCCTGGAATATGGGCTTTTTCCCTTCTGTAAAAGGGCTCCATGCCTGCATTTGTGTCCCCTGTGCCACAAGTGCCTGCTGGAGCTCTTTTCGTCTGTAATAGATGTGGCACTCGACTTGGTTGACCATGGGGACAATATCACAACTTCCGATAAAATCAAGATATTCCCGGGCATTGAAATTGGAAATGCCAATGGCCCGGACCACACCCTGGCGGTAAGCTTCGGTCAAGGCCCGATACATGTCCAAAGCCTCGGCGTAAGGCTCATGGATGAGCAGCAAGTCGATATAGTCGGTCTGCAACCGGGCCAGCGATTCTTCGATGCCCTGCCAGGCCAGCTCATAGCCAGCCCGCGTCTGGCACAGTTTCGTCGTAATGAAGACATCCTCCCGACGAAGGCCGCTTTCGGCCACAGCCTGGCCGACGATGGTTTCGTTATCGTACATGTGGGCCGTATCGATGAGACGGTAGCCGACGGACAAGGCCTCCCGGATAGCCTGCTTCCCTGCATCTCCTTTCAGCATCCACGTACCAAAACCAACAGCCAGCATAGTCAGGCCATTATTCAGAATAATGTGCTTGTGCATGCTACTCCTCCATTCATCCTACAAATTCATAAAAAAAGGAACTGCGCATGATACGCACTTCATGCCACAGTCCCTGTCTTACTTATCCTAGTTCAAGCCGCTGAATGATAATTAATAACAGCAATTTCCGTCATAGAATTACGAACGGAATCAGCAATTTTATACAACTGCTGCATGACTTCTGTCGAGTAATATGTTTCTCCGCACTGAGTGCACACTTGAGACGGCACATTGCGAATAATCACAATACAGGAGTCAAGATCAATAGTAAAAGTGGTCAAAGCATCTTGTAAATCACCTTTGCAAACTGTGCAGTTCGTCATCATGTATCCCTCCGTTTCGTAAATGTTTCATTCCATTTATTGAGATCTGGCTCGTATGCGGTGATGATAGTCAGGGTATCGTCATTCACAATGCTACAAACAATATGCAGCTTTCTATTTTGAACCGTACACCCAAAAACAAGACAGCTAGGAAAAGGATAATCTGATGGATAATCTTCAATAATCCTTCCGTTGGACAAAGCCTGTAATACTTCATTAGGTGATATATGCCGACTGATTAATCGCTTGGCAACATGCTCTGTCCATTTTATTTTACCAGAGTCAACCGAGTCTTTAATTTTTTGTATATCTATAGGCATTTTCGTTACCTTCTGAAATCTATAATAACAAACTATTGATTATACAATACCATGTTGCCCGGCAAAAATCAACTTTTTCAAAATGATATGCTTATACATAAGTATCCGCTTCCTAGAGGTTTTCGAGCAGCCGGATTTCATTCTTCATGAGGTACCAGGTCTTATCCGGCAGGCGGCCGTTGACGAGATACTCGAAGGCCAGCTGCACAGACAAACGTCCCTGGCGCGTCGGATGCTGGAACAGGATAGCCTTGACGATGCCGCAACGCATCATCTCAACGGTGGTCGGCACGCTGTCAAAGGCGATGACGAGCGGCTGCTTCTCTTCCGGCAGCTGCATAACGGCCCGGCAGGCCCCGTAGACACCGCCGGCCATGCAGAACATCGCGGAAATATCGGGATGTTCCTGCAGCAGTTCCTTCGTGCGCTCGTAAGAGCAAATCTCGTCATCGCCGTTCTCGACGATACCTGCAATGGTAAAATCCGGCAGGCGTTCCATGCGGTGGCGGAATCCTTCGAGGCGCAGCCGATGCCCGAGGACCTGGCGGCTTCCCATGACGAGTCCTACAGAGGCTTTCTTGCCGAGGAGAATCTCCAGGAGGGCACAGGCCGTCTCACCGCCGTTAAAGTAATCGCTGCCGACATAGGCGCGGCGCGGCGAGCTGTCGATATCGCTGACGACGGTGATGACGAAGATGCCATCAGCCACGAGCGAATCAATGGCAGCCGCGATGCGGGGATCGTCAATGGGGCTGATGATCAGCGCATTGACCTGGTGGCGCATCGACTCCATCAAGGCAAGCTGCTTCTCGACGTCGTAGCCTTTCATCAGATAGTAGCGTACCTTGAGACCGTAGATAGCATAAGAACTTGCTGCCAGGTCCATGCCGTGGATGACATCGTCAAAAAAGGCGTTGCCTTCGGACGGCAGCAACACGCCGATGACAGGATTGTTCTTGCGCGCTGCCAGCGCCTTGCCGGCAGGGTTGGGTTCATAGCCGAGCTGCTTGGCCATCTTGCGGATCATGGCAGCCGTCTCGGCGTTGACGCGGCCGCGGCCATTGAGGGCCCGGTCGACGGTTCCCCGCGACACTCCGCAAAGTTCTGCTATTTTCTTCATCGTGACCATGACATTCACATCCTTATCCGCATGTAGCCGCATCCTTGTCGTCAGACTCCGGATTCCCTGCAACATGCTCTCTCTATAATAAACTCTTCTTATTGTAGCAAGTATTGCCCCAAGATTCTAGTCTTTCGTTCTTCTGGGTATGCCAAAAGATAGGTAAAACAGACAAAAGCCCTGCCCTCGGCGTCTCCTGTAAAAAGAGGCATTCCCGATGGCAGGACTCTTGCTTTCAACGAAATCCGTTAAAGCTTGCAGTTATCACCGCGCAAACCGATGTAGGCACCGTCTTTATCGAGGCCGCTCTCAGCGTGCGCAAGCATCCACTTGTTGACGGCGAACAGCAGGCGGTCCTCGCCCGTCGCAACGATGGGATTGGCCAGCGGTTCATTCGTGCCGCGCGGCAGGGCCACGCCACAGCGGAATTCCTGCCCGTCGATGCCACAAGGGGCGAAATGGAGCGTCGTCGCATAGAGTTCCACAGCCGTACCGGCCGGTACGAAGAAGAACTCGACCTGAGCCGTGTCATAGGTCAGCGTTTCGGGATCGATATCCTGTTGACGGCCCAACATGAGCACCAGGTCCGTCGCGGCAATATCGATTTCCGAAGAGCGATGGTACTCGAGGGCATTGAGCGTATCGTTGTGGCCGCTGCAATGGCCGAGCTCCACAGGCATTTCGCCGTACGTCTTTTCCGTAAGTTCCTGAAAGAGCGGAAGTTTTTCGAGAACCGGGACGGAAGCTTCATAGACCGTACCAGTTGCTGGGATGCTCAATGTCTTGAGCACAGCACAGCATTCTTTCGTGTCCAGTGGCAGCACGCGGCCATACGGACGGAACGCAGCGTCCTGGACAGATTTTGTATTCTTCATGATATTCACCTCATAAATCAACAGACAATATACAATGGCCTCAGCAGCCGATATTGCGGAGCTTCTTGCCAGACATCAGATTCTTTTCAATCTGTTCGAGCGTGACGTTCTTCGTTTCCGGCACAAAAGCAACGGTCAGAATGATGAAGAAGGCGTTGAGCACGGCGTAGAGCCAGAAGGTATGCGCCGAGCCGAGCGTATCGACGAGCGTCAGGAACGTGGCGCCGACAATCGCGCAGGTAATCCAGTTCGTCATGGTCGAGCAGGCGATGCCGAATTCACGGCTCTTGAGCGGCTGGATTTCGGAACAGAGCACCCAGACAATCGGGCCAGCGCTCATGCCGAACCCGGCGATGCTGACCATGGTCATGACAGCGGCGAAGTAAGAAATCCAGGCCGGTGCCGTGCCGGCTTCGAGCAGGGCCATACAGATGCCGACGGCAGCCATGGAAACGGCCATGACGCCGAAGCCGATTTTAAGTGCCGGTTTGCGGCCGGATTTATCGACCATACCGATGGCGATGAAAGTCGAAAGCGTGAATACGATCCCGTTGAGGACAGTGCCGATCATCTGGTCTTCCGTGCTGGAAAAACCAGCCAGGCCCAGAATTTTGGGTGAATAATACATGATGACGTTGAAGCCTGTGAACTGCTGCATAGCCTGGAGCAGTACGCCAAGGAAGACGACGCGGCGCACATTTTTGTTCGTCTTGAAGAGCTGCCAGCCTGCCTGTTTGACCTTAAGCGTTTCCTTGATGTCATGCAATTCGTCTTCGGCAACCTGAGCACTTGCGTGCAGGGAATGGAGCACAGAGGAAGCTTCCTCGAAGCGCCCCTTCGCAGCCAGCCAGCGCGGGCTGTCCGGCAGACGCAATACGGTCAGGATCAGGATAACGGCCGGGATGGCGATGACCGTGAGCATCATACGCCAGTCACCACTGTAACTGAAAGCCGTATCCGAGAGGAAGGCAGCGAGGATGCCGACAGTGACCATGAGCTGATAGCCCGAGATGACCTTGCCGCGCGCATCCTTATCGGACATTTCAGCCAGGTATAACGGAGCCGTATAGGAAGCGATGCCGACGGCCAGTCCGAGAATCAGTCGGAAGCCGATGAGCATATCCGCACTGCCAGACATACCCGAGCCGATGCAGCCGATGATGAAGAGCGCCGCACCGATGATCAAGCTCTTCTTGCGGCCAATGCCGCGTGCGAGGAACGAAGCGATGATGGCGCCCGTAGCCGCGCCGACCATCATAGAACTCACGACCCATTCCTGTTCATGGCTCGAAAGCCCCCATTCCTGACTGATGAATGGCAGAGCGCCGGAGATGACGCCCTGGTCAAGACCAAACAGCAGACCTGCCATACCCGCTGCGAAGTAAATACATTTCCGGACCCAGGCAGCGCGCTTCAGCACTTTTTTTATAATCTTTTTGGCATAAGAATTTCCCATTTTTTACTCATGAATGGTCATTTTACCAATAGCCATGGCAATATGCGGGTCCATTTCGTCGTAGATTGTGCTCTTGCTCGTATCCAGCGTGCGGATGGCTTTCATATCTTCTTCATCAAGGGTAAAGTCGAAGACATCGATATTTTCCTGCATCCGTGCTTTATGGACCGTCTTGGGGATGACGACGATATCCCGCTGGAGCAGCCAGCGCAGCATGACCTGACCGACGGTCTTGCCATGTTTGGCAGCGATGTCCCTCAAAAGCGGCGTATGGAAGACGTCGTTGTTCCCTTCGGCAAAGGGCGCCCAGGCTTCCTGCTGGATGCTCAATTCTTTCATGAGGCCTTCTTCAGCCCATTTCTGGTCCCATACGTTGGTTTCAATCTGGTTGACAGCCGGCGTAATGGTATTCATGTTGGCCAGGTCTGCCAGCCGTTCGTTCCAGAAACTGGTAACGCCGATGGCCCGGATACGGCCTTCCTGATAGAGCCGTTCCATGGCCCGCCAGGCCCTGTAGTAATCGCCATAGGGCTTGTGGATCAAATAGAGGTCCAGATAATCCAGGCCTAATTTTTTCATCGACACATCAAAAGCCTTCAGGGTCGCATCATAGCCATGGTCCTGGACCCATAATTTCGTCGTGATGAATAAATCTTCCCGGCGGATGCCGCTCTGACGCACGGCAGCGCCGACACCTTCTTCATTTCTGTAAGACGCAGCCGTATCGATGAGGCGGTATCCCGTTTCCAAGGCTTCACTGACGGCTTTTTCCGTTTCAGCCGGTGCCGTCTGATAGACACCAAATCCTAACTTCGGCATGATGACGCCATTATTCAAGGTTACAAATTCCATGATTTCCTCCTATTTCTCTTCAAAGGGCAGATGCATATTGGCATAGCGTTCTTCCAAATCCGGCGTCGCTGTATAATACTGGCGCGTCCCATTCAGTCCGTTGATGGCGGTCATTTCTTCATCGGTCAGGGCAAAATCGAAGATATCTAAATTACTGCACAGATGGTCCGGATTCTTTATGCCGGGAATGGTGATGAACTGTCGCTGCACAGCCCAACGCAGGATGATCTGCGCCGTACTCTTGCGATATTTGTCAGCCAATACCGTAAAGACCGGGTTGCGGAGCAGTTCCGGGTCGCCATGACCCAAAGGATACCAGCCCATGAGTTTCGTACCGTATTCTGCCAGACGGGCCATGATATCGTCATAGACATGGTACGGGTGCGTTTCCAGCTGGATGACATGGGGCTTGATATCGGCATGGGCCAAGAGTTTTTCCAGTTTATCGCCATGGAAATTGGAAATCCCCAGGGAACGGGCCTTGCCGTCGCGATAGGCCTGTTCGATAGCCGCATACCCGGCCAGATAATTGCCTGCCGGCTGATGGATGAACAACAAATCGACATAGTCGACGCCCAGCCGTTCCAGGGTCTTATCGACAGCTCCTGCCTTTTCATACAGCGTCGGCCACAACTTCGTCGAAATGAAAATATCTTCCCGTTTGACCAGACCTTCTTCCAAAGCCCGGCGCAATCCCCTGCGACAGCTTCTTCGTTGACGTAGGCATTGGCCGTGTCGATGAGGCGGTACCCCATCTTCAAGGCAGCATAAACGGATTTCTCCGTATCTTCCGGGCCGATCATGAAGGTCCCCAGGCTTAACAACGGGACCTACACGTCGTTGCTCAAGGTCGTATATTCCATGGTATAATCTCCTTTCAGACTCTGTTTATATGATATAGTGTGTAATAGGTATTTCCTGTCTATATCTCGCATTTTACAACAGCTTTCAAAAGATGTACAATGCCAACAAGGGAATTCACTATCCACTTTTTATATACTGAAACAGAGAAAGGAGCCACTATGATCGAAACGAACCTGCTCGCACAATTCGTCGCCTTCGCCAAGGCCGGCACCCTGACCCGGGCAGCCCAGGACCTGCACACGTCTCAGCCGGCACTGACGCGCTCTATGAAAAAACTGGAAGAAGAGCTGGAGGTCCCCTTGTTCGTGCGCCACAAAAACCACCTAGAGCTGACCCAGACCGGCCGTTATGCCGTTTATTACGCCCAGCGCGTCCTCCAGGAAAACCAGGATTTCTGCGACCGCATCCGCAGCTATGACCGCAGCCTGCATACGCTCTCCATCGGCTACTGTGCACCGGTCCCACAAATGGTGCTGACGCCCTTGCTGAACGGAATCTTCCAGGGCATGACCTTATCGGCCGACATGAAGGACGATGTCTCCTTCCCGGAAGGCCTACGCCGCCAGACCTATCAGCTAGCCGTCATGCATGCCCGGCCAGCCGGCGACGAGTTCTTCGTCAAGAAATGCGGCAGCGAAAAACTTTATCTCTCGGTCCGCGCATCGGACCCCCTGGCCTTTTATCCGGAAGTCCACCTGCAGGACCTGGATGGCCGGGCTATCCTGCTCTTTTCTCATATCGGCTTCTGGATGAAAATGACCCGGGAAAAGACACCTCACGCCCGTTATTTATTGCAGATCCAGCGGGATACATTCTGGGAACTGTCAGAACACTCGGACTATCCTTACTTTTCATCCAGCTACTTTCTCAAACAGGGACAAAAAATTCCGGGCCGCATCAATATTGCTCTGACGGACCCGGAATGCCAGACAGACTATTACTTGGTCTGTCTGAAAAGTGAACAGAAACGTTATGAAAAACTTTTCCAGCAAATCAATGACCGAACCATCTCTCTATAAAAGAATTTACATCACTTCATGATCAAAATTACGACCTGGCTGCGCAAGCCTTTCATCATCCAAGGACAGCCGGGCCAGGCGTTCGATGAAAAAGACGCGGCGATTGAAGAAATTGACGAAGCGGCCTACGAGCATGGCCGATGCGAGGGTACCGATGCCAAGGCCGGTCAGGGTTCCCAGGCCGCCATAAAGGAAAGATAAGATGACGGCCAGGGTGACCATGGTCGAATCGAAGACGACTTTTGTCGTCCCCATCCGCCATTTTCCCGTCTGGGCAATGGCCTTGACGGCCCCGTCGCCGGGCACCATCAGGACCTGTGATGCCACTTCGATGCAGATGCCGAAGGCCAGGGTGGCACAACCGGCGATTAAGAGGGCCAGGGCCAAAGGCCAGCTCAGTCCCTGTAATCCTGCCATGGCATGCATGAAAAAGTCGATGGCTGCGCTGAAGACGAAGTTGACAGCAACTTGTAGCAGTTCTGCTGGCCGGAACTGGCGGCGGAGCAGGACGAGCTGCAAGGCGATGAAGACCATGTTGAGGACAAAGGTCAGCTGGCCGAAGGTCCACGGCGTATAGAGGCTGATGACGAGGGGCACGCTGGAAATGGGTGACGTCCCCAGGCTGGCGACGGTAATCAAGTCGATGCCCAAGGCCGTCATCAAGATACTGCCACTAAAGGCACTGATACGGATTTTCAAATGATGCATGTGCCGCATATTCAATCGCCCCATTTCTTTTCATTTTCCATGATGCGCTGAAAGGTCGCCATGAACTGCTGGCGCGCTTCCGGCTCGATGTCCTGCCACATTTCCTCGTCGATGCCGTAAATGACCTGGCGGATCCGCTTGGCCTTTTCCCAGCCCTTGTCGGTCAGGAAGATGGCTACGCCCCGCTGGTCTTCAGGCCGCGTTTCCTTGCGGATGAGGTCCAGATTTTCCATGCGCTTCAGCAGGCTGGTCACCGTCGATTTGTCGATGATGCACTCGCGGCTGATATCCTTCTGGCTGGCGCCATCGTGGAACCACAAGTATTCCAAAATCTTTGGTTGACCGGGCATGAGCCCTTCCCGCTTGATGCGGCGGGCGATTTCCCGGTTCGACCGGTGAAATCCTAACATCAGTAAAATATGTAACGCTTCCTCGTCCATGACGACTCCTCCTGTTAGTTTTAATTCAAACTAACATTTTATTATACTGGCAGACAAAGGAGGTGTCAATAGTAATAGTTAAGCTATTACGGGCCATAGGGTAAAGACAAAGATTTGTAAACGGACTGCCTCTCTTTTGTAACAACTTTTATGATACAATAAAAGAAACGTCATTTGTCTATTTTTTTAAGGAGGAACCTGTTATGTTCAAAAAATTACTCATCCTCACGCTGAGCGCCCTGCTCTGCTGCAGCGTCGCCACAGCGGCCGACACGACGTCCATGACCGACAAGGCGCGCCAGGCAGAAACGCAATCCCTGCCGTCGACGATCAAGCACCTCGATCTGGTCCTGGTCCTCGATAAGAGCGGCTCCATGTATGGCCTGGAAAGCGATACCATCGGCGGCTACAATGCCATGATTGCCAAGGAAAAAGACCTCGACGTCGACACCAAGGTCACGACGGTCCTGTTCAACAATAAAGTCGACATCCTGACGGACCGTAGCAACATCAACAGCCTGTCGGACATGACGACGAAGAATTACCGCGTCGGCGGCTCGACGGCCCTCCTCGATGCCGTAGGCAATACGATTGCCAAGATTTCCGACACGCCGGGCATTGCCGACAAGGACCACAAGGTCATCTTCGTCATCATCACGGACGGTCAGGAAAACGCCAGCACGGAATATTCCAAGGCGACGATCCAGAAAATGATTTCCGATAAAAAAGCCCAGGGCTGGGACTTCATTTTCCTCGGCGCCAATATCGACGCCGCTTCAGAAGCCCAGAACCTGGGTATCGATGCCGACCATGCCGTCAAGTATCGCAATACTTCGACGGGCGTCCAGAAGAATTTCGCCGCTATTGCCGCCTACACGCGCAGTGCCGTCCAGCAGCAAGACGACGACTCCTGGAAAGATAACATCGAAAAAGATAAGTAAGGCTTATTTCAAACCTGCCAATTTGGCCGGGTCCATGGCTTTATCGAACTGCTCTGCCGTGACCCACCCCGTCTTCAGGGCTGACTCTTTCAGGGTCAGCCCTTTTTTGGCTGCCTGTTTGGCAATGGTGCAGGCCTTGTCATAGCCGACGAGAGGCACCAGGCCCGTGACCAGGATGAGCGAGTTGTAAAGATTGGTCGTAATCCGTTCGCGGTTCGGTTCGATGCCGACGATGCAGTGCTTTCGGAAAGAATCCATGCAGTCCGTGAGCAGGCGGATGGACTGGATCAAGTTGTAGGCGATGACGGGCATGAAGACGTTGAGCTCGAAGTTCCCCTGACTGGCGGCGATGCCCAGGGTCGCATCATTGCCCATGACCTGGACGGCCACCATGGTGACGGCTTCGCACTGCGTCGGGTTGACTTTACTGGGCATGATGGAGCTGCCCGGTTCATTTTCAGGGATGCGGATTTCGCCGATGCCGCAGCGCGGTCCCGACGACAGCCAGCGGACGTCGTTGGCGATTTTCATGAGGTCGCAGGCCAGGGCCTTGAGCATGCCGTGGACGACGACGAGTTCGTCCTTGCTGGTCAGGGACTGGAACTTGTTCGGCGCCGTATGGAAGGTCGTGCCCGTCAGCTGGCTGACGATTTCGGCAAAGCGCACGTCATAGCCCTTGGGGCAGTTGATGCCCGTGCCGACAGCCGTGCCGCCCATAGCCAGGTCGCGGAGGAAATCGACGCCCTGGACCAACATGTCCCGGTCACGCTGGATCATGCGGGCCCAGCCGCTAAATTCCTGGCCCAGCGTCAAGGGCGTCGCATCCTGCAAGTGGGTCCGGCCGATCTTGACGATGTCCTTGAAGGCTTCCTGTTTGACCCGGAGTGCCTGATAAAGGGCTTCCATGGCAGGGAACAGTTTCTGTTCGATGAGCATGACGCCGACCATATGCAGGCCTGTCGGGAAGGTATCGTTCGAGCTCTGGGAATGATTGACGTGGTCATTGGGATGGACATTCAAGTCCTTGCCCTGGGCTTTTAAGATTTGTTTAGCCCGGTTGGCGACGACTTCGTTGACGTTCATGTTGAACTGCGTCCCGCTGCCGGTCATCCATACGGCCAGGGGGAAATTGCCATCGAGTTTGCCGGCCAGGATGTCATCGCAGGCTTGGACGATAGCGTCGGCCCGGTCGCCGTCGACGACGCCCAATTCCTTGTTGGTCAGAGCTGCCGCCTTTTTCAAATAAGCAAAGACCGTGACCATTTCGGCGGGAATCTTTTCCGTGCCGATCTTAAAATTCTCGAAGCTGCGCTGTGTCTGGGCACCCCAGAGTTTGTCAGCCGGGACTTTGATTTCTCCCATCGAATCTCTTTCTATACGGTATTCCATGAAAACCTCCCATTTATTCAATATAATACAAAGCATAGTCAGGTATGACGTCATACATCATCATTCCGAACGGGCGCCCCTTGGGGACGCCCCTACGTTGGGCCCCCCTCCCCACATTTGCGGCCGTACTCCATATTTTATAAAACATGGCGGACTCGGCGGGCGCCCCTACGTTATCCCCATGGGATTGGGCTGGAAGATGCGGCTGTCCATGAGTCGCAGGTCGTCAGCGATGAGCGGGCGGAATTCCATCTGGCCCAGGATGTCCCGTTCCAGGTCCATGCCCGGTGCGATTTCCGTCAGCATCAGGCCCTGCTGTGTCAGGCGGAAGACGGCCCGTTCAGTGACGACCAGGACGTGCTGGTCATGACTGGCCGCATAAGAGCCGGAAAAAGTGACCTGTTCGATGTCCGTCTTGAACTTCTGGTATTTCCCTTCATGGTCGATGACCAGGCGCCCGTCTTCGCAGTGTTCCCGCAGGCCGCCGGCCGTAAAGGTCCCCATGAGGATGAGTTTCTTCGTAGGCTGGGCCAAATCGATGAAGCCTCCCGGTCCGGTGACGCGGCCGTGGAATTTCGAGACATTGACATTGCCCATGGCGTCGATTTCCGCCAGGCCCAGGGCGCAGAGGTCGAGGCCGCCGCCGTGGCAGATGTCGAACATGTCGGCCATCTTCAGCTCGGCTTCGGCATTGACAGCCGCCCCCATATCGAGGCCCGACAAGGGAATGCCGCCGATGATTCCTGAATCGGCCGCCAAGGTCAGACTCGGCCCGAAGCCTTCTTCAGCAGCAACGGAGCCGATGATTTCCGGAATGCCAATACCTAAATTCATGACATCCCCTTTTTTCAGTTCCATAGCTGCCCGGCGGGCACAGATCTTGCGGTTGTCCAGGGGATGGGGCGGCAGGGACTGGATGGCCTTGCGCCCTTCGCCGCTCAATTCCGGCCGGTAGCCGTGAGTCGAAAAGCTCTGGACATGATACTTCGGCCGCGGCACGACGACGTAGTCGACGAGGAAATGGTGGATTTTCACGAGGCGCGAATCGAGGCTGCCGCGAGGCACGACGTCTTCGACCTGGACGACGACGATACCGCCGGAATTATGCGTCGCTTCGGCCACTTCCAGCTGTTCACCAATCATGGCTTCGCGCTGGAGGGAAATGTTGCCGTCTTCGTCAGCCAGAGAACCGCGGATAAAGCAGACCTGTATGGGAAAGGCCGGATAATACAGGTATTCGCTGCCATCGATTTCCATCAGGCGGACGATGTCTTTCCCTTCGCGGACGGTCTTTTCATTGGCCTTGCTGCCGTCCAGACGCGGATCAGCCAAGGTATGCAGACCAATATCGGTCCAGACGCCCTTACGGCCGGCGGCGATAGCCCGGTACAGCTCCAGGAGCGTCCCAGCCGGGACCGTATAAGCCAGGCACTGGTCAGCTGCGACCTTGTCGGATAATTTCTTTTCCATGCCGAAATGACTGGTAATGATAGTCCCGATGAGGCCGTCTGCAGCCAGTCGGTCACCGCCGCGCTGGCCGCCGTCGCCGGTACCGGCAATCTTGACCAGCGTCAGGTTGCGGGGATGTCCTTCGTCGGCATAGCGGTCGTGGAGAGCCTTGAATAAACCATCAGGCGTACCGAAGCCGGCATGACCGCTGACAGCCAGGGTCATATCATCGCCGACGAGACGCGCCGCTTCGGCAGGCGTAATAAACTGTGTCATAACGACCTTCCTTTCGTGTGGTAATAAAAAAGGCGCTGTCGCATGAAGACAGCGCCTTTTTAGTTTCAAGTTTGCAGTTTGTAGTTTGCAGCAAATAGTTAAAATTTAAAGCCATCTTCTACAAACTCACTACTACAAACTCTAAACTTTATTTTAAGTGTTTCAATCCTTTGGCGCCGATGTCGCTGCGGACCTGCTGGCCGTCGAAGTGGATGCAGCTTACGTTGGCATAGGCCTTTTCGATGGCGCTCTTGAGGTCCGGGGCTACTGCCGTGACGCCGAGGACGCGGCCGCCGTTGGTGACGTACTGGTCGTCTTTCTTGTCCGTACCGGAATGGAAGACCATGACGTCTTCTTTATCGACAGCGTCGAGGCCGCTGATGACATCGCCCTTATGGGACGAAGCGGGATAGCCGGCAGAAGCCATGATGACGCAGCAGGCAGCAGCGTCTTTCCAATGGACCATGTCAGCCGTCAGCGTGCCTTTGGCGCAGGCGTACATGATCTGTGCCAGGTCGCCGTCGAGGAGCGGCAAAACGGCCTGTGTTTCAGGGTCACCGAAGCGGCAGTTAAATTCGACGACTTTCGGGCCGTCCGCCGTAATCATCAGGCCGGCATAGAGGCAGCCCTGATAGGTGATGCCTTCCTGTTTGAGGCCGTCGACGACGGGTTTCAAAATCTTTTCTTCGACTTCCTTGCGAATTTCCGGCGTAACGACCGGTGCCGGAGCATACGCTCCCATGCCGCCCGTGTTGGGGCCTTCGTCGTTATCGAAGATACGCTTGTGGTCCTGAGCGGAAATCATGGGCACGATGGTCTTGCCGTCGACGAAAGCCAGAAGGCTCGCTTCTTCACCGACCATACATTCTTCGATGACGATACGGCCGCCGGAAGCGCCGAAGATATGGTCTTCCATCATGGCATTGACCGCTTCGATGGCTTCTGCTTCCGTCTGGGCGACGACGACGCCTTTGCCGGCAGCCAGGCCGTCGGCTTTGACGACGATCGGTGCGCCCTGTTCTTTAATATAGGCCTTGGCGGCATCGCCATCGGTAAAGGAAGCGTAGGCTGCCGTCGGGACATGGTATTTCTTCATGAGGTTCTTGGCGAAGACTTTCGACCCTTCCATCTGAGCCGCAGCCTTGTTGGGGCCAAAAACAGCCATGCCCTTGGACTGGGCCAGGTCGGCAAGGCCTTCGGTCAAGGGGACTTCCGGGCCGACGACGAGCATGTCGATGCCTTCTTTTTTGGCATAATCCGTAATGGCGTCCAGGTCGGACAAGGCAATGTCAACGCACTGGGCGACTTCACTCATAGCGGCACTGCCAGGGATGGCATAGAGTTTATCGACACTCGGGCTCTGGGCCAGTTTCCAGGCTAAAGTATGTTCGCGGCCGCCGCCGCCGATGACTGCTACCTTCATTATTTTGCAGCCCCCTTCTGAACCTGTTCCGCTAAGTATGCGGCAATGGCCGTATCATAGACAGCGGTGTGGTGGAAGGCTTCCTGAGCCAGTTCCAGGCGGTACTGGTCGGAAAATTCACCGTCCTTCTGGAGGATGGAAATGATTTCGCCGTATTTAGCCGGATTGGTGACGATGGCAACGTATTTATTGTTCTTTGCCGAAGCGCGGACCATGCAGGGGCCGCCGATGTCGATGTTTTCAATGGCTTCTGCCAGGGTGACATCCGGTTTGGCAATGGTCTGCTGGAACGGATAGAGGTTGACGACGACCAGGTCGATCGGCTTGATATCGTGTTCTTTCATGGCCTTGACGTGTTCCGGATTGTCGCGGACCGCCAGGATAGCGCCATGGATTTTCGGATTCAGCGTCTTGACGCGGCCGTCCATCATTTCCGGGAAGCCCGTGACGTCCTGAACGGCAATGACCGGTACGCCCGCTTCTTTCAACGTACGCATGGTACCGCCCGTAGAGATGATTTCAATGCCGAGGTCAGCCAGGGCTTTGCCCAGTTCGACGACGCCCGTTTTATCAGATACACTAATGAGTGCGCGTTTTACTTTCATGGAAAATTCCTCCTATTCCCTATTCCTGAGTCCCTTTGACGACGTTGCCGTCGATAGTCAATTTATCATCGCAAAAGAGCGCTGCCGCTCTGACATAGGTCGGATGTTCCTTGGTGAGGATCCGGGTAGCCAGCGTATCTTCCGTATCGTCTTCGTAGACCGGTACGGCCGACTGCAAGATAATCGGGCCGGCGTCCATGTCGGGTACGACGAAATGGACCGTGCAGCCAGCGATCTTGACGCCGGCTTCGACAGCCTGGCGCTGGGCGTGGAGGCCGCGGAACGACGGCAGCAGGGCCGGATGGATATTGAGCATCTTGTGTTCATAATGGGAAATGAAATCACCGCTCAAGAGGCGCATGAAGCCGGCCAGGCAGATGACGTCGGCCTGATACGGTTCGATGGCGTCGAGGATGTATTTTTCAAAGGCTTCTTTCGAGTCGAAGGATTTGCGGTCGGCCAGAATGACCGGTACGCCCCATTCCTTAGCCCGGTCCATGACCGGTGCGCCCGGGATATCGCAGACCAGGGCCTTGATTTCCGCATTAATCGTGCCATCTTTGACGGCATCGTGGAGGGCAATGGCATTGGAGCCGCGGCCCGATGCGAAAATGACCATTTTCTTCTTAGTCATGGAATACGCCTCCCCGCAAGGTTACGGGTACGTCGGAATCGACGACTTTGCCGATGACATAGGCCTTTTCATCGCGGTCGGCCAGGTTCTTGAGGACGGCATCTGCGTCTTTTTCATCGACGATCATGATCATGCCGATGCCCATGTTGAAGGTGCGGTACATTTCCTTGGCATCAACGTTGCCCCACTTCTGGAGGAGCCCGAAGATCGGCAGCTGCGGCCACGACGTGACGTCGATGTCGACGCCGACACCCTTGGGCAGGACGCGGGGGATGTTTTCATAGAAACCGCCGCCCGTGATATGGACCATGCCCTTGACAGTGAAGTTCTTGATGATCGGCAGGCACGGACGCGGATAGAGGCGGGTCGGCGTGAGCAGGCATTCGCCGATAGTCATACCCAGTTCGTCGACGTACTGGTCGAGCTTCATGTTCTGCCGTTCCAGGACGATCTTGCGGACCAGGGAGAAGCCGTTGGAGTGGACCCCGGTCGAAGGCAGGCCGATGAGGACGTCGCCGGCTTTGATGTTTTCGCCGGTAATGACCTTGTCGCGGTCGACGATGCCGACGCCGAAGCCAGCCAAATCATAGTCGTCTTTGGCATAGAAACCGGCCATTTCAGCCGTTTCGCCGCCAAGCAGCGCGCAGCCCGATTCCTGGCAGGCATGGGCAACGCCTTTGACGATGGTCGCAACCTGGACCGGGTCGAGTTTGCCGACGGCGATGTAGTCCAGGAAGAACAGCGGTTCTGCGCCCTGGACGAGGACGTCATTGATGGACATGGCGACGCAGTCCTGGCCGACCGTATCGTGCTTGCCCATCATGATGGCCAGGCGCAGCTTGGTGCCGACACCGTCGGTGCCGCTGACCAGAATCGGTTTCTTGATGTCGCTGTTCATCAGGGAAAAGAGACCGCCGAAACCGCCCAGGTCGCCGAGGACTTCCGGACGGTACGTGGCTTTGACCGAATCTTTCATCAATTCTACGGCTTTGTTGCCAGCATCGATGTCGACGCCGGCATCAGCATAAGTCAATCCTTTATTTGTGTTCGAGAGCATATTTTTCTCCTTCCTCATTGGCCTGCGGAGTGTCCGTAGGATAGTCGTTGTTAAAGCAAGCTAAGCACATATCTTCCTTGGGGATATGTTCGACAGCCCGATTGAGGCCATCGATAGAAATGAAATGGAGTTTGTCGACGCCGATATACTTCTGGATCTGTTCGACACTGAACGTCGAAGCAATGAGTTCCTTGCGGACTGACGTGTCGATGCCGTAGAAGCATGGATACTTGATAGGCGGTGCCGATACGCACATATAGACTTCCTTAGCGCCGGCTTCGCGCAAGAGTTTGCAGATGATGCCGCTCGTCGTGCCGCGGACGATGGAGTCGTCGACCATGACGATCCGCTTGCCCTTGACGACGGACTTGACGACGTTCAATTTCATGCGGACAGCCAGTTCGCGCTGTTTCTGATTCGGCTTGATGAAGGTACGGCCCATATAACGGTTCTTGATGAGGCCGTGCTTGAAGGGGATGCCCGAAGCCTGGGCATAGCCGATGGCTGCCGTGTTGCCGCTGTCCGGGACAGAAATGACGATATCCGCATCATACTGCGTTTCATTCCACATTTCCCGGCCCATGTTCAAGCGGGCCTGATAGACGTCCTGACCGTCGATGACACTGTCCGGACGGGCGAAATAGATGTATTCAAAAGAACAGACCTGCTTGCGCGGTGCCTTGGCAAAGATCGTCGATTTGACGCCTTTTTCATTGATCTGGACAAATTCGCCTGGCTGTACGTCGCGGACGAACTTGGCGCCGATGGCATCGAGGGCACACGTTTCCGACGCCAGGACCCAGCCGCCTTCATCGGTACGGCCGATGCACAGCGGACGGAAACCGTAGGGGTCGCGGACACCATAGAGCGTATCTTTCGTCATGAGTACCAGTGAATACGCCCCCTGGATGCGGTTCATGCTTTCCATGATGCGTTCTTCGATAGTGTCTTTCTGGCTGCGGCTGATGAGGTTGACGATGATTTCACTGTCCATCGTCGTCTGGAACGTGGCGCCGCCGCGGTCCAGTTCTTCCCGCAGAGTCCGCGTATTGGTCAGGTTGCCGTTGTGAGCCAAGGCCAGCTGTCCCATAGGGGTATATACGGCCAAGGGCTGGATGTTGCGGGGATTATTGGAACCGGTCGTCGAATAGCGAACGTGACCGATACCGACAGGGCCGCCTTCTTCGTCCGGTACGCCGTTGGCGAAGACCGTACTGATGAGACCCATGCCGCGGAACGTATGGATATCCTGGCCATCGGTCAAGGCAATACCACCGCTTTCCTGGCCACGATGCTGTAATGCGAACAACCCCCAGTAAATATAGCGGGGAATATCGAGGTGTTTATCGTAAATACCTAAGACACCACATTCTTCATGCTGCTTATCCCAAATCGGATCGTAAAACATGAATTAAACCTCCTGTTATAACGAAAAATAGTCTGTACATGCCCTTAGAGGGACTTTACGGTTTCTTGCAACTTCTGGTTCTTTTTCATGACCTCTTGAGCCATGTTTTCGCGATAAGCCTTGTATTTCTTGGCTAATTCAGCATCGCTGGCAGCGCCGATCTGTACGGCCAGGAGCGCTCCGTTCTTGGCCCCATTAATAGCGACAGTAGCAACGGGGATGCCCGACGGCATCTGTACGATGGCCAACAGCGCATCCATGCCCTGGAGACTGCCGCTTTCCAAGGGGACGCCGATGACAGGCAGCGTCGTATAGCTGGCGACGACACCCGGCAGATGAGCTGCCATGCCGGCACCGACGACAAAGGCACTGATGCCCCGTTCTTCGGCTGTCGAAACGAATTCCCGAACAGCTGTCGGCGTGCGATGGGCCGACGCTAACAAGACTTCATATTCAACACCAAATTCTTTAAAAATAGCAATCGCTTTTTTCATGACGGGAAAATCAGAATCGCTTCCCATGATCAAACCGACCTTCAACAGAGACCCCTCCTTAGGAAAAACAAAACCCAAAAGTGACACACGTCACCTTTGGGTTTTTTCATTTAGACACACGGAGACTGTTTACAAACGGCGAAGAACCTGTCCATAAACGTATTGTCATAATGCATCTCCTTATTGATTGAAAGATTATCAAACACACTTTGATTCTATCAAAAACCTACGGGGCTGTCAATGAAAATCGCCGGTTCTATGGCAGTTTATACCCGGATGGCGCCGACTATGTTACAATAAAAGAAAATAATCGACACGGAGGAATAGATTATGGAATTAAATGACCAGCAGCAGCAAGTCGTCAATGACGTATCGCAGCCCATCCTGCTCAATGCGCCAGCCGGTACGGGCAAGACCCGCGTCCTGGCCTGCCGGGTCGCACATATCTTGGAAACAGGCACTGCCGAAGGCGCACAGATACTCTGCCTGACCTTCACCAACCGGGCCTGCAAGGAACTGAAAGAGCGCATCATCGCTACGGCCCGGGAAAAGGGCCTCGCTGTCGTCGTCAAGACAATCCACAGCTTCTGTTACAGCCTCATCAAAGAAGAAACGAAACGCCAAAGCGACCGTTACAATGACTTCCTGCTCTACGACGACGAAGACTGCCGGCAAATTATCGACGGCCTGCCTGTTGCGGCATCGGCACCGGGCAACGACACCCAGGCCCTGCAGAATTTCATCGAATTTGCCAAGAAACAACGCGTCATTCCCGATCTCCACGATTTCACGGCACCCAAAGAAGCCCTCCAAGCCTGGCTCCAAGACCATGGCGACGTCCTGGTCCAGCAATACAATACCGTCCTGGCCGACAACCACGCCGTCGACTTCACAGATCTCATCACTGGTGCCTACGAGTTTCTCACAGATGACGCCTGCTGCCAGCGCTGGCGGGACCGCTTCCGCTTTATCGCCGTCGACGAAATGCAGGACACGAGCGAAGTCGAATACGCCGTCATCAGCCGCCTCTTCCCGGGCCGCAACGTCCTCCTTTGCGGCGATTACTTCCAGACCATTTACGAATGGCGCGGCTCCTATCCGGAATATATCTTGGAACAATTCCGTAAGGCCTACCATCCCCGGGAAATCACTTTTACGAGCAACTACCGGTCTACGCAGCTTCTCTTGAAGGCTGGCGAAAGCTGCCTGAACCACCTCTTCGGTCAAGTAACGGTCCACCATGTCTATCCTCAGCCTGGCCAGGCTGAGGCCGCCACCCCGGGCGAGCCCATCGTCATCCACCAGGCCAATACCTTTCTCGATGAAAGCCGCTGGATTTTCCAGGAACTAAGGAAACTGCCGCCTAAAGAGCGCTTGAAGGCCTGCGTCCTCGTCCGCGGCAATCGCCAGGCCCAGCAGCTCTGGACGGGCATCAACGCCCATAACCAGCACTATCCGCCGGAGGACCAGCTGCCCGTCACCTGTATCGACCAGTTCCACCTGTTCAAGCGACAGGAATGTAAAGATGTCTTGGCCTACTTGCGGCTGCTCTTGAATAAGCACGACAACCTCAGCCTGAAGCGCATCCTGCTGCGCTTCATCTCCCGCATCGGCCAACGGACTGTGAAAACCATAGAAAGCGAATCCTACCGCCGCCTGGGCCTTCAGCTCTGCGACTTCATCGATCCTATTTCTCAGGAAACAGGTGATCCTTATGGTCTCTTGCTGACGGCCCTGGACGAAGGGCGAATCGTCGTCTTCGACGTAGAAAGCACAGGGACCGACACGACGACAGACGAAATCATCCAAATCGCCGCCGTCCGCCTCGATGCCGCCGGCCAGGTTACAGACACCTTCAACACCTACGTCCGCGCCAGCCGCCCTGTCGGCACCTCCTTCTACGTCCATCACATCAGCGACGAAACCCTGGCGGCCCAGGGAATGGAACCACGCCAAGCCCTGAAGGCCTTCCTGGAATTCGCGAAAGACGCCGTCATCGTCGGCCACAACGTCACGTATGACCTGTCTATCCTGCACAGCGAGCTCCAGCGCCTGGACATGGCCGAAAGCGGCGACTTCCCTTATTATGACACCTTGGATATATACCGCCGCTTCTACCCGAATCTCATCAACCATAAACTGGCCACGCTGAGTGAAACCTTCCCCATCGACCATCAGCCGTCGCACGATGCCTTCGACGACATCCTGGCTACGGCCGGCCTCTTGTGCTACGCCGTAAAAGAGAAGATAGCGCCAGCCACGACGGCCCGCCGCGCTTCCCTGGCCATCTACCTGCCCCTCTTCGCCCCGTTCAGCCGCGATATCGCTGCCCTGCGCCGCTTGTCCTACCAGGGCCGGCCGACTGCAGTCATCGCCGCTGTCATGAACAAAGGCGGCGTCAAAGACTGGTACGAAGCCCATCACGACCCCAAGGATGCCGCCCAGCACATCGACAGGCTGGAAAATGTCCGCAAGCTTTACCGCATTGCCAGGGAAACAGACGACCCCGCCCAGGATCCCCGCGACGCCTTAGCCGAATTTCTCAAGCTGACTTCCTTATCCAACAGCGAACTGGACAGCATGTTGGCCAAGGATCCGAAAATCCCCATCATTACCATCCATCAAGCCAAAGGGCTGGAATTCGATTACGTCTTCTTGGCCAATCTCGAAGACCAGGTCTTCCCCACATTCTGGTCCGTAAAAAAAGGCGATATCGAAGAAGAAAAACGCCTCTTTTATGTCGCCATTACGCGGGCCAAAAAGAGGCTGTATCTGAGCTGGCACCAAGGAAATGGTCATCAGCGCTATGCACCGAGCCGCTTCCTCCAGAGCCTGGATTCCCAATATATCGAAGTTAGATGAGGCCGGCTATGCCTAAGAGGAGGCCTAAGACACCGGATCCGATGAGGACCTTGATAACGCCGATTTTGCGCCGCGTCGCTGCAATAGCCAAGAAGAGGATGACCAAGCCGCCAAGGCTGAAAGCCGACCAGTCATCAGGCCAGGTTTCCGTATTCCACAAGGCCAGGAGGATGAAACTCAGACTGGCGACGCAGATAAGGGCGACGACTGCCGGCCGCAGGCCGTTGAGGATGCCCCGGATAGGACCGATATCACCGTACTTGAGGAAGACGCGTGCTAACAGAATTCCCAAGAAAAACGACGGCGTGACGAAGCCTAGGGTGGCAGCGACAGCTCCGCCCAATCCGGCAATTTTGGTACCGACGAAGGTGGCAGCATTGATACCGATCGGTCCCGGAGTCATCTGAGAAATGGTGAATATATCGACAAATTCGCTCATCGAGAGCCAATGGAAGGTATCGACGACACTGGCCTGAATCAGCGGCATAGACGCATAGCCGCCGCCGACGCAGAAAGCCCCGACTTTACAGAATTCCCAAAAAAGCAATAAATATATCATGATAAGTCCCTCCCCTTAATCGTACTTCTTGTCGCGCATGAAGGCAAAGCCAATGATGCCGTCGATGACGATGAGCGCCATGATATTGACATCAAAGCATAAGTTAGCAATAAACGTCGCTACGATGATAGCCAGCGGCAGGAGGAGCTTCTTTTTTCCCTGTTTGATGAGGAGGTCGATGCCGACATTGACGATGAGCGCCGTCGCCCCGCACTGCATACCGCGGAGGATCATCTTGATATAGAGATTCTGGATAAAGAAATCATAGCAGTAAGAAATAATCGACAGCGTAATCAGGCAGGGCAGCACCGTCGCGACCAGGGCGACCAGCGTCCCCAGGACCCCGGCCATGCGGTAGCCGAGGATGACCGCACTGTTGACCGCAATGACGCCAGGCATGGACTGGGCGATTGCCACCATATCGAGGGTATCCTTATCGCTGATCCAGTGATATTCATCGACGTATTTCCCTTTCAAAAGAGGAATAATGACGAAGCCGCCGCCTACGGTGAAGGCGCTGATTAAAAAAGTCGATTTGAACAGGGTCCAAAAAAAATGGGCGTCCCGTTTCGGTGTCACAATATCGTTCATCATCTATCATCCTTTCTTGACGATCATCTTGTCTATGGTCTTAGTATAACACGGCCTTTACTATATTGAAAATATTTGTATGATTGATATAATATACGTAAATTATATGTCAAGGAGGCATCGATATGGATATCCGTCAACTTACGTACTTCATGGTCATCGCCGAAGAAGGTCAGATTACGGCGGCAGCCCGTCGCCTGCACATGGCCCAGCCACCGTTGAGCCAGCAAATGAAAGCTCTGGAAGAAGAACTGGGCGTCCAGCTCCTGCAGCGGGAACCGCGCAGCGTGACCTTGACCGACGCGGGCGAAATCCTCTACCGCCGGGCCCGTCAGATTCTTACCCTCACCGACTCGACACGACGGGAAATCGCCGATTTCAAGAATGGTCTGCGCGGCACCTTGTCCATCGGGACCGTGTCCTCGTCGGGCAGCGTCATTCTCCGGCCAGCGCTCCGCCAATTCCATGACAGCCATCGCGGCATCCGCTTTGAAATCTATGACGGCAACACCTTCCGCCTCCTGGACATGCTGGGCAAAGGCCTCATTGAAATCGGTATCGTCCGCACGCCATTCAAGCAGGATGCTTTCAACTGCATCCTCCTCCCGGAAGAACCGATGGTCCTGGCCTATACGACGGCCCTGGCCGATTCTATCCCAGGCCAGCCGTCGATGACGGTAGAACAGCTGAAGGGCCTGCCGCTCATCCTCTACCGCCGCTTCGACCAGCTCTTCCACGACGTCTGCGAAGCCCACAATCTCACGCCGAATCTCCTCTGCCGCAACGACGATGCCCGGACGACCTTGCTCTGGGCGGAAGCCGGCCTGGGCTACGCCGTCGTCCCGGCATCGGCCATCTCGCCAGCCAGCCTGCCTCATCTCCAGATCAAAGCCATCGACGAACCGCGCCTGCGCACCCAATTAGCCGTCATCACGCCCAAACATCGCTACCTGTCCAGCATTGCCCGCCAGTTCATCGACGCCTTGACGAGTCATGGGGCTTGACGGCCCTGCAGGCCGCGACACGGAAAAAACAAATAGCTGGCATTTTTCACGAAAATGAAAAATGCCAGCTATTTGTTAGTGAACTACGAAATTAGTTTCCCCTACCATGCCGCAGGCAACCAGCCGCATAAACTGAGGATGGCGTAGATACCGGCGCTGGCGAAGAGGACGACAACGAGGAACTGCATGATAGGATGAGCAATCCAACCGCATTGCCAGCACGGTGCGTGGTCGCCGTGTTTACGGGCACTGCGCAGCATGAAGACGGGCAGGACGGACATGATGATGCCACCGAAAGTGCCGGCACTAAAGATGGCATTGACGAAGCCAACCAGGCCGCTGTAAGCCAACAAGACCGGCGGGATGACGATGAAAGCCAAGCAGCAGGCCCGCGTGCGGATATCCGTTTCCGATTTAAAGCCCAGGCGGTCGATCATATTGGTCAGGAAACTTTCGGCAATGGCCCAGAACGACGTCAGCATGGCGCAGAAAGCGAACGCATTGACGATGACGAAAAAGACCGGCGACCCCAGAGCGCGGCCCCAGGACAGGGACGCGACTTCCGAAATTTCATCGACTGGCAGCATGAGGAAAACGGCCAGCGGGACCAGGGCCAGGATGACAAAGGAAATGCCAGCTCCAGCCAGGATAGACGGAACGATTTTCCCCGGGTCATGTGTGAAGCCCCGGGAAATTTCCGGAACAATGTACTGGACGGCATAACAAAAGACGGCGATATTGAAGACCGGAACGGCATAAGTCCAATGGGCATAAAGAATATCTGCAACAGGTACACGGGCCGAAAAAAGTGACGCGCCGACGAGAAGAATAAGCATGGCCGTCATACCTGAACTCAAATATTTCTCAGCGACCCCAGTGGCCTTGAGGCCCAGCCAGACAACGCTCGTCGCCCCGAGGGCAAAGAAGCAGCTGGCCATTTCCAGGGAAATACCGAAGAACTCACTCAATATCCTGCCGCAGCCGCTGGTATAGGCGATGAGGCTGCAAAAAGACGTGGCCCCGACGGAAAAGAAGATCAGCCAGGAACCGACCTTGCCGACGTACTTTTCAGCCAAACCCGACAGCTGTAAGGGCTTGGTAGTGCGCAGCGTCGCTTCAGCGACATAGAGCATGGAGATGATAGAAAAAAAGCCTGCTACGACAAGCCACGTAAGCAGGACGGGCCAGCCGGCATTGCGACTGGCAAAAGCTAAACCTAAAACACCGGAACCTATGGTAGACCCGACGACCATCATCGTAGCCTCCATAAACGTAAGACGATGTACCTTGAGAGCCGCATTCTTTTGCGCAGCTCTGGCCGATATAGTGTCCAACTCGTTCACATATTCCATGAAGAAAAAACCTCTTTTCGTGTGAAAATATGTTACCTGATGTCAGCATGTCTTGACCATTATACCATACCTGCATAGGGATTCCAAGAAAAAATTCTGCTGTCTTATAATAAAGACAGCAGGAATCGTCACAGCATATGTAGAAAAGATATAATAAGAATGATAAGGAGGGATTTACATGACCGAATTAGAAGATAAGAAAAACAAACAAGGTACCCCTGAAAAAGATACGGCTGCCGAAAAGGAACTGACCATACTCCAGCCCGGCGCCGTCCCGGAAGAAGAAGACGACCCGGAAGCGCCCTATCTGGCTTCCGACATGTATCAGCGCATCGTCGCCTTGATCAACAACTTTGAATCCGGCCTGTCTGACGACATGCAGGCCGGCGGCCGTCTGGTATCGGCTGGCGACATCACCTTCAGCATCCAGGACATTGGCTACTGGGATCCGAATATGATCGTATTTTACGGCGAATTGTCCGACGGTTCAGCCGTCGAACTGGTCCAGCACATTTCCCAGCTCAACTTGCTCCTCGTCGCCGTCCCTCGCCACGACGACATTGAAAAACCGCGCCGCATCATCGGCTTCAACCGCAAGAATGAGCCGGATATCGCAGAAGCCGGAGGCGAATAGACGCCTCACGGCGCGTGGTTCGTTTGCCGTGAGGCGTGGTTCGTATTTTAAAACGGGCTCGCTAGCGCATCGCTGTATGAAGAACCCCTCAGTCAGCATCGCTGACTGAGGGGTTCCCTGGCAGGCGATGCGCCAGCGAGCCCGTTTCGCAAACTGCAAGCTACGTCCGTTTCACCTTAAACCAGGCCGCGTACATGGTCGGCAGGACCAGCAGGGTCAGGACGGTGGCGACGAAGAGGCCACTGGCAATGGCGACGGCCAAGGGGCCCCAGAAGACGCTGCGCATGAGGGGAATCATGCCCAAAATGGCCGCAGCAGCCGTGAGCATGATGGGCCGGAAGCGCATGACCGCCGAGTCGATGACGGCATGCCACGGGTCTTCGCCGGCAACCATATGCTTCTGAATCTGGTCCAAGAGGATAATGGAGTTACGGATGATCATACCGCCCAGAGCCAGGATGCCCAAATCGGCGACGAAGCCCAGGGATTTCCCAAAGAGGAGCATCCCCCAGGAGACGCCGATGAGTCCCATAGGCGCCGTAATCAAAGCCAGGAACATGAGCGATGGACTGCGGAGCTGGAACATGAGCAGTGTCATGATAATGATGACCATGACCGGTACCGGTACCAGCAGGTACTTCAAAGACTTCTGGCTGTTTTCCAAAGCCCCGTCGACTTCGACAGTGTAGCCAAAGGGCATGTTTTCCCGGATATCGGCGATAGAATCGTAGGCTTTCTGCGTCGCATCGTTAGCTGTACCGGATTTGATGCCACCGTTAATGGTGATAGTCGGCTTCAAATCGCGGCGCCAGATGAGTCCATCTTCGCCTTTATAGGAAATGGTGGCAATCTGTTCCAGCGGCACATAACCGGCCGGGCCTACGTAGACAGGCAGGCTCTTGATTTTGGCCAGGTCATTACGGTCGCTGTCCTGAAGGCGCAGCTGAATGCCAATGGTCTTGTCAGCCGCATAGTATTGGGCCACTGTCGCCCCGGACAGTTCCGTATACAAAGTCTGGGCAATATCTTCACCGGAAATCCCCATGGCCCGCAGCTTATTCTGGTCCAAGTCGACGTGCATGATTTTATTCTTCTGATCCCAGTTGAGGAAGACATTTTCCGTATTCGGGTCCTTGGCAATGCGCGCCGCAATCTGCTGGGCATAGGCTTTGACCTTATCCGTATCGTAGCCGGATACGCGCAGCATAATAGGATAATCCGACGGCGGCCCTAAGGGCACGTTCTTGACGTTGCAGCGGACGTTCGGGAACTTGTCGACCATTTCTTCTTTGATGGACTGCGTCAATTCTTCCCTCATCTGTGTATCCTTGGCGACGACGACGAACTGGGCGTAATTATCAGCCGGCAAAACCGGTTCGATGGTCAAGACGAAACGCGGCGCCCCTTCACCGACGTAATAGGAATAATCCTTGAGTTTCGCCTGCTGACTGTCGAGATATTGGGCAAAGCGGGCCGCTTCTTTCTGCGTAGCCTGCATAGACGAACCTTCAGGCAGGGTCATTTCGACGATGAGTTCCGGCCGAAGGGAAGGCGGGAAAAATTCCTGAGGGATGAATTTCATCAGGCCGACGGACAAGATGAACATAGCGGCCGTACTGCCGATGACCAAGGCCCGGTGAGTCAGGCACCAAGTCAGGATTTTGCGGAAGAAGACATAAAACCGGCTCTGATATAAGGGCTCTGGCTCGGTTCCTTTGGCCACTTTCGGCTTAATCAGGTAATAGCCGAAGAGCGGCGCCACCATGACCGATACAATCCACGACAAGACCAGGGCTGCCGTGATGACAGGAAACAAATCTTTGCAGAATTCCGATGCCGCCCCGTCGGCAAAGGCGACGGGAATGAAACCGGAGCAAGTAATGAGAGTCCCTGTCAGCATGGGCTTAGCTGTCGCCTTGAAAGCATAGCAGGCCGCATCGACGCGGTTCATGCCTTTCTCCAGTTGGACCGTCATCATTTCGACGGCAATGATAGCGTCGTCGACGAGGAGGCCCAAGGCGATGATCAGCGAGCCTAATGAGACCTTATGCAAATCAATGCCGGCCACTTCCATGACGCAGAAGACGCCCGTCAAGACCAAGGGGATACAGAAAGCGACGACCAAGCCCGTACGCAGGCCCAGGCTGAGGAAGCTGATGACCAGGACGATGATGATGGCTTCGCGCAGGGTATCGGTAAAGTCACTGATAGACTCTTTGACGACTTGCGGCTGGTCCGATACCTGGTGGATTTCCATGCCTGCCGGCAAATCGGATTTGACGCTTTCCTGCAATTTCTTCAAGTTTTCGCCGAGCTGAAGGTTATTGCCGCCGCTCTTCATGGATAAAGCGATACCGACAGCGGGTTTGCCGTTATAGAACATCTTCGGGTCTGAAGGTTCCGTATAGCGCCGTTCTACCGTAGCGATATCGCCTAGGCGGAAAACGCGGCCATTGGCGTTGATAGGCAGGTTGCGGATGGCTTCGATATCTTCAAAGACACCGGACAAGCGCAGATAGACGTTGTCCGACTGGGTATCGACCATGCCAGCCGGCGTCATCTGGTTCTGGCCTTTAACAGCATTGGCAATAGCCGTCGGCGCAATCCCCAGTTCGGCCAGTTTGGAATTGGCCACTTCGATATAGACCTTTTCCGACTGTTCGCCGACCAGTTCGACTTTGCTGACATCGTCGACGGACATAATCATGCGGCGTATCTTTTCGGCTTTTTGGCGCAATTCTTCATAAGAATAACCATCGCCCGTAACGGCGTAAATAGAGCCATAGACGTCGTCGAAACGGTCATTATAATAAGGCCCATAGACGCCTTCAGGCAGGTCTTTCTTCATGTCTTCTGTCAAGTTCCGGACTTCATTCCAGGTGCTGCGGATGCTGTCGCGCGGCGCCTTATCGTCGAGGTAGACGTAGATGACCGACTGACCGGGCCGGGAATAACTTTTGATGTAATCCAGGTTCGGCGTATCTTGCAGTTTCTTTTCAATCTTGTCCGTCACCTGTTCCTGCATCTGTTCCGCCGTGGCACCGGGCCAGGCGACGGAGACGACCATAGTCCGAACAGTATACGTCGGATCTTCCATACGGCCCAGTTTCATGTAAGAAAAGATACCGGCAATGGCGATGAGGATGATGAAGTACCAGACGAGGACGCGGTTATGAATAGAGACTTCCGATAAATTTTTCATCAATCATCTTCCCCCTCTACGCGGACTTTTTGACCTTCACTGAGCATATGGACCCCGGCTGTGACGACGACATCGCCGCGGCTGAGACCCGTGACTTTGGCCGTATTATCGCCAAAATCCTGAACCGTTACGTCTTTCAAGGATAAGGTCTTGTCCTTGCCAACGATCCAGACCTGGGGCGTATCGCCAGTCTGATAGATAGCGGCCAGCGGCAGGACAAAAGTATCTTCCGCAACCGCCTGTTCACTGCCGTTAGCCACGGTAGCCGTCATGCCGAGCTGCATCCCGTCCGGCGGGTTAGGCAGAGAAATATTGACCTGATATGTCCGGGATGCCGCGTCGGCCATGGGCGCCACTTCGCGGACGACACCGGCAGCCTGCTGGTTCTGGAGAGCCCAGAACGTAACGGTCACGTTCTTGCCCACCGGGAAGTCAGCCAATTTATTTTCTGGCACGTTGACCTGGACTTCCAAGTCCCCTGAATGAACCAGGGTGACAACGGTCTGACCGGCAGCGACGACCTGGCCGACTTCCGCCGATACGGCAGCAATGACACCGTCTGCATCGGCCGTAAGCTGAGTGTAAGATAACTGGTTTTCCTGAGCCTGCTGAGCGGCCAGGGCCTGATTATATTGGGCCGAAGCCTGGTCATAAGCCGTCTGGTACTGGTCCAGGACGGATGCACTGATGGCATCCATATCGTATAATTGCTGATAACGGGTCAAATTGGACTGGGCCAGCTGGAGCTGGGCAGCAGCGGCGTCGACCTGAGCCTGCGTCTGATTGACAGCCTGGGCCACGTCTTTCGGGTCGACAGTCATCAAGACATCACCGGCATGGACCTGGGATCCGAGCTGGACGTTGCGGGCCGTAATGCGGCCGCCGGCCTGAAAGGATAAATTACTCTGATAGCGACCCTTGACGGTACCCGAATAGGTGCCGGCCGTCGTACCTGCCGTTTCACTGCCGATCTGGATGGCCTTGACCAACTGCGGCAGTTCGGCCTGTTGTGTCTGCTGGCCGCAGCCGGTCAGTCCCAAAACTGACACGATGGCGATGACAAGAGCCGTGTATTTCCAATCGCGTTTCATAGCTTCATCTCCTTTTGAGGATTAAGGGCGGCAATATTTGCTTCAGCAGCATTGTCGGCCACTTGATGCATGAGCTGCAAAGCCGGCCCCAGCGTCGCCTCATCGATGCCTTGGACGAGGACGTCGACCCATTTTTTCAAAATCGCTTCCATCGTATCCTGTAGTTCCCTGGCCTTCGGCGTCAAATACAGGTACTTGTAGCGCCGGTCCGTCCCCTGCTGGCGACGGCTGACGAATCCCTTTTCCTCGAGCGTCTTCAAGTTCCGGGCCACCAAGGCCTTATCAGCCTTCATAACCTGACAGAGCTCATGCTGCCGGCAGCCCTCGTGGCTGTACAGGCTCATGAGGGTCACGTGTTCCGAATAAGATAACTTCCACGGCCGACAGGCCTCGGTCACATAGGCTTGCGAACGCTGGTTTATCACGCTGAAATCATGGCTAACCTTTAAATAATCCATGCTCCGCATCCCCTTTTTCTCCGTAATTAGTTGATTTACTCAACTATCTGCTTGTAGTATAGCAAAAAGAATGGGAAAAAGCAAGGCGCTGTCGCATGAAGACAGCGCCTTTTGAGTTTGAAGTTGAAAGCTTGATGTGAATGGGACAAAATTTAAAAGCCATTGCCTAAAACATTTAAGAAAAAGGGCTCCGCATGATAGAAAAAACCTTCGTACGACAGCCCCGCAGTCCGCAGTCGCCGGTCGCCCTGTCTAAGGCGGCCCGCTACGCGCTGAGGGTATTCCGAAACGTCGTTGTTAGTTTGAGTTTGTCGCGGCGGAACGCCGCATCGTATTCCGATTCCATATGGGTATGTCCGGGCATCAGACCAGCACCCATGCGACAGCGATGACTGCACCACCGATGAGGCTCGCAAGCATACAGTTCGTCCCGATGAGCGTCACTTCCCCATCAGCGCCGATTTGCAGCATCTCTTTGACCGTTCCCGTCAAACCGAGGAATATAACCGCCACAGCGCAGGCCATCATGATGGCCTTTTGGAAACGCTCCGATATCAGCCGTCCGCCCCCCAGCCCCAAGAGCCCGCCACCGACAATTCCCAATACATTCGCTAAAATACCTATTCCTGGAAACAAAAAACTCCCGCCTTTTTAAACAAATAAAAACAGGTTCCGGCGCACTTCAAGGTATCCGCCGGCTCACTTTTTTCCCGATGACGGGAATCTTTTCGATATCTTCAGCCGTCAGGGCTCGGAAGACGACGAGGCCGATGAGGTAGACCAAGGCAGCCACCAAAATGGCAGCGATGGTAGCTACGGCGTTGCCAAAGAGGACGAACAGGGCTTGATGGACGAGCCAGGCCGTGCCGGCCATGGCGGCGCCAGCCAGGAAGAGTTTCCCGATGTAGCTCCACTGGACACGGTAAGCAATATATTTATGGGCAAAGTACAGATTGAGTGCCGTCGCGACGGCTAAATCGGCATTGGTCGCCCAAGCGGCGCCGACTTCGCCCAGCCAAGGAATGGCTGTCAGATGCCAGCTGAGGAGAATCTTGACGATGGCTGCGGCAGCCATGTTGTACAAGGGGACAGCTGTATGGCCCATGCCCTGCAAAAGGCCGCTGGTGATCTGCTGGAGGCCGACGAGGAAGACCGAAATAGAGAGGACGCAAATAGCCGGTCCCGCCGCCGGTGTCGCATAGAGGAGCCGGGAAATAGGTACGGCCAAGACGGCCAGGCCCAGGCAGGCCGGCACAGTAATGACATTGGCAATGCGCATGGCCGTGTTGGTCCGGTCGAGGATGACAGATCGATTGCGCTTAGAAAAGGCGGCCGATACAGCCGGGACGAGGCTTGTCGCCAAGGCAATGGTCAAGATAGCCGGCAACTGGACCAGGCCGTTGGCCATGCCCGTCAGGTACCCGTAAAGGGCTGTCGCCTGATGGGTGCTGTAACCGGCCGTTTCCAGGCGCCAGGGTACGATGAACAAGTCGATGCTGGCCACGGCTGGCAATAACATATTGGCCGCCGCTACGGGCACGGCCAGGACGATGAGCCGGCGGATGATGCGCCGCGGCGACTGGATGACGAAGACGCCATCGTCATCCGGCACGGGCTGGCGGCTGTGGCGGTAATAGAGGAAGGCGATGAGCAGCAACCCTGCTGCGGCTCCGGGGACAGCACCGAAGGCGGCACCGGCAGCGGCCCACTCCAACCCCCTGGGCAGCAAGAGCCAGGCCAAAACGAGCATGGTGCAAACCCGGACAAACTGATCCGCCATCTGGGACAAGGCGGTCGGCGTCATGAGCTGCAGACCCTGGAAATAACCGCGGAAGCAGCAGGCTATGACGGACAAAGTCAAAGCTGGCGCCAAGACGGCCAGGGTCGGGAAGGCCCGGCCATCGCGGACGATGCCCACTTCGACCAGGCCATGGGCGCCAAAAGGCAGGGCCAAGCCGCAAACGATAGCGACGACAGTCATAAAGGCCAGGGTCACATGGAAGATGCGGCGGACGCCACTGTAATGGCCTTTCGCCGCTTCTTCCGCAATCATGATGGACACGGCAATGGGAATCCCGGCGCCGATGATACTCAAGAGCAGGATATAGACGGGATAGGCCATCTGGTACAGGCCGATGCCTTCGCCCCCTAAGAGGCGCGATAAGAAGATACGGTTCAGCCCGCCTAGGATCTTGACAACGATACCGGCCACGGTGAGGACCATGGCACCCCGTAAAAAGGAGTTTTTACTCAAGGGAATTCCCCTTTCTCAATGATGAAAATGCCGTGAGCAACGTCTGGATGAAAAGTAGGACGTCGGAAATACCAGCCAAGGAGACGCGGACCATGACGGGCATGTTGGGTACCAGGCGGAAACGGCGGCGCAGGGACGGTTCCAATTTGGGAAGGTCCGGCATATCGGCGACACGCTGCCATTTCAGTTCCAAGACGTCTTTCTTCTGAGCGATGAGGACCAGCCCCAACGCTTTGGCATCGAGGCGCGTTTCCGTGACCTGCAGCAATTTTTCCACAGGCTGGCTCGGCTTGCCATAGCGGTCGGCCAGCTCCCGGCGCAGGTCGGCCAGTTCTTTTTTCGACGATAAAATGGCCAGGCGCTGGTACATTTCGATTTTCTGGCCGCCATTCTGGATATAGTCGTCGTCGATGAAGGCGTCGACGTGGACTTCCATGACCGTTTCCGGTGGCGGCGGCGCCACGTCCTTGCCGGTCTGGGCCTTGGCGATGGCGTCTTCCAACATATGACAGTACATGGCAAAGCCGACGCTGGCAATATTGCCGTGCTGTTCCCGGCCCAGGAGGTTGCCGGCACCGCGGATTTCCAGGTCCCGCATGGCAATTTTAAAGCCCGAACCGAGTTCGGTGAATTCCTTGATGGCCTGCAGCCGTTTTTCAGCCACTTCCGACAAGACCTTGTCGCGGCGATAGAGGAAATAGGCATAGGCCATGCGATGGCTCCGGCCGACGCGGCCGCGCATCTGATAGAGCTGGGACAGGCCGAAATGGTCGGCGTCATAAATGATAATCGTATTGGCATTGGCTACGTCCAAGCCGTTTTCGACGAGGCTCGAACAGAGGAGAACATCGTATTTTCCTTCGTAGAAATCGAACATGACCGATTCCAACAGGCTCCCGGCCATCTGACCATGGGCAATGCCAATGGTCACGTCCGGCAAGAGGGCCTGGAGTTCGTCTTTCATCTTTTCGATAGTCGCGACACGATTGTAAACGAAAAAGACCTGACCGCCCCGCCGTTTTTCGCGCATAATGGCATCGCTGACGATGCGGGCATCGTATTCGGTCACATAGGTCTGGACCGGGAAACGGTCTGTCGGCGGTGTTTCGATGACGCACATTTCCCGCAAGTTGACCAAGGACATATGCAGTGTCCGCGGAATAGGCGTCGCACTCAGGGACAGGACATCGATGTTGGCCGCCCAGGCCTTCCACTTTTCCTTCTGGGCTACGCCGAAGCGCTGTTCTTCATCGACGACTAACAGCCCCAGGTCCTTGAACTTGACCTTCTTGTTGAGCAAGCTGTGGGTCCCGATGAGGACGTCGATATCGCCGGTCAAAGTCCGGGCCAGGAGATCTTTCTTTTCCTTATACGAACGGAAGCGGTTGAGGACGTCGACGTGGACGCCAAAGGGGCCGAATCGTTCCATAAAGGTCTGGAAATGCTGCTGCGACAAGACCGTCGTCGGCACCAGGACGGCCACCTGCTTGCCTGCCGTGACGGCTTTGAAGATGGCCCGCATGGCCACTTCCGTCTTGCCGAAACCGACGTCGCCGCAAACCAGACAGTCCATCGGCGTCGGCCGTTCCATACTGGCCTTGATGTCGCGGACGGCTTTCAGCTGATCTTCCGTTTCTTCATAAGGAAAGGCTTCTTCAAATTCCTTTTGGAACGGCGTATCCGGCGGAAAAGCATAACCTTGGACGACTTCTCGCTTGGCATAGAGGGCGACGAGTTTCTCTGCCAGGTCGGTAATGGACTTCTGCGCCTTGGCCCGCGTCTTCTGCCAGTCGGAACCGCCCATTTTCTGTAATTTCGGCGTATCCCCTTCGTTACCGATATAGCGCTGCAACAGGGACAACTGGTCTGTCGGCACGTAGAGGATATCCTTGCCGGCATAGTGGATTTCCAAATAATCCTTGTGGACGCCATCCATTTCAATGGTCTTGATGCCGATGTAGCGGCCGATGCCGTGGGCTTCATGGACGACGTAATCGCCAGGCTTGAGGTCTGTAAAGACGCTGATTTCCTGGCCTTTGGCCACATGATGCCGCAGACGCCGCTTCTGCGTACCAAAGACATCCCGTTCGGCAACGACGACAATTTTAGCATAAGGCAGCTCGAAGCCGTCGTGGATTTCCCCTTCGACGATGTAGACGCCGCCTGGCACACTCTGGTCATCGTCATAGGCCTGGAACGGCAGTTCATGCTGTTTCATCCAGGCTTGGAGCGAGGCCTTGCGGTCGCGGCTGTTGATGACGAAGAGAATCGTGTTATCCAAGTCCCGCCAATGGTCCACTTCGTCTTCGAGGAGGTTGAACTGCTTCTGGAAGCTGGCCATCATCTTGGCGGCGAAGCTGGCCGACGTATCCATCATCATATCCGGCACGGACTGGGCCATGAGCGACAAGACGAGCTGCGGCCCCGGGCGCTGAGCCGTGACCAGATTTTTCCAGGACGCCAGGCGGCCCTTATAGTCGTCGGACTCCTTGAGGACTTTCTTCAGGCCTTCGCGGATGCGATTCGGCTCATCCCAGATGATGACGCCCTGTCCAGCATAGTCCAGGAGAGTATACTTTTCCTCCTCTTGGACGGTCAGGGAAATGGGCAGGATCCGCGCCTTTTCCCGCTGGCTCTGTGATTGCTGGCTATCGACATCGAAGGTGCGCAGACTGTCCAGTTCGTCGCCGAAGAATTCCAGGCGCAGCGGCTGCGGTTCATTAACGGCGTAGACATCGACGATATCACCGCGGACGGAAAAATGGCCGCGCCGTTCGACCATATCGACCCGTTCATAGCCGGCGTCGACGAGGTGCTGCAACAAGGCATCGCGGTCATATTCCTGATGGATGGCAACGTCCATCGCCGCTTCGTCGATACGCTGCGGCGCCATGACATATTGGGCGGCTTCTTCCGGTGTCGCCAGGATCAGGAGCCGGTCGCCCTGGCGCAGGCGTCCCAAAGCTTCCATCTGCCGGGCTATCCGGTCGAGACTCTTTGCCGTCGTCGTGAAGACAGCCTTATCAACGACGGGAAAATCCAGGACCGGCAGGTCCGGTGCCAAAAAGGCCAGGTCCGCCATCCAAGCCGTTGCCTGTTCCCGCGAGGGGGCGACGATGATGGCCTGTCCCGGCTTTTCCGTCAGGGCCTTGGCGACGAGGGCACTCTTGACCGAGCCGTTGAGGCCATAGATACTATGACAGCCGGGTTGGGAAAAAGCCGCCACGGTAGTACGGATATTTTCATCTTGATTCATCCATTGAAAGAATTGCTTCATATCTTTTTTTACCTCATGACAAATTGGGGCTGTCGCATGGCCCCCTTGGAAACAAGGCATCCCATGCGCAGCCCTTATCGTGATTTAACTGCAACTGTTTAATTATATCATAGTTCACTGGCCCCTGCCAGTAGCGATTAGAAGACCGATGCGCCCTGCATGATGATGGCTTCCCGTTCTTTCCGGCTCATCTTGAGGAAATTCGTCTTCTTCAGCTTATCTTCATAGGACGAATCCATCCCATTCATCTGCTGAGCGACATCCTTGCGGATCTGCGGCAGCAGGCTGTAGAGATGGCGGCCCGGGCAGTCCGTGCTGTTGACGTCGCGATGGCCGACGATTGTAGACGGCCCCGGCACGATACTGTAGATCTTGCAAATCCAGGCGGCCAGACTTTCCAGGGAGTGGATCTGAGCCGGCGTCGGGATTTCCTTTTCAAAGTTGCCTGTCACATTGATACCGACAGTATGGTAGTTCTGCCCTTCGGCGTGAGCACCGACCGTAGCCAGCGGGCGGCCCCGTTCAATGGTTCCGTCCTTACGGATGACATAATGGTAGCCAATACCCGCCCAGCCGTTGGCCAAATGAGCGCGGTGGATAGCCGCTGCCGACGTATCGCCATCGGGGATGCCGACATGATGGATAACGATCATATCCGTCTTAGGCCGCAAGAGCAGCGTTTCGCGGAACTGGAAATGTGTTTCCTTAATAGCCATCGGTTCGGCCGGTGCCGCATCGGTGACGGGATTATAATTGCGCATGACCCCCCGCGCTCCGGCTGGTTTCGCCGTCCGCGGTACACTAGCCGCTGCTACCGGTCTGGCTGCGGCTGCCGGACTAGCCGATGTGCCCCGTACCTTCTTGCCAGCTTGATCTTTTTCTACCTTCCCCGCTTTCTTGGCAGCCTTAGCGGCTTTCGCCTTAGCCTTGGCTACAGCATCCATGTGCTGATCAACACTGGCTACGCCCGTCGTATAGGCGGCCCCTTCTTCACGGACAGGACTTGCGAAAGAACCTGTCGTCATGCCCAAGGCCAGACAAACCGTCAAGGCCAGGGCAGATATCATTTTTTTCGTTTTCACGATACATACACTTCCCCATGTTGTTGTTTGATTTTTTGACAGAGCTGGTCCCACAGGATCTGCGGTTCTGGATGACCGTAAGTGCCGAGCTGGATGTGCGGCTTGGCCCGGCCGTGGTAGTCGCTGCCCAAGGTCGCCATCAAGCCGTATTCGTCGGCGATGCGTCGGTAAAAGACACTCGTTTCTTCATCATGATAACTGCAATAAGCCTCGATGCCATCAAGGCCCGTCGCGATGAGCTGTTCCGTCAGCGGACGGTTCTGCTTCATATTAGCGCCGGGATGGGCCAATACGGCAACGCCGCCGTGGTCGTGGATGATGGCGACGGCTTTGGCAAAATCCATAAAGGTCATGGGCACGAAAGCCGGCCCCCCTTGGCCGCAGATATCCCAGCCAAAATTGACGTATGGCGCATCGCTCCGCGCCCCACCCGGCCGGTACGGAGCCAGGACGGGACAGTTTGCATTACGCGAATCTTCCAAAGCGACGCGGGCGATATGGACGGACGCAATGGCATCGCCGCTGCAGAACTTCCAAATGGCCGGCCGGTCGAGAACGATGCCCAAGGCTTCGACGGCGTCGAGGACTTTTTCTGAAATCGCCCGGCGCTGGCCATACACGTCCTTTTCAATGGCTGCAAAAACGGGAGCCTCAGCATGGATGCCATAGCCGAGGAGATGGAAATTCTTTTCTTTATATTGGCAGCTGATTTCGATTCCCGGCACTAGATTCACTCCTAGCCGGGCCGCTTCCTGCCGAGCTTCCGGGATGGCCCGGACTGAATCGTGATCGGTCACGGCGACTGTTGTCACGCCGGCATCGGCGCATTGGCGCATCAAGTCGGCTGGCTCAAACTGCCCGTCCATACTATATTTGGTATGCATATGTAAATCAAGCCATGTTTCCATATATGCACTTCCTTTCTTCAAATGTCGTCCTTATTATACTACGCTTCTGCCGTCCCTGCCAGTCAGGTGCAAGTCAATAATTCGTTTTTCGAATTTTATTGTTTTGAAATACTTATTACTAATTTTTTAAGTTTTTATTTACATTTTTCGAAAAATTTTCTATAATAACTCCAGCGGATGCAAACCTCATGGAAATGCATCCATCGACTACCTCACACAATAAAATATTCATTCAAAGGAGAATCCATTATGACAGAAATGCAGCAATATGTAGAAGACGTGCTGGCCATCATCCAGCGCCGTGACCCGGAACAAACGGAATTCCAGAATGCAGCCCGCGAAGTACTGACATCCATCGTGCCCATGCTGGAAAAAGAACCGAAATATAAACAGCATCACATCTTGGAACGCATCATCGAACCGGAACGCGTCATCATTTTCCGCGTCCCCTGGGAAGATGATAACGGCGTCTTCCACGTCAACCGCGGCTACCGCGTCCAAGCCAACAGCGCTATTGGGCCTTACAAAGGCGGCCTGCGCTTCCATAAGAGCGTCAACTTGAGCATTTTGAAATTCTTGGCTTTTGAACAGATTTTCAAGAACGCTTTGACAGGCCTTCCTATTGGCGGTGGCAAAGGCGGCTCGGACTTCGACCCGAAAGGCAAATCGGACCGGGAAGTCATGCATTTCTGCCAGAGCTTCATGACCGAACTGTGCCGTCACATCGGCCCCAACATCGACGTACCGGCTGGTGACATCGGCGTCGGCGCCCGTGAAATCGGCTTCCTCTACGGCCAGTACAAACGCATCCAGGACGCTTTCGATGCCGGCGTACTCACCGGTAAAGGCATTGATTACGGCGGAAGCTTTGCCCGTACCGAAGCTACTGGCTATGGTCTCCTCTATTTCGTCAAAGATATGCTGGACAACAAGAACATCGACATCAAAGGCAAAACGGTCATCGTCTCCGGTTCGGGCAACGTTGCCATCTACGCCATCGAAAAAGCCCAGGCCATGGGCGCCAATGTCGTCACCTGCTCCGACTCCAACGGCTATATCTATGACCCTAATGGTATCGACGTCGCAGCCGTCAAGGACATCAAAGAAGTCCGCCGCGGCCGCATCAAAGAATACATCGAAACCCATCCGAACGCAGAATACCACGAAAACAGCCGCGATATGTGGAAAATCCCGGCCTTCATCGCCCTCCCCTGCGCTACACAGGGCGAAATCGATTTGGAATCGGCCAAAACCCTCGTCCAGAACGGCGTAAAAGCCATCGGCGAAGGCGCCAACATGCCGTCGACCCTCGACGCCATGGCTTTCTTCCAGGAACACGGTGTCCTCTTTGCGCCGGCTAAAGCCGCAAATGCCGGCGGCGTCGCCGTATCGGCCCTGGAAATGGCCCAGAACTCGGAACGCCTGTCCTGGTCCTTTGAAAAAGTCGACGATACCCTCAAAGACATCATGCGCAACATCTTTGAAGAATCCCGTGACAACGCTGCCAAATATGGCGTCTCTGACAACTACGTAGCCGGTGCCAACATCACGGCCTTTATGAAAGTTGCCGACGTCATGATTGAACAAGGCTTAGTTTAATTGATTTTTATATAGAAAAAAGGCTGTCTCATGAAGGCAGCCTTTTTTATGTTGAACGAAGACATCTCCTAGTCTTCTGGATGGAGTAGTTTATGGATGGCCGTGCTGGTCGGCAAGGTTTCCGTTTCTTCACCGTCCGTCGTGTAGAGCAAGGGCGCACCGAAAGTCTGGCCCTGGAGCATCGCTTCCTTAGCGATTTTGCCGATAGGATGAGGAATGACGGTTGCATCGTGGTGAGCCTCATGGAAGGCTTTGGCTGCGTCTTCCAAGGCCTGGATATCTTCCTTCGTCTGAACAGGGACAGCCAATTCAAACGTCTTGGCTTCTAAATCCCAACGGTTTTCCATCTTCTGGACCAGTTCGTCGGCTTTGGCACCTTGGTCGGCGCGGATGACGATGATCGGAACACTGCCCAAATCGACGGCCTGACCAGCAATGTCGTCGATATCATCTTCATCGAGACTGCCTTCGATTTTGACGGCATCGATGAGGGCCGAGCGGATGGCAAAGCGCAAAATCGTCGCATAGTCATCATCAGTCTGATACATTTCCGGCAACTGGCTCTTATCACACGAAAAAAGGACAGACGGCTGCTCAGCATCACGGGCAATGAACAGCAAAGCGTTCCAGAGCTGGGACAAATTGATGGTCCCATTGAAACAGCCCGCATCAAAGGCAATCATATCGTATGGCTTTTGTAAGATTTCGTCGATCCGATTCTGCAAATCTTCGATGGTTTCACATTCCAGGGGAACGGCGATGAAGGGATGGTCCGATTCAAAATGAATACTCATTGCACTAGGCATATCTATTACCTCCTAAGTCGTATTACCTTTATTGTACTCGGATTATGACCTATTGGCAATGGTCCAAAAAAGCGTTGACAAATCGTCTCGTTTCTTGTATAATATTTTTTGTTGGCGGGGCATAGCGCAGTTTGGTAGCGCACCTGGCTTGGGACCAGGGGGTCGCAGGTTCAAATCCTGCTGCTCCGACCATTACCAACGAATGCGGGTGTAGCTCAGTGGTAGAGCGCCAGCCTTCCAAGCTGGTTATGTGGGTTCGATTCCCATCACCCGCTCCATTTTTTGAGACTCAGTAGCTCAGCTGGATAGAGCAACAGCCTTCTAAGCTGTGGGTCTAGGGTTCGAATCCCTACTGGGTCACCACTTACTTGCGCCTATAGCTCAGGGGATAGAGCACCGGTCTCCGGAACCGGGTGCGAAGGTTCGAATCCTTCTAGGCGCACCATACTTGATTTGTTAGAACCCCGCATAATGACGGGGTTTTCTAGTACATGAAGGTTCTTATAGAACGTATACTGTATAGCAATATAGTTCGTAAAAACCGTGATACGGCGGATGAAAGTCTGGAAAATTTCAGACGATTGTCCGTCGTCTTTTTTTTGTTTGTAAATTTTTTCTAAAAAATAACTGATGAAATCTTCCGAAATGCAGACCGGATTAGATAATAATTTTTCGCCATGAATCTTGGCATCCAGTTTCTTGATGTCTTTTTCATACTTGCAGATATTATCCGAGATTGTCTGCGAGAAAACACCCGATTCGATGGCCTGGATGGAATTATCCAATTTATGCTGTAAGTCTTTCCGGACGGCTTCCATCTGTTTCAGGTGTGGCGACTCGGTTTGAGAGGCTTGCTGATGGACGGCACATTTTTGGGCGATTTCTTCCCGCGTATCCGAATCATAGAGAATCTGGAGCGTGACCTGGAGTACCTGGAATTCCAGCCAGTCCGCCCGTATATTCCGGAACTTACACGGGATATACGTCTGACGGTCCAGGATATGGGTCCGGCTGGCGCACATGTAGTACAGATACCGGACGCCGGCATGGGACGTCCCGCTGGTCCCGACGAGGTGGTTCCCGCAAAGACCGCAAAAAGCCTTGCCAACCAGGGAGAAATCCTGCCCATGAGGGACGACGTGTTTGTATTCATGCCGATTTAAGAGCGCCTGGACTTGATAGAAGAGTTGCTCCGTCAGCAAAGGCGGTGCGAAATGCGGGTATTGTTCCCCTTTGTAGCGGAAGGTCCCGATGTAAATCGGATTCCGCAGGATCCGATGGATGCTGGTCCGGGTGAACGGCCGGCCGACGGACGTCCGGTAGCCTTCTGCGTTCAGCTTACGGATGATACGGACTTCGTTCAGGCCCTGGAGATACCATTCATAGATTTTCTGTACCGTCGGGACGTCCTCCGGCGTCAGAATCAAGCGGTGATCACCGTCCAGCTGGTATCCTAAAGGCAGGTGGCCGCCGGGCCATTTCCCTTCGAGGACGTTCTGTAGCATGCCCCGGGTCACTTTCTGGGACAGTTCGGCCGAATACAGTTCAGCGTTGGCCTCGATCAGGGCTTCCAGGAGGATGCCCGTCGGATCCGTCGTGATGTGTTCCTTGGCGGAGAAGACCCGGACTCCGTTCTTCTGGAGCCGGTGCTTATACACGGCACTGTCATAGCGGCTGCGCGAAAAACGGTCCAGCTGATAGACGATGACGTAGCTAAAGAGCTGCTTGTCGCTGTCCTGGATCATCTGCAAAAAAGACGGGCGCTGATCCGTACGGGCCGACATGGCCCGGTCGATGTATTCATGGATGACCGTCAGCCCTTCCTCTTCGGCAAAGGCATGACATTCCCTAAGCTGTGCCGAAATACTTTCTTCTCGTTGTTTACTGCTCGAAAAACGGGCGTAGATGACAGCTTCTTTCATAGTAATCCTTCCTTTCCTCATCAGCCGGTCATTGCACGGCTGGCTTTTTTCTATGAGGCCCCTTCCCTACTGTGAGGCCTATGATTTCTTCTTGGGCTCGAAAGATATCTTTAGGACCATGTCCATCCCTTCTGCCAGGCGTTGCAAAATCTTTAGGGATGGATTCCGGGTGCCGTTTTCAATCCGGCTGATTTCGGTCTGTGCGATCCCTGTCCTTTTTGCCAATTCCTGCTGGGTGAGGTGCTGCGTAAGCCTTGCATTGACGATGGCACGAGTGAGGCTCATTTGTGGTTCTAATTCGGTATACGCCGTCGCAAAATCGGGGTCCTTCATCTGTTCGGCTTTGAATTGTTTCAAGGTTTTCATTTTTTCGTCCTTCCCCTGTTCTATAAAAAATCATTCAGCATCTATGGCTTTCTCTTTACGTATATTCTATGAGGTATAGCTCATTGAGTCAATAGGCGCCTGTTGGCGATGGAACTTAGGCAAGGGGCGCTTTGTTCATAGATATGGAATCGTTTGGCCGACCGGGAACCCAATTATAGTTTCTATGCGAAAAAATAAAAGTGCGATGTACACCGTAAAATAGCCCGTAGACGATATACACATACACATACACATGTGTATGTGTATGTGTATATCGCCCGTTCCGACTTTCCTGTTTATTTTAATCATTATGTAAGCATAAAAATTTTTCCATAAAAATTGACAAAAATACCTTTAGAGCCGATGGAAAGACGCAAAAAAGCGCTGCATAAAGCAGCGCTTTTTATCGATAAAACGGTATCTTTCCATATACTAAAAAAGGTGTTGTCAAGCAAGGCGGTTAATTATGCCCCGGAAATGGGGTGAAGCCCATGGATAATCTGAATGTAACTATTTTACTTTTGATTGTCTTGATTGCGGTTTTGTATAAAAAATAATCGCCCGTAGCTCCAACTGTAGGCGATTATTTCAACTTATCTTGGGGCTGACCGATTGGCAGCACCTTTTTCTATGCTCATTATACGAAAAAAACACCCGGCTCGTCAAGAAAAAGCATGGCTCAGCAGCAACGCTTTTCTAGGCTATTCCTTTATCTCCCTTTTGAGCCGCGCCAAATAATCGCCCTCCGGCTTCTTATCTCCTACTTCCCGCTCCGGCAGGACGGGGCATCCGGCGCGATACCAGGCCATCAGCAGTGCCCGCGCTTCGTCGGTCGGGTGCTGTGCTCCGTTTTCCCACTGCTGGAGTGAGGAAAGGGATACCCCTGTACAATCATGGACCGTCTGGCGCGTCACACACGCCCTTTCCCTGGCGTCTCGCAGCTCTTTATCGGGAATGATCGCCGGCTTCTTCTTGGCCGGGGCTTTTTCGAGGAGTGGCTCGATGTACAGCTCTTCCAGCATCTTCCGATACTCTATCGCTTCTTCGAGCGTATCGAAGCGTTTTTTCTTTTCGACTCCTTTGACTTTGATACCGCCTACCCATTTTTTGCGCGTGTTATCCCGTGATACGCCACGGACGCCGCTTGTATTGTCGCTCCTCGGTTTCTTGCTCGCCAGCATACTGAGATTCGTGCCGTCTTTGGATAGCAATTTTATATCACTGTGACTTGGCACAGTCTCCCTACGCAGGCATCCGCAGGAATGGATGCCACCTTGCATGAGCAACCACTTTCTGATCTTTTTATCCTTGCCACAATCGCAGTGACACATGACGTACCCGTGCCCCAGTTCTTCCGTCACGACGAGTCTGCCGTAGCGTTTGCCGACGATGTTCTTCCGCACGTCCTTGTTATGGATGAGGCAGCCGCATGACAGGCGTTTGCCTGCTCGAAGCTGAGAGTCCATTAATTCAACCGTGTTGCCGCAGTCACACCGCAATAAGGACCGCCCTTTCGATATTTTCTTGATGACGACTAAGCGGCCAAAGCGGTCGCCAACTTTTATCTCTCGCATAGGCTCACCTCCTGCAAAAAGCGTTGATTACACAGTGAGAAGCCCTTTACTTGTTTCTCTGCTCACTCTTCGATAATCGTTCTGACATCTTCAAACGTCAGCCCGGTTTCCTCTAAATACTTATCTAAGGCCTCACCAGCTAAGGCCTCATGTTCGTCTGTTTCCGGCAGACCACAATTTTCGATATAGTCTGTCAGACTCTTTTCCATGTCCGTCTCTGTGCCTTCCGGGAAGTTTTGCAACGTCTTTTCCCAAATAAGATCCAGTGTCTTTCTTTCTTCTTCGTTGATGTTGTACTTCGTATTACTCTTACTCCTTTCTACTTTTTACACAGTGAAATAGCCGCTTGATGATATACACATACACATGTGTATGTGTAGCTAGCGTTTCCCACTTTCATGCTCATCTCCTTCATTATATAAGCACGAAAGTGGGTGACTTTCTTTATCGTTCGAACGACTGGCTGGAATCCTTTTTAGGAGACAGAATATGTCGTTTTTGCTGGAACCGCTTTTTCTCTTGTTCCTTTTCCTTATATAAGGCCATGACCTGTTGTGCCCGTTGCCGGACAAAGGCCGTCAGGTACTGCAAGGTTTTAGGCGGCAACGGACAAGTCGGATGGTTTTCGAAAGAAAAAGCAGCTAATTTCCGCAATCCTTCCCTATGCCTTTTCTCTACAAACAGCTTGGCCTGCGTATCGAACCGAAGGGACGCTCCCTGGCCGCCAGCCCCCTGCATATATTCGTCCAAATGGGCTAAATCATAGCTACTGGCGTCATATAAGAGAGAGCGGCCGTTATCGAAAATCGGGGCAGGCCTAAGGAATCGGCCGGTGTCATTGTCTACCAGGTATCCGAAATTTGCAAAATGCCGGTCTTTATTACAAATCAGGCTGTCGAAGACCATCATGTCCGCGTACTCCTTCGGTCCATAAATGTTTGCCATTTTAACCTGATTTTCCAAATCGCTGTCATCTAATTCCTGCATATCCAGCCCCTTACAGGAGAAATAGGTATAGGCGTCTACGTATCCTTCCTTGTCACTGGTAAACAATTTACACAGACTGACGGTTTCCTGGATGCCGTCTGAATGGGTATATCTTTCCAGCTGGTAGTCTACGTGGGGAATCTTCATGATCTGCGCCACTTGCGCCGCATACCATTCGAGGGAGGCCTGCGTCCGTCCATCTGAACGGGGCATGAAGTCATCGCCCTTCATGAGGTAGATGTCCCCTTTACGCCTGGTCCAGCATTTTTTCAGGGCTCCGCTGGAAGTGGTTTCCGGCGTGGTGATAATGCCTGGAACTTTGACACTGTAGCCGGTGAAAGCTACCATCGCCAGCCGTTCGTTGAACGGATGGTCGTATAAGTTGCAATCCGCCCATTTTTGCGGGAAATCCTTGGCGGTGATCCAATAGGCATCATTTACTGACAAAGCCTGCGTTACATCGGCATATCGTAACGGGTTCTGGTCATCGTTGATAGAGCTTAGAATATTTTCGACGAACTGCCGATTCTTTGGGGCCTTCCGCTTTTGGATCCATCGGTAGAGCTGTTGTTCCGTAACCGTTTTTTCCATGGAGAAAGATTTCGGCCATAAGGCGGCATTTTCTTCGTAAATCTTGTCTATATGGATTTGATAGGTCGTATTCTGCGTATAATTGATGACTTGTTCTTTCTTATATAGTGAAAAATCGATTAGAGGGATATCCTTGGATTGCAAGGTATACTCTCTTACTTTTTCAATAGCCATCGCATGTCCTCCTTTCCTTCTATCCTACACATGTGTATAGTATATCATATTATACACATGTGTAGGTTTCTCGTTTCTCATTTCCCTTTTCCCGGATCCGTCAAAGCCCCGAACAGGGCATAGGCCTTCTTGATTTTGGCCGTGCTCTCCGTTAAGATATTCATGGCCTTGTCGACGTCCTGGATGACGGACTGGCTCGTCCCGGATTTCAGCAGCTTTGTTATCTGCTGGGCCGTTTTAAGGGTCGCCAGGACTTCCGGGGTATTCTTCCCGGTGAGGTCGATTCCTGTTTCTTTTTTTAGGGTATCCAGTTCGTCCGTCAGTTCTTTCAGGTGCTTCAAGTCGTCCTGTATCCACCAGGGAAGGCGCCCTTCGATTTCGTTTTGAAGCATTTTTTGATGGAATTCGTAGGTCCTTTGGGCTTCAAGGGCGTCCATGCGCTGGCGCCTTTGATGAAGGCCATCATGAAGCCTTTCGTCAGTTTCGCTTCGTGCCAGGCGGCCCGCCGTTTCTGCCGCAGTTTCCCGTCTATATATTCCAGGATTCCCCACCGGATCGGGATGTCCATGTCTTTCGTCAATCCCTTGGGGACGACGAGGAACCATTCGTTAACGAATGAGTACATAGCCTCGCACTTTTTCGGGTCCTTTAATTCCCGCATGAGATCGGACCGGCTCACCTTGATTTCAAAGCCGACGGTCTCGAAGGCCCGGGACGGATACGGGCAGATAGCGACAGCGTCGGCATGGCGGACGACTTCACTGCCGCAGCTGTTGGCGACTTCGAAGCCTAAGTACCATTCCGGCTCCGTATACCGAGCCATGAGGGCATCGTGGATGTCATCGGTCGTGATGTTGGGTGTATCTTTCATGAGAATCCTCCTCGAATGTTATGAATGAAACCTAGCGCTTCCTAATAATTGACTCATCAGAGCTGCTTTTTCCATAGTCCCGGAGGGCCCCTCCGTCCAGGGACATACGCCGGCTTTGCCGGGCAGCCCTTGACGGAGGGGCCCTCCGGGACTATCCTTTGTCAGCTCTGAGGAAGTAAAGGTTAGGTCTTTTTATTTCGTTAGGACTTTCCCGACTAACGAAAAAGCCGCTACACAGGCAACGGGCGCGGCTTTCTACATATATTCCCTTACACTTTTCTTTTTAGAAGGCCTTTCAGTTCGCCACAGATTCTGCTTGCGCCACTTCATTCAGGCGCCGATAAGCGTCCAGGACGGCCTTTTCTTCGGCCGTACCCGATATACGGTTCGTGGAACAGTTCAGCAACCGGGTCGCGACATAGGAACATTTGGATTGCTATCAGGTACATGAAGAGACGCTTGTCATGGACGATGACAGGCGTCTCTTTGTGTATATTGGGCTGATGGAATATAGTTATGAATTGGTTTGTTGATTGTAATAGTCTGTCGCGGCTTGTAAATATGCTTTGTGGAAACCTGACGGATTTGTTTCTGTATGGTATATATCGGCTTCTCGAACAAAAGATTGGATAGAAGCGTTTTTTATATCAAATATATATGTGCTTGTAGAATCGCCGTAGTGTTCAGAATGACTTTTCCCATATGCATATACCAGTCCACGAGCTTTATCGCATCGGATGTTATTCATATCTATATAGTACCAAATGGTATCATATGAGAATGTTAATTTTGTAACATATTTCCATTTTGCATCCTTGTTTACAGGGGCATTTACAATCCCCAAATACTTGTATACGGCCTTCTGATATGTTTCGGCCCAGGAATCAGGTTCAATAGGTTCTAGTTTGATCGACGAACCGCCTTTAAGATGTTCTGGTGGCCTGTTATCGGGTGAATATCCTATAGATTCCACGCGGAAAATTTTATTCTCGTTTGCGTATATTTTCATTTTCGATATGATTTTATAACCTGTCGTTTGGTTTACCTCGGTTACGGTGAAGGCAATGATTTGGGCATGCTTATCGTAATCAATGGAATCTTTATCAATTCCGGTTCGCCAGCCATTTCTTACATTAACAGGAATTTCTGGCTGATCCGTATTTAAATCGGTATAAGCGATGTAACTATTTTTAGAAACAGCATGATCTATCGCTTGAGCAGGGAATATGCCTGGATAGGCTATCAAATACATTCCCAGGATTGGAATCATTGCATATTTTTTGTTCAAAATCAAGTCCCCTTTTTGAAATAAAAGGCAAATTCAAGTGAATTGGATAACCAGCTGGGAGGCTGGCGAACGGAAAATGCGGAATCCCCCGCCTGGATTTTCCAGCAAGGCCGTTCTTTCCGTATCGTCATAAATCCACAGCCAGGACCATTCGATGTCGCGTTCTAATTCGTACCCTACGGGGATGGGCGTATCATTTAGGACGGCTAGGGCGAGGCTTTGTCCCGGATGGGGCATATCTACGGCAAAGACGCTGGTGCCGGCCCGGAAGGTAAAGGAGGCGATGGCCGATGTCCCTAAGGAGAAGGAGTACCCTTTCCCGTCGATGCTTTTTTCATTACCGCCCAGGATGTCGTGGGCCAGGATAAGGTTTGGATGAATACGTATCATGACTTATCTCCTTTCGTGTTCTCTTTGATGTGGGCTACTTTTTGCGCCTTTTCTTTGAAATAATGCTGCTCGGCGGCCTTTCGGGCCTGTTTGGCGTCTTCGAGACTTTCGAAACATCCCAGATGGATCTGTTTCCCGTTGACGTTGATCTGGGCCCGGTAGCGGGGCGGGGCCGATTTCGAAGAGGTCGGTATGAGCGAGACGCCGGGGACGCCGGTCGTCGAGTTGCGGCTGACCTTCCGCCCGAAGCCGGCGTATTTCGGGGCCAGGTGCGCCTGGTGGATGCTGCTTATGACGCGTTTTCCCTTCTCTTTCCCGGCTATCTGCTGTGCGTTGGCCCGTTCGTGGCGCCGGCAGCCGCAGGATCTCGACGTGCCGTTGGTCAGGGTCTGGCGGTAGATCCACCGGATGGTCCCGCATACACAGCGGCAACGGATTTTGTTCTTATGTTCCGGCTCCCCGTCGGGAAGGCCGATGATCGTCCAGTGGCCAATCTGCTGGCCGAGGGTGAATCGATGACGCATGGCTGTTCCTCCTTTCGCTATACACATACACATACATATACGCACACAGGGCAAAGAAAGGGGGCTGCTTTTTGGCAGCCCGCCTTTTTCCTTATTGTATCATCGCCCGGCCGTCTCTACAAGCGCCCTACATCTCGTCGAGGTCGATGACCTCGTTCGACTGGACGGCCTGGATGGCTATCGGATGGCTTTCATCGCTGATCCAAGTCGTTCCGTCGGTATACTGGATATCGTAAAGGCTGGCCTTATATGTATATCCACCGGGAAAGCCTGGCAAGCGCCAATAGAAGTCGTTTTCTGCCTGGCTCCTAGGTGCTACCTGGTATTGGCTCATAAGCTTGGCGTACGGTTCCCCGTCGCCTTCGTGCCGTATCTGGCGGCCGGATTCATCCGTGATGGTCAGTAAGAATCGGACTTGATCGAGGGTCTTATCGCTGTCGTTTTTTACGTTGACGGTGATGACCGGGATACCGTCTTTATCTTTATCTACGGTGAATTTCGTGATAGCGAGCGGCGCGGCCGTAGCCTGGCTGCTCCTAGATTGCGGCTTTTCCGTAACCTTGGGAGCCGCTTTCGGGGCTTCCTTGGTTGTCGTGACAGCTGACTGTGGGGCTGGCTGTGACGGTTCCGGTTCGTTGCTCCCCAGGAGTGAACTGCTGGCCGCAATGACGATGATCATGAGAATCCCGCCTGCCATGACGCCGAGTTCTTTCGGAGTACGTTTCCGCCTTTTGGGCGGCTTTCCGGTGTTTCCTGGATTTGTGGGGAACGGCTTTTCTTTCATCGGACCCGGTTTGGGCTTCTTTTCTTTTTCCGGTTGGTCCTTCGTGCTGTTCGGGGCGCCGCAGAAGGGGCAGAAATCATAGGTATCCGGGAATTCCTTCCCACACTTTACGCAAAACATAGTCTCGCTTCCTTTCTATGGATTCATTCTTCGCTTTTTTTTGAAAATTTCCCTGCGTCCTGCTTTTCTTTTTCGGCCAGGGCCTTATACTTTGCCAGCGTCGACCGGCTGATACCGGTGATGGCGCTGACTTCCCGGTAGGTACGCGTTTCGAGCAGCTCCAGGGCATGGTCTATCTTTATCCTCGATATGGGCGGGCGGCCTTCCCGGAATCCATTCCGGGTCCTGGCGATGGCTTTTCCTGCGGCGGTCCGTTCGATGATCTGCGCCCGTTCGAATTCGGCGACGGCCAGGAGGACTTCGTACTGGAGCTTTCCGATGGCTGAATTATCGAAGGGGTGCCGGTTTCCGCCGATGTTCAGGATGTACACCGCGACGTTCCGTTCGGTCAGTTCCCGGATGACCCGCTGGCCTTCTTCGGCGTTGCGGGCGAACCGATCGAGCTTGGTGCAGAATAGTTCGTCGCCGCTTTGGAGCTTGGCGATGAGCTCCTGAAATTTGGGTCGGCTCGTCGTTTTACCGGAATACTGTTCGGTGACGATGTTCTCTTCGGGGACGCCGGCTTCTTTCAGCTTCTGGCGCTGGTCTTCCAATGAGTTTCCTTTGAGCTGTACCAGAGTCGAGACCCTGGCGTATCCGTATTTCATGGCCTTCCTCCTTAGTGGCACAGATTCATAAACTGCATGGCGATATAGGACAGGATGCCGGCCGTGGCGCCCAGCATGGGGAACACCCCGCCGTGATGGCGGAGCAGCCGGGCCTGCTCGCTCCGATGGCCGGCGAAAAACAGGCAGAGGGCGGACAGGCTGGCCGACATGACGACTTCTATGGTCTCGAAGGAGCAGAACGTCTGCCGGCCCTGGGCGTCGACAATGACCCAGGCCAGGGTCACGCCGAAGCATCCCCAGACCCAGGCATCGATGACGGCGAGAATGAAGATATCCGGGATCTTCTGCCCGGCGAAGGCTCTTCCTTTATATACGCTTTTCAGTGTCAGCCATAAGGCTTTACGGGTATTATGTGATTCCATCTAAATCGTGGCGTGGGGACTCTGTTTTCTACAAAGCAGAGGGGAACGCCACTTCTCTCCTTTCTTACGGCGTTGGCGGGGTGACGAACAACCGTTCCTTAATTCGATTTTTTCTTTTAGACCTATGCCACCCTCTTCTGCCTCTTTTCCACAACGGTCGTACGCTATATTCATTTTTCTTTTTATCCTTTTGTTCTTTCGCTTTTCTGCTTTTTTGTTCTTTTCTCCTTTCGATTTTTCCGATTTTGGCCCTTTTTCGGCTTATCGTTTTCGGATGAGTTTTCGGACACCTTGACAGGGCAGTTTTTGGTGCTCTTTCTGACCGTCCGAAAACTTGTAAGTTTCTAGGCACTGGCAGGTACAAAAAAAGCCAGGCCTAATTTGTGAGCCTGGTTTTTTTGGGGAGACTTCATTCAACAATGATATGCCTTAACGATGATGAAAAAATAGTGACTGAGAAATAACGATTAGAAAATCAAATGAGCTATTTGGTCTATATTGCTACAAAGGAGCTGTGCAGAGCTTTATGGCTCGCTATCATTATCGCATTTTTTACCGCTTTTGTCAATTCAAAATCGCATTTTTCAGTATGTTTCCCTTTGACGCATCTCGCTTATATCCGTCATTTTTCTGATGTTTTCCTTGGGTCATTCGAGGTACGCAGCGGGAATCTTGGGTATTATTTTATATCGCAAAAAAGGATATCCGTTTCGGCCTTTGCGGATATCCTTTTTTGCTGTGAATGTGATTTGATTTTGAAAGGAATACTTGATGTCTTCCCTCTCTTATGATACACCTTTTGGCGAAAAATGCAAGTATGAAAAAACACCGGAATGGCTGGTTCCGGTGTTTTTCCATAGGGAGTCTTTGTTTTCTAGTTGACATCAAAAAAAGTAAGCAACGAGCACTTTGCCTCTTTTCCTCGGTTCCTATTATCCCTCTTTTGCCTATCGCTGTCAAGGTATTTTTCTTTGTATCGTGAATCAAATATGCTATAATAATAGCATAAATTGTTCTTTTTTTGGAATCAAAAGGAGGTCTTTCTTTCATGTCATTCGATTTCACTATCTACAACCAGAATTTCGCCAATCCCTTCGAGTACGATATCCCGAAAGGGACGCCCTTCGTCCAGCTCATGGATCTCGATGAAAACCATTTGTACCGCCTGCGCCAGATTTACATCAATCCTAAGGCTAAATACGGTCCCCATCCCGTAGCCGGTATCGAGTTCGATAACGAATATAGTGCCCTGTGGGTCTCCCTGCCGGCCCGCATGGTCCAGGCCGTCGAAAATTTACTGAGCCGGGAAGAAGCCATCCAGGCCATCAATCAGGGCAAATGCGGTTTCCGGATCCGTAACTTCCACTCTGAAAAATACGACAAGGATGGTACGGCCCTGAATTTCGTCAATATTACCGCCGATGCGCCGGTATCCCGGACACTCTCCCATCCGGTTCCGGATTCGTCCCATAGCGTTCAGGGTGCGGCTCCTTCGGGAGAAGTACACAGTCAGAATGCCTTTTCGGCGTCTACGACGTCCACTACGAGCCCCGCGGCGCAGGCCCATCGGCCGGCACCTGAAAGTTCCGGCGGCTGTGGGGCTGGCGGTTCCGGCTATAACACGTATAACCCGAATTACCGTTAACCGCTTTTTATCCGAAAAATCCTCCTGTCATTATATGGCGGGAGGATTTTTGGGTTAGCTGCCTAAATGTTTTAGAGTGATGTCTGGATATCCAGCGGCTCGTTAGAAAGCCGGGGTGGCCGGCGTATCGGCCGTGTCCGGGAACGGAGCGTCTCCGGCTGTTTCTTCGGAAGTTTCTTCGGCTTCTTCTGCTTCGTCGTCAGTATCTTCTTCGTCGTCGTAGGTGTCCGGGGCTGGCGCTTTGATATTCGAGAAGCAGAAACTCTTGGCCTGTGGTTTCGGTTCGAATTTCTTCTTTTCTAAAGCGACGGCCTGTTCCAGGGCGTCGAAGATCTGCTGGGTATGTTCCGGCGTATAGTGATACGTGGACGGGTTTGCCAGGTTGCCGATCAGTTCGATGGCGTGGAGCGCGTTCTGGACGCGTTTCTGGGCAATGGTTTCGAATTTGACCATCTTTTCGTCTTTCATCGTATCTTCCATAGCTATCACCTCCTTTCGCGGAATAAGCGCTATGTATCGAGTTCGAAGGTCTCGGCCAGGAGCACGTCACATAAGTGGTTCCGGCAGCCCTTACAGAGTGCCAGCGAGGCGTTTTCAGCACCGGTATCACCGAAGATGATGAGCTTGACGTCGTCCTGGCTTTTACAGTTATCACAGTTCTTTTCCTTATCTGGCTTTACGATCTTTATCATAATTTCTCCTTAGATGTTACGGATGGCATGGATGAGGCCTACGAGGAGGCTGTACAGGTAGCCTTTCGGGAGTCTGTACTCTTTTCCCTCGAACCACTTCTTCCGGACGGCCGGGAAGAAGCCTGTCAGGTGATAGACGAGGTACCGGCCTAATTTAAAGAGCCGGTAGAAGAACAGGCCGCCGGTTACAAGCTCCAAGGCGGCCAGCCGGTACCAGGCGGACGGGTCGAACAAGGGCCCCATGAATTCCGTGACGGACAGCATCATCGAAGAGACCCAGCAGACGAGGCCCAAGAACAGGGTCTCCGCCAGCATGATAAGGGTCCGGCAGAAGATGCCGATGCTTCTCATAGCGTATCGCCTCCTTTACCTTCAATTTCTTCGTCTAAGTGCCGGCTGAGGTTCTCGTAGAATTTCCTCTGTTCGTCCCACCAGCTCTGCTGGCGGGCTTCATATTCCCGTTTCCACCATTTCCGGCATCCCAGGCGGAAGAAGGCCAGCTGCTGCTCCCGGTTGAGGGGCAGGGCGTCCTTGCGGAGCTTGGCCCGCTGGAAGACGAAAGGAAGGCCCGTCGCATCCCGGCCGGAGACGATCATGATGCCGGCTTTGGGGTTCTTCTCTCCTAACAGCTCGATAATGGATTGCTGCCGTTCGTCCCACAGGGTATGCGGGAAGGCGTAGTAGAAGCCCCGTATCTGGCGCGACGTATGGTATTTTTCTTTCTCGAAGTCCTTCTTGAAGTCGTTGAAGCTTGTCTTTATCTCGACTTCGAAGAGATAGCCGTTGCCCCTGAAATACACGAGGTCGGCTTCGTACCAGCCGCGCCCGTCCCCGGCGTCCAGGAGGACGTTCGGGATGGCATTCACGTTCATGCCAAGGGAGCTTGCGATCCACATCTGCATTTCCTGTTCCGTCATCGTACCTCTCCTTTCGTGTCCTTCTGCTTTCCGTTTTTCTCTAGGTCGTAGGCGCAGGCCGGGCAGTACCAGGCCCCGCTACGGTATACCGCCGGGGCTCCGCTACGCTGTACGTCCTTCCAGGTGATGATGGCCTGGCAGCCATGGCTTTCCTGCCAGCGGCCGGTAAGGATGAGGCCGTCGCTCCGTTTTAGGAGCTCTAACGTCTGACTTAGGATGGTATCGTAGTCCAGGAGGTGTTCCAGCGGCTTCATGGCGTCGATGGGGCTCAAGAAGACGTACTGCGGGAACATGCTTCCCAGGAGCTACACGAGTTTCGTCGTTTCCATCCGGTTCTTTTCTTCGTTCCCCGTGAAGGGATGGGATAGATAGAATACTTTCATAGATGCCTCCTAACTGTCCCAGCGTATCATCAACTGCTCGATGGTCCGATCGACCCGGCGCAGATGGCGGACGAGCTGGAGCTGTGAATAGGGCATGCCGACGGAATGGGCGACATTGGCCCGGAAAAGATGGAGCAACACGACCAGATGGGCCCGTTCGCTTTGCTTGAGCCGGGCCTGTCGGCAGGGCAGGTCCTGGTAAGACTGAAAGAAAGACGACTGCTTGAAGCGCTCGTAGAGATCCTGGGCGGCTTCATCGTAAAAGACGTAGCCCGGATCGTCTTCCAGGTCCTGGAGCTGCTGGATGATCCGGCGCTCGGCAGCGGTCACGACGAATTCGGTATAGGGGATGGGCGATACGCCGGTCAGCCAGTCCAAGGAGACGGAGAACGTCAGCCCTAAATTCATGAGCTTTTCGACGGACGGACTGCCCTTCCCGGTTTCCCAGGCGGACACATTGGCCTGGTGGAGGTCCAGGAGATGGCAGAATTGGATCTGCGTCAGCCCGTAGCGGACCCGCAGGCGGTGGATCCGTTCCCCGAGCGTCGTATATAAGGTATCTTCCTGCATGGTTCCCTCCTAGGTGAGTCGGCTGGCGATGATAGCAATCAGGGCGGCCCAGATGACGAGGCAGGTTCCTAGGAAGAGCCGTTTCGCCGTATCTTCCAGCGTTTCTTTTTGTTCTTTACTTAGCATGGGCTTCCTCTTTCTGCCAGAAGGCGAAAATCAGATGGAGGTGCGGGATTTCCGTCCCGTCTCCGCTCTCTTCGCGCGGATGGAAGACGATAGAAAGGGGCTTTGTTTCTACGTCGATCCAGGTGCGGCCCTGCTGTTTCCGGGTCTCGGCCAGGATGACGTCGGTGGCGTAGTGATAGAGGATACTGCCGATGTTCAGCAGATCGTCGATGTCGCTATCCGTTAGGATGCCCCCGGTCCAGATGACCGGCGCTTTGTCGCCGGTTTCCCCTTTCTTTGGGATCCGGCAGAAGTAGACCCGTAAAGCTCCGACCTGCCCGCTGGTTTCGTAGACGTCCTGGATGGTCCGGTACAGTGTTTCGATGCAGGCCGTCTTTATTTCTATCGTGTGCAGGGTATGGATCTTCTTTTCTTTTACCTGTAAGAGTTCCGGGACCTGCGGCGGGCCCGAGATGACACCGTCGATAAAGAGAAGCTGGGCGATGTCGCCAGAAGACGAACGGATCCGGCAGATCTTTCGCAAGAAATGGGATATTCTTACCTGGTAGGGAATCGTACTGCGCGGCCCTTTCCAGATGTCTGCGGCACTGATCATGCCTTCATCCCATAGCCGGGCCAGGATGCCCGGATTTCGTTTCGGTTGCATAATGCGGGGCGACCCGTGGGGTTCCCCTTCCCTCCTTTCCGGAGAATATCTTTTATCTTCGTACACAGATTTTGTGTGTTGATGACGGCTGGTTTCGCCGGCCGCTTTTTTTCATATCGTTTGTTCCAACTCGTACCTGCACACAGATTACGAGCTATACGGATTGCGAGTAATTTCCTTCGGCAGTCATTTTAACTCGCCCCTGTATACGGATTGCGAGTTTGGTTTGCCAGTTGCTGACACCTTTCCAACCGTATTTCAACTCGCCCCTGTATACGGATTGCGAGGGGCCTGGGATACTTTCCCCGCCCTGTCTGACCTCGTGCTGCCTTTTTCGCGAACCTCTTTTGGAAGCCCGTTCCGGAGGCGTACACCGCGAGGCTTCGCGCCCCGTGAGGTGAGCTGCTGGACTTATTTTTTGCCAGGCTTTTGCCGAGCGGTACCGGTGATTTGGCATCGGCCCTTCTCAGCTTAGGGATAAGCAAACGAACCCGATTATGATTGATACCCTATCCTTTGACTGGGTGTTTTTTTGATATGCATGAACTGCGTACACAGATTTTGCCGTGACGTGTGTCTTTATTCGATTTCAACTCCCCCCTGTGTACGGATTGCAAGTGTTCAGCTGTTTCGCGAATTTCCGCGATAGTAGATTTCAACTCGCCCATGACGACTTACGAGAAGTTAGCCCTTGTGTTGGCTTTCTTACAGTTGCTTGTGGCGCTCCTGGCTCTGCTGAAATAGCAACTAACTGACTTTTTGCGAAATCGGAACGTCCCAAGTTTGTAACGAACGGCGGATCCGACGGGCAAACATCGGCCGCTTTTCGCGAACCTCTTTTTTGAGGCCCGTTCCGGAGGCGTACACCGTAAGGCTTCACACCCCGTGAGGTGAGCTGCTGGACTTATTTTTTGCCAGGCTTTTGCCGAGCGGTACCGGTGATTTCGACGCCGGCCCTTCTCAGCTTAGGGAGAAGCAAACGAACCCGATTATGTTGTTACCCTATCCTTGGACGGGGTGCTTTTTTTGATTGAGATGGAACCCGTAGGTACACGGATTGCAAGCGGAGTGCATGTGTTGGATCATCAAATCGACTAACTGATTTCAACTCGCCGATGTACACGGATTGCAAGCCGATTAATCCGCCCGCGAAGAACGAGCTTGCCTATTTCAACTCGCGCATGTACACGGATTACAAGGGCATGGAATAAATTCCAGACCCTGTCTTGCCCTGTGCCTTTCCTTTCGTGAACCTCATGTAAGAGGCCTTCTGACGAGGAGTACATAGGGGGTGTTTCGCACAAATCATGGTGAGCTGCTGGACTTATTTTTTGCCAGGCTTTTACCGAGCGGTACCGGTGATTTCGGCATCGGTCCTTCTCAGCTTAGGGAGAAAAGCAAACGAACCCAGTTATGTTGTTACCCTATCCTTTGACGGGGCGTTGTTTTGATTGGGATGGAATCCGTAGGTACACAGATTGCAAGGGGATGAGGGCCCGTATGGTCATCGTCCCGTGTGACTCATTTCAACTCGCCGATATACACAGATTGCAAATTGCGTAGACGGCCCTGTCGTCGTTCGTAAGTTGGGATTTCAACTCACTTGCGCACGCGGATTGCAAGGGCATGGAATAAATCTCTGACCCTGTCTTGCCTTATGTCTCTTCTTTCGTGAACCTCCTATAGAGGGTCCACTGACGAAGAGTACACAGAGGTGCTTCGCACCAATTAGGTGAGCTGCTGGACTTATTTTTTGCCAGGCTTTTACCGAGCGGTACCGGTGATTTCGACGCCGGCCCTTCTCAGCTTAGGGAGAAGCAAACGAACCCGATTATGTTGTTACCCTATCCTTCGACGGGGCGTTTTTTTTTTGATTGAAAGGAACTTTCGTATATGGATGGTAATAGATGATTTCTATCTATCGCTACAGTATTGTCTTTTGAATTTCAACTCGCGCATGTACACGAATTGCAAGCGGAGACGACCCGGATTATAAATAGTAACATCGATGTATTTCAACTCGCGCATGTACACAGATTGCAAGTTCCAACAATCGCAATGTATCAGTAGTTCTTCTTATTTCAACTCGCGCATGTACACAGATTGCAAG
>ENA-UOJH01000025-UOJH01000025.1-human-gut-metagenome-genome-assembly--contig:-C148-NODE-25-length-167061-cov-9.843143_pt1 | contig 167061 bp, 212 predicted proteins | sample MGYA00242345_ERZ723892 | MGnify/ENA metagenome assembly ERZ723892 | reverse complement strand
CCCGACTGGAATCGAAAAAGCATCGATCACATCCGTATCTGCAAAAGAATACAGTTATACATCAAGCTGGTTGTATGTGAGTACGAATTATGGTTCCGTACGTTTAAACCGCAGCAATGGATATTGGGAAGAAACAATCCCTGGTTTCTTTGATCTCGTCGACATCGAAGCACTGACACAGACTTTGTTTGCCTTTTGTGGCGTTTCTGATATGAGATCAATTATTCATTCAAGCCAGTTTCCGTCAAAATACTTCAAATAAGAAGAAATTCAAATAAGAGAACGTAAAATAAGAATGCCGTCAGAATACAGACTGACGGCGTTGTCATCTTTGGAGGTTCAAATGAGTGATAATACAAATATAGTCATAACAAAGGGAACCATCAAGTCGGTTTCAAATAAGTATGATAAGGGAGAAAAGAACGTATATTTTCAATTAGAATCATTAGACCCAAAACTCGTCCGCAATCATTATGGGCTCGTAGAGTGTTTAGGTCCAATTCTTGAAGTCCATAAAGGAGAGCCCGTTAAAATCGTCGGCAAATTTGAACAAGAAGTGTTAGTTTGCGCTACGATCGAAATAACATGGCTTTCCCGAGAGCAAACGATTCAATATCTAACAAGCCGCTGTCGTGCAATTGTTTCTTCTGAAAACGCAAAGTTAAAAATGGAGAAGAAACCAAAAATGACAGGTCTTGGAGAGAAAAAGGTCACGATGCTTGTTGATAAATTCGGCGAAGATATTCTTACTCTTGGAGACGAAGATTTACGAAACCGGATTCTTATGGATCCGGAATTAAGCGGAATCGGAGATAAATTGATTAAGATTTTATTGAAAGCCAGAACAAAAGCAGATATTGTGTTAAAATCACTTTGTGATGAACTTCTTAATTATAAAGTTAGTACCGATGATATTTTACACATCCGGTCTACTTGTGCAGAACTTAAGATTAGTGATAAACCAGAAGCTATTTTAAATGCAATCAGAAAGGATCCATATCGGATCATGCTGGCAAGTGGTGTTAATATGCGCACAGCAGACGAATACGCATATAGTTTATCTGAAAACGAAAAGAAGAAATTCAGTGCTACGGATCCAAAACGAGTGTACGGATATGTGATAAACGCATTGCATCAGGCAGCAGATAATGGACATACCTATATTACAACAAAAGAATTGGTGCAAAAAATAAACAATGCAAGTAAACGGAGTAAGTACGGTGTCGAAATTCCTGCATGCTATATTTCAATGGTATTCGCAAAAAGTGGACCATCTTCTGTCATGCTGGACAAGGACACCAAAACAGTATCGTTAACAAAATATCATAATGCAGAGATCCATGTAGCACAAAAACTTGTTTCTCTTGTAAATAATGGAAAGTCTACATTTACGGTCACAGAAGAAGAGATTGACGAAGTTGCTGCAGAATTAAAGTTATCGTTTGGCAGTGACCAAAGAAAAGCCTTTCGTATTTTAGAATGTCCTGGAGTTGCAATCCTTACAGGCGGTCCTGGTACTGGGAAAACAACAGTTGTAAATGGATTAGTGACTTTGTATAAAAAGCATTTTCCAAAAGCAGTTATTAAATTTTGCGCACCAACTGGAAGGGCAGCAAAACAGTTAACAAGGTCTGTGCGCACATCTTTAAGTTCCGGACAGACTGCAGAAACAATTCATAAAATGATCAATTACAATCCTTTTGGCGGCGGGCATATTGTAGACGAAGATTGCTTACCAAAAGATAAAGAAAATCCATTAGAAGCTGACCTTATTATCGTAGATGAGAGTTCTATGATATCGATCGAAGTTATGCTGATGCTATTAGACGCCGTAAAGTTAGGAACTCTTGTTGTGTTCGTAGGCGACGAACATCAGTTACCATGTATTGGTGCTGGAAACTGTTTACATGACTTAATCGCAAGTAATGTATTCCCTGTGTTCCGATTAAAAGAGAACTTTAGACAAAAAGGAGCCGGAACAATTGTAAAAAATGCGAGTCTGATCAACGACGGTAAAATGCCTGTGCCAAATCAGGATGACTTTGTTGTAATAAACACAAGCGATGACAATGAAGGATATAAAATGCTTTGTAGACTAATGACTGCATACTACGATAAACGAAATCCATTTGCGGTACAGTTGATTGAGCCTTCTTATCAGGATTCTGCCGGAATTTACCGCATGAACCGGTATGTTCGTGAGGAAATCTGTTACAAAGGATGGGCGGACTTATCTAAGAATCCAATGGTTGGTGATAAGATCATCATTACAGATACCGAAAAGAAGCAGGATAAAGACAAGTATGACAAAAAGTATCCAGAATATGATTATGATATGTATATCAATGGTGATCTTGGTGTCATTGTAACGATAACCGATGAAGAAGTAATAGTACATGATGGATTTGATGACGTTCATTATGATCCGTCCTGTTTGCGATATATGGATTTCGCTTATTCTTATACAATCCACAAATCACAAGGATCAGAAGCAGATACCGTTATTGTTTATCTGCCGAAATCGAAAGCTCACATGATGACTCGATCTTTGTTGTATACTGCCGTCACAAGAGCAAAGAAGAAAGTTATTATCGTGGAAACGGAAGATGCTCTTGAAACCTGTGTGAAAACAATAGACGCAGATAAAAGAACAAAAATGCTTGGTCTTATTGTTGATTTCTGGAAACAGTCTGGCAAAAAGAAGTGTGCTTAAAATAGTCGGAACCGGAAGTTTTGGAACCTGATAATTGCAGACAAATCATACTTGTACCGTAAAAGGTACTATGAAAGAAGTCTGCGAAAGAACGGTTCCAAAATATCCGGTTCCGATTTGTTATTGCTAAAAAAAATATCGAAATAGTTATTAGAAAGCTGACGAGGTTTCCGAAAAGTGAGCCTTATAAAAGATGAGTTGTTTCATATTCATTTTCTCAGTGAGTATTCCTTTGTTTGGAACTCACCCATATTTATAAACGTGAGAAACCAGTTATAATTTTTCTCCCATAGTTGTTAACTGGTTTCTCATGGTTAAAACAAAACATGCGGGGCGACGTAGCGATTCCTGTAAACCAACATACAGGAGAAAGTCGTTGTGGGACGTCTGAGACAAGGTTTATGGTATGTGTGATACTGATACATCATTCGTGTAATGTTGGGCATCGAAGTATTAGAATACACAGAGAGTAAGACTATTAGAATGGTTCAAATCCATTCCCCCGCCTTTGTAAAGACATGAAATAAGGAGTAAGAGTAGATGCAAAATATAGCGAAATTAAAGATTATCTTATTTGATTTTGATAATACATTGTGTATTCATACAGATCATACAAGCGGCAATGAGGAATATGATTCGAAAATGGTAGTAGGGGATATGTCAGTTTGGAAAAACTGTCAGGTTAACGAACAGATGGCTTTGTTTATGAATATATGCGAAGAAAAAGGAATCCGTATGGGATTAATATCGACAACAGAGTCATTTAGACATATGGAAGCAAAACAACAATTCGTAAAAAGAATGTACGGAGTTAATCTTGAAAACTTCTGTGTCGGAACACAGGATGGAAAACTGGATATGTTAAACGCAATCGCAGCCGCATATGTATACGAAAAAGATGAGATTGCAATTGTAGACGATTACTGGTATCAACTTGAACGGGCTGCAGATGCTGGTTTTCAGGCATATTCGCCAATGCAGATTGTAAATTATGTGAATTCGTATATGCATAAAAAGGAGGTTAGGTGATATGGTAACTGGAATCAGAGAAATAATCATCACGGACTGGCCGCGGCGAAGTCTTCAAGAAGTATTAGAGAGACATTATCAGAAACCGCTTGAAGACATCAAATACGAAGAAACAAAAGAGGTCGACTTGGGGAAACCACAAGGAGCAGAAGAGTGGTAGCTCCTTAGTAAGGGCCATTAGCTCAGTTGGTTAGAGCGGCCGGCTCATACCCGGCAGGTCGTAGGTTCGAGCCCTACATGGCCCATTCGAAAATGAAAATGATTGGTCTTATTTTTCTTCGGAAAACAAAAACAAGTCTGGAAATCCATGCGTGGATAAAAGAAATAGGAGAACAAAAAAGTCTGTGAATCGGACGCGTGAAACAGACATCAGACGCACTTCAAATATCCAGTATCCTGTTTGTGTGCCTTTACAGGGAGTGACGTTTGAAAAACAACAAGGAAGGAATACGGACGGTGGTTATCTGTGAAATTCGTACGTACAAAAAACATTATTCCAGGAATGGTTACAGCGAGATCCATTTGTAATGAGTCCGGAAACCTTTTACAGAACGGTAGGCAGAAAGCCCACGACTTTAGTCGTAGGGATCACTCATTATCATGAGTGATTTGGAGAGTTGTGAAGTTCTGACGCAATCTCTATATATGAATGACTACCTCTAAAACATTTGTATTTTTCAAGACACAGAAACTGAGGTATTAACCATGCATACAGTGCGTTTATTATTAAAACTAACTGAATATGACAGACAGATCCTGGGAAAGAGGTTCCATGCAGTAAGCCATATACATAACGTACTGGTGAAACATGCAAAGAAACAACTACAGAAACTCTACAATGACCAGGAATATGTCTCCAGGAAAACTGAATATACCGTTCTGCTGAAAAAGGAAAAAGACAAGGAGAAAAAGACAAAGCTTTCCAGGCAGGAAAAAGAACTAAAGAAACAACTCTCTGCGGAAATGAATCAGATCATAAAGGATCTTGGTTTATCTGAATATGGTTTCCAATCCTATATCAAGATATGTGGAGAGATGTATTCCAAGTGCTTATCCTCACAGCAGGTACAAAAAGAAGCTACCAGGGTATGGTCAGGAGTTCGTGATGTCCTGTACGGAAATGGAAACGAGATCCATTTCAAGAAATACCGGGACTTTGACACGGTTTGCGGAAAGTCAAATAAAAATGGAGTCAGATTCTATAAAGATGGTCTTATTACTGAATGGATGGGACTGTCCATGAAGTGCCGGATTCCGAAAAACAATGATTATATCATGGAAACATTGAAATCCGATATTTCCTACTGTGAGATACAAAGAAAGATGTTTCCGAACGGATGGCATTACTACGTGGTTTTATATCTGAAAGGCAATGCCCCGGAAAAGATCACACAGAATGGAAACACGGGAAACATTACAGGTATCGACATCGGGACTTCCACTATAGCAGCAGTTTCAGATGATCTTTTAATGTTAAAAGAACTCGCTCCGAAATGTCATGAATATAACATAAAGATAAAGAAAGTTTCAAAACATATGGATCTGTCACTCCGTGCTTTAAATCCTGGGAAATACAGACCGGATGGAACGATAGACAGAAATAATCATGACCGGTGGGTATATTCCAGGACATATCTTAAGAACCGCGATCTGTTAAAAACTCTGTACCGTAAAAAATCAGCCTACATCAAACAATCCCATGAAGAGATGATCAAAGAACTGATCCGTGATTCTTCCTTCTTCGTTGTGGAAAAGATGTCATTTAAAGGACTGCAGAAAAAAGCGAAGAAGACAGAGCGGTCAGAAAAGACCAGTGACATCAGACAGAAAGACGGGACAACAAAGCAGATCCATAAATATAAACGAAAGAAACGGTTCGGAAAATCGTTAAACAACAGAGCTCCGGCAGAGTTTATCGAGATATTGACAAAGAAAGCGGAACTGTATGGCGGAGCGGTATACAAAGTCGATACCATGAAGTTTAAAGCAAGCCAGTATGACCATGTATCAGATACTTATACAAAACATTCCATTCATGACAGGGAAAGAAACATAGACGGAAATACAGTACAGAGAGATTTATACAGTGCTTTTCTACTGAAGAACACAGACAACAATCTGGAACATACAGACAGAGATAAATGCATTTACGAATTTGCCATGTTTTTAAAACAGCATGATAAACTTATCACAGAAATGAAATATCAGAACATATCCATGAAGCAGTGCTTTGGATTTTAATATAGAGTCACAACATTAGAAACAAAATACAGGTCCAGACATAGACCTTTCGCTTGGAAAATAGATACACGGGTATCGAAATCCCATAAGTGATAAATCTTGAAAACCTCAGATATATCCCAGTCTTCGGATCAGGTGAAGCTGAGTAAATCTAAAGAATCCCATGGCTTTAACCGTGGGAGTATGTCAATGGCAGCAAATCATACAATAACAAATACAAATATCCGGCAGATACGGGCGTTAGAATATGCCGGTATCTATATTTATGATAAGTATTCGAATTGTCAACTACCCATCACTAAAGTGACGGGCTTGTAAAAAGTCCTGGTTGACTAGCCTCAGTTCTTACATTGTATTTCCGTGTGAGAACTACGTTATCCATAAATAGGGAATTTAATCCCGGTGATAGTCACCTGCAGATGTCATACCTAGTCTGCAGCTCTGAGGTCAGTGATTAAACAGTTCCAAAGTATAAAATGAGCAGACTGAAAGATTTCTGTTCATTCTACAGTCGTGTAACACTGGTTTACAACACAAAGTTACACAAACAGATCAAACACTTACGAAGCCAAGATTATAGAACTGCTAATGTTCTATAATGCTAAGCTTCGGAGTGTGTTTGAGTAACAATTTAACAGAACAAAGAAAGGTGACGGCATAGCCAGGAGTGCTCATCCCACGACTGATATAATAGAACTAACATTCTATTATCATGAGTCGCGGGTCTCCGCACATGGCTTGTTAAAGGTATTAAGATGAATTCTTTGATGAAATTATCACACAGAATTATCACACAGCAAGAACGAGTTCAAGCGGTTACTGCATTAAAAACGATCAATATTGATAAGGTTATTTATTGTACCAACAAGATCGTAAACGAAATGTTGGGGCGTGATGAACTGCTTCTTGATTTACAGGATATGAGGTCGCACCATAACGCAACCTACAATCACTGCATCAATGTATCTTTGTATGCGACAGCTTGTGGAATCGGTCTTGGGATGCAGCAAAAGGAGTTGCATGATTTAGCGACCGCAGCAATGTTACACGATATTGGGAAAACGATGATTGACACTTCTATTCTCGATAAACCTGGGAAACTAACAGACGAAGAACGTGCGATCATAAATAAGCATCCGCAAATTGGATACGATATGTTGTATGGAAATCCAGGAATCAGTGCAGCAACGAGAGCCGGAGTGTTATTGCATCATGAAAACGAAGACGGAAGCGGATATCCGAAAGGACTTTCCGGTAACGAAATACCATTGATTGCAAAGATTATTCATGTTGCTGACGTTTATGACGCCCTTTGTAGTAAACGAGCATATAAAGACGATTATCAGGCGTCGGAAAGTATTGAGTTCTTAATGTCTCATTGCGGCACTATGTTTGATCTTCATGTCGTTGAAACATTTCTGAAATACCTTGTGTTGTATCCGGTTGGTTGCGACGTCGAGTTATCAGATGGGCGCATTGCAAGGGTAATCAAAAACCGGGCAGAATCTGTTCAGCGCCCAATTGTAATGACGAACCACGAAACAATCGATATGTTAAAAGTTTTGAATATCACAATCATACGAGAAATCGACTAGGAGTACAGAAATGGTACTCCTTTTCTTATGGTTGAGTCTCCTTATCACATATTTAGGATAACAAATAACAATATTTTAAAAAGGAGGATTAAAATGAATAATCAAAAAATTAATTCAATGAGTTATGAGAACCGTGTAAAACAGTTAACAAATGGTATTCTGTTGGCTTCTGGCTTATACGATAAGAATTTCAATCTGATTACAAATAAGATTACGAGAGCAAGCATCAATCAATACAAAAATCATATCAGTTATGTTATTTTTCCCCAAAAGTGTAAACGAGGTGTGTTAACTAATATGTTTTTATTTTGTTCTTCATTAATTGGTGTTGTTTTCCCAGACGGAACTGAATTCATCGAAGAATCTGCTTTTGAGTCTTGTTCGTCATTAACAGATATTATCATACCAGAAGGTGTTACTGTTATAAGTTACCAAGCATTTCGAAATTGCAATTCATTAAAACAGATTTCGCTTCCTAATAGTCTGAAATGCATCTATATGGATGCTTTTTCTTACTGTGATGATCTTACAACGATTGAAATTCCAGACAATGTGTCGTATTTAGGTTCAAATGTGTTTTCTGGTTGTGAGAACCTGACATCAATCAAATTGTCAAGAAATCTTAGATCAATTCCGGATTATTGTTTTGAAAGATGTCAATCGTTAAAATCAATTGAAATACCAGAATCCGTTAAATATGTCGGATTATACGCATTCAAAAAATGTAGCTCTTTAGAATCTGTACAGTTTCCTGCAAATTTACAAACGATTGATGCCGGTGCGTTTTACGATTGCGGAAGCTTGAAGGAGATAACAATTCCGAACAGTTGCACAGTAATCGAAGCACATGCATTTTGTAATTGTATATCCTTACAAAAAGTGACGCTGCCAGAAATTTCATTAAACATCAAAGCAGATGCATTCAAAAAATGCCCATGTTTGGGTCAATTAACGGTTTCTGATTCTGTAGCGAAAACAATTTAATAACAAAGAATAGAGATCAGCAATGGTCTCTTTTCTTATGTCTTTTGTATTCCTTTGTTATCTGTTCGCACATATTTAGTTCGATAAATAATAGGAACAAGGAGACAAAAAAAATGAAACAATATAACATCTATGTCTTGGAAAACGATGAAGGACTTATAAAGATCGGAATTACAACAGACTTCGAACAGAGAAAACGATCTTTGTCCGGTTCCAATGGTGCGGGGCATAAGATCGTACGCGAATATGTATCAATCCCTACTGTCCTCTATAGTCTGGAACATATCATGCATGACCATTTTGCAGAATACAGAAAACCTGGCAGCGAATGGTTTGAGGGCATTACTTTTGAGTCCGCTGTAGAGTACCTGGTAAAACTGACATCCTCTGACGAATTTGTAAAGTGTAACGCAGTGAGGGTACAGCACAACAGGACAAGAAACGAAGAGACCACGAATGATGAGCTGTCGGAAGATCAAGAGGAAGATACAATAGTAAAGAAAACAAAAGAAGAGAGGAAGATTGCGTGATGAAGAGAGTTATGGTTTGCGATGACGCAGCATTTATGAGAATGATGATTAAGGATATCTTAGTCAAAAACGGATATGAAATTGCAGCAGAGGCAGAAAATGGATTGAAAGCAGTAGAACAATACCCAGAAGCGAAACCGGATTTGGTTTTGATGGATATTACAATGCCAGAGGTAGACGGAATCGAAGCGGTCAGACGTATTAAAGCTTTGGACCCAAATGCAAATGTCATTATGTGCTCTGCTATGGGACAGCAGGCAATGGTAATCGAAGCAATCCAGGCTGGAGCAAAAGATTTCATTGTAAAACCATTTCAGGCAGACCGAGTACTGGAAGCGGTACGAAAAGTAATCGGATGAGATAAGGATAAGGATGAGGATGAGATGAGATGAGAGACAGTCAGGCACTTTTTCTGTTCATTATTCTTATCCTTTTTCTCATATTCCTGACGAGGTTTGCAAAAAGTGAGCCTTGTAATATGTGTAAATGATAAACAGCAAACAAAAAGAAAGGAAACAAAATCTATGAAAGACACATTAATTGTAGTCGATATGCAGAACGACTTTATCGATGGTTCACTTGGAACAAAAGAAGCCGTTGCTATCGTACCAAATGTAGCGAAAAAGATTAAAGAGTACAGAGAAGCAGGAAAACAGGTGATCTTCACTAGAGACACCCATCTTGCAAACTACCTCGAAACACATGAAGGAAAGCTTTTACCAGTAATGCATTGCATCTTCGGTGGTTTTGGTTGGCAGATTTCTAATCAATTAGAAGTCGATGAAAAACAGGACATCATAATTGATAAAAGGACTTTTGGTTTCACTCCGTGGGATTCCTACCTAATGAATACTAAAAGTATAGAACTTTGTGGTCTTTGTTCAGATATCTGCGTGATTTCTAATGCACTTATTATGAGAGCTCTTTTTCCTGATAGTGATATCACTGTAGATGCAAGTTGTTGTGCCGGAGTTACCCCGGAAAAACATAAAGCTGCATTGGAAATTATGAAGTCCTGCCAGATTGAGGTAATCAATGAGTAACCGCATTGTAAATGCATTTAAGCATTTTGCAAAAGTATGTGTTCACAAGCATTGGGTATTCTATTATTGCTGTAAAGCAGGAATCCCTTTGCAAGGACTCACACATGATTTGTCAAAGTTTTCGCCGACAGAATTTTTCGAAAGTGTGAAATACTATCAAGGTACTTCGAGTCCGATAGACGCCTGTAAGAAAGAAAACGGGTGGTCGGCAGCTTGGATGCATCATAAAGGAAGAAACAAACACCACTACGAGTATTGGGAAGACAATTTCGATAACGGTGGTCAACCAATCGAAATGCCATTGAAGTATAAGAAAGAAATGCTTTGTGACTATCTGGGCGCGGGTAAGGCGTATTACGGAAAATCGTTTACGTTTGAAAAAGAATTGCAGTGGTGGAACGTAAAGAAAAGTAAACCAATTGCAATGCACCCGAATGATAAGGCATTCATCGATAAGTATATGAATATGCTTTGTAAATGTGAAAACAGCAAAACAGTATTCGAACAAATTAAGAAAGAAGGAAAATAATTATGGATCAGATTATTCACAGCTTATTGGAAACCGATATGTATAAGCTCAGTATGGGGCAGGCAATTTATCACCACTTCAGTGACTACAAAACAACCTGGAGCTTTAAGTGCAGAAACAAAGATGTACATTTTACTCCGAAAATGGTAGAAGAGATCCGCAGGCAGATTAAGCTGTATTGTGGTTTGCGTTTCACCGAAGACGAACTGGCATACATTGATAATATTAAATGGATGAAGGGCTCCTACGTAGATTTCTTGCGATTATGGCAGCCACGTTATGAGGACTTCGAGATTACGACAGACTCTGACTGCGGACTGGCAATCGAAACAAAGGGAACATGGTTAAATACATCCATGTATGAGATCCCGACACTCGCTATCGTAAACGAAGTGTATTTCAGAATGGCATATGATTATGATGAGTTATTCGAAAGCTTTAAACGAAGATTAGATGCGAAGTATGAAAAACTCAGAAATGGTCACTTATACATTGGTACTTTCTCTGAGTTCGGTCTTCGAAGACGGTTGTCAGCCGAAGCTCAGGAACTGGCTGTTGAGAAATTATCTCACTTAAATGACACAAAACATAGTTCATCAAAATTTATCGGTACGTCAAATGTATACCTGGCAAAGAAATACAACCTGACACCGGTTGGTACTATGGCTCATGAGTGGATTATGTGTTCCGGTCAGGGAAACCACAAACACAATCCATCTTACTCAAACTGGTATGCGCTTGATGCGTGGGTAAAAGAATATGGCGTTTTAAATGGTATTGCCCTTACGGATACAATTACAACAGACTGTTTTTTAAAGGATTTCCAGTTAACATACGCAACGTTGTTCAGTGGAGTTAGACATGACAGCGGCGATCCAATTGCTTGGGGCGAGAAAATGATTAAACATTACGAATCTCTGGGTATTGACCCGAAAACAAAGACATTACTTTTCAGCGATAGTCTTGACTTCGATAAAGCGGACCAGTTATTCCATCACTTTCACAACAGAGTAAACGTTGCTTTCGGGATCGGCACTTACATCAGCAATGACACAGACGTACCAGCATTGAACATCGTCATGAAAACGACAAAATGTAACGGAATGGATGTTGCAAAATTGTCAGACGTCGAAGGCAAGGGCATGTGTAAGAATCCGGAATATGTGGATTACCTTAGAAGATGTATCGATTGGAGAATGAATTATGAATAAGATTTTGCTTATTCCGGGTAGTTTCAACCCGATTACAAATGCACATGTGGATATGGCATTGGCTGCGAAAAAGGCAGTCAATGCTGATATCGTATACTTTATCCCGGCGCACGATACATATGTCGCAAAGAAGAAAACATTAATTCCGGGATATTGTAGAGTATCGCTCATCAATTCGATGCCAAATTGTGAGAAAGATAATATATGGGCTCTGGATATTGAAACAACTAGTTTCTTTCCACAGAGAACATACAATACGATCACACAATTAAGAGACGAGGCAGAGAAAGATTATAAGTTCAATGAATACTATATCTGTCTTGGTATGGATAACATAAAAGACTTGCCTGCTTGGTATAATTGGAAACCGTTTGTAGAGGAATACCAGTTTGTAGCCTGTGTAAGGGAAGGACAAAAATTAGAAACAGCTTTAAAGGAATCCGGATTGATGGAATACAAAGATCATTTTACAGAGATTCGGATTCCGGAAAACCATACATCATCAAGTTTGGTTCGAAATCTGTGTGAAAAAGGCGAGTTTGACAAAGTAAAACAATTGGTACCGGAGAATGTATACGAATATTTAATCCGATTCTATGATGTGATGAACCGGATTTAAAGAAAGAGAGGAAACATATATGTTTGATGCAAAGAAAGTGAAAAACGAAATTGTAGAATGGATGACAGCATGGTTTGAAAAGAATGGCAACGGTTGTAATGCCGTTGTGGGTGTGTCTGGCGGTAAAGATTCCAGTGTCGTGGCGGCACTGTGTGTTGCCGCTTTGGGTAAGGACCGGGTAATTGGTGTTCTGATGCCAAATGGAGAGCAGAGTGACATTAAGTATTCTCATATGCTTTGTGATCACTTAGGAATCAAAAACTATACAGTAAATGTTGGACCTGCAATCAATGGAGTATTAGACAGTATCCATGAAAATGCAGCCGATATTGAGGTTACAGAACAAACTACAACAAATCTTCCGGCGCGTATTCGTATGGCAACTTTATATGCTGTTTCTCAGTCGGTAAATGGACGGGTTGCGAATACATGTAATCTTTCAGAAACACTTCTTTCTTGGGAAACAAGATGGGGAGATGCAGTTGGTGATTTTGCACCATTAGCAGATTTAACAGTAGACGAAGTAAAAGCTATTGGATATGAACTTGGGTTACCAAAAGAATTAATTGAAAAGATTCCATCTGACGGGTTATGTGGAAGCACCGATGAGGATGCTTTAGGTTTTAAATACGCTGTTATGGATAGATATATCAGAACAGGCGAAATTGAGGATAAGCAAATCAAACACGTAATTGATAAACGTGTAGAAAAATACAGATTCAAGCGTATGCCAATTCCGTTTTACCAGACAGGATTAAAAAGATACGTAGATTAACACAAATTAGGCTGACGAGTTTTCGGATTCGTGAGCCTTTTTGTTTACAAAAGAAAAAGAAATAGGAGGATTTTTACATGGATTTAAAAACAAAAGCGAAAGACAAAAAGATATCGATAACTATGACAAGCTTGCAGGTGGAACCAATGTCAAGAAAAGAACGAAGGTGTACGGATAAGGAGAGATTAGGTTCAAATCCATTAACTTGTTTAATGGATCATGCATCTGTAAAGATGCGGAATCTCGAAGCTTCGCTTTTTAAACCAAACTCTCCAAAGCAAGCACACCACGAAGCTTTAGCTTCGTGTGCACTTGATTCCGAAAACAATAAAAACAAAGAAGGTTTTCAATCATTAGAAAACTGGAAAAAGAAACCACATCTCAGTTACAAAGTAAGAGATAATCTGCAGATTAACGGAAAACGAATACCTTTTGCCGACATCACAACGTTCGTTTTAAAAGATGGTTTTTATATACCTGCATTCTGTTGTGAAGAAATCAAAGAGGATGATATAAAAATAGATATGATCCCGTTTCTTTGTGTCGGAATGTCAGAACTTACAGCAATGAGTATCACAAAGGAATCGTATGATAAGGAACTACCTGTAGATCTTCCAGATTTGACAAGATGGGACCACTATGATTTAGAAGACTATAAACGTGTTCGAAATGAATTAGTCCCTGATTCGTTAACGGATAACAAAAACCCAATGTACATACCACTCAACATGACCTCCAGATTTGTTGACTACCGGTATGAATGGATTTGCGAATGTGCGCAATCTTTGTATCTGCAATCAAGACTGTCAGAGAAGGAGTTTATGTCATCACTTATGGATTGCGTAGATGGATTGTACAACACTGGACTTCCATTTTTCCTTGGTATTAGTATGACTGATACCGAGCACAAAAACACATTATACAGTCTTTTCCCGAACTTACAACAGTATCCGAAAGAAGGTATGGTGTTTAAGAAAATGGGATATTGCGTGAACGACGATAAATATTATATTTCTGATTGTCGCGGATTATCTATTTATGCCTTCTTGATTGTTATGTATGCCATATATGAAGTATTTGGTGATACGAAAATACTTGGTTCTCATATTTTTGAACACGGCATGGATTATGATGAAGTGAACGATTGTCTTTCTTATAACTTGTTATCGTGTTTCAAAAACTGTTTGGGAAACGATTTCATTGGTAAATACTTCGAACTCGGCAGATTCCATATCAGTAAATGTTCCTATGAGGGAAATTATTATGTGATCGGACATATGAGATCGGTTGCAACTGGTTCAAAAATGATAAAAGGTGTTCCAAAACAGCAATACGAAAATGAGATTGTATTCAGAAAAGCATTTGGAATGCAGAGAACCGCAAATTATAACAGAGACGGACACGATGACACCGGGATCCATTATTTTTCTGTTTTTGAATTGCTTGGATTTTTGGATCGGAGTTTCAATGTGGATACTGTCGTAGATGCTGCAGAATCACAGCGTTTGATTTCTGATACCGAACGACAGATCAAAAAGCTGGTTTCAGAAAACGAACGGCTGACATCTATAGCCGCCGATTACAAACAATTAAAATCAAAAGAAGCCGAAAAATCGGACTATCAAAAGCTGTTGGATGATCGGGATAAGCGGATTAAAGAGTTAGAGTATCAATTATCTGTAAAATCAGGAATCATAGAAAACATGACACAGGAACTTAAAGAAGAAAAAACAAAGAATCGGAATATTTTCTTGGAGGAAACAGTGGAGGACGAAGATTTTGCCTCCGAAATATCCGTATCCCAAACAGAAATGATCGATTATTTGAACAATTTCCGGATATTAATGATCGGAGGCAGAAATGATCTTCTCGATAAATTAGCAGACATGGGTTGGACAAATGTTGATCAGCTAACAAAAGAGAATACAAATGCTGTTGGGTCAAAAACAGATTTCTTTTGTGTGAATACAAAGTTTGTAGCACACCGGCTTGTCTGTATGGTAGAAAGTGCATATCCGGATCGACGGGATCAGATGTTATATTATAACGGAACGAATCCGGATAAACTAATTCAGATCTGTTATCAGTTTGTAAAGAACTGGATGAATTAATCTTTGAAAACATTTACAAAGAAATCATAAGGCTGACGAGTTTTTGAATTCGTGAGCCTTATCATTTGTGTACAAAAAACGATAATCTGGAGGTGTTATTATGAGTCCTGAATTAAATAACAGCAAAACAGAATGCGATCATTATTGCCATTCCTGTATTCACAACATAACAGAAGAAAAAGATGGTCTTTATTACCATAAGTGCAGGGTGAAAACAGAGACAAAAACAAAGAATTCTAAAACTGGAGGTTATGATTATGAAATGCGATAAGTGTGGAATAGAAAATAATACAGTAAGGTCGGTTACCATAAACGAACGAGACATAAATATTTGTTCCGATTGCATCAATAAGATTGGAGATATCCATTCGATTGGTTTCCGTTCTGTTTCTGATCATATTTCGGATGCGGCTATAGAGAAAACATATGTATACCTTAAAACTTTGCATCCAGGATATTTCGGAAACGCAGACAGAATCAAAATAGAATACAGGCAGAACAACAAAAATATGTCTCGTAAAGAATGGGAACTTATAGCAAAACTGGATGTTGTTGCGTCTGTAATGAATTTTGAGCGTGATCAATACGGAGACTACAGACGTTTTATGATCGATTGTTTGAACGATGAATCTTCGGAATATCATAGAAAAGCTCATATGTATTTCGATGCTTTAGTTCCTGTTTCCAAAGAAGAATTTGAAAAAAATGACATTAAAAGAAGTTTGGAGCAAATAGTTTTGCATGCGACCGTCTGGTTACATATTTAAGATAACAAAATAAATGCATGCAAAATACTTAGTAAAAGGAGGATTCAAAATGAAATGTGAAATTTGTGGAAACGAAAAAGATGTTGCAAAAGTGATGATCAACGACAAGGAAATGCAGATATGTGCCGATTGTATGAGTAAGATAGGCGAAGTCCATTCTTTTGGATACACAGTAAAAATCGGCAACAAACCAGTACCGGATGGAGAACAGAAGGTAACAAATGTGTATTTTAAAACAACGCATCCGGAATACTTTGCTAACGCGGATACCATCAAACTTTCATACGGGTATACCGGAGATGGTAATGGAGATGCGGATCTAACTCAAGAAAAATGGGAGTTCAAAGGAAAACTCGATCTTATTGCTCCATTAATGGGTATCGAACGTGATGAGGCGATGAATTATCTCAAACTCATTGTCGAGTATCTGTCAAATGAAACATCAAAGTTTCATGAAGAAGCGTGGAAGTATTATGACAGTCTGATTCCGATCAGTGAGGAAGAATACGAAGCCGGTCGTAAAGATTCAGAGGGGTAAGTAAATATGAAACCATCAGACGTAAAAATTGGAACAAAAGTGTTATCCCGGGATATCAGAAACAATCAGATTCTGAAAGGAACCATCTCAAGCAAATTAATACTTAGTCAGTACGGATTGTGTGTCAGGCTCGACTTGGATGAACCTGGAGAAGGACATACAGTTGTTTTGATCGAAAATCTGCATACAACGGGAAAAGAACTTACAGATGACGTTACGCAAAGGAGAACCAATATGAACGAAGACAAAGTACAGAAAACGAATGATTTCAAACCGGATGACATTGTATACCATTATGAGCACTGGCGTGATTCCATTATTAAGTGCCAGGTTATAAAGATAATGGAACACAATATCGTAAAGTGCGAACGCTTAGAATCTGTTAATTGTAATGGAGAAAAGATTGCTACTGATTTTGGTTATGATACGTTATCTGGTAATAAGTTTTTCGCAACAGCATTAGATGCCTATAACGATTACTGGATCAATTTTTCATCCAGAGTTCGAAAACTGTGTGGCGAAATTAAAACAATCGAGGACTTGATTGTTTTCCCTACGAAATACTCTGTTACAACAGATGAACGATTTGAATCTTGTAATGTCGCTTTTATGGCATACAAGATTCGTGCAAAAGAACTTGCAAATGTAGATATTGAGAATCAATATTCACGGCCAAAATACAAAACGATACCGCCAGAATACGAATTACCGGTATGAGGTTAAGTCTTGGGAAACAAAATCGGATAAAACACACAGAAAGGGGACGATCATCATGATTGTTTCCTTTTCTTTGTGTGCATACACTCTGTCACATATTTAGGATAACAAAATGTTTTACACACGAAAAGGAGGAAACAAATATGAGTAAATCATTAACATTCTTATCACCAGAGGAACTAAAAGTAGGAGATACTGTCGGTATTGTTTTCTGGATTCCCGCAGGTTGGTCTCGTTATTACAGACACCCATGTGTTGAAAAAGCAACTGTTGAAAAGATCAGCGCAAAACGAAAATCATTTAAAATTGGAGATAGGACGTTTTCGGACAAGGATATCTATGATCGTATTGTTGTTTATAACGATATCGCAATGACTGAAAACGAACTGGCATTGAAGTATAAGAAATGCAGCGATCTGAAATACAAACTGGAGAACTCAAAATCCAAGTATGGAAATTTGTTAATCACCTTGGAATCGCTTGATGACGAAGATTTGGATAAAGTCATGGAATTACTTAATTATCTGGACGACAAATATCGGACGGCAATATTAACACAAACACCGTTAGTATGAAGTAATTAATTTCATATTCAAGATAACAAAATAAACGCATACAAGGAGGATTGAATTATGTTAAAAGAATGTACAATATTAACATTTGAAGAAACAGAAATATTAAAAAGCAACTTAGATCATGTCATCAAGGGCTTAACAAAGGCTTCTAATAATGACTGCGACGGTATGTCTCAGGAGGTTATGTGTGGATACTTGATTAAGGAATTGAAAAGCATTAGAAATCAGTTTGACTAAACGGAGGTTTTGCGAATGAAAGCTAAAGTAATTTATGGAGAACACAAAGGAAAAACAGGAACTGTAACAAATATGCTGTGGGCTGCAAATCTTGCAATTATTGAATTGAAAAGTGGACAGGAAATTGCGGTAAAGCCAACAGATATATTAGTTATAGAAGAATAATTCAAGAACAAAGAGTGGCTATAACAGCTGCTCTTTTTCTATGTCTCCGTCTCACACATATTTAGGACATAGGGAACAATGAGAGTTCGTTTTCTCGGTTCCTGAATAAGCGGACACGATCTAATCAGAATCCTCTGTTCGCATTCAAAGAAGGAGATCACTTTATGAAGAAAACCTATGTACTTGACACAAACATCCTGATGACAAGCCCGAATGCATTGTTCGGATTCGCTGACAATGATGTCGTAATCACCGGAACCACATTGCAGGAACTCGACGCACACAAAGGCGATCCTGGAGAACGCGGATACAACACAAGAGAAACCGTTCGTCTTCTGGAATCACTTAGAAAACAGGGATCATTAATTGAAGGTGTTAAAACCTGGGACGGAGGTCGCATTATGCTGGAACCTGACATGGTTGACGCTTCCGTACTTCCAACCGGATACAATATTGAGGTTCCGGATAATCGTATCATCGCAACTGTACTCAAAATGGGTCAGAGCGAAAAGTATCAGATGCCAGTAATTTTGGTAACCAATGATCTTTCTATGAAAATCAATGCATCCGCTTGTGGCGCTCTCGTTGAAGGGTATCGAAATGAGAGTATCGAATCCAGTTCGAATGAACAGTATTCAGGAAAACGTTTTATTGATACAGTGACAGACGAGGATATTGATAACTTATATGCAGCAGGTAAAGAAGGAGTAGGAGTTGCATTTACAGGAGCCGATGACCTGGTAGAAAACGAATATTTGATCATGAAAGGATCAAGTAAATCCGCTATCGGAATTCATCGTAATGGGCGCATTTATATTGTGGATGCAAAAAGTGTTCCAGCTTATCGTGATATTAAACCAAGAAACGCATCCCAAAGAATGTTAATGCATGCATTAAACGCCCCGGTTGATGAGATTCCTCTTGTAATTGCAAAAGGACCTGCCGGAACCGGAAAGACAATGTTAGCAATTGCATGTGGGCTTGCTCATACTTATAACAAACTTTCCAGATCGTCCAGCAAATACGAAGACAATGATTATGATCAGATTCTTATCACAAGAAGTAACACAATCTCTGACAACGATCTCGGTTTCCTGCCAGGTGACCTCGAAGAAAAGATGTCTCCGTTAGTAGCACCGTTTATGGACAACATGCAGACAATCTTTGCCGGAAAAGAACACGATCTTGCTACTGCAAAACAACAGATTGATTTTGTTATGGAACGAGGTTTTGTGCGAATCGAAGCAGTCGGTTATTTACGTGGACGATCCATTTCAAGATCCTATTTGATCGTCGACGAAGCTCAGAACTTAACTGTAAACCAGGCTTTGGAAATCGTAACAAGAGCAGGCGAAGGAACAAAGGTCGTCCTTCTTGGGGATCCGAATCAGATCGACGCCAGATATCTGGACAAAAGAAACAATGGACTCGTATTTACGGCAGAAAAGATGAAAGGCTCACCACTGTGTGCACAGATCACATTTGAAGAAGATGAAGCTCAGCGTAGTGCACTGTGTATCGAAGCCGCAAAACGACTGACTGTACATTAGGAAACACAAGGCACAGGATGTGAATATTTAGCTTATCTCCTGTGCCTTCCATAAATTAAAGGAAGGATGATCACGATGGCATATAAATTCAAACAGTATGGTGATGGGTTTAAAATATTAGGCAAATATGAAGGATGGCATTATGGTATATGGATTGATTGTATGCCAAAATCATTTGTGTTCCTAAAACCCATAAATGATAATGATTATGTGTTTACATGTGTAGACTCAATAAAAGCTCATTATATAGACAGGTTTTGTGGAAGAATAGAATTATCATGGATTAAATGTATAAACGGTAAATTCATTGAAATATCAGCAGAAGAGGCACAAAAACTTTTGGATGAAAAATTATCTGTATATGATTCCATCCCGCATCCAAAAATTGGAGACACTATATTGGTGCGATTATCAACATCTGACGAATGGGAAGAAATGAAAGTTGTCGATTATTGTAATAGTGAATATGGTTACCAATTAAGGGTTGCTGGGTGTTATGGGGATTTTTCCATCGAACTTGGACAATACAAGACAGAATGGAAATTAAAAGAGAATGATTAAGGAAGGAGATTTTTATGAGTGAAAAATATATCTTGAGAACAGAAACAAATACGTTATATCTCGACAACATAACACAAAGAGAAGAATTCGTCTACGTTGAAGATACTGGTATTCTGTATCGAATTTTGGAAGACGACGAGATGGAGCTGCAACCAGATGCCTTATTAGATACTTCTGACAATAGCGAAAAGCAAAAACGATTATGCCAGTATGGACACTTTCAAAGTGCAGAAAAGGCATTCCATTGTGTGGAATACAACAAAGCTGCTGCAAACGAAATGCTGGAAGAGTTGAAAAAGATGGATGCAGAAAACGAAGACAAACAGGATAATGCAGAACCAGTATCCGAAATTAATGAGACGCCAAAAACATACACGGCATCTTATTTGTTCAATTATTTCGGCGGCGATCATGTGGGAGATAAACTGATTACTGGTGTCGGTTTCGATGTAGCTTTCCGCCCATACAAAGATAACAAACTCGTGCAGTTCCGGTCAGAAAAAGAAACATATTTCTATATTGAAGAGAAATCAAGACTGATCGGTATTAGAAGCACGGCGGTCTACATTACAGACGCTGTGAAAGTATCTTTCGATCGTGACAAATTAGTAAAACTTACGCGAAATGAAGATATGATCCGAATCATTTGTGATCATTTTGGATGGAATCGATTAGATATCGAAATTGTTGGTTATGAATTAGATTACGCAGAAACGAAATGGATGTCGGCTCCATGGTATTGCGGTAAAGATATATGCATCAAATTCATGGAAGAACACAAGGATGACTTAGATAACGCAGATAATCGGAGTGCACAGTGTCCGGCATACGGATGGCTGGAAGAATAATTAGGAGAGAGATTATGATTACAGATACAATCAGTACAATACAGCAGTTCGTGAAAAACGGTGGCAGATACGAAAAAGATAGAGAACCAGCATATGGTGAACCTTTTTATGGGAAATATATGGAGCAGCTCATCAAAAGAGACTATGAATTAGGTGATAAGATACAGGTAGAAATGGATAACGGAAAAGTATACAGCGGACTTCTAATGAGAAATGCATGGTATTATATGGATTTACTTGTATCCGGAAGTAAAATCTGGAAAAGCAGACAGAATCTGAAAGCTTTTAATCTCAACAACATAAAAACACTAACATTGATTGAAAAGCGAAACCCGGAATTTGATATGGATAAAGCGGATCCCGAGTATTTATGTCATAAGAGAGAAAACGAAGATGGTGTAGATGATGGTGTAGATTATAGCGACGTTGATACAAACGGAATCGAGACGCGAAACAAAAACAAAGCAGCGTTCGAAAGGGTATATCCGGATGTATCATTCGATGATTCGCATGTGATTTGCATAGAAGACGGATGTTCGCTGTTTTTTCCGTTCACAAATGGCGGAGTCAGTGCTGAGGTATATATTGTGCAGAAAAATGGTATGAATGCAAAGAAAATCGAATGCAAAGTTGGCAGACCATACCCAAATAAATGCAGCTATCATGCGTATAACAACAAAGACAAAGAATATAACGATGTCGATCTTTATACATATTTGCCGGACGCAAATGCAGAACACCATGACGTGTATATCGTGTGTGTCTGGACTGTGGATATGACAGATATTCATGGCAATTATCTTCAGTTTGTTCAAATGTACGAAATCGGAACAATCAAACCACAAGTTGGTAAAAAGAATACGCACTTCATTACCATGCGCATCAGCTCAATCTGCGGGCATAAGGATCTATTTAAGAAAGAGCACCAGTATGAGCTTGAGAAAATTATGGATCGCAAATCTGTATTTTTCCTTAATTCCATGGATGACGCGTATGTTATCACATCGTTAAAAGAATCCGACGATGAAGGTTCTCTCTGTTTCTTAGCGGAACAGGCGTTATCACATTTCAATATCAAAGAAATGTTACAAGGCCTGATGATAGAAAAAGTTCTGGACGAACACATTGAAGTCACTGTCGATTATGAAGATGTATCTCCTGGATATTTTTCAGGAAATTATCGCAAAGGTCGAAAAGGGTATCAATTCAAAATGTTAGAGGATTAGCAATACATAAGACAAAGAAAAATGGAAATCGTTCGAAATAATGTTAAAAGATACTAATTGAAAGGAATTTGTGAATGAAAAATTATGTAGTAGTGGAAAATCATAATGACGGAACGCTTTCGGTAATGTTGATTGAAAAATATCGGGAGATGAGCAAAGACTATGAATGGAGATATGAGCCTATCAGCGATGCAGACACAACAGATGAAGCACTAAAAATCATAGCACACATCAATGAGCTTGGCGGAGTATCAAATTATCTTACAGAATTAATGGATAAATACAATTTCCATAAAGTTGTAACGAAAGAAAGAACCGTAGTGTCTATTGTTGATAAATTTCAAAATGGATATGTCTGGGTGGTTCAATTACATGCATTGTATAAAATTATGGATGAAAAAGATTCTTCACCTGAAGATGCAGTAATGATCACTTTAAATAAAAATATCAGATTACAAAAAGCCACAGAAAGGGTTTGTTAGCCAAATAGGAATGCAGTTATATTTAGCTGCATTCTTTTTTTTTTGTAATCTAACAAAGTTCTCAAAATGTGAGCCTTATCAGATACAAAACCCATATTTAGGGTAACAAAAATACTAGAAAACGAAAAAAGGAGAGTACAAATGGATAGAACAATTATTATGGAAGCTAACGCAAAGGATGCAAAGATTTTGTCGACTCTTATAAAAGAACAAGCTTTGAAGGACATAAACGAAGACGAATACAAGCAGCATATCCGTATTGTTTGCGGTCGTGAGGTGCTTGACTATGCGAAATCGCTTGTTATTAACCTGCCTGGCACCTGTTACGCAAACTGTTCATATTGTATCGACAAAGACCTGCGTCCATGTACGACGGATCATCTGTCATTCTTGCAAACCTGTCGTGCATTGTTGTCCGATAAGTCTGATTTCAAGGAGATTTCGATCACAGGTGGTTCATTACCACCAACGGAATTCAACATGCTGATGATGCTTATTCGGAAACAGTGTCCAGACGTAAAAATAACCTGGAATACAAATGGAGCTCATGTAGACGCCCGATATGACGTTTCCGACATCAAATACATCAATCTGCATCGGAATTCGGCGAATGATAACGACAACAGAGAAATCTTCCAATCAAAAGCACCAATACTGTCAATCAATGAAGCAAAAGTGCTGTTTGAAGATAAACTTTGTGTTCGTGTTACGGTGGACGAAGATTTTGATCTTGATGAGTATGCAAAATATGAGGTTCCGCTTTATTTGAACCGGCTGCTGCCAGGAACAGAAGCATCTGAACAGCGGTTTCATGAAGTTTTGGATCGTTTGGCAGTATCCGAAGATGTTGATATCCGTAGAAGAAATCAGTATTTAAACGGATACTACAAAGAGATCACGGTAAGGATTTGCCTTGGCGATCGTCTAGCGGAACGGATCCAGAACCGGTACCCGATGTGGTTGAATGTGGTGATTATCCATCGTGATGGTACAGTGTGCGGATCCTGGTACCCGGACGACAAATTCTTATTCAAATTGTAGTAAACAAACAGAGACGTGACCGATACGGTTGCGTCTTTTGTTTTGCAGTTTAACCTGACGAACTTCCTCTTATCCTTATCCTTAAAAGTGTTTACCAGACAAACTTCCTCTTATCCTTATCCTCTTCCTCATCCTTAAAAAGTATTCCTTTGTAAATTAGTCGCACATATTTAGGATAACAACAAAAGAAAACACGGTTATTTCTTGGTGGCGTATATCCTGAAAATACAATTCCAGAAATGCTCGCTGTTATAGACCCTGGTTGGTTCCGGGTTGCGTATACCTATTACATGATTTAGAAATTCAAAAGAAATGTTATAGACCCTGGTTGTTTCCGGGTTGCGTATACCTATATCGGCAACTTCTATATTAATAAACGCGTTATAGACCCTGGTTGTTTCTTGGTTGCGTATACCGCATTTATGACAAAAGCGAATTTAGCCCGGGTTATAGACCCTGGTTGTTTCTTGGTTGCGTATACCAGGGATTCGAAAACCAGTCTCTGTAATAAAGTTTTATACTGTGAGGTTTACAACCCTTACTCGATTACTCGGGTGAGGGTTATCTTCGTTTTTGTACTTTAAAAACGGAGATTTGAACACCGCAGGTGTATAATCATCTGCCTTTGTTTTCTTAGAAGATTTGTACTCTGTATTCCAAGAGTAAGATCTTCGTTTTGTACTTTAAAACGTAGATTTGAACACCGCAGGTGTATAATCGTCTGTCTTTGTTTTCTCGGAAGATTTTTACACCGTTCTACAAAATATCTATCTCTATTCATCAATATAATCCCTCTTGTTATTTCTCTGTCTGAGACTCCCACATATTTATGATAACGAAAACGAAGAAAAGAAAAACGAAAAAAAGCGTCGAGTTTTCCAAAAAGTGAGCCTTATGAATAGCAGTAACAAAACAGAGAGGGAATTTTTATGACACGAAACGACAGAGAAACAAGACAATTTAATACAGAAGAACAACAGAGATTCCTTGGTATCTTACATAGGGATTCCAGAGGTGGGTCTGTAATCTGTGTTCAGTTTCATAACGGTGACCTGGTTATGCAGCAGGTTACAAAAGATATAACTGAGATTAATGGGGAACAGATCAAAGATGATGTCTATGTATCTGTAAACTCATTTAAGACATCAGGTGGTCCATTCACCAGTAGACGTGCAGAAAATGTATATTCCCTCAATGCCATGTATATTGATCTCGATTTACCGGGACACAAAAGAAACGAAGATTCAGAGATGATCATTCATGAAAATCTTGACATGATCCATGAAGCGGTCAGCGATGGAAGATTACCACGTTATACTATGATCACATCAACTGGAAACGGTCTAGGTGTCTTTTTTGTGCTGACGAATTCTATTGCTAACACATCGAAAACTGCAAAGCAGCAGCAGTATTTTGACACCTTATATGATCTGCTTGCGGAAAGAATGAAAGACGTGCTTTCAGAATGCGGAGAACATGCCCTTATTGTGGATTCCAGTGTTATTGGAGACCATGCTCGCATCTGCAGGTTACCGGGCACAAGAAACAGCAAAAGCGGGACTATGTGTACACTGCTTGAAGTAAATGAAAGAGGCTGCTGCAATTTATTCGAATATAGCAAAATTCTTTCAAGAGATACTGCAGAAAAAACACAGAACACAAACAAGAAAGGTAAGACGAAGAATACTGGAGAAAAGCGTTTTGTCTCCAGCTTTTATCATGCCCAATTATTGATGAAACTGGAACAGTTACAGAAAGAAAGATCCAGTTGGAGAGGACATCGTGAAGTGTTCTGTTTTGTGTACTATAATACAGCAAAACAATGTCTTGAGTACCAGGATGCCGTGAAATCATTAAGACAGTTTAATGATGATCTTGGAGAACGAATCGAGGAATCCAGAATCAAGAGCATCATCAGATCCGTTGACAGCAATTCTTCTTATGACGGATCTTATGCAGGATACTATAAACTCACAAACTTATGGATCTGTAACAAACTTGGACTGAATGAAAATGAAATCAAAAAATACGGATTGGATGGCGGCTGTAGCTGGGAGGATCGAAACCAGCAGGCACATCTGGATGTTGTACGAAAAAGACTGGATACTGAGAAAAAGGTCGTAGAACTGTTAACATCAGAGGAGCGTCCAACTTATGAAACCGTAAGTGATTACTCTGGGGCGTCCATTGCAACTGTAAAACGCATCGCATTAAAATACCGTGTCCGAAAATGCGACGACATTACGGCTGTATCCATTGACTGGGATGCATTATACCAGGAGATCGAAGACGCATACAAAGAGGAGCGCCTTAAAGTATGTAGAAATCGTATCAAAACTTGCACTAGTGTTGTTATAAGTCCTACAAATGAGAATGAGAATTCTAAGCTTGCATCCGATAGCGGTGAGGATGAGTTCTTGAGACTCAATTCTTGTAAAACTAATTGCGTTAACGAAGAAGATGATTTTTATTCTGAAAACAATGGTTGGGTCTCTACGGAATGTTCTTTTGAGGAACTCACAGATGGATCTAATCCTTTTGACTTCGATAGTCTGGATTCTTCTTCTTTTAAAGCAAATGAAACTCCAAAGTCTGAATGCGATATTTCATCACTAAGTTCAGTAGAAGTCTTTGAAAGAAATGCATTGTATGGTGACAGTTTTCTTGCATTCCTTATGAAAGGAGCTGGAGATCGTACTCTTAAAATGTATCAGGCATTCGCAGACGCTTTTTATGGTAAGATCAATGCTTTTAACGCTAATCATGAATACGCACAGAGTAATCTCTTGTATGTGCTCTTAGATATGATTGCGGACAAATATAGCACGAGTCCTAGTATTGATCTCTGTATTTGGGATATCGATAAGTTATACAGATTTACAGCACTTGATAGCTGTAATCTCAGAGATTACGAGATTAAAGTAACAAAACAGTCTGCATCCGAATATGTGGCTCCAAATAATCGTTTTCTCTATACTCCGGAATATTTAGAGACTCCGGAACCGAAAACAAACAACGTAGCTAAAAATAATAGGATGCGAGAGCGAGCACTTGATAGTTCAGATATTCATATGATTAAGATCGCTCATTTGCTTGATACTGATGAATACCGACATGTTGTTGATGTTTTGTATTCCGTGTCTGAAGTCTGCGAATTAAGTTCTGATTGTATGGAACGCGAGAATAGATTGCTTATTGCTGGATTACTGAAGCATCTTCCAACTTTTGGTGAAAAACGTATTGAAAATATAATGAATGCGTTAAAAGAGGTGCCTGAAACAGTGGGCTCAACTGAATTAGTAAACATTTTATGTAATACTCTTCATTGCAAGCCTGAAACACTCGGCACCGTAAAGAATGATCTTGATAAAATGAAACGGAAAAGTCCTGCACAAAAGAGAGCAGGTATTATGTATCGCAGACATCAGGATACCATGAACTGGTGCCGACGTGAGAAACAGCACAATGTTACCTGCCGCACGTATTTGAATTCGTATTCCGTTCTGAGTAATGATAAGTATAAAAATCTGACATTTACAATTAATGATAAGCCAGTAACTCGTGACGTTATCCGTAAACAATATTTATATCCCGTTAGCGTTGACGACTTGAAGAATATGCCGGTAATGCATGATATGCAGGAACTCATGAACTGGATTATCAGTCATCCGGTTACAGAGTAAAGGGTGACTGATAAGGTTACTGAATGATAGAATGCGAGGTGATTATATGGTTGTAATTCAGTTTTTCTTATTTATTGTTTGTTTTGATATTTTGATAATTGTATTCCGTATTGTAAATGCAATTCGGCACGACTTCCCTGTAAAATCGTTATTGGTTCGACTTTTGTATGCCACGATTGTTGCTATTTTGCTTATAATTCTTTTGTTTTTGTGACGAATTATTCCAAATATGAGCCTATTTGTATTTGTAATCGAATTATTAATAATAAATAGGAGGTAATTGAAACATGCGTAAACTGATCGAAGATATCATTCAATATCAGACGGGTAATATTCTAGTTGATTTATTTTACATCTGCGGATTGTTTGTAATTCCTATCATAATAACGGAATTTGAACTAGAACGAACACAGTCTTCAGAATCTGTATTAAGTATGTATTTAAAAAACTTAATCATCGTGGTAACAATTTGTGTTGTTTGGCATGAAATCTGTACTTAATGTTTTTTTTAGTAAAAAAAAAGAAAGGAAACGAAAACTATGGTTTTATACAAGAAGAACAAAACGAAATCAAGTACACACGAATCTAAAGATTCGCGGTGTGCTCGCTTTGGAGAGTTAGGTTTAAATGGCGAAGCTAAAGCGGAGATGTCTGAACCTAATCTCTCATTATCCGAAAACAAATCAGATATCGAAGTTACAGTTCCAAAAGAAGTTCCTGTTGATGCACAGGTAATTCTTGAAAAGGCTGACACTTTGACTGATATCGTATCTGTTGATGCTAAACCTGCTGAACTAAATCTTGCCGACGAACGCTTGAAACGAAAAGTCGAAGAATTAAAGAGCAGTGACTCAACAATTGATCACCTAAAAGCAATGCTTATTGAGTCGGATACCAGTAAGATTGACAACCTATCTGATACATTAAACAATGCATCAAAATCAAAAACATTCGGTATCATTGTTATTTTTATTGCTATCTTATTAGCATTCGCATTCAAATAAGGAGGTCTATGATATGGAAAACGAAAAGCCAACAAGAGAGACATTGCCGGAAGGCGCATACTTATTACTGGAATTCCTTTTTCGTTATCATGCGAGAGAAATTGCTCATATGTATGCGAAAGAAAACTGCTTGGATGATATTAAAGATGTATATCAGTATTATGGTTACTCCGAAGACCTGCTTGATGCCGTAGGTTGGGACGATAGTTCTGAAACATATTCTGAAGATACGACAGATATCGCAATCCAAACTTCTGATGCCTTAGAAAGTTTTCTGTCTATATATAAGCCAGGAAATATCATCTATCCTGCAGCAATTGCCAGGCATCTGGGTATTTCGGTTGCGGATACATATTCAAAACTGGACGATTACGAAAAAATGCATAACGATATTCAGAAGATCTACTTGCTTCGTTGTCCAAAGTGTGGACAGTTTCTGGCAGGCAGATATCAGGCAATTGTTGATATGTATTCAAAATCTGAAGTGGTTTGCGATCATTGTGACTCTATGTTTGTACCAAACCCAGAAACAGACGGATATGTTGTTTACCTGAAAATGTAAGATTGCTTGTTTTGCATTGGTACAGAAATATGGGTTAACTTAGATTATAACCGTTAACAAACATAAGAGGCGCCGGATGTAAGGAAATCAAATATACTGCAATCAAGATCGGTATCTTAAAAAAAAATTTCTAAAAGCGGCGCCGAAAACACAGCAAACGATCTGAGTAACATGTGTAAAGGAATCAGAAAACGTACAGCAAAAGAATTTGAATTGAAGGAGACCATTATTATGGCGATAGGAATCAGTTATGTATACAAAAATCCAAACGTAGCCGGAGAGTCATGTCCGGTATGCAGACGAAAAAGCTGGGATATATTTAGATGTAACAAATGTAGCTGCGTATTTTGTAAGTATTGCAGCCCTGGTTGTATAAAGAATGATCCTGATCCGGATGTTGGCGATATCTATGTTACGTGTCCGAAATGTGGGAATACAGGGATATTCTACGATTTTTAGGACAACAGGCATTTCTTTGTAACTTGGATATATATATTTAAGATAACAACAAAAAAAACGTATTCAAAATAAGGAGGAAACTATTATGCGTGCTGTTTATTACGTATTGATTTTAATTGCATTCTATTAATATGGTCAGAGTACCACGTCCATAGGACGTAAAACACCGCATGGGCGTGGGTGAATGACCTATACTGTTATGGAACAAGGTTCACAAATATAATGATTCGTTATAAATTGCAAAAAAAAGTTATAAAACTGACGAATTGACATAAAAGTGAGCCTTATTCTGTTTGTAACGATATTTCAAGGAAAGGAGCAGAAGTCATGGCTTATCGTGTTATGCAGTCCCAGGTGGCTCGTGGTAATTACATATTCGATTATTGTGACAGAAATGCAGAATATGCAAAGCTGTTATACAATGCTGCCCTTTTCCGGATCAGACAGATCTTTACCGGATATGACAAGGAGAACCGTTCTGACAATGAAACGCAGGTATTTTCTGAAGTTGCGTTACCGGAAGATCAGTTTCCTTCCATCCATGTCAAAAAGGTCATCTCATACTGTCATCTTGAGAAACTGATGCGCGTGACGGATAATCCTGATTTTCTGGCAGGACTTCCCATGCAGTCAGCACAGAATGTCTTAAAACAGGCAGTACAGGATTTTAAAGACTGGCTTAAGGCACTGTCCGATTATAAGAAACATCCTGAGAAATATCTCGGCAGACCAAGGATGCCACGTTATAAAAGATCAGGTGTTACGACTTTTACATTGTCCAACCAGGATGCGGTACTGTATTTTACAGATCATGGGACTCTTCTCAAGCTGCCACTGGTACCGGAAAGACTGTATCTTCCAAACCTGTCCAGCAGGGCAGTACTGAAAGAAGTAAAAATCATCCCGTTTTATGATAGATACATCATCTCTCTGACACTGGAAGAACCGGAAGTACCGTTACGTCCTGATCTGCCATACTTATGTTCTGTAGATTTTGGTATCGACAACTTCGCAGCTATCGTATGCAATGATGGTTCATCTAAGCTTTACAAGGGCGGAGCTGTCCTCTCAGACTGCCAGTGGTTTCATAAATCCAGGGCAGCAGCCATAAGTATCATCACAAAAGGACATGACAGATACACTGCCAGTTCAAGGAAACTGAATTCCATCAGTGTCAACCACCATAATTTCATCAATGACCAGTGTCACAAGATCAGCCGGGATATCATCCGTTTCTGTCTGGAACACAGAACTGGAACGATCATTCTTGGAGAAAACAAGTTCTGGAAACAAAACACCAGCATGGGTGCACAGAATAACCAGGTTTTCGTTTCCATGCCGTTTTCACTCCTTAAGAATATGATCACCTATAAAGCAGAACGGGAAGGTATCGCTGTTATCACACAGGAAGAATCTTATACATCCAGGGCGGACATCACAGCGATGGATTACATTCCGGTATACGGTGTTGACGATGAAAAAGCAGATTTCTCCGGAAGACGCATCAAAAGAGGGTTATACAGATGCAGTAACGGTCTGGTCATCAATGCAGACTGTAACGGAGCTGCGAACATCATGAGAAAGGCAGTGCCGGATGCATGGAACGGAACAGAAAGTTTCGAGTTCCTTGCATTACCAGAAGTGTCAGGATTCCACGAACTGAATCCCAAAAGTAATTCCGTAAGAGGAATAGATGCTGTGTGAACAGCATGTGCAGGTACGGACATCTGTTTTCGGACAGATTGAAAGACGTAAGTGTCACGACCACACGAAAACCATAATCTGGTACCTATATCTTAGGAAGATACCACTTCCATAGGATATGTAAATACCGCATGGGAGTGGTTATTCATATTGTGTTTTGTCTTGTTCGCCATCTTCAGAACAAAAGGGACGAAAAATCGTACAGAGAAAGACATGCCGTGAAAATCGAAAACGTTAACAAGGAGAAGTTGAAGGCACTTCTTATTGATTGCGAAAAGAATGGGATTGATCCTCGAAAACGACTGTGTGATTGCCGGTGTCCGTATTCTGAAGCTAAACCAAGCAGTGAGTCCTGTTGTGACGAAAAAGGGAATGACACAGATGATCCGGAAAAATGCTTTGCTGTTTTTGGTTGCGGATCTCATTGTTCTGTATTCAATACTGATGTTGAACATGTTTCCTGCTGCTGTTGGAATGAACAGGATGAATCAGAACCTGATTCTTGTAAATGTTTGTGTTTGTTGTCAAAATGTGAGGAAAACGAAGAATTGAAAACACTTGTGGAGGAATTATCATGAACTGGGTTATAAAACTTATAGATAGCCATAAGCAGGATGCTGAATTAGACCCGTTCACAATTGACGAAGCAGTCAGAATTTACAGACCAAATGTCAAAGTTAAAAAAGATGTAAATCCCGTTTCATCTCGAAATATAATTTGTGGCTCCATTTTGGGAGACATTATTGGAGAACCTTACGAATTTGCGAACAGTTTGTTTGGATATAAACCAGAGAACAAGCTGCTTTATGATTCTAACACTTATACCGACGATACGATATTGACATTGGCAACTTTGGACGCCATTTTACATAGCAACCAATATGATGATACCTATTGTATTTCTCAAGTTATGGATCATCTTTTGTTATGTGGCTTGGTATGTCCCCGGAGGAACGGCATCCATATAATAGTTGCGGAAATGGAGTTATAGACCCTGGTCATTTCCGGGTAGCGTATACTTAAATATCGAAAACCAGTCTCTATAATAAAGTTTAACACAGTGTTTTCGCTGTGTTTACACTGTGAAGTTTACAGCCCTTACTCGTTAACTCGGGTGAGGGTAATCTTCTGTTTTGTTTTCTAAAGCGGAAGATTATACACCTGCGGTGTCCAAATCTCAGTTTTTATACAAAAACAGCAGATTTGAATCTCTGTACTCCAAGAGTATAATCTTCTATTTATTAGACAGCGTAAACCGGATAGCAAAATCAGAGAACAACAGGCAAAATTTGCTTGTTGTTTCTTTTTGCGCGAAACATGGTTGTTAATTCTTTGATTTTGGCATATTTAACAAACAATTTCGGCGAAAATATAGTTTCTTTGTATATATCGCACACATATTTAGAATACAATGAGTTTCAAACTCAAATAGTATAGGTATATAGAAAGGAATCGGATTTTATGAAAAAGAAAGCAGTGAGTTGTCTGCTGATTTTAGCTGCAGTTATGGCGCTAACACCTAGAGTTCGCATTGGCAGCCGAACTTTAGGAAACAGTTAAGTGAGGAATCCTTGGTGATGGTTTCCTCACTTAACGGCTGCGACATCTCATCGTTCTTCTCGTATCCTTCTCATTAGATTTCCTTATCCTTAAAAAGTGTTAACCAGACAAACTTTCCTTATCCTCATCCTCAAAATGTATTCCTTTGTAATCTACTCGCACATATTTAGGATAACAACAACAGAAAACACGGTTATTTCCGGGTTGCGTATACCTGTATACAGAGGGATCGACAGAAAAGATATGTTATAGACCTTGGTTATTTCCGGGTTGCGTATACCAAATTATGACAGGATATTGTGGTTATTCCAGTTATAGACCCTGGTTGTTTCTGGGTTGCGTATACCGCGCTGTAGACAGAAAAAGAGAGGGAAAGAAGTTATAGACCCTGATTATTTCCGGGTTGCGTATACCGTCTTCGTCGCAAGACTGTTCCGCTCCATCGTTATAGACCCTGGTTATTTCCGGGTTGCGTATACCAATAAATCTTTCACACTTTCTTTTAATTTTGTTATAGACCCTGGTTATTTCCGGGTTGCGTATACCCTGTAAGACTGCATTCCAGATGCAACTCGGTTATAGACCCTGGTTATTTCCGGGTTGCGTATACCGCTGGCATTTGTCACATCCTCAACGCCATCGTTATAGACCCTGGTTATTTCCGGGTTGCGTATACCTGGGTTTCGAAAACCAGTCTCTATAATAAAGTTTAACACAGTGTTTGCATTGTGTTTATATGGAGAGACTAAGAAAACGCAGCTCTCCAAATCCAGCACATTACAAAACATGTGTACTTGATACTGTGAAGTTTACAACCCTTACTCGATTACTCGGGTAAGGGTTATCTTCTGTCGATAGACGGAAGATTTGAATCTCTGTATTCAAAGAGTATAATCTTCTGTTTTTACACAAAAACAGCAGATTTGAAAACCATCCAATCGAAGTAACTCTCATCCTCATCCTTCTCCTTAAAAAAAGTATTACTTTGCATAGAGCTCACACATATTTAGTACAAGTAAAAAATACAAAGTCACAGAAAGGACATTTGAAAATATGAGTGAAATGAAGATGAATGAAGAATTAAATATGGAGCAGGTTTCCGTGCCAGTTCCAGAACCAATCGAGAATCCGAATGATGTTGAATTCAAAAGCGAGGAAATTGATGCGGACCGTTTGCTGGAAGATATCTTAAAACTTGATAAAGACGGTCACGCAAACTGCCAGATCCTGTTTTCTATGGAACGTCTTCATAATGTAAAAGAGGGTATGTCTTTGGATGACGTTCCAGATGAGGACCGCGAATGGCTCGACGACCTGCAGGTAGAAAACGCAGCAATTGACGTCTATTCAATGGACGGCGAGATTTCTTGTCTCAATCTGGTCTTCGATAATGACAAAGATGTATATATCCGTGAGATTAACGACATGATGAACCGTTATCGTTTAGCGCAGGAACAATTACAGACCGAAGAGACAGCAAAGAGTGACATGATTATGTTGTCCGTATTATTGATGCCTTATGAAACTGATTATCAGGCATTCTTACAGTTTGCATTCCCATTCTGGTGGGGTCGAGTAGTAGGTGCAACAGGTCAGGGTAATATCATGACACTGATGTTCCACAACAACAATATTGATGCTACCCAGATCGACATGACAGAAGACGAATTAAATACGGTAAAAGCCGATGTTATGCGTGACCTGGAATCCGGTGAAGGTGGATCAATGTTCGAATAAGGAACAAACAAAGACAACAGACTGCGGTTACGAAAGCAGAAACCGCAGTTTTTGTTGTACCTAAGTGAAAATTCATACGACTTAATACATTTTCAATGATATTTCTCAACCTTGTATCCCATATTTAGATTAACAACATTTTAGATTCATACAAGGAGGAAAAAGTATGAGAACAATATTGAGAGCGATTGAGAGCCTGGTAGTTGGCTTCCTGTCTTCAGGAGCGATTGCAAGAAAAATGGCAGCCACACATGAGTGGTATGTGTCTCGCGGTTACCAGACTGTGACACAGCCATTGTCAGTATGGAAAATTATCCTGCTGGCTCTGATCGTGGCACTGATACTGTTTTTAGTGTCAAGTGTCGTTGCAGCTATGAGAAAATGGGCAAAACCTGTTGAAACAAAAGCTGCAGCTACAACAAATTAAGTTGTATGAATTGTCCCTGCACCTGCCATTGCGAGCGGTGTGGGGGCTTTTTGTATTTATTTTCAAAAGAACTGAAAAAACTGACGAGTTTTTGTAATTGTGAGCCTGTTAATAGGTGAGTAAATAATACGCAGTTAAATGCGGAAACAAAAAGGAGATTTATATTATGGAAAGAAAATTACGTTCTGAAGAGTTAGTACCAGGAAAGCACATTTATTTTTGTGACAATGCAAAAGGACCTAAAAAGAGATTCAAAGAAGGCACCGTATTAAACCGTTATAAATCGTATGCACTGGTAGAAGCTCGTTCTACGTTTATGGGATGCACACATTCTTATAACGTATGTTTAAATTACACAGACATCGATTCCCCGGATGCAACTTGTATCGTAAAGGAATCTATTACACAGGATGAAATGGAAACACAAAGTGATATTACAGCAGAACTCGGATAGTTAATGAGAAGGATGAGAATAAGGATGAGGAAAGTTTGTCAGAAAGATGACAAGACGGAAAAGGTATTTATACCCATATTTCCTATTCTCCATATCTTTCATTCCTTCAAACCCGAGTCATTGAGGACTAGATTATGGATACAATTACACGTTTAATTACAATTATGACAAAACAGAATGGTTATATGATCTACGCGGAAGACTTTTTTGCGGTTTCTAATATGTGTTACGCAATCGCAGGAATTCTTTTCGTGATCGGTATTGGCATCTGTATTGCCATGAGACAGAAAGAAACACGATAAGAAACAAGAAACAAGAAAACAATTGAATATTGAAAAGGAGTGAAAACACATGCATAAAGACAAGAAATTCATAGCGGGAATCGTATGTGTGATTCTTGCGGTTGTAGCACTTATAGGAAGTTTTGCTTTTGTTGACTGGTATCAGAATCGAGCTGTTTTTACAGACAAAAACGGATGGATACATAATATAGAAGGAACAGAGTATGAATCTGATCCATATGCGTCATTAAATTATGTTGTGATCGACAGCGACAAAACAGAATTTGAAAACATGACAGCACATCAGTTCCTAAGCAAGTTAAAACCAATCTTTAAGGCATATTCCGGGAAATCATACATTACGTTTTCATTTGGCGACGGAACCGGACTTTATTGGCCATATGCAAATAAAAAGTATGATGGTATTTATGGAATGATTGACGATTCCGGTCTTATTACAAGTCAGAAATCATTTATCCATATCGAAGGAAATACTGTTACAAGTGAGGAAACTAGCTCTGAGACATCAGAAGACAGTGTGAATATGTTTGCGTTACTTCCGGAAGCTTATTATTCTGACAACACAATGGTTTCCGTCATGGAAGATGTCCTTTATCTGAATGTCTATTTTGACGCTTCCGCACGCAGTTATGAAGAGATCGCAAACGAATTATGGAATATCTACAAAAGTGCAGATTTATCAGGAATTAATACCATCTTGATCCGTATGAATGATGATGTGTTTTATGAAGTCAATACAAGGGTTGATAACAGTACTCCTGTATTTGTTGAAGATGGATATCAGAAATGGGCTGTATTTTTGTATGGAGACGAAGCATCTATAAACACAAACGATGTAATTGAAGAGACGGAATACGATCCAAGTACGGATCCGGCATTAAGTGGTATTTACGAAGAAACCGAATCTACGGAGGAATAGCAATGGGATACTGCAGGGCTAGTGCAGTCCGTTTGTTAGAAAAAGAATTGCTGTCCGGAAAACACAAGAATGAGACTGAGGCTGTAAATGCGGCAATCGATAAGAGTCTGATTCATCTGGACAGCAAAGAAAAGTATGAGCTAATACGGATTGCAAACGAACAGAAATGTAATGATATGATCGTAAAATATTTTGTATAAGGAAGGATAGCATTATGAGTAAAGCAAACGAACTATACCGCAAAGCAATGGAAGATATGGAAGAATCCTATGATGATAAGGATTTTGTAGATACCTATGATTATGAGGAAGAAAACAAAGAAGACGATGAATCGGATATGCATGAAGTAGAAGATGAAAACGAAGAATCCGGTTTGGATGAATTCGACAAAGAAGACGAATTTGTTGGAGATCTGGATGACGATGATTCTACTTCCGGAATTGATGTTTCGGATTCGAAGATGAAAGCCAAAGAAGCTAGAAAACTAAGACCTGAAGTCAAATTTGAACCGGGCTCCGTGTATGGAATCCGGCATTATACAGATCGTTACTTTGATGAAGAAAAAGCAAGGAAACTGTTTTATGAAGGCAATGAAAGTGACCAGATTGAAGCGTTATTATATGCTCAGTTTTTTGCAAGGAAAACATATAACTGCAGACAGTCTCATATGTTTATCATGCGTATACTGACAAAGGATGTTGCTTTGTGTAAATCACCAGCTGTGTACGAACAGGCTCAGTATTCCTTTTATTATTTCTTCCGTACATATCTGCTTCGTGAGTGTCAAAAATTCGCAGACAGTAGAGATATCTCACAGAGTGAGCGTCAGGAATATGTAGACGAAGCACTGCAGACCTGTCATGCTTATGTATTTAAGGCACTACCGAAATATGACGTCGATTCCGGCTTCGCGATCAGTACTTATTTTCAGCCGTTTATTAAAGATGCGTTAACAAGCTGGGAATCCATTCGAAAAGGAAGAACAAGTAAAAGTACCATGCGTACAGATGCAGCAATCGTTAACGCACAGAAAGAACTGATGGCAGAAGGTATCACACCGACACCGGTATTAGTAGCACTTCGAACAAAAAGAAAAGTGGAAGAGACTTCGAACTCTATGGCGAGAATCAAAGCCGAGAACACCATGATCAGTAAAGAAGCGAACGATCTTATGGTCAGTGGTAAAAAGCAGGATACCTTTTTGGATCCGGATAAGAGTGTTGTCCAGTCAGAAATGACAGGGAAGCTGATTGAAGCTTTGCAAACTTTAAATCAGGATCAGAGAAGGGTACTTTGTTATACTCTTGGTATCGCTTGTGATGAATCACAAAATGTGATTACAGATTCGAGTGTTGAAAAGATGTCATTAAAACAGATTTCTAATCTTATGAAAATGGACGTCGGCGAAGTAAAGGCGCTACAAGTGTCTGCAAAACGACAGTTAGAGAGTATCATGCGCCGTTATATGGACGGAAATGAAGTGGATGATAATGCGACGAAAAACGACACTCTGCTTCGTGACAGACATATGATCTTTTCATCATCAAAAGGAGATGACGAAATGATGGAAATCATCGGTGAAATCGACAACGTATCAGACGGAACAAAAGATTCTGTAACTGAAGCCGAATTAAAAGTAAATTAATTCACCAAAAGGGCTCATATGTGACGAGTTTTGTCATTTGTGAGCCTTTTCGTTGTTAGAAATCGAAAATAAGGAGAAAAATAATATGTCAGAAACAGTAAATCAGAATCAGAACACAGAACAGGGAACTGAAACTAAAAACAAGAACAACAATAAAACACCAATAAATAATGCCGCAATGATCAGCAAGATGGCGAAAAAACAGATCTATGATTGGATTATAACAGATCCATACATGGAAATGCTGTCCTATGTTCAGTCTCGAGTTATGGGACAGGAAGATATCGTATCTGTTGTTACAAATATTTATACCCATCTAAGACGTATGATAGGTCAAACGCTAAATATGCGTATGCAGACAAGAAGCGGTTCTAATAACATGCTGCTTTGTGCACCTTCTGGCTGCGGAAAAACAGAAACATACAGAGCGATAAAGGATTACTTTGCAGATCGTATCCCATTGCTTGCAGTCCATATTGTCGACGTCAGTGGTTTAACACCTGCTGGATTCCGAGGATCTGAACCGTCATCCGTTGTAGCGCCATTGGTCGGATACGGATCAGAACCGATCGCAATTGTATTTATGGATGAATTCGATAAGATCTGTACGCCGTCTTATACGGCAGATCATTCCGATATGCATTTGGAAGTGCAGCATAATATCTTAACAATGGTAGAAGGTTCAAGAGTAGAAACCGCACGTGGTGTTGTTGATACAAAGAATATTTTGTTCATTGGTGCGGGGTCGTTTGATGGTTTTCGAAAAGTAAGGGAATCAAACGAGAAATCTGAAATTGGATTCCAAAAAGACGAAAACAAAAAGAGCGACCACTATGCGCCAGTAACCAGAGAAAATATCATCACTGCAGGCGGATGTTATGAATTGATCGGACGATTTTCATATATTGTAAATTATCATCCACTTGACAAAGAGATCGTGTTAAACATCATTGACCGGAATCGTGAACTTATTGCAAACGATTTTGGTTGTGAACTTATTCTTGAACGGAAAGCGTTAAATGAATTATGTGAGCAGGCAGGCTCTAAATTTGGATGTCGTTTACTTGATAGCCTGATGCGCGATCCAGTATTAAAAGCTTATGGAGATGCATTGCAGTCCGATACATACGGTGATGTATTAGTGATCACGTTAAAGGATCTTGATACCTATTCTTATGACTTTAGAGATTACACTCCGGAAGAAATGAAAGAACCTGCAATGGAGGCGGTTTACAATGATTTATACAATTCCGCAGCGATGAGTAATATTGAACAGCAGATTCGTATGAATTTCGAAGAATTGTTAACATCAATTCTCGGAAAGAACGGCAAATAAGTATTCCTTTGTAAGACGGATACCCATATTTATAGGTAGAGACAATATTGTCCCTACCTATTTTGTGTATTAGAGAAAACAGATAGGATACCGTAAAGAAAGGAAACGAAAAATTATGACAAAAGTAACAGTAAGATCGGCTCATACCGCAAACGAGTTCGAACATCACAATCTTGTGCATTTGTGTGGAAAGCTCGTATCAAAGAAACGTATCAAAAGAGATACGTTACTTGTTGTAATCTCTTGCGGCAGCAGAAGAGAACGTAAAGACAAAGATGGAAAAATCATTCGTGACATTATTCGTGTGACATTTTATGATGACGCGGCAAAAGCTTATGATGAACGATTTGAAACAGGTGATTTTGTAACTATTAGTGGAATTTCGCAGTTAGTCCGCGATCATTATAATGGTACAAGCGCAGTTGCAATTTGGGGAATCACAATGGGACCAAAATACGTTAACGGACATATGATTCCAGACCACAATCAGGTAAACATTTTAGGCAAGATTGAATCAGCAGCTGTTATTTCGAAAAACTATATTCTGATCAACGTCAAGACAACGGTACAGAAAGAGCGTAAGTATCTCGGAGAAAGCAATGAGATATCTTCTATCACTCAGACCTATACGAGCGTGACACCAATTGGTGTCCGTTGTGATGGGGATGCTGCTCAGGTTGTGAAACAGTTTACACCGGGAACCTATATAAATTCATCCGGATATGTGGACACGAAAAAGATGGATATCGACGAAACTCACACCCATATCGTAAACCGTATTATCAGTACTCGTTTGGAGATCGTTGGAGATATCCAGCCTGTAAAACAGTGAAAACGTTAAAGAATAAGCTTTGTGATTGTGTTCTTTTGTTATGTCTCCTGTTTTGTCTGGTTTTTCAAACTATGACAGCCAGCAGTACAGGAATAACAAAAGAATCGGTGCCGGTTGAACCGGTTTCTATAAAAGCGGCGGCAATACCATTAGAACTCGATGAAAATCAGATTGCAATAGAACGTCACGTGATCGGGATTTCTACAACAAAGCAGGAATATCTGGAAGAAATTATAGAGAGTTCAAATGATGTGTCGCCAGAAGAAGTGAAACCAGTTGACTGGCACCAGGAATTTATGGAAATGGTAAGAAAGTTCGACGGTATGGGTATTTATGATTTTGGAAGCAAAGCAAGTGTTTCGGACTTTGAAAATGCCAAAAAGTACGTGAATGGTGAGATTACAAGCGATGTATTCAGTTTGAAATTGGATTGTTCTGGATTTGTTCAGCTTATATATTGGTTATGGACCGGATCTTATGATGAATCGTTGTCGAGTACCTATATGATATCCAGGAACTGTGAACCGATTGAGATAGATGAACTTAAACCTGGTGATCTTGGTTTGATCTTTGCCGACGGAACCTATTATGAGACACCGGATGGGAATATGTTTTATGAATACGACAGTGTGAAACGCTGGTTGTCAGAAGATGAAACCAGAACAAAGGAATCTGTCCAATCACATATCAATCATGTTGGCATATATCTTGGTTGTGACGAGAATGGAAATATGCTATGGGCACACTGCAATGCAAAAACAGGAAATATTACAATCAATAATTTCACAGGATTTAGCTGCTTTTTCAGAGTACCAGAACAGGATTTGGATATTTCAAGCGATGGGGCTTATAAGAAAACTTAAAAATCCTTGCAAATTGGATTCGGTATATTATTGTTTACATTTACAGTCGGGTTGGCAGACCCGGCTGTTTTTGTATACGCAGATATTACTGATAATATGAGCGCAACCATAATTGTGGATTCCTAATAGATGAGAAAGGATATGTAAACGGAATGCCAGGAATTCTATGTACGGTTGCAGATACGTCTTTATGGGAGTATCGGATCGAATTATTGGAATAATTGCTAATACATGACGAGTTTTCCACATTTTGAGCCTTATAAAAAAAATACAATAGACGCAGGAAACAAAGAAAATAATTTCAAGATTTTTAAAACCTGTTTCTAAATTCAGTTGTCTAATAATTGTAACAAAGCAAAAGAGCAGCAAAAATACACAATATCTGACGAGAAATCAGGATTGTGAGCCTTATAGTAGATGTCATATAAGACAGAAATAATATGTATTTAGAATATAAGGCAAACAAAAATTACAACAAAAAGAGAGGAAAACAAAATGAAAAGAAAACTCGTAGTATTCACACTTTTAGCAGCAACCATAATTGGAACACTTAGTATGACGAATACATCTGCATATGCGTCGACTTATACTTCCTATATTGAGAGAATGGCAGCGGCAAACACAGGAACAGAAACAATGTCTCCAGACCCGACACAGGTTGTATTTCACACCGATAAGGAAACAAAAGAGACAATCAGAAATATGTTTGATCCAGTATTTTATGCATACTCTTATCCGGATGTTGCACATGCTTACGGAATCACAGATGCTGCAAATTTAACTGACGAACAGGTAAACAAATTATGGCTTCATTTTTGGAATAACGGAATCTGGTGTGGCAGAGCATGTAATGCAGAATTTAATGCTTCTGTGTACGCATCTGCATATAGCGATCTCCAGGTTGCATATGGTTCTGATATTATTTCTTATTATCTGCATTATGCAAATACTGGCAAAAATGAGAACCGTACGATCACAACTGTATCTGCAGCAATTGACGCCGGTATCCCAATCTATGATCCAATTCATTCTTTCCGTAAAGGGGTAGAAGGCGTTGCTTCAGGAGCAGGTGTTTCCAATTGCGCTCTGATCAACTCCGCTGAAGTAAAAGCAGTAATGGAAGCAGAAAAAGCGAATACTGATGTTTCGGTTCCAAAAACAGACGCAGCCGATACATCAAACACCACAGTAAGTACACCGAGCAAATCTGATTCTGATTCGGTGTCAAATGATACGGCTGCAACACCAACGGAACCAAATAAACCGGATACATCAACAGAGCCATCCAATCCAACGGTTCCTACGAAACCAGAACAGCCGGAAACTCCATCGGAACCGGAACTGATCGATGGCAAATACAAGGGACTCTGTTTTGCTGAAGGATACAAGAAGTTACTCGCAAGCGGTATGTCTGAAGATGAGATTTGGAGAAATATAAGTACTATGGAATTTAAAGATACAGCTGGATTCCATGCTGTTTATTCTCATTGGATGACTTTAATGCCAAATCAGACAACCTATCTTGATGCCTCCGGCTATAATGAAGCACTTCAGGAATGGAAAAATTCTTTAGGTCAGCCTGAAGAGTTAGAAAAACCAGATCCAGAAGAATATCTTGCGAAAACAACATATCAGAAAGATTTCGATAACTGGTGTGCTGAAGAACCTAAGATTTCTGATTTTTGTCCGGAGTGGAAAGAATTCGAATAAGATACAAGATATATCAAAATGATCAGATAACCTAACAATGAGAGACTGCCGTGATTGGTGGTCTCTTTTTGTATGTATTCCTTTCATCACATATTTAAGACAACAGCAAAACAAATATATTCAAGGAGGAATACAAATGGACACAACAGCTATTAATATCAAAAAGATTGGGTATGATGAGGTATCCGATCCTACTGTAACACCTTACGTAGAACTTTGTTTGGTTGATATTTCACCATTAAATCGATTGGCAAAGAACCGTTCGATTGCTGGTAATAAAAACGAGACCGTCAAGATGAAGGTTACAGAGGGTGGTCTTACATTTAAGCTTACAACCGGAAAGACGGAGATTAAGCTTGGACCAAACGCAGCCAGAACTCAGACACTTCCGATTACGATGTGGGTGGAGACGCTTGCGAAGTATCAGCAGAGACGATATGAGATCCGTTCGATTGAAGATCCTGGTGTCAAGACAGTTACAGAACAAGCGGAATACAAAGAGATTCCAAATTTATCTGTTCGCGGAATCATTCAGAAACTTATGGATGCTGGAAACGAAGCAATGAGACAGGCAATCAGTATCAAGATTGACAACATGACTGATGAGCAGCTTCAGACAGGTCAGCGTATTCTTGTGTACATGACAGAGAAGAAAGACGAATTATCCGTCAAAGATTTCAATGACTTGTTACTTGAATTCTGGAAGACAATCCCTCGACCTATGAACCGGATCAATCAGTTGATGGCGCACGTTGCATCTGATTTTGATGAAGTCTTAGACAGAGAGCAGAAACTCATGGATATGCTGTACCAGAACCTTAGAAAGAACGATGTGATTGTTCCTGATAAGGATATCCTGGAAGCTCACGGAATCGAAATGAGTCCAGTAACAGATGATGAGTTGAAGGAAATTAAAGAACTCATGACATCTGAGCGAGGTCGATTGATCAGAGCTTGGCGCGTTGAGAATAAGGAAACAAGAGCGGCATTCGAAGCCAGAAAAACACAGCGTGGATTTAAAGGTAATGAAGGAACAACTCTTTTATTCCATGGATCTGGTACCGAAAACTGGTTTTCTATTATCACGAATGGATTGAAACTGAACCCGGAATTAATTAAATCCGGTGTTCGTATTTGTGGCAAAGCATTCGGTTATGGCATCTATTTTGCTCCGTATTGCAAAAAGTCTATGTCATATGCAAATGCAAGTCGTTCCTATTCTGCAAACTCTACAGAACATTATATGGGTGTTTATGAAGTTCTCACTGGTAACCCGTATTATATCTATCAGGATCCACAACATAAACGTCCGAACACATGGACTGACTTCCATGCTGATCATCCTGATATGGATTGCTGTTGGGCGAGTGCCGGATATGACGGAAGTGACATTGGATTGATGCGATTAGCTCTTGATGAAACAATCGTATACCAGGAAAATCAGTGTACGATCAAATACCTGCTCGAGTTTATGTAAACAAGAAAAAAAAGAGGTCAACATTATGCTGGCTTCTTTTTGTTTGAAAAATAATTTGAATCCAATGACGAGTTTCTCATATTGTGAGCCTTATGATTTGTAATCAAACATTTTGGAGGTTCATATGAGAAAAGAAAGCAACAAAAACAACGACAAACTTATACATCTTAGCCGGTTTCTATTTGGTGATACATCTGTAACGTTTACAAACGAGAATCCAACTCAAACCGAGAAAGATATGTTTGAACACTATGGTTTGTATCTGGTTGAGAAGACGGAAGATAAGTATACGTATGCTCCAGTTCATCTAAAAGACGGATATACTTATCAGACATCTGTAAACGCAGATGATGAGACCATAGAATGGAATCATACGATAGAATTTGACACGTCGTTGGGTCTAGTAAAAATCAACCATTTCTGTGACCTTATGCTTGTTGAATTAGTTCGCAGCCGCATGAAGGAATTGAATATGCATTGAGGATGATTGAGATAAGAAGCTTGCGATTTCGTTGGCTTCTTTTTGTTTCCATTCTTTTCGTTTCCCTTTCTTTAGTGTGCATTCGTCTGAACACATATTTAGTACATCAAAGAAACACATATAAAAGGAGGAAACACACTTATGGAAACACTTTACAGGCCAACCTTTCTTATCATGATCACTGCTGCGAATAATAACAAATATTATCGCATGCTGCCAAAGGATGACGGAACTTTTGATGTAGAATATGGACGTGTAGGCGCCTCATGTCAGCATTCAAATTATCCGGTATCACAATGGGATAAGAAATACCGTGAAAAAGTAAGAAAAGGTTATGTAGATCAGACTGACCTTATGACCGATTTGGTGCATGAGGAAAAGAAGAAAGGTTCAAAAGACTTCAAAGACATCGAAAACAAAGTGATTGCACAGATTGTAGAACGGCTTCAGGATATGGCAAATAAAACTATTCAGAAGAATTACCGTGTAGAATCTGTAGCTGTTACGCAGGCAATGGTAGACAAAGCACAGGATCACATTGATAAGATGGCAAATCGTGGCGATCAGTACACCTTACGAGAATTTAATGACGATCTTGTTAAGTTATTTGGTATCATTCCTCGTAAAATGAGTGAAGTATCCGACTATTTGGCAGGTGATAAATCTGAATTCAGTAAGATTTTATCCAGAGAGCAGGATCTTCTTGATGTCATGAAAGGTCAGGTTGTACAGCATTCGGTAACTGCCGCTTATGAGGATGAGGAAGAGTCTTCCATTCCAGATAAAACGATTCTGGAAGCAATGGATCTCGTTTTCGAAGAATGTTCGGCATCAGATATTGATCACATTAAGGAGCTCATGGGTGAAAATGCCGGAAGGCTGAAAAATGCATGGAAGGTAACGAATCTGAAAACACAGAAACGCTTTGATGATTTTGTGAAAAAAGAAGGAATCAAAGATATTCGTGAATTCTGGCACGGCAGCGGCAACGCAAACTGGTGGTCCATCATTGGAAACGGTTTATATTTGCGCCCAACGAATGTAAAAATCAGTGGCAAAATGTTGGGATACGGACTGTATTTTGCAAATAATGTTGCAAAGAGTATTACGTACACATCCAGAAGTTCCTATAGTTACTATCATGAGCCGACTGGATTTTTGGCAATCATGCAGGTTGCATATGGGAAACCATACGATATCCATGAATTTGATTCCAAGTATTATGACTTTGACTGGAAACATTTGCAGGATATCTGTCCAGGAGCGAATTGTTTACATGCACACAAAGGCATGGATACAGGATGGGGCGGATTACGAAATGATGAGATCGTCGTGTACAAAGAAGAACAGGCAACGATCAAATATTTAGTCGAATTCGCTTAAAAAACACGAAAAAGAGGTCAACTACAACAGTTGGCTTCTTTTCGTTTCCGGTATTTTTGTGTGCAGATGATCGGGAACATATTTAAGATAACAAATAATTTGCGTACTTAAAGGAGGAAACAAAATGAATGATATCTGCAAAGATAGAGAAGCCTTAAGACCTGAATATGAGCAGTTTATTCAGACTGAAAGAGGCAAGGAATGGAAACATTTTTGGCAGAGTCAAACAGGTTCAGAGAGAAGTGGAGATTTTGGAGATTATCTTTATGACTTTTATCCAGAAATGTTAATGTAAGAAAAATAAACAAAAGAAGCAGGCTCTAAGGATCTGCTTCTTTTTGTTTCCGGAATATTTGTGTGTAGCAGTTCCGTACCATATTTAGGATAACAAAATAGTTGTATGTGAAAAAGGAGGATATGATAAATGATTAAGTACAGACCACAGAGAGGAAGCCTGGAAGAGTCAGCGGAGGAAATGCAGGTATTTAATTCGAAGGAAGAAATGTTTGCAAGTATTGTGAATGACTGGAGTGGATTTATTTCTTATGACGATTTGAGTATAACAAAAGATTTTGGTCAGGATAGCAGAATCAATTGGAAAGAAACAAGATATGTATGCACGAGACGTATCGGAAGTGCTGTATATGATACTCCGCAATGTATCGGAATGTGTTCCATAGAAGAATAACAACAGAGTTTTAATGAAAAATGAAATAAGAAGCTGGCTATGGTTGGCTTCTTTTGTTTGTGGATCTTTAATTCCATATTTAGGATAACAAAATAGTTGTATGTGAAAAAGGAGAAAACGAAATATGCAGGATTTGAAAGAGATCCCGATGGATCAAAAACACAGAGAGGAATTCATAGATATATTTGATCGAACTCGTGAAGCTAATGGATATGAAAAGATAGAAAAAGCTGATATATTTGAATTATCAACAGATAAATGCAACGTAATATCTTGTCATGTCAATTTCGAACCAAAAAGTGTTTCTTATGGCTGGGTTTCTGTTTTGTTCGAAAGAGAAGGGGCATTATATACATTTCTTATTTGTATCCATGATGCAAATTTAGGAAACTTGTATCCTAATCTTATAACTGGAGTTAGTAAAATCATAGCAGTAAAAGGCGAGCTTGGTGCAGAATACAAATATTCTCCGGATCTTGACTGGAATTTGCAATCATTTCATACATTGCTTCCTAGCTTTATGAATTTTATGTTACCTAGAGATGAACTCGAAGTGATAATGCTAGTTAAGTCGATACGAAAATACTGCAACAGTCACAATTTTATCAAACGCTTTAGGAGAACAGACAACCAGCATATAACATGGGTGCATGTTACATGTTGCGGACCAGAGGCGTAATGAAAATGAGAAGCTGGCTATTTTAGTCGGCTCTCTTTTTTCGTTTCAGAAGTATTTGTGTGCAGATGTTTAATACCATATTTAGGATAACAATTATAACAGCACACGTAAAGGAGGAACCGTATATGAGTTACAAATTCTTAGATATCTGTATTGGTGATACAGTGTTATGTTATGATGAGGAACAGTCTCATGATTTTAACAAACACACGCTTGTGATCAACGATTTTGAGGATGAAAAAGAGTACGCAACAAAGACAAACCCACTAGGAAGACGATTTTTTGGTGTTGACCAGGATTACGTTAACGAAAACGGTGAGTTTGAAGAAGGGGACTACGAGTATCTGACAATCGTTAACGAGTTGAATTTCCTTGATATCGTTAAGAAATCAGGAAAATGTGTCAAAGTCGAATGGAATTTAGATCCAGAAGACGCAATGATTGTCTTAGAAACCTGGTATCCAGAAGATGCAGCTAAAGATTTGGGTATCTCAGCAGATGTATATAAAAATATGTCTGTTAGTGAGCGCACTGAATGCGCTAAAAAGAAATACGCAGACTATGATGAACTTTTGAAATTATTCTCGCTATCGAAGACAGTTTATGTCCCAGATGATATTCCGGAAGAGAGAATTCCAAACTATTTATCAGAGCTTTACAACATCCTTGTAGCTAATTTTGAGGTTGTAAAAGCAGACGAAAGCGAGGATCAATAACATGACATATTATAGCAGTCCGAAGCAGTACGAAAACACAACTGGAAAACGATTTTCAGAAAACAGACCATGCATTCATAGAACTGGCAGCGTCCGTGGAATGGTGAAACTTGGATTTTGGAGTGAGAGTCGAGATAAGGTACGTCATGGGAATTGGATTTATTTGCAGTAATAAAACGAAGGAAGTCGACTATAATGGTTGGCTTCTTTTTGTTTCCGAAGTATTTGTGTGCAGCGATCTGATCACATATTTAAGATAACAATTATAACAGCACACGAAAAAGGAGGAAACAAAGATGAGTTACAAAGAGAGGATAGCGACAAATGTCAAATGGGATGTTGACGAGATGGATGCAGTAATGCATTTATGTGATCTGTCCGTTGCTGACTGTGCATACGCTTTAAACGTTGACGTATACAAATTTGAATCAATGAGTTTGGTTGAGAAACTCAGACTTATGAAACAGACATATCATGGACAAGAAAATCTCGATAAGATATATGAATTATTATGTCTGCCAACTAGTATTTCGATTCCAGATAACGTTTGTTGTATCGACAGTTATTTGTACAGCAAGTATGGATACCATACAAAATCATTTGAAATTGAAGAAAAGACCTGTAATTTACAGAAGGATTGGCATTTTGTTGTTACAAAAGAGTGTACAACAGATCTTGGTTTTGATCGTTATCACACAAAAATTACGACGTTCAAGGGCACTCATAATGATGTAGAACAAAAGATTTTGGAATTATCCAAGTGCATAAATGAATTTGGATATGCGTCTATGTATCTTTATACGGATAATGACGAAAACCCATCACAGTATACATCTGTGATTTCATTTACAAAAGCAACTGTAACTATTGTTGCGTACGATGCAGAGAAAGTAGAACCATTAGCGTAAACGAATAAAAGAGGCTAGCAAATTGCCGGTCTCTTTTTTTTTTGTTTTCATTTGCGTAACCCATATTTAGGATAACAACAACCAAAATGAATACAAGGAGGATGCGGATATGAGGAAATAACAAGGAGTAAGTGAAAGCAGTAATAAGAAAAGAGAGACTAAACAAGAGTTTCATTGGAAGAATGGAGGAATTATTATGTATTTAAGAAAAATATTAACAGACGGAAATAAGGAATTTTTAGAAAATATGCGTGTTGATTTTGATTATAAGGGAGAACATTATAATGTAAGAATCAAAAGATTATGTGATAACTTCTTTGAATCATACACAGGGGCTTGTTTTGATTATAGCGAAATTTGTAACTGCAAGATTGGATATATAACAGGCGAAGAAGTAACTGTAAGCATTAAAATATTATACGAAAACAATTTTGGTGCTGAATGTGGATGGATTAATACAGAAAATAATGAAAACGGAGATGTTGTATATTACGATTTGTACACCACAAGCGGCTTAGTATGCATGGATGGGGAAACCTGCAAAATCATTGATGTAAAAGAAGACTGTATCGTATTAAAAAATACAGACGGAGAAAGGGATATGATTTTTACATTAACTTATGAAGAGGCTAACATTTGTTGTTTTGAATGTCCTGTTGAATAGAATGAAACGATGATTTACTAGGAAAGAAAAACGGAAATTCAAACAAATTGAGACTGGTAAATGCTGGTCTCTTTTGTTTTGGTTTTCATTTGCGTAACCCATATTTAGGATAACAACAACCAAAACGAATACAAGGAGGATGCGGATATGAGTAAGTAAATAACAAGGAGTAAGTGAAAGCAGTAATAAGAAAAGAGAGACTAAACAAGAGTTTCTTTGGAAGATTGGAGGAATGGTACATATGAAATTGAAAACTTGTATGGAGATAGGAAAAAGTTGCGGATTAACAAAAATAGAAGAATGTTATGATAATATTTATCTTCATTCTTCTATGATATTTAAACATCATGATATAAACAAAGAAATTGAAGAATTGCAAAGGGATATATTCTATCATGAACCTGATTTATTTTGCAAAATTTTTGATGCTGATAAAAATAAATTATTGGAAAATGGATGGAAGATACAGAAAACATCTATGTAATAGATGATTCTTTGTATACTGAAAACTTATAAGACAGAAGAAGGTATCATTTGGTGCCTTCTTTTTTTTGTATGTGTAAATGTTCCAGATGTTGCAGGCAGAGCCATATCCCATATTTATTTCGTATTCAAAAAATAATATATCAATGGAGGAAACAAATATGAACAGATATGGTAACAAATTGGAGAACTTGAAAATGGCTTTTTTCGATGTCGATAACACATTGCTTTGTCTGAAAATGTACGACGATAACGGGAATCGTATCATAGGAGTTGCACATCCGGACGATTGGCTTCGATACAATATCGTAAACAATGCGTATGTAAACTGTGTTGCTCCGAAGGCGATGAAACGACTCGTCAATCTGCTGCATAAGAAAGGTGTAAAGATTTACGGACTGACCGAATGCAGCAATTCATTCGAGTACAATAGCAAATACAATCGACTCAAGGAAGAATATCCGGGTGTATTTGAACATCATGGAGACCTGATTTCTACGGACAGCAGACACAAAAAAGTGTTTATCATGAAAGCGATCGCAGAAAGAGACGGCGTTGAGATGAATGAAATCCTGTTTTCAGACGACAGTTACATGGAAGTCATGGATGCATTCGAAGCCGGAATCTTCTCCATACATACAACCGATGTCATGGATGAGTTCTAAGATTAATGAAAACAGATTGAGACTGGTTCTAAGCTGGTCTCTTTTTGTTTTGTCACGTATAAAAAAAAGAAACCGTAAATCTTGACGAATTTTCCAGAAAATGAGCCTTATGAGAAATATAAGACGAAACAGGAGGATTTTTTTATGAAAGATGAAAACAAATGCAACTCGTTAACAAAATCATGTACTTCTTATACAAAGGCATTAGTAGAAGTGAACAAGTATATGGATACTTATTTTCCGAATGCAGAATGGGTAGTCACAAGTATGAAAATGAGACCAAAAGACACCTTGTGCATGTTTGACAAGATTGAGATTAATATTATAGTCTTATCCGGTTACGAATTATTTGGACATCTATACTTTTGGTATAACTCAGATGTCGATGAATTAGATGAAACTCCGGAATCTGCTATCTTATTTAATATTCGTCATGAACTTATATTCGGAAGAAAACATCGTGAATGTTATATTAACGGTTCTAAAGAAGTATCTGACTTTTATAAAAGCTGTTATATGAAATTTTTGTTTACGGATGGTGTAGAGACAAAAGTAGAATTGGATGATCCTATAAGTACGGTTACATCATTTATCGACGAAAGTCGAAAAACACTGGAGGACCGTAAGAAAGCAATAAATAAAATGATGATAGGACAACTGTTCTTGATGTATGGAAATGATGGTATTAAAGAAAAGGAATTCTGTGTAGAAACTTATGGAGGAACCGAAATTGTGATCGCAAAAGAAGTAGATGGCAATTATTGGTTTGTTACAGAATAGAAACAAGAGGGCGGCTAGAAATAGGCACTCTCTCATATTGTGTACGTTCTTTTTGTCACACATTTAGGATAACAAAATATCTTGGCGTCCATAATTATTGGGATCCGGATGTTATGAAACCGCACTTTGAAAAACGAGTGGAAATGGATCCTGATGATCTGGACGCAAAACATGACCTGGTTACCTATCTTATGAATGAAGAAAGACTGGTAACAAGATACGAAGAAAACAAAGATCTCGTATCGGAACATGTACAGGAATTGCTTTCTGATATCGACATGAGCGGTCAGTGGAGTGTTGATATCATGCAAAATGGAGATCAGTTCTATCTGATTGATATGGCTCCGGCGCAAAACTCTGCATTCTATAAAGAGGCAGTACCAGAAGGAAAACGAGTTGGATTGACAGAAAACTGGTTACCAGACTTAGGAAAACAGAATGAAGAATAAGGAAAAGAAGGAGAGTAGCCAATAAGGTTACTCTTTTTCTTTGTGTGCCTCTGTTTGCGCACATATTTAGTACAACCAATAAATCATACATTAAGAAAAGGAGAAGAAAAAGTATGAAATCAAATATTAAAAGTTATGAGGAGCAGGTATTAGAACTTGGTAACGGAAAGATGTTAGAGCCAGGATGTTATGACGAGAACATGAAAAGAATATGTTCGATTGAAACAGTAGACGATAGCTATCAACCAAAGATTTGCGATCGCGTGCATTATGTAGTATTTAACAAGGATATGGCAATAGTACCAGATTACTTTGCTTATTCGTTTACAAATCTGGAACAGGTTATTTTATCCGATAAAACAAAAAGAATTGGAAATCACGCATTTGGAAGATGTTTGGATTTAAAAAAGATTACATTTTCAGAAGGCTTGTCATTCATTGGTCACGAAGCTTTTGCTCACACAGGTTTATCATCAGTGTATTTACCGGATAGCATTAACTGCTTGGGTTTTAGTGTATTTTCTGACTGTCCAAATTTAACTACATTTTGTATGCCTGATGTCCGTGAAACAATTAAGACGGCGTATCCATTGATTTCTTCACATCAGTTTAATAGTATGTTTTATGGGGATCGCTCTCTTGAAAAAGTAATCCTTCCAGAAGGACTGGAAAACATTGGAATTAGTGCATTTCGAGATTGTTCTTCTTTAAGAAGCATTATAATTCCAGATACGGTAACGCGTATTTGTGATAACGCTTTTTCAGGCAGCAACTTAGAAGAGATTAAAATCCCTCGTAAGATTGAATTCATATCACCGAAAGCATTTGGTTCGGAATCTGAATTATCCAAAAATATGGATACAATTATTGAAGTTGATGGATATCGGATGACCGTTTCTGATATTGTGGGAAGATCGATGGTATCTCGTATTCTCGATGTTATGAAGGAGATTGACGACGCTAGGAAACCGAGACTTACCGATGCCGAAATTGAAATCGTAATGCGAGCTTTGTCTGGAACACCGATTTTAACATCATCAGCTTTCGCCAACAAGGTGGAACGGATTTTAAGACAGTAAACGAAAGAAAAGAGTAACCAATGTGGTTGCTCTTTTTCTTTGTATGTCTTTTTCTTTGTATGTATTTGTTTATCCCATATTTAGGATATCAAATAAATCATATACTAAGAAAAGGAGAGTAAATGTATGGAATCAAAAATTAAAAGCTATGAGGAGCAGGTATTAGAACTCGGCAATGGAAAGATGTTAAAACCGGGGTGTTACAACGAAAAAATGAAGAAGCTCTGCGATATTAGCGATATCAAAACTCTAGGTATTAAAAATCCAGGTCATCGATATTATGATGACATAGATAATATTTACTATGTTGTGTGTCCAAAAAGCATGAACTATTTTGGATCCGGATTGTTTTCCAATATGGTTAATCTTCGTGCAGTGGTTCTTCCAGATGACTTAAAAGAAATTTCGTTGTATTGTTTTTCTAATTGTGGTTCTTTATCTGAAATCACACTGCCTTCAGGTATCACAAAAATTTGCGATTATGCATTTATGTATTCCGGACTTACATCGATTTACATTCCGGATTCTGTAGCGAAAATCGACACCAGTGCTTTTACAGATTGTGATAACCTTGTTTCGTTTTCTATGCCAGCAGCTAAAAATTCAGTAGACTTTGGTCCGCATGTATTGGACGGCTGCGTCAATTTGGAAAACGCAGTATTGCCGGAAGGATTAAAAAAGATTTCGTATGATATGTTCCGCTTTTGTAAATCACTTGCTGAAATCAAAATTCCTTCCACTGTTTCAGCAATAGAATCACATGCTTTCTATATGTGCAATGATCTTCAGTTTGTACAGATTTTGTCGGATTCTGTTAAATTTGAAAACGATGCATTTGATTTCTATGATGGAAATGGAATTGTGGAATACAAAGGGAAACGTATTCCAATGAGTTATCTTAGACCAATGGATTTGCAAGACAGAGTTAATCTGATGGTAAAGCTTGTGTAAATGAACAGAAGGAGAGTGACCGATTTTGGTTGCTCTTTTTCTTTGTTCTCAAATTTAGAGGACATCGAATTATAAGATCGTAACCATAATAGAGGGCACGGATTTTTGGAAACAAAAGCTGTGTTCTTTTTTTTTTATGCCCAAAATAATCGGTTACAAATACAGAAAACCTGACGAGTTTTCCAGATTGTGAGCCTTTTCATATACAGAACGCGTAAAAGGAGAAGAATACATATGGAATTAACAAGACACAGTAAAGAACGCTATGCAGAACGGATTATGGGAAAAGATTCTGCGGTTGACATCAATTCATATATTGTCGCAAATGAGGAAAAGATTCGTACTGATATCGAAAATATGGTAACTTATGGAACTCTGATCTTCAAAGGCAAACCTTTGGATTATAACGAAAAACAGCCAGTTCGTGTGTACCTGTCTGGAACCTGGATCGTTATTTTGGATGACCGGAGAGATCGAGTCATCACTTTATACAAAATCGATCTTGGTCTCGGAGAAGAGTTCAATAAGGATTATGTTTCCAAATTATTGGATAAGCTTTCGGCTGCAAACGAAAAACTGGAAACTGCAAAACAGGAAACAACTTCTAGTCAGGAAGAATACAAGAAACTCATTAATGATAACAATGTTCTGATCAATGAGTATAAGAACTATATCAAGAACCTGCAGGACTTAAACGCATCCTATACAAGCGTGATCGAGTCAATGACAAAGAATATTTCGAGTGCAGAATTGGAAGTCAGAGAATGTATCGGCACTGTTCTTGGAAAACGGGTATTCTAATACGAATGTATAGTAGATTAGTTCTTTTACTTTGTATCTGGGTTACACATATTTAGTATACAAGATTATGTAGTAAAAGCGAGGAAACAAATAAAATGAAGCAATTACGTGAGTATCAACAGAAAATTGTAAACAAAGTATTGGCATCAAATAAAGATACATTGATTTCGCTTCCTACCGGTGGCGGAAAAACAGTAATCGCAACCGCAATCATGCAAGGATTGAGCGGCACGGTTGTTTTTGTTGTGCCACGTCTGGAGCTCATCAAGCAAGCAAAGAGTGAATTTGCTGATCTTGGCGATGTCGATATCATCTGGTCTGATAAAACAACGGTTACCGGTTCGAAATACATCATTGCTTCTAAAGATTCCTTGCGTTGTGAATCCAGAAAGAAATTACTTCCGGAACATGTCACAATGATCATTGATGAAGTTCATATTTCGATTGAGGCTTCGTGGAAACTTGTGCAATCCATTAAACCGGATCGAGTTATTGGGCTTACTGCTACTCCAGAACGAAAAGATGGAAAAGCACTTATGAAAGGATCTGACGTTATTCATAAGTATGGTATTTTTGATGAGATCGTAAATGAAGAAACGGTACCAAGTCTTATCAGAAAGGGATTTCTTTCTCCGCTTCATTATTATGCAAAACCAATCGAAGGAATTACGAATATTAAGGCAGACAACCCACAAGGAGACGAACTTTCCGGCGCCCAAATGTGTCGTATTTTTGATGATCACGATATCTGGGGCGATATTGTTGCCAGTTATGAAGAATACGGAAAAGGGCGCCCAGCATTAGGGTTCACAACAACGATTTCGATGGCAGAAACGGTAGCAAAGTTATTTCAGAATGCTGGATACGATTTTCGGGTAATTCATGGCGGCATGTCTGTAAAAGAGCGTTCGGAACTTATTAATTTACTGAGAACAGGAGCAATCGCAGGACTGGTAAATGCAGAATTATTAACATATGGTTTTGATTGCCCATGTGTAAGTTATGCTTTTTCCTGCAGACATATCAAATCACGCCCATTATGGTTTCAGATTGTTGGTCGTATTCTTCGTATCTGTGACGGAAAAGAAGACGCAATTTTTGTTGATCATGGAGATAGTATTTCAGAGTTTTCGGAGCCCTCTTGTAGTTTGCCAATTTTAGACCCTCTTATGCAGTGGAAATATGATGGGGAAACAAAAGAGCAGAGGGCAGAAGTCCGCAAAAAGATAAAACGGGCTCAAGATGCAATGAAAAAGCTTCAGGAAATCGATCCGCTTCCAATTGATATGGTTGAAGTTACCGTGGAAGACACTTGGGAACGTATGATGCGTATCATTCAGAAACAGCAAACAGATATTGAGAATCTGAAAAAAGAGAAAGAAAATATGGAGTCCGAACATCAGAAACAGACTCAGGATCTAATCAATGCCAGAACTTCGTTAACTAAGTGTCAATATGATAACAACGAATTAAAACAAAAGAATAAACAGATTCAGACGGATTACCAACGACAGAATCAGGAATTAGCGTATGCAAAATCATCGTTATCCAGACTGCAGCAGGAAAATACTGTATTAAAACAGAGAACAAATCAATCTGGAAATACAAATGGAGTTCGGAAATTGGATCGAGATGAAACATTTGAATTTATTCGACGTCGTTATGCATCAATAAGAGAACAATGCCATTCACATCAGCAGACAGTTTTAGAAATGCAGAAAGCATTTTCCAGGGATCAATTACAATATGATAAAGATCAGTTCAATAGCAGCATGTATTGGTGGTCGAATCATTACCAAGAACCAGCTGACTATAAAAGTGATCTGCCTTGGAAATAGAACTCAAATTCAGTCCGGAAAGTTTCGAAGAACAAAAACTTCGGAACTTTTCTGTTTTCTTTGACGAATCATTATATTTGTGAGCCTTATTAGAAACAAAAGACAGGGGAAAAGGAGAATTTGTAAAAATGCTTGATTATCTTTTTAATCGAAAGCTTAGAGAAAATTATCAGAAAGTGCTAACACTGCAGAATGCGAATGAGATTAACGATTTCTTATCACAACTATGTGAATCGGAAAGAAAAGACTTACTTAGTTTCGCAATCGGATGGGCAGTTCAAAATAGGAAAAGAACAGGAGCACCAATTTGTGAATACTTTCTTGTACATATCATGGAATTTATTTCTCCTAAAGACGAAAAAGCTTACCGGAACATGGATAAAGTAATGACCTTTATATCAGTTTTAACTGCAGTTGGATTGCTTTCTTTGTATATGCTCCATGTTCTATAACTAAGACTTATGAAATGGAAATGAATTATGAGTGAAAATAATAAGAAGAACGGATTATGCGGTTTCCTCTCACCAAAAGGAACATTTACAGAAGCAAAACCGTATGAACATATGGAAATAGCAACCGAAATTGTTGAAAAAGAATACGGAAAGACATTATCCGGCATAGAATCAGAACGGTTGCTTCTTGAAAATGGATATATCGGATTTTATTCCAGAGATGTTGGCTTTCAGTGGTTTGTTAACCATAGTATTCGCCCATTAACAGACGAACAGGTAACGTTTGTGGTTGAAAATATGAAATATGCAAACAACTCAGAACAAAAACAGTCAATCCAAGAATTGCTGGAACGAAATGATGATGTCAAGTCCAGAAACGTATTAGATTTTGCAGAACGAGCAGCAACAAGTAAATAGATATTAGATTAGAGAGCAGCCATTATCGGTTGCTCTTTTTGCGTTCATCCCATATTTAGGATAACAAGAAAACGGATGGCAAGAAATAAGGAGGGGTTTTGTTATGAAAACGAAAAAAGATATTCAGGAACTTACAGCAGCAGAAGCTGGAGAAGTCGTTAATGACCTTATGGAAGGACAGTATGACGTAGACGACGCAAACAGAGAACAGGAAAAGATTGCAGCCGAAGTTTTAGATCATAAAGACGAGGATCAGGTAGAAACTGTGATCCGACATATGGCTGCAGATCAAGACGGTCTCAATCAATCAGAATCAAGCACTCGCGGATCTGAAGATCCGGAGTGTGATTGCTTTGGAGAGTTAGGTTTAAATAACGAAGTTGAATCTAATCTCTCCTTATCAGGTGTAGAAGAACACGATGATTATGATGATTTTGATCTTGGAGATTGATTAAAGGAGGAGGATTTTATCATGTTTGGAATCAAGCACAGAAACACAATAAAAGAAGACCGTACATTTCGGAGTACACAAAAAGAGAATACGGCGAGTATGCAGGAATTTAAGTCTCTGTTTGAACATATAGAACCATTTCATAACATTCAAGAGTTTAAAGATGCATTGATGTCCGAAAACTGGGCTACGACAGAGAATTTAGGTAAGTTTTGGGTAACCTTTCCAAGGTTAGATCGTCGGCTGTATAAAAGAATTGAAGACGGATCTATTTATAATTGCATCAATTATGTTGATAAAATATCATCATCTATTGGTAACTCCTTCGAGAACAGACTGGTTGCATTATATAATACTTTAAAACCAACTGCTTTCACAGAGTCATTCCAACAGACACTGCTTGACCTTGGGATGCCTTACAACGAAATGGCGAGTGCATGGCAATTATCAGAATCTGTAAGTAAGTGTACAGTTTGTGAAAAAGATGCTCTACCATACATCAAAGATCGTGATGATATGCAAAAAGTATTTGGGTTTCATTATTTAAAAGTGGGAATTATGGATAAATCAGACACCCTTGAGTATATCGATGACAAAATGATGAATATGGGATTTTATATGAAACTTCGGGAAAACGGAATTGATGTCAGCGATAACAATGTTATCATGAATCCTACATTTATCCAGTTTGGAGATACTTCAGAATGTCCATCACAAGGTGTTAAGCTGCATATTTCGGCAACTAATAAGGCAGACTATATGAATTTACTGAACAATATACTGCCAGATCTTGTTGCCTGTGGTGCTACATTTAAAGTATTGCGTCTGGATGCTTTTGATCATTTATATGAAAGCGAAACACAAGCCGGAAAATCGATCACGATATATCAGACGCCATCTTTTAGAGCCTACGATTTCTTTTGGAAACATCCGGAGTTATTCGAAGAAAAAGGATACAATGTGAAAGGCGATGAATGTTTCAACGGTCGTGTATATGGAAGATATGGATCCTATGTTGGACCTACTGTAACGGATCCAAAGACTGGGGACGTTTATCAAGACGATCGCCATAGACCGTATCCGGAATTTATGGATAAAATAACGCTCTCTGACTTTATTTCTGGATGTGAAGAAATGTCACGAGAAAAAGAGTTTGATGGCGTCGAAAACGATGAGTTCGAAAATGATGAATATGAAGCAGACGAGATGAGCATAGAAGCGTAACCAGGATAAAGGGACACAGAACGAGTGTGTCCCTTTATTTTTTGTGCCCTTTTCTGCCGGTTACAAAATATCATAAGAAACATGACGAGAAATCAAAACGTTGAGCCTTATTGTTGGTAACTAAAATAGTTTTCATATTAATAGCTTCATGATATAATTAAGATCAGATGTATTTCTTATGCATCGACAGAAAGAGAGGAAACAGTTATGGCAGTATTAACATTTTTATTACTTATCATTAGTGTATGCACGATTGTTATGAGTTTTTGTATGACATATACCGTATCATCCGCACGAAACAGTAAGGGGGATTTCTATAAATACGATCGGTTATTGAAATATGTAGAACCATTATCGTATGCAGCAGTTCTTATCAGTATCGTGTTCGGAGTTTTTGGCTTCTTTACGAAAACACTATCTGCAGTCGGCGGATTTAAAGTATTTATCATTGTGTTTGTTTTAGCTTTTATTGCGGATATGTATCACGGTCAAACATATAAGGAGAAAAAGACAAAATTCAAATCCGAAGAGGCGAGAGAAAAGTTTTATGGTCAGGCCAGAGAAGTCGTTATGAATACAAAACGGAATTCAATGGGCTATTTTGTGAATGACGGTGTGTGTCCGATCTGTGGAAAAGACTTAGCTGGTATCGAACCTTACCGGTACTGCTGCCCGTATTGCAATTTGACAGCAGAACTTACAGATGATGATTTCACTCCGTTCGAATAATGAGTTCGGATGCGTACATATTGGAACCGAAATATTATGGGACTTAGTTTGAAAACAAACTAGGTTCCTTTTATTTTGCATCCGAAATCGCTATTTCCTGTCGAGTTTTTAAGTTTGTGAGCCTTATGATACTTAGAAAACGAGAAAAGGAGGATATTATTATGATTTTGTATGCTATAACTTTTGTTCTGATCATTGGCAGTCTAATTGCTACTGTTTTACAGGTAGTGCTTCGAGGAATCGCCGGGAACTTTAAACTGTATTATTTGATGCGTGTTATCTCAACGCTTACGATATTTGCGGCTACTATGATAAGCGTTCTTTTTGTGTTGTGTCAGATTATTTTCGTATTTGAAAGATCGGACGCCGAAATGCCTGTAGCCGTATATTATGTAAGCAACCTGGTTTACGGAATTATAAGAGACCGGCACGTGATGAATCCTAAACATATCGTATTTATGGTACTTTTTCTGGTTTTCGCGTATGTTTTCCATCTGTTGGCTTCTCATTCTGAAAATCCATATTACAAAAACGAAACAATTAAGAAACGGTTTTGTGATGAAGCTGCAGAATTTGCCAGGGAATATCTAACAAACGAAAACAATTTTTAGGATAACAAAATTAATATGTACTCATGGAGGAAATAGAAATGGAAAAAGCAGAAAGAACAAATCCAGATTATATTAAAAGCGAAAAAATCCATAAAGGCAGAAAAGTATACGATCCGATAGATGATACTTATTCTACCGGGTATTGGGTTTTGATTAATATAGGCGGTTTGAACAGATGGGTTCCGGTATGGGAAAACTAAATATAGTAAATAGATAACAAAAGGACACAACATTTTGTTGTGTCCTCTTATTTTCTTTGAATGCATGACACGAATGTTTCTCATATCATGCAAATCCCATATTTAGTATACAAAATAATTTCACCGATGAAAGGAGTATCAATATGGGTAACATTTTATTTAACGAACCAGATGAGGTTGTCTTTTGCAATCGAAAAGATCGCAAATGGGTAATCAAGTATATTCTGTTTTGTATTCTAATGGTTGTTTGCGTGTTTTTGTTTGCTGCTTATTCTGTGAAAGAAACAGAGTCGGAAACAGAGACAGAATCGGACACGGACGAATATGTCATTTATCATATTCAGGAAGCGAATGATATCGTAATGCATACGACATCAGAATTATGTGTCCGAAACTTTCCTGAAGCGACTGGTCTAAAAATCGGATCACTGAAAGAAAACCAGGACGTAACAGTCACTGGTATATGCAGAGAAAGCGGCTGGTATCGAATCCAATATAATGGATCCGATGCTTATATCTCTGACAATTATGTAAAAAGCGGTTCCGTTGCTGTAGGACGTGTCGCCGTTCCAGATCCAGAAAACCTCTATGTAAAAGGAGATAATGGAGTTTCCGACGAGATGGTTCTTGCTGTTGAAAGCGAATTTATGATGATCCCGAAAAATGTAAGAGATTATATTGAGGTGACCGGATGGACGATTACCGTTTCTTCGCAGGATCTTTCGGAACGCTTTCATAAACATAGCGGAACTGTGGGACTGATCGACTACAAAGCGCATGCAATTTATGTGAATAACGAATCAGTGGCAAAAACAGCAGTTGTTCATGAAATTGGTCACTTTATCGATCATGCAAAAGATCGACTCAGTAAATCAGATGAGTTCGCAGCTATTTACGCCGCAGAAAAAGAAGCATTTTGTGAGTACCATCGAACAGACGGACATAATACTGGCGAACCAAACGAATATTTTGCAGAAGCTTATATGGCAAGTATTTATGATCCAGTCGGTATGCAGGAAGCATGTCCACAGACTTACGAGTTCGTTATGAATGTTTCGAAGTCTATGAAACCATTATTTTAAAACTAAAAAGATCAGGGATGCATGTGGTATCCCTTTTCTTTGTGCAAAAAAATATAGTTTTCTGACGAGGTTTCCGAAAAGTGAGCCTTATAAATATCATAGGAAAACAGAAACGAGGTGTAATAGTTTTGTCAATTAAGGTGAAAAACATTAAGTATTATGATGTTTGTAAAGAATGTGAGTTCTTATATCATTGCTATGGTAGAGAGATTGCAGAACGGATTCAAAACGATCAGACAGACGATATGTATTTGCGTCCGGGTGTGTGTTCAGATTTTTTATGTATCGAATAATAAGAAACATAGTTTGGAGGTCATTATGAAGTTAGTAAATGCAACTGTACTCGGAAATTTGGTTTCTGCACATTATGAGCACGATGAGAAAAAGTTTGCGGCATATGTGCAGTTTATAATTGATGCATACGAAGAACGGGGCGAAAAACGGCAGGCTGAAATTATACGCAAACGAATGGATGGTTCGTATAAATCACAACCAAAAGTATCGTTAGATAATATTAAAATTCCTGACGAATTTTCCGAATCGTGAGCCTTATAAAGGGTGTGAAAACAAATATAATTCAGAAAGAAGGAAAAATGTTATGGATACTATTTGTATTTTGGGTTATACAGTAGCAATCTTGATTGCAGTAGTTGGAATTTACTCTGCAATTTCAATTACAAAGAACTGTTGTGATGAAGGCATGTGCGTGTTTGGTGTGTTTTGTGGTGTAATTATTTTGCTTATGGCAGGGATATGTTCTATATCTATTGTATACATATTTGTCACTTCTACAAAAATAGAAAACAATATTGAATCGGTGTTAAATAAAAACTATACAGGGTATACGAATTATAAACATGGTTCCATAAGTACTTTTGTATGTGATGGAAAGAAATACAGTTTCGATTATGATTATGACACAAATACATTGGCTGTATTTAATGAGACTGGAACTGTAATTGATGGTACATATGTTGATGGGCAGAAGCTGAATAACAATGACGAAATAGATGTAAACGAAAATGTTTCGGAAACAGAATTAGAATCCAAAGTTCCGGATACCTTAATTGACACAAAGGAAGCGGATTCTGCATCAGTTTCCGAAGATAATTCAGACCTAAATAGACGAATCCAGAGTACGATCCTCGAAAGATATACAGATGCTTTGATTACAAACTACAGTGCAAGTACATTATCAGGCAGTTTTGATTCAGAAGGTATTTCATATGAATTCTCATGGTCTGATGATCTATTAGAGATTACCGAAATCGAGAATCCAAACAATGTCATCTACATGAAAATTGCAAAATAAGAGGATCTAACAAAAAAAAAGAGATGTAATGTGAATTATGTCTCTTTTGCTATATATAGATATTCTGCAAAACTTATCAGATTTCTGACGAGCTTTCCAGTTTGTGAGCCTTATTATGAGTGTGAACAAATTAATTAAAAAGTCAGAAGGAGAGAAATTGTATGAGTATTAAATTAGCGCTTGTAATAGTAGTTCCTATAATAATGGGAATTATTAGTACATATTGTACTGTAAATTTGTATTCCGATAACTTAGAAGATACCACAGAACTTCGTCTTATTGTTGCAATTTGGCTTGGTGTTTTCGGTAGTATTGGGATTCTTGTGAAAATGATTTAGGATAGATGGAGGAAAATTATGAGTAAAACTTTTACGGAAATAGTAATCACACTATTTATTGGAGCTTCTGGAACAGCTGTATTATTTGAGGTTGAACCCGATATCGTTAGACGTGTGTTAGTCTTCTTATATTGGGTTTTAATAGCCTGGACAATTTGCGAATGTATCAAATCAGGTAATGATGCAAGCACAATTAGAACAAATATAAGAGAAACATTAGAATCCAATTATTCTGGTTCTACGGATTACAAAGACCAGACCTTTGTATATGATGGTAAAAAATACAGCTATGATTATAATGATGAAACAAATATGTTAATTGTATTCGATGGTACCGGAACTGTAGTAAACAGCATTCTTATTGATGGGGCAAACCAGGATACAATCGATTCGAAAGCGGTAGTTTCGGAAACAGAAACAGAATCCGCTGTAACTGAGCCATCAACAGAGTCCTCTACTACGGATTCTACAGCCGTTTCCGAAAATCAGGAAGGTCTTGCAAAACGGATTCAGGACAAAATACAGGAAAGATATATAAACGCGGTAATAACCAGCTTTGACACAACGAACTTAGCTGGAACCTTTGAGTCGGATACCGGTGATTATGGATTTTCATGGTCTGATAACATGTTAGAGATATTCAATCTCGAGAACAAAGATCAGAATGTTTATTACAAAGTGTCAGTTTCTTATGAGGTGGATTAGACCACTACAAACAACGTTATTAAATGTATGGAGGATAAATATGAGCATATCAAATTGTGTAATCCTGGTTATAGGAGAGGTAATTATCGACGTGTGCCTTTTTATTACATGTTTTGATCCAGAAGTAATATTTTTAGATAAAATACCTACAATTGGTGCCATTATTCTTATGATCGGTTCAATAATTTATACGATTAAAGTAACGATTGATACGATTAGAGCAAAAAGAGCATTCATTCCCATTTTGGAAAATTACTACTCATGGTATACATTTTACGATCCAGATCATAAGTATTTTGGTTCTGATGTGATAAAAAAAGCATACCATTATACTTATAACTATAAAACAAACACATTAACTGTATACGATGAATCTGGAACTGAATCAATCTATATTGATGGTCAAAGGCAGTTATCTATTACAGAAAAGATTGAAAAACAGATAAAACAACAGTATAAAAACGCAGTAATAACCGGATTCACTGCTACGGATTTAACCGGAACTTTTATAACCGGAACTTTTGAGGCTGATAATGGCTCTTATTCGTTTTTCTGGATTGACAATATATTAACCGTATCTGAAGTAAATAATCAAACAGATGTTTCTTGTTACAAAGTCTGCCAGTAGAAAACAAAAGCTAAAAAACACATATATTAATATTGAACAGGAGAAGAATTCATTATGTCTCTCACTAATACCCACGGGCAAGCCCGTGGGGTTGCAATAGAAATATTGTAACCCTTGGTGAGTAGCCTAAGTGAAGCTTTTTTTAGCTGAACTACGTTAAGAGAGAATATTAAAGGTACTTTGGAATGTAGTACCAAGTTCCAAACTCTACGGTCTACGTTTAAACAGTTCTGAGGTATAGGAACAGTGATGTAGATAAAAACCTCTCTTTAACATTGGCGATGGTACACAAACCACTCTTCGGAGTGAGTAACTAAACTTTTAAGGTTTTAAGAAAGGAGAAATACGTAATGGTTTATGTATTAAGTCAGCACGGACAGCCTTTAATGCCTACGGAAAACCATGCTAAAGTGCGTGCTCTCCTAAAGCATGGAAAAGCAAAAGTAATACAAAGATGTCCGTTTACCATACAGCTACTGTATGAGAGCACGACTCATACACAGAAAATAAATTTAGGTATTGACGCAGGAAGTAAAACAATTGGTGTTTCTGCAACGACTGACTCAAAAGTTTTATACGAATCAGAAGTCGTTCTAAGAAATGACATCGTGGAACTGCTTTCTGGAAGACGAGCTTTAAGAAACAGTCGCAGGAGCAGAAAGACCAGGTATAGAAAGCCTCGTTTTGATAACCGGAAGAAACCTGACGGGTGGCTCGCTCCGAGTATCAGACAAAAGATTGAGACTCATGTCACCGTCGTGGGAAACGTCATGAAGATCCTTCCGGTGACAAAAATCATAGTCGAAACAGCCAGTTTTGACATCCAGAAGATTAAAAACCCAGAGATCGAAGGCGAGGGATACCAGCACGGAGAACAGCTTGATTTCTGGAATGTACGTGAATATGTGTTGTTTCGGGATGGACATACCTGTCAGTGCTGCAAAGGAAAATCCAAAGATAACATCCTGAATGTGCATCACATTGAAAGTCGAAAAACCGGAGGAAATGCACCGAACAATCTCATAACATTGTGTGAAACATGTCACAAAGCTTACCACAAAGGCATCATCACACTGCCAAATGAGATACATCGTGGTATGAGATTCCGTGACGCAGCATTTATGGGTATCATGCGATGGGCGTTTTACGACAGGTTAAAAGAACTGTATAACCCACTAGGCGCCGAAGTGATCAATACCTATGGATATATCACAAAGAATACCAGGATCGAACATGGTCTACCGAAAGAACATTATGTAGATGCAAGATGTATCAGTGACAATCCGGCAGCAAAACCTCTGGATCATTATTATTTTCAGAAGAAAGTTCGCTGCCACAACAGACAGATACATAAGAATACCATTCTAAAAGGCGGGATCCGAAAGCGTAACCAGGCATCATATGAAGTAAAAGGCTTTCGGTTATACGATCAGGTTCTCTGGAAAGGACAAAAATGTTTCATTTTTGGACGCAGGTCTACAGGACGTATGGACTTAAGACTTTTAGACGGAACACATATTAACGCATCGGTAGGACACAAAAACCTAAAGTTATTAAGCATGCGTAAAAATTATCTTATAGAACAGAGAAAGGCAGGTTAAAGGCGGTTCCTCCCACGGGCAAGCCCATGGGTTTCCACCGCCTAAAAGTATTATGACAATAGAAGACGTAATTCGTGATGAACGTCGTCGTGCACACAAAAAGAGAGATTTAGCAGAGGCTTTTCGGGATGAAGCAAACAAAATTCCGGCACTGAAGCATGCGAAACGGCATGATCAGATCGCAGATTGGCTTGAAGCATTAAAGAAGTCGGAAGAAAAACAGAAAGAAGCTGAAGTTTGCGCCCGACTACAGCTGCTAAATGAATTGTTAACAAAATCAAAGGATCACGCACTTACGGCAACAGACATTCAGGCGCTAATTGATGAAGAGAACAAGAAAATTGAGCCACAAAAAGGTTGGTACTAATATGGATGCAGAAAAAGAAACAGCGCAAATCCGTGAAGTAAAACGAATTCTAAATAATAGCAAAAGTGGTTCTGCAAAAGAACCTGATGTTAAGATTTCGAATTTGTGCCCGTCTAAAGAATTTGTAGACGGATTATTAAAGAGATGTGGAGATATCTTAGGAATCGAATATCATGCTCGTTAAGTCCGGCACATATTTAGTAGTAAACAAATATGAATAAAGAAAAGGAGAGTTTACTATGTTTGAAAATTCAAAAGAGATCATGAGAAAGATCAAAAACAAAGAAGGCTTGACAGATGCAGAATTCACAACGGTTGAAAGGTGTTTGTTGCTTGGTGATGTCGATGACAAAATTCTTAATTATCAATTAGGTGTGAAAATTGGAGTTATCGATGATCCTTTCCGTCAGGATAAAATGGAGTTTAAAAAGACAGATAAAATCATGAATCAAATCCGCAACAAAGAAGAGTTACCAAAACCAGATCGCATGACTTTGGAGCGATATCTACGGTTGTATGATGTATCTGAGTCCATTCTTAATTACCAGTGCAGAGCGGATGAAGAAAATCCTTTTGAGATTAGTGAACAGATTTAAGGAGGAAACAGATATGAGTGTATTCGTAACAGGCGACATTCATGGAGATCCAAGAAGGCTGAATACTGGGTCTTTTTACGAACAGAAGCAGTTTTCTGGCGATCAGGACGAAAATATTGTTATCATTCTTGGTGATTTTGGACTTATCTGGTCCCGAGACTCCGAAAACAAACAAGAGAAATACTATTTGGACTGGTTAGAACAGAAATCATTTACAACTGTTTTCGTCGATGGAAACCACGAAAATCATGTAAGGCTGGCAACATATCCTGTAAAACAATGGCACGGAGGTCTGGTACACGAAATCAGACCTCATGTGCTGCATCTTATGCGTGGAGAAATGTTTGAAATCGAAGGAAAACGTTTCTTTGCATTCGGTGGAGCTAGTAGCCATGATGTCAGTGATGGGATTCTTGATTACGAAGATCCGGAATGGAGAGATCAAGCAAAAGAATTGGATCATCAAGGTAAGTACATGTACCGGGTGAAGGGTTTAACCTGGTGGTCTGAAGAGTTGCCAAATGAAACAGAAATGCAGCATGGTTTGGAGATAATTAAGAAATACGACAATAAGGTTGATTATATTCTCACGCACAGTCCGTCAACATCCGAACTGTATTTGATGGGTGGTAAAGGATTGTATGAACCGGATGTGTTAACGAATTATTTGGAAGAAATCAAGGTATCCGTCGATTATAAGAGGCATTTGTTTGGTCATATGCATCTGAATAAAGCAATCAATGATCGGGATATCTGTTTGTATGAGCAAATTGTTCGTATTTTATAATGAATTTCTGACGAAATTGCCAAAATGTAAGCCTTATTGTTCGTGTAAAAATGTAATGGAGATTAAATTATGGAACAGAAAATAAGGACAATCATTGCCGGATGTCGTAATTTTAATGTTATCGAGATCGTCGAGATGGCAATGTTAAACAGATTTGATAACGATTATAGTGAGATCGAACTAGTTGGCGGCGGAGCAAATGGTGCTGATGCATTAGGGAAACAGTTCGCGAGAGAACATGGTATTCCGTATAAAGAGTTTCCAGCAGACTGGGGCACCTATCATAATGCCGCCGGACCAATCCGGAATCGTCAGATGGCACAGTATGCGATCAAAGGGAAAGGTTCCGGCATTTTGATTGCGTTTTGGGATGGAAAATCAAGAGGAACCAAGCATATGATCGAAACAGCAACAGATTTCGGAATGGAGGTAATCATTGTGTATGTTTGATATCGTATCTTCGGTTCAAACTGCGAAGCTTTCATTGTTTCCATTCGAACCCATATTTAGTGTAATAAAAATAATTGTATGCTAAAAAGGAGGAAACGAAAATGACAGCAGGTGAATGCATCAAAGACTGGTTAGGATTAGACAAAACAAAAAGTTTGGCAGATTGGTTAGGATTGAACGAAGAGTCCAAAAATGAATCTGAAAATGAATAGGAGGACACAATTATGACCGTTCGAGAATTCATTAAGAAAAATGGATGGCAAGCAGATTGTGATATACACAAAGCCAAAAGAATGAGTGTTGATATCGATTTCTTAAATCCGAACAAAGAGGAAGACGAAACGCAGTTCGATATCGCTGCTTTCGACGTCAAGGAATTAGCAACCCTTTTTGCAGACTTCTGTAAAGAGAACAAATTCGCATTGAATACCGTCACAAATGTAGTCATTGTTGCGGTTGACGATGAAATGGCCGTCGATTTCTAAAAACAGAAAAGAAAGACCTATTGCTTTGCAGCAGTGGGTCTTTTCTTTATGATTTCTGACGAGTTTTCGGATTTATGAGCCTTATTATCAATAGAAACAAAGAAATGGAGGATAATGAAGGGCTATATGAAAAAGTATAATACGGAATTAGAAACGAAATGTACGGAAAACACATATGAAGGGAACTCGTTCAATTGCAATGCGTATGATTCTGGATATTGCTACGTTTTGGGACGAGCATTAACAGAGGAAGAAGACGCGTTATGTGAAGACCATTGCATTCTGTGTAAGTGAAAAGAGAAAATTAATATATTTCATAGAGAAAACTAGCAGGTGTATGATAGAATTAAGTGTGTAAAACGAAAAGGAAAAACAATATGAGTGGTAGAATTATAAGAGGTTACTGGTCTTGTAAGTATTGCGGAACTGCTGACATTGATGGACTGGTAGATGTTTGTCCGAATTGTGGGAAACAGAAATCATCAGACGTAAAGTATTATATGAAACAAGGAATTGCGGAAGAAGTAACGGATACTGAATTACAGAAAGCGAAGATCAAGAAAGAGGAGTGTGACGGCAAACACAAAGACTGGATATGTCCATATTGTAATCAGTTGAATAATTATGCAGATGGTGTTTGCGTAGCGTGTGGTGCCGAAAAATCGGAAGCAGAGTTTGAATACGGAGAAACGAAGATGGATAAATCGGAAACAAAAACAGATGTATTCGAAAATACGCTTCCGAATGAAACAGCACCGAAAGATGACGAAAACGATACTTTGGTTGACAGAGAAGATGTAAACTCAAACGAGATAGTTGAAAAGTCGCCTATTAATCTGCGTGATCGAATTATGAGTAAAATACGCGGCAACAAGAATATGCTCAAGATTAGTGGTATTATTGCCGCAGTGTTCGCGGTTATTGGATTGCTATTTTTCTTGTTCCAACCAATTACGAAGTCAGAAACGGTTGTCGGATTTTCATGGGAACGAACTATCACAATCGAAGAGGAGCGAACAGTAGAAGAAAGCGATTGGTACGTGCCATCTGGTGGTCGAGTCTATGACGAGAGGCAAGAGATAAGGAGTTATAAGTCGGTTCTTGACCATTACGAGACAAGAACAGAAACAAAAAGCAGACAAGTTTTCGACCATAATGAGTCATATACAACATATTCGGATAACGGAAACGGAACTTTCACAGAGCAAGTGCATGAAAATCCTGTATACCGTACAGAGTACTATACTGAGACATACGAAGAACCAGTATACAGACAGGAACCAGTATATGACACCAAGTATTATTATGAGATTGAACGATGGTTTCCAATTGATACTTACAGTTCCAAAGACGACGATAAAGAGCCATATTGGAATACGGAATATACATTAACAGAGAAGCAGCGTGACACAAAGCGTGATGAACTTTATTATGTGCATTACGATGATGGTCAGAATGTCGTAAAAGATGAGACAGACTATGATACCTGGTTAGAAACCAAGATTGGTGACGGATATGAAGTAACGTATAACCGACTTGGAATGACGTATAAGAGAGAAGCAATTGAATAGGAAAAACTGGCAACGAACTCCATCATTTTCGGTGGAGTTTTGTTTTGTAGAAAACATTATGACACATATTTATGTTTGACAATAACAATCAGGAATCTTTATAATGAAATCAGAAAGAGAGGAAACGAATATGTATTTGCTTATGAACAAAGACAAAGAGATAATGCAGTTTAATACTTTGGCAGGACCTCTTGGAAATTCATATGAAATTATTTCGCAAAATGAAGATCAGTTGCCATATGGTTTTACAAATATTGCGGAATGGATTTCAACCAGAAAAGGTAGCAAACATAATGCACACTTGAAACAGATCATGAAAGATTGTGGATGCGAAGATGATCTTGGTTATATTCGTGTTACGCATGCTGCATCGCTAAATGATACGTACTGGATAAAAAATGAACTGGAATCTGTTACATGGAATGATGTTTCTTTCTATCGGAACGAATTTGATGAACAGATTTCCAAGCTTGCATTTGAAGGTGTCGGCTTATATGGGATAAAACTGAGTAGTACGTCTCCAGAATTATGTACAGAAGGCAGTTTTCGCAAATGCTGGAAGCGAGAAGACGGTGAAATTTATCTGTACAAGAGAGGGACATCCGGAGCGATGAATGCTGGACTTGAACCATATTGCGAAATGATGGCATCCGAAATTGCAGCTCAGATATGTGATAATGCAATTTCTTATCAAAAAGTAACATTACATGGTGAAATCGCATCAAAATGCCACTTATTTACAACGGAATCAGTTGGGTATGTTCCGTATGCAAAATTAAAAGAAGATACGACTGCAAATGCAATGCTAGATTTTTATGCATCAATCGGTAGCGAGGATAAATTTCGACAGATGCTTGTTTTAGATGCACTTACTTTTAATGTTGACCGGCATGCAGGAAACCATGGAGTGAGTATCAATAATGATACAAAACAGATTCTTGGCATGGCTCCGATTTTTGACTTAAATTTATCTCTACTTCCATATGTATTGCCGGATGAATTTGAAAATATAGGTAACAAAATGCTGGAGTACGGTCCACGCATTGGTGACGACTTCACAAGAATCGGACAGATGGCATTAACACCGGAAATCCGAGCAAAACTTATCAATTTAAAAGGATTTGAGTTTTCTTTCAGAGGCAATGAAACATTTTCGAAAGAACGTGTGCATTTTTTGGAACAGATGATTGAGAGACAAATAACTGGACTTCTATCGAAAGAACAGTTGTATACGAAAGACGTTTTTGTTCCAGAACAAGCAAAAGAAATACAGCCTGTTAATAGCGATGTAGGATTAAACTCAGCTGCTGATGACCTTGCTGATAATCTACAAGACGTTCTTCCGGATGCATTAGTGTCTGAAATGAATGATTCTTCCAATGATTTTGTTATCGTATCGTTAAACGAAGCTGTAGAGATCTATATTTCGGTTTCAGATTTTTCAGTTGAAATCTATGTTGGAGGACAATTGGCAGACGAATCCAGTCTAACAGAGGAAGAACGAATGGATTATACAAAAATATGTGAAGCTGTGGATGATTTTGAACTTGAATACGCTAACTTTGATGACTTGGCACGATAATCAATATGTTAATATTCTACTTACGCAAAGAGACTGACTTTGAAGCTGGTCTCTTTCTTTTTGTTTCCGTATGTTTTGTGTGCGTCAGTTTTATCCCATATTTAGAATAACAAACAATACACACATTAAAAGGAGGAAACAAAAAGATGGGAGAGATATTGGATTTCTACAAAGAACACAAAGTAGATGGTATCAATATGAATGTTATACGGTTCATTGATGAGGTTTCAAGTTTTCCAGACCGAGATGGAATACCTGGAGAACATATTGATCATTTGTTTTGTGCCGGATATTGCTATTATTTTGCTCATATGTTAGAAATGGCATTTGGTGGCAAAGTATGTTGGATTCAGGACAGAGGTCATATTGCATGGGCTGATTGCGACAAAGATTGTACATTAGAACAATTACAAAACGCAATTGTATATGATATTACTGGAATTGTAGATGATTACGAAAGAGTATGGCCAATAGAATATCTTGGGAATACAATCGTAAATTACATGCATAATGGAAAAGAATTACATCTCAGTCAGGATTTCAAAGATTGGTGCGATTTCTGTAAAGTTGAAGAAATATTCGCGATTAATGTAATCTGGGGATGCATGCCAATTGATGAAATCATGAATGATTACAAAAATAGACTTGATTATGTTCAGACTGCATACCAGTATTGGATAGAGCATAGCACGGAATTTCAGGAGTTGTTTCGATTCATTAAGAAAAAGAACCCGTTCCTGTATCCAGATCATCTTGGTATAACAGAAACACTTATCAAATCTGAAAACTAAAATGAGAAAAGGAAGTCAGCTATATTGGTTGACTTTCTTTTTGTTTCTGTATGTTTTGTGTGCATCAGTTTTATCCCATATTTAGGATAACGAACAAATTGCACACATAAAAAAGGAGGAAACGAAAAGATGGGAAGTTGGAACGAAACATGTATGTTAAGTCATTTACAGATTATGTATGGAGATTCTGTAAAAGTAATTATTTTGGTAAACAACAAGGCAGATGCAAATGAATCTACTCGTGTTTACTACAATGAAACCTATTCTCCATTGATATTACCTTTCGATGCGGAATATGACGATTATGGTGGCGTTAAAAACGAGAAAATTCCTGAATACACAGACAGTCTGTTACATGAGTTAGAATTCGAGCAAAAAGATGGAACGAAATATGAATATAACAACATGGCAGATTTTATTCAGGATATTAATGAGACGGATGGCTTGTACCTAAAAGGTTTCTATCTCAATGGTCCGAAAAAACTTGAATGTGTTTTTATTCATGCCGAGCTCTATGATATTTTAGCTTCAGAAATGAGAAACAGAATACCATATAACCAAAAGAAGACCCTGTATGAATTATACAATGAACGGAACCAGAAAGTGAAAGAATTATGGATTAAGTACCATAGTAATTCTGATGAGTATGATAAATCATGCATATTATACCACGAAATCATGCCAAAACTTTTCAAAACGTCTGCATATGGATATGAGTTTGCTGTCATGATTTTAGAAAAATCATTAACCGAAAACAATTTTGATGATTTCTTTGAAGAATTTACAAAATACATCCTGTTTGCAAGAGCATTACAAACCGGTAGATACGGATATATAACAAGATGTGGAGCTGGTGGACAAGATTTTGAGTGTTCCATTCAGGTTGCGGTTGCCAAATTTGTTTTGAAATTCTCGAAGAGAACAAATGAATGCGGGGATCGTGTATATTGTAAAAAGGAAACAATTTTCTGGTACTAAAAGCGGCAATGAAAAGATTAGAGACTGACTTTTGTTGGTCTCTTTTTTTTTTATTGTATTCATTAATTGGAACGAAAAGCACCAAACCTCTTATAATGTCTTTTCGTATCCATTCTTTGTGTGCGATTAACTCGGCACATATTTAGTGTATCAAAATAATTCACACATTAAAGGAGGATACAAAAAGTATGAACAGAGAAGATGTAACAAGAAAAATGCAGGAAATTATCAACCAGATGAATGAGGCATCCGCAGTCTATAAGACGAAGGCGATCATGACCGATCATAAATGGGATGACCTGTATAATCAGTTAACAGACTTAGAGGAGGAATACGGTATTATTCTTCCAGGAAGCCCAACTCAGAGTGTAGGAGCCGAAGAGGAAGAAGATATTCCTGGTGAAAAGGTAGAACATGAGTTTTTAGCACTGTCTCTTGCGAAAAACAAGGACATTAAGAAACACATCAAATGGGCTCAGGGTCGTAAATGTTTCGTTTCTTGGAAGGAAGACGGAATGACCTTGGTGGTTACGTATGATAATGGAAATCTTACCCGTATTGTAACAAGAGGCGACGGATATGTTGGTACAGACATCACACGTTTGAAAGATGTCATCAAAGGAATCTTACCAAAGATCGACTACAAAGGACATCTGGTTGTCAGAGGAGAATGCGTTATTTCTTATCCGGATTTCAAGCGTGTAAATGAATCACTACCAGCAGGTGTAAAACTGTATGATAATCCTCGTAATCTTATAAGTGGTACTTTGAAGCTTTCAGATGAGGATGTTATCAAAGACCGCAATCCACAGTTTATTGCGTTTACTCTGCGGTATCTGAATGATGAATCTGTATTAGACACAGTTGGACCTCGAAATTCATGGGAAACAAGACAGTTATTCTTAAAGAAACTTGGTTTCAATATTGTTTCTTACAAACCGGTTGAACATCCAGAAACCGATTTACAGTCAGTTATCGATGCTTTTACAGCCGAAGTTAAACAGTACGAAATGCCTGTTGATGGTCTTGTACTCTGCTATGAAGACTGGGATTATTCGTTAACCGGTGGAGTTACCGGACATCACGCAACCAGAGCAGGATATGCCTTTAAATGGCCGGACGAAGCAGTAGAAACAAAAGTTGTTGACATTGAATGGTCCGATTCAAGAACGGGCTTATTTAATCCGGTTGCGATCTTTGAACCAGTTCGTCTTTGCGGAACAACTGTAACCCGTGCTTCGTTATCAAATCTTTCCATTGTAAAAGAGAAAGATATCAAAATCGGAGACAGAATCACCGTTTACAAAGCGAATATGATCATTCCGTGCGTAGAAGCAAATAAGGATGCCGATGTCCAGGATACAGATGATTGGGATTTCATTTGTGAACGTCATAATATCCCTAAAATCTGTCCACATTGTGGAAGACCACTTACTGTTAAAACGTCGCAAAATGCAGAACTTGTTATCTGTTTGAATCCTGAATGTTCTGCAAAACTGATTGGAAGTATGGTTCATTTTTGTGAACGTGATGGCATGAACATCATGGGTGTTTCCGAAAAGAAATTGCAGCAGCTCATTGATCTTGGCGTTATTGAAAGTATTTCCGATCTTGTGGATCTCCCAATGAGATACCACGCAAGCGGAAACAATCTGATCTTCGTTGATGAATTCGGTGATGACTGTAATTTAGCAAACCAGACAGGATGGGGCGAAGGTTCAGTTTCCAATCTTGTAACCGGAATTGAGACAGCATGTAAAAATGCGACCTTTATAAAGTTTATCCATGCTATGGGTATTCCTAATTTCGGTCGCGGACAGGCTAAGCTGTTAGCTCCAATCGTTGCAGAATGGGTCTTTGCTCATCAGGAAGTTATGGATGACATGATAGATGGTCTTAGGGATATGGTTGAAAGCGGATATGACTTTACAACCGTCGCCGGAATTGGTGATGTTATTGCCAGTTCGTTAACAGATTGGGTTCAGAAGACTCTGGTTCCTTATTCGGATGGCGTTATGAATGAAATTGGACGTATTTTACAGTGTATTACGTTTACAGATCGACCGGATGACTATATCAATAACACAGATGAATCTCCAATCAATGGGAAAACATTTGTGGTAACCGGAGATGTTCACATCTTTAAGAACCGCAAAGAAGTGGAAACAAAGATTGAAGAACTCGGTGGCAAGTTATCAGGTTCTGTTTCCAAAAAGACAGATTACTTGATCAATAACGACATTGAGAGTGCCAGCAGCAAGAACAAAAAAGCGAAAACGCTTGGAATCCCGATTATTACAGAAGAACAGTTCTGCGAAATGATCGGAATGCAGTACTAATAAAAAATAGAGAGACCGCTTACCTTTATTGGGGGCGGTTTCTTTTTGTCTCTTTCAAAACCATATTTAAGATAACAAATCAACATTTGAAAAGGAGGATATAAAATATGATGTATTCAGCACTGCTTATTATGTCAGATGAATTAAACAATATTTGCCGACCGCGAGTGACAAAAAAGTGTTTTCGTGATGGGTATCTTATTCCTGATCGCGAAGATGTACGTGATTCTTTAGAATCTGCATATCAGATGCCTGTTTTGTCGATCAGAAAAGGACGAACAGATTCACGAAATCCAGATCGTTTTGAAGTAATCATTTTATTCGCAAACGGTTATATTTCGAAAGATGGAAAACGTGTTTTGAATTACGATTCCGAAGCGACCCTAAAACAAGCGTTTTCTGATATTCAAAGAGAAACTTTCGCTGATCGAGATGAATTAATTGAAAACTTTATTCCGGGTCCAAAATGTTCGGAAGAAGTATGGAATTCTACTATTAATTGGCTGCGTTTTTGAGCTCGTCGTTAAATCAAAATTAGGGACTACGATTATGTAGTCTCTTTTTTTTTATTCCTTTGTAAATTGGTCACCCATATTTAGGATAACAACAAAAGAGAGAAAAAACACGGTCGATTCAGGATTCGTAAATTATTGTTGTTTCCGGGTTGCGTATACCCAGTCATGAATGCAAAAAGAATGCATACTTGTTATAGACCCTGGTTGTTTCCGGGTAGCGTATACCATAAAACCACAGAATGGGGAAGAATTGAGAGTTATAGACCCTGGTTGTTTCCGGGTAGCGTATACCCTGTCTAAGACTGGTTTTGTCATATCCACGGTTATAGACCCTGGTTGTTTCCGGGTAGCGTATACCTTGGATTAAAAACCAGTCTCTGTAATAAAGTTTTATACTGTGAAGTTTACAGCCCTTACTCGTTAACTCGGGTAAGGGTTATCTTCTGTCGACGGACGGAAGATTTGAACTCTGCACTTCAAAAATATAATCATCTATCTTTTCAGAAACCTAACATTCTGTATTCTCAATATATATTATCCCTTCTGTTTTGAAAATTAATAACAATTTTCCTGACGAGTTTTCGAATTTGTGAGCCTTGTTGTAAGTGTTGTAATGAAAACAAAAACAAGCAGAAAGGATGAAAACTTTATGGAAAATGGATTTACATATCGATTAGGATTAGATATTGGTATCGCGTCTGTCGGTGCTGCAGTTGTACAGACAAATAGTTTTGATAACCCATGTCATCTTACAGAACCTGATGTACGAACATTTCCGGCAGCAGAATGCAGAGAAAATGGAAAATACTATGGAAAATCAGCGGCAGTACCAAGAAGAGAATGCCGATCGACTCGTAGACGCATTAAAAGAAAACAACTTCGAATGAATTGTATCAAACAGACATTGCAGAAGGCAGGTCTTATTGATGTTGATGAGTTTATGAAACGGTATTCTGATGGAACACTTCCAAACGTATACCAGTTGCGATACGAAGGATTAGATCGCCTGTTGATAGATGATGAATTTGCTCAGATTCTTATTCATATTGCAAAGCACAGAGGATTCCTGTCAACAAGACGGGCTGACAAGAAAGACAAAGAATCCGGAGCTATCCTCGCAGCGACGTCCGCAAACCAGAAACTTATGATGGAAAAAGGATATCGAACAGTTGGCGAAATGATGTATCTGGACGAGAGTTTTCATACACCGTGTTCCAGTAATGAACAGGGATTTATTGTAACTCCAAGAAACAAAGCAAAAGATTACAAACATACGATCTATCGGTCAATGCTGGTCGATGAGGTTCATGCCATTTTTGATGCCCAACGTAAATTCGGGAGCACAAAAGCAACCGAAACATTAGAATCCGAATATCTTGAGATTATGACGAGACAGAGAAGTTATGATTTAGGTCCAGGGTTGCAGGCTGATGGAACCAAAAGTCCGTTTGCGATGGATGGATATAAGAGTAATGCCGGAGAATGTACTTTTTATAAAGAGGAAACACGTGCAGCAAAAGGTACGTATACAGCAGAATTATCCATAACGTTACAGAAGATCAATAATCTGAAACTTGTTGACCGATATGGAGACGGTCGGTTTCTTACGGATGAAGAGAAGCAGAAGATCCTTGAGTACATCAGTAAACACAAAACCATGAAATACAAGACGGTTAAAACATTGCTGGGCATTGATCCGATGATTCGTTTCAATCTTTTGAATTATGGCAAAAAGAAGAAAACGAAAAAGGAATCAGAAGACAAAACAAAAGACGACTCCACGAAGAAAAAGGGTACCAAGAAGTCAAAAACAAAAGCAGAAACCGGTGAGAAAACCGACAAAGATATCGTAACTCTGGGTTCTAACCACGAAGCTTTAGCTTCGAGAGAACCCTTCGTTGTCAATCAAGCACACTCCGGATCTTTAGATCCGCGAGTGCTTGATTCCAATAAAGAGGAAACAGAGTTAGAACGTATTAATCGAATCGAAGATACTGTTTTCGTTTCTATGGAATTTACGCTTTCTTATACAGACTGCCTGAAAACTCGGATTAAAACGTTATCGGAAACCGAAAAGAGAGATTTGTTTGATGAAGTTGGAGAACTTCTTACGTCATACAAAACAGATGCAGCCAGAATCGAGAAGCTTTCGAATCTTGGTTTAACGTCAGAAGAAATTGATCACTTGCTTGATCTAAACCCAAAAGGTTATGCCAGATTGTCACACAAAGCGATGAAAGAGATCGAGCCGTATTTGGTACAAGGTCTTACTTATGATAAAGCGTGTGCTGCAGCCGGTCTCGATTTTCAGGTAACCTATACTGGAGAGAAAATGAAGTATCTCAAAGGTCCTGAGATCAATAATATCATCAATAATATTCAGAGCCCGGTAGTAAGACGTTCCGTAGCCCAGACGGTCAGAATTATCAATGCAATCATTCGTAAATATGGAAGCCCGCAAGCTGTTAATGTCGAGTTATCGAGAGAGATGTCAAAATCATTCTTGGAACGAAAGAAAGCAGAAACAGCGATGGAATTAAGACATAAGGAAAACGTGAAATTCTGTGAAGAAATCAAGAAACTTGGTATAAACAGTCCGAATGGAGAAGATATCACGAGATATCGGTTATGGAAAGATCAAAACGGTATCTGTCTGTATTCCGGCGAAAAGATTCCGACAAGAGCTATGTTTACAAGAGAATACGAAATCGATCATATCATTCCGTATAGCATTTCTCTTGATGATCGTTATCAGAATAAAGTATTGGTAAAAGCAAAAGAGAATCAGACAAAAGGAAACCGTTTACCATACGAGTATTTCGGTCATGATAAAACAAGATGGGCTGCCTACGAAAACAGAGTTGAATCTTTAATCAAGAGTGATGGTAAAAAGGCGCATCTGTTGAAGAAGAATTACACAAAGGAAGACCAGAGAGAGTTTACCGAAAGAAACTTAAACGACACAAGATATGCAACAACTGTTGTTTACAATATGATCTTGCAGTATCTCTATTTGGAGCCTTATAACTGTGACGGAAAAACGAAGCAGGTATATGCCGTGAACGGTGCTGTTACCGCTTATTTGAGAAAACGCTGGGGGCTCAATAAGAAAGACAGAACGAATGACAGACACCATGCTATGGACGCCGTAGTAATCGCCTGCTGCACAGATGAAATGATTGCTAAGGTTACGAAATATATGCAGGATAGAGAAACGGCGTATAGTAAGAACTTCCGTATTGCCGATGAGGAAACCGGAGAAATCTTAACCAGATCGAATTTCACAAGAGAACAATACGATGAAGCCTATGGAGTCCGTTTCCCAGTACCATGGGAGACATTCAGAGAAGAAATTGATCTTCGTATATTCAATGACGATCCGTTTGGTTATCTTATGAAAGACCGAAATTTACAGATCAAGATCGATTATCCTGATTGGATGTATGGGGAAGAAGAAAGTCCGGTTGCGAAAGGAAAATACATCAATTATATTCGACCTATGTTTGTTTCTGTAGCATGCAGTCATAAAGCGACAGGACGGGCTCATGAGGAAACGATCCGAAGTGCAAAATATCATGATTCCGACAGTCTTGTGATCTCTAAGAAAGCTTTAAAAGATCTGAAATTGGACAAAGACAACGAAATCAAGGACTATTATAACAAGGAATGTGATCCTTTACTCTATGAAGCGCTTAGAAACCGCTTATTGGAATACAACGGAGACGGAAAGAAAGCGTTTGCTGAAGAATTTCATAAACCAAAAGCAGACGGATCAGATGGACCGGTTGTCAAAAGTGTAAAAGTTATCGAGAAAAAGACGACTGGAGTTCAAATTAATCATGGTCTTGCTGGAAACGGAAATATGGTACGCGTTGATTTATACCAAAAAGAGGGTAAATATTATGCCGTCCCGATTTATATTTCTGATATGGTGAAAAAAGAGATTCCAAGAAAAGCGGCGACAGGCGGAAAACAGTACAAAGATTGGCGTGTAATGAATCCTGATGATTTTCTGTTTAGTGTATATCCGAGAGATTTACTTCATTTAAAGAAATGGAAACCTTTCAACGATGGACTTTCGAATGATATCTATATGTATTTTGCGGGACTAGATCCAGCTTCTGCTAGTTTTGCAGTTACCGCTCATGACAGCAGCATCAGTTTACGAGGCATTGGAATTCAAAACCTGGAACTGATCGAGAAATGCCAGGTTGATATGCTTGGAGAAATCCACGTTTGCCGTCAATAGGGAAAACAAGAAACCGGTTATCATTCAATTATGGTAGCCGGTTTATCTCATGCTGGTTTATTCCATATTTAAGATAACGAAATAATTCAATAATTAAAGGAGGACTCAAAAATGAGTAAACAAGTTAATACGGATTACCTGATTAAACTTTTCACCGAAAGGAGTTATGCCGTATCGCGTGATGGTATCGATGCTTTGAATCTTGGCATGACGTTGTCGGATATGATTCAAGTGATCTCAGAAGCGTCTGGAGTCGTTTATGCTACAGCATCACAGAAACTCAAGAAGGCGAAGTCTGCAAACACAAAGAAAGCCAGGCTGGTTCTCGGAGTTACAGAGCAGGTTGCAGAAGACCAGTGGGAACGTCATATGAAAACGGTTGATGTTGACGTTCCGATTTCGGTTGATCTGAATCCAAAAAGCGCTGACATTATTGGCGGACATTGGTTGAAAAGCGAAAAGGAATGAAAACGAAAAGAGACCGTTACCTTAATTGGTAGCGGTTTTCTTATATTTCCTCACATTGATACTTGGTGTTCTAATAACAGTATAAATTATTTTAAATACACTTATGTATTTGATATTGAAAATAATAGAGATGATCGTATTTTATATAATCGGTTATGCGAAAAAGATAGGGCTGATGTGTTAGAAGAAAGATTTATTAAGGAGAATGAAGAAATGAAGTGAACTACTCGGTCATTGAATGGCCGAGGATTCCATCTTAGTTATCCTAAACTACGATTTACGTCTTCTTTTTGTATCTTCCTGACGAGTTTCCAAATTCTTGAGCCTTATTGTAAATGTAAAACAAGAAACAATATGTGAAAGGATGGCATATAATATGACAATACAGACAATTTCGAAAGAAGATAAAAACGTAACCGTAGAGTTGAGTGCAGATGATTTGGTTATGATTTGTAACGCATTGTACTTGCATTCGAAAGAGCAGGATTTGCAGTCGAAAGAGCAGAAAACGAATGATCATTTCTTGCAGCTATACAGCGACATGATGATAGCTCGGGATCTGTGTCAGTACGGTCATGTGGATAATTTCTGTCTACGAAATGTCGTAGCATGCCGCAACGATATCGGAAAAGGAATCGGTGGCGTGTTATCAGAAAAGGATTAATCGACCCGGCGGATTAAAAATAATTCGTTAAAAAATAATTCAAATTGGTGCTTGACTTTTCATTCTATCTCGGATATATTCTAAACACGAAGAAGGAAGTGCCTATCCTTTGTATTCTGTATACCTGTATCTCACCCGGATCCAATATATGGAATACATTATGATTGCACTTCCTCTTTTTTATAAAAAAAGAAATAAATTATCAAAAATGTGACGAGATTTCCAAAAAGTGAGCCTTATATATATTGTAAACAACAGAAAACCAAACATAGGGCACTCGCCAAGCGGTAAGGCACGGGATTTTGATTCCCGCATTCGCTGGAACAAATCCAGCGTGCCCTGTTAAAGGATCTTATTATAAGCGTTAGATCCAGTATTTCCTGCAAAACTCTGCAACTAACGATTAAGGTTGCAAATATCCGCCGCAAGAGTTATACCATCCTTCGGGACATAGAACGGTCTGATTATCAATGCAGACTGTAATGGAGCAGCAAACATCATGAATGGAAAGGAACAGAAAGTTTCGAGTTCCTTGCATTACCAGAAGTGTCAGGATTCCACGAACTGAATCCCAAAAGTAATTCCGTAAGAGGAATAGATGCTGTGTGAACAGCATGTGCCGGTACGGACATCTGTTTTCGGACAGATCGAAAGACGTAAGTGTCACGACCACACGAAAACCACAACCTGGTACCAATATCTTAGGAAGATACCACCTCCATAAGATATGTAAATGCGGTTATTCATTGTACTTATGGGGAATTTGGAGTGGCGGTAGTGAAAAAAGAATTCAAAAAATGTATTCCTTTGTAAATTACTCGCACATATTTAGTTATGTAGCAAAGGAAAACGAAAATATCGCGGGATAGCGCAGTCTGGCAGCTCGCCGGGTTCATAACCCGGAGGTCGGGGGTTCGAATCCCTCTCCCGCTACTCTGTAACTGATGAGGATTGGGAATGATTCTCGATCTTGGGAATGATCCTCGATCGGCAAAAAGAATCTCTGTAAATGCACAGAGCATTAGTTACAAACAAAATAACTGGTGCTAGGCATGTGCCTTCCCGCTTAAATCCTGGTCAGGGCGCCGGGAGCCAGTTACAAAATAATATGCGTAGTGACATAATAATTGAGCCGTACGGTATATGCGTAAACGGTATCCTACTACTGAATACGTATATATTCAATTATATGGAATGTCTGAAGAGGTCCGGATGGTAAGTATAAGTATTTGTTCTGATAATATAAGTAAGCAGTAGGAAGCAAACCGAAAACAGAGTGAAGAAAGTACTGAGAGTATGGATATTAGCTTGGTTCGAATCCGAGCCTACGCACTCACTGATCTCAATCAGTAAAAACAATAATTCAGAAAGGACGTAAACCATTATGTTAAGATCATTTAGTTTTAAAAACGAAAACACATTTAAGACAGAACAAACATATGCGGATGGGTATATGTTTAAAAATGATGCTTACAAATATGGAAAACGTTCAGTATATTCAAATAATCGAGCCAAAAACAAGATAACACAAAAGCATTCAGACTAATGAATGTATCGCGACCGGACATTAGGAGCCAGCTGCTTGTGTATCGAAATTTTGGTGCACGAGTTGTTAGGCTCCTATTTTATTGGTCGCAAATATCAGTGATAACAATCATAATATATGCATCATTCGTATAGAGGTTATTACGCCGGTCTTCCAAACCGGATACGTCGGTTCAATTCCGACATGGTGCTCTCATCTGTGGCGGCACATACCCACGGTGAACAAAAACAAAATAGAAACGAGGATTGGAAATAGGCACTTCCTTCCTCGACTGTACCTGTAGCTCAGTTGGTAGAGCAACCGGCCTTTAACCGGTAGGTCGTGAGTTCGAGTCTCACTAGGTGCACTTATGCTTTGTTAGCACAATTGGTAGTGCGACTGCCTTGTAAGCAGTAGGTTCTGGGTTCGAGCCCCTGACAAAGCTTTCATGCCTCGTTAGCTCAGATGGTAGAGCATCCGGCTGAAGACCGGTACGTCGCAAGCCCGAAACTTGCATGAGGCACTTTGGGTACATAGTCATTATTGTACCTATTTATGCTTGTGTCGCCTAAAGGTATGGCATCCGCCTCTTAAGCGGAAATAATTCTTGGTTCGAGTCCAAGTACAAGCATTCTCGGTAGGTAGCCTAGAGGCGAAGGCAGCTGACTGTAAATCAGCCACATCAGAAACATCGTAGGTTCGAGTCCTACTCTGCCGACTGATGATCGTGTATAGCAATATATAAGATCATTAAAAAAAGTTACAAAAAGCTGACGAGGTTTCCAAAAAGTGAGCCTTATAGTGTATGTAAATAATCAATGTGTCTCCGAGGATAAACAGCAGAGTCGCCACCCTGTCACGGTGGAGATAGCGGGGTCAGCACCCGTCGGAGGCGTTCTGGTTGCAAAGAGTTTTGCGATCTGCAGTAGCAAAAATCAATCATATGTTGGCCGCATATGATAGCAACAGAGCGATTTGTAGCTCAACAGGATAGAGCGCCATAATAATTGGAGTATGTGGGTTCGAAGCCCGCCAAATCGTTTCCTACAATTTGAAAAAAAGTTGTAGAAAACTGACGAGGTTTACGAAAAATGAGCCTTATAATGTATGAACAAGTTATTTTTCATAACAGTTAACTTTATCTGTTTCTTTAGTTCGGTTGCCGGAAAGTCGAGTGCTGCTTGACGTAATCATGTGCTGACTACATATGATTGGCAACTGGATTAGTGAAAATAGAAATCATGGGGACATAGCTCAGTTGGGAGAGCATTCGCCTTGCAAGCGAAAGGTCGTGGGTTCAAATCCCACTGGCTCCATTCAAGTTATACCGAGGATGGTGGCTAGTTTAATGGTTAAAACGCTATGGTGACATAGAGATGTAGTTCGAATCTGCTGTTGCCAAAAAGGTATAACTTACAAATTTGGGGAGATATCCCGTAGAGGTAGCGGTGCAGACTGTAAATCTGTTGACTTCGGTTTCGGTTGGTTCGACTCCATCTCTCCCCACTTTCCGGCTCCTTAGTCTAAAGGTTTATGACACGGTCCTTTCAAGACTGAAATGCTCGGTTCGAATCCGGCAGGAGTCATATTTCCGTACAGGTTGTGTGCAGTTTTGGAATTGTTCTGTGTTGCAGGATATGAACAAAGCGAATCGCACCTCGGAATACAACATATTCTCCTATAGCTCAGTTGGTAGAGCGTCTGGCTGTTAACCAGAATGTCACAGGTTCGAGTCCTGTTGGGAGAGCTCGCCTGAAAGCGAATCTAAAAAAAAAGACATAAAAATTAAGACCATTAGAAATCAGTTTTTCATATGTCATTTTGAAAATGTAACAAAAAATAAGTTACAATTTTAAAACAAATGATTATATGAAAGGCTACTTGAAAAACATAATGGTCTTTCTTTTTGTATTCCGCATTTTTGTTTGCGCTTATAACGTTTTCATTAAATTTACGATGTCGCTCGTTGTGATCGGAGCTTCTCCTAATCTTTTCGACATCATAAAACGCGTAAACGAAGACGAGCAAACACAACAGTTGCCTTTGTGTCTGGATAATTCAGCCATACATGATCGTTTGAGAAGATACGGGTTCGTTCGATACCGTTTTTGGCACTCCATAATGTTAATCATGATCATCCACCTCGCATTCTTGACATACTTCCACGGTTAAAACCGTGGGATTCTTTAGATTTACTCAGCTTCACCTGATCCGAAGACCAGGATATATCTGAGGTTTTCAAGATTTATCACTTATGGGATTTCGATACCCGTGTATCTATTTTCCAAGCGAAAGGTCTATGTCTGGACCTGTATTTTGTTTCTAATGTTGTGACTCTATATTAAAATCCAAAGCACTGCTTCATGGATATGTTCTGATATTTCATTTCTGTGATAAGTTTATCATGCTGTTTTAAAAACATGGCAAATTCGTAAATGCATTTATCTCTGTCTGTATGTTCCAGATTGTTGTCTGTGTTCTTCAGTAGAAAAGCACTGTATAAATCTCTCTGTACTGTATTTCCGTCTATGTTTCTTTCCCTGTCATGAATGGAATGTTTTGTATAAGTATCTGATACATGGTCATACTGGCTTGCTTTAAACTTCATGGTATCGACTTTGTATACCGCTCCGCCATACAGTTCCGCTTTCTTTGTCAATATCTCGATAAACTCTGCCGGAGCTCTGTTGTTTAACGATTTTCCGAACCGTTTCTTTCGTTTATATTTATGGATCTGCTTTGTTGTCCCGTCTTTCTGTCTGATGTCACTGGTCTTTTCTGACCGCTCTGTCTTCTTCGCTTTTTTCTGCAGTCCTTTAAATGACATCTTTTCCACAACGAAGAAGGAAGAATCACGGATCAGTTCTTTGATCATCTCTTCATGGGATTGTTTGATATATGCTGATTTCTTACGGTACAGAGTTTTTAACAGATCGCGGTTCTTAAGATATGTCCTGGAATACACCCACCGGTCATGATTATTCCTGTCGATCGTTCCATCCGGTTTGTATTTCCCGGGATTTAAAGCACGGAGTGACAGATCCATGTGTTTTGAAACTTTCTTTATCTTTCTGTTATATTCATGACATTTCGGAGCGAGCTCTTTTAACATTAAAAGATCATCTGAAACTGCTGCTACAGTGGAAGTACCGATGTCGATACCGGTAATGTTTCCCATATTTCCATTCTGTGTGATCTTTTTCGGGGCATTGCCTTTCAGATATAAAACCACGTAGTCATGCCATCCGTTCGGAAACATCTTTCTTTGTATCTCACAGTAGGAAATATCGGATTTCAATGCTTCCATGATATAATCATTGTTTTTCGGGATCCGGCATTTCATGGACAATCCCATCCATTCAGTAATAAGACTGTCTTTATGGAATCTGACTCCATTTTTATTTGACTTTCCGCAGACCGTGTCGAAGTCCCGGTATTTCTTGAAATGGATCTCGTTTCCATTTCCGTACAGGACATCTTTAACTCCTGACCATACCCTGGTAGCTTCTTTTTGTACCTGCTGTGAGGACAAGCATTTGGAATACATCTCGCCACATATCTTGATATAGGATTGGAAACCATATTCAGATAAACCAAGATCCTTTATGATCTGATTCATTTCCGCAGAGAGTTGTTTCTTTAGTTCTTTTTCCTGCCTGGAAAGCTTTGTCTTTTTCTCCTTGTCTTTTTCCTTTTTCAGCAGAACGGTATATTCAGTTTTCCTGGAGACATATTCCTGGTCATTGTAGAGTTTCTGTAGTTGTTTCTTTGCATGTTTCACCAGTACGTTATGTATATGGCTTACTGCATGGAACCTCTTTCCCAGGATCTGTCTGTCATATTCAGTTAGTTTTAATAATAAACGCACTGTATGCATGGTTAATACCTCAGTTTCTGTGTCTTGAAAAATACAAATGTTTTAGAGGTAGTCATTCATCCCTACGACTAAAGTCGTGGGCTTTCTGCCTACCGTTCTGTAAACACTTTGTGACGTTTTCCTTGTTATCTTAAATATGTGTTTTATGTTACACTTTTGTGACGAGTTTTCGAGATTGTGAGCCTTATCATTTGTGTAACGAGAAAACATATACACAAAAGGAGAATTCAATATGAATCAGTGGCAGGAAATATATTGTAACGAATATTATAACGGAAAGAAACCAAGATCGAAAGCTGGGAAGAGTGAGTACGAACTGCTTAGTGTGATCAAAAGTTGTGTCGTTGTCGAGTTTCCCCAAAATGGTTCTACTCCAGCTCATACGGAAACTTATACAGTGACCCCGGATGAATGTGATATACCAAATGGGAAAATATCCGTATGTGTTCTTGTCAGTAACCTCCGTTTGTGGTTAGATAGAGGGTACAAAGTCAGTACCAAATAAGGAGTCAGTATGGGAAATGCAAACGAAAGTCGAAAAGAAATAGATCGACTTCTTAAGAAAAGTAAAATTAAAGAAGCAAACAATTTGGATAATACAAAGGAAATCGAGACGGTTTGTTCTCTTATGGTTAAAAATGGACCAACTGCAGAAGAAATGGAAGTATACAAAGATCGTATCCGAAATATTGTATTGTCGTTAATGACAGAACCGATGTCAGATATCCCAAAGGGACAGATTATCCAGTTAATTCAATTAGAGAAGCAAGAACTGGATAACTTTAAAAGCATATATTTCGAATACAAAGCAGGCATGTTAACTATTAATGACTTAAAAGAGCAGCATACAAAAGTGAATGCCGTAATGCAATATTTGGATGAGATTCTTATGAGTTTTGTACACAATGATGACTGTAAAGAAATCCCTGAAATCGAAAGGATTATCAATAACACGATCCAGGTAAATATAGAAGATGATCTCGATAAAATGCATGAAGCGCTAGAGTATATGATTATGTATTTTGATTCATTATTTCTGTATATGTGTCAGATTACAGAAACATATGACTCTGCATTAATCAATACGATTATGTTTCATATGGGTGTCGGAAATTTGTATACGGGGCAGATAATCGATATGATCGTAAAGAAAAAGGAAACACAACAGGAATAACCCATTGTGTTTCGATGATGTTTATAATGCATTTTTAAGTTGTATCAATTCTGTTGTTGTGATTGGTTCTGAACCAAGACCACGGGTAACAAAGAATTGTGTAAATTCATAAGAACATACACATATTTCAGCTCCGTGGCTTTTTAGTTCGTTTTCAATCATTTTTGTAAACAATGGACTACGACCATACCGTTTCATGCATTCGTTAATGTTAATCATGGGAATCTCCTTTCTCAGATAATCAATTATTGTTATCCTAAATATGGTTCTGATAAGGAGAAAATACATATATTATGATTCCTTTGTAATTAACTCACACATATTTATAATTGAGCCAGCTTGTGAAGAGTGAAAGCTTGGTTCCTGAATGGGAGTAGGTGTTAATAACACTTAGAATCCTATGCTCCTGGGGCTGGCTAACAAAACAAAAAAGTATACCACGCGTATACTACACAAATACAGAAAACCATGATATTATATAAACAGAAAGAAACAAGAAAGGAAAGAAAAACGATGTTTACAGCAAATAAAACTAACTGTTCACAATTGCATAGTAGTCGACCTTGGCATCTCAGTTCGTTAAGTTTACAGAGAAGCCTTATTCGTATGCCTGTGCAGTTTGTAACTGGTTAGCGTTGTAACATCATAACGCATACAATAACACCGTTTACCACTGCACACACAAAATGCACTTTAAGTAGCATTTGCAGTCGTAGGCGGTGTCTTTGTTTCCAGTATATAGAAACTGCTAAACATTTAGACGCCGTACAGACAGAACACAAAAAGATGTTCCAATGTATCTGGCGTCTTTTTAATTGCAGTCAAAACAGAAAGGAAACAAAAATTATGCCTACAATAGATATGTATGCGACCGGACAAAATATAAAGTCTATGGTCAAGAAACAGAAAATAACCGTAAACAAGATGCAGGAAGCTTTCGGTTTTAATACACCACAGGCAATCTACAAATGGTACCGGGGTGATGCGATGCCAACAATTGATAATTTCATCATCCTGGCAGCAGTCTTGAATACGACAATTGATAATATCATAGTAACAACAACTGCTGCGTAAATGTGGCAGTGACCTCGGAGTATAGCACAATTTGGCAGTGCGCGTGGTTTGGGACCATGAGGCTCAGGGTTCGAATCCCTGTACTCCGACTGTGTGTGTAGCTCAATTGGTGGAGCAGTGGATTGTGGATCCACAGGTTGCCGGTTCGAATCCGGTCATGCACCTAAACTAAGGAAAAGGATGAGAGGAAGTTTAACTCTTAGTATTTCTCAGTATTATCGAATGTTATTATTTCGCACCTGTAGCCCAACGGCAGAGGCATCCGGTTTAAGCCCGGTTCAGTGTGAGTTCGAATCTCACCAGGTGTACTTTCCTGTGAGATTGTTGATTTTCAATATTATATCTCACCAGGTGTACTTATGTGTGGAAATGGCGAAAATGGTAGACGCAGCTGGCTCAAACCCAGTTGGATTCAATCCATCCGAGTTCGAATCTCGGTTTCCGCATTTACGCCGGATTACTCGAAAGGCACAGAGGCAATACTTAGGATATCGTGACGATAAGTTTGTGGGTTCGAATCCCACATCCGGTACTATGTAGTAGTGGCTCAATAGGTACAGCAACGGATTGCTACTCCGTCATCCGCTTATGCGGTCTGCAGGTTCGATTCCTGTCTACTACGCTCTAAGCGTCCATAGTTTAAAGGTAAAACATCAGTCTCCAAAACTGTGAACTCTGGGTTCGAATCCTAGTGGGCGTGCTCATGTGTTGTTTACGAACACATGTAAAAAATATGCCGTGTGTCCGGGCGGTGAGGGAGCGGTCTTGAAAACCGTTGGTCCGAAAGGACTTGCAGGTTCGAATCCTGTGCACGGCGTTTACGCTAGATTAATTCAATGGTAGAAACTTCGTCTGATACGCGAAGAGTCAATGGTCCGATTCCATTATCTAGCACTTATAGGCGACTCGTATATTGGTTAGTACATCTGGCTCTGAACCAGAAAGGTGAGGTTCGATTCCTCAGTTGCCTGTTTTTGGCGTAGTAGTGAAATGGTTAACACCGCGGTCTGCAACACCGTTCGAGGAATAATTGTTCTTGTTGGTTCGAATCCAACCTACGTCTCTTGTTTTGTTCCTATAAGTTAACTGGATAGACTATGCGGCTACGAACCGCACAATGAGAGTTCGAATCTCCCTGGGAACATTTAGACTCCTGTAGCTCAATGGAAAAGAGCAAGATCCTTCTAAGGTCTTAGTTGTCAGTTCGAATCTGGTCAGGAGTATTCAATTTGTATTCTTTTGAACCATATTTATAGTAATCAGAATTTGATGAGACAATGAAAGGAGAGCTTATAATATGTGGATCAAACGAAAAGATTACGACAAAATGGTAGTAAGGATTGAATTCTTAGAAAATCAGCTTTGTCCAAACGGAGTTCATGATTTTAAAGAAATCGATTCGTATCTGACTGGAGGAACCGGAAATGGAGACGAACAGCGGATTACTATCTGTAAGTGCACCAAATGCGGAAAAATAAAAGAGGTTTGATTAAAAATAAGAGCTGTGACATATGTTGCAGCTTTTGTTTTTGCTTCCATCCTATTCGATATCGCAACTCTGGGTTCTAACTCCGAAGCTTTATACTATTGAACGTTAGCAGTTCAATAGTCTTTGCTTCGAGAAAACCCTTCGTTGTCTATCAAGCACACTCCGGATCTTTATACTATTGAACGTTAGTAGTTCAATAGTCATGGATCCGTGTGCACTTGATATCGCAATTTCATATGGTTCCTGACGAGTTTTCCAAATTGTGAACCTTATTAATAGGAGATAAACGAATTATTAATTGTTTCGTGTTCGATATGACAGAAAACGAAAATACCAGAAACGTAAACATATTTTACAGATCACATATTTAAACTAACAATAGAGTTATCACAATTCAAGGAGGCAATTGGAATGAGTAAAAAATATATTATAATTACAGACCCAGAAGATTCGTGTTATGGATTGATTGGAGAAGTGGTTGGAGAAGATACTCGATACATAAGCATGATCCGTTATCATGTTAATTTCAAAGGATATGATAATTGTATCAAAGTTGGTTATACTCCGGAATTTATTAAGAATCATCATCTTGATACACTTGGTTTTTACCGGATCATCAGTAATTCGAAGAAATTCAGAATGATATCAGATGATGAAATTCAAGAATTAGTTTCAAAGACAGATCCGGTACAAAAGACGACGGCTATCGACAAGGTAAAGGAACTTATTAACAAGTTATCTATGCTTCCGACAGATGTTGATACGATCGTCCTGGCACAAACATATGAGGACGAAGCATTGGAGTTACTGGATGAGATTGAAAAAAATGTTATCGCAGTTTAACGAGGAGGCAACATTACGAAATAATTCGTAAACGAAATAAGGAGTCAGAATTAGCTGGCTCCCTATTTTTTTTTGCGTTAATTAGTTGACTTGAAGAATCGTTTGCAATCCTTGTATGTACTCTACATCATCGGAAAATACATGCGATTCCAATAATTCCGAGTATTTTTGTACATCATCATATCGCTTTTCAGCTAATGCTTTTGCCGTTGCATCATACACAAGTACCATCAGCTTGTTGTTCGCAATTGGTGTCAGTTTTACAATTTCGGTGTTTGGAAATCTATGTACAAAGTCATATAAGTTCCATTCAGATCGGTATTCTTTTGTATGAGCTTTATTTCCACTGGCACCAACGATGACAATTTCTTCGTTGCTAAATATTTCAGCTAATCGTCCTGCTCGCATATATGAATCCTCCTCTATTTTTGTATACTGGAAAAGTATAATCCGTTACGAAATGCCTTATTTTCCACAAATGCGTCATATAATTTGTGTTCTTTCAATGATTCTATGATTTCGGATTCCGTCTTATTGTGATAATATTTTGAATCCATATATTCCTTGGCATAGTATTCAAGTGCGGTATAATACCCAATTGATTTCCGATAATTGATCTCTGCTGCAATATCACTTGTAAAATAGGCAGCACCTTTAAATGCGCACGGAATATGTTTGTTGAATTCTAATGTGAATCGAGACATCAGTAAACCATAGATGGAATCGATACAGTCTTCATTCAAATATTTTGCGATCTCTTCTGAATCATGAAAAATTATCGTAATCTCATCAACGATCGCATAAATTTCGAATGCGCCCTGATAGCCTCTCAATATAGATCTCATACTTCGAATCATCCAGCGTGTAAACGATTCTCTTGATAACATATCGTGATTGTGATGCTTGGTTGCATTTTTGCCGTCGAAAAAGATAACAAGAGCTTGTCTTTCCTGTGGACGTCGAAGCTGCGCAACCTTATGATCGAACACACTCTTGTATTTATCAAAATCTTTTATCTTGTTATATTCCATAAATAAAACCTCCTGCTTCGTTATCTTAAATATGAGCACGAACCGAACAAAGAAATAAATACATATTACTTTGCATTTTTGTTACACATATTTATGGATAAATAATTGAAAACAAAGAAAGGAATATAGAATCATGGCAAAACAGAGAGTAAACGTAAGATGGAGAAACAGATTGAGCGGGGAAACCGGATATGTAAAATCCGTAAAGGCAAAACTCGGTCACTTTGAAAACACTTGGGAGCAGACTGAAGCTAAAAAGTATATTAGTGAGAAGGCTGCAAATAATGATATCGTTCTGTTAAACGAAATTGGAGAAGGTAAAGACAACGACTTCGAAATCGTACAGGCGTAAAAGAAATCGAGACCGATTATGGTCTCTTTTTCATTTCCATGACGAATTTTCTAACATTTGAGCCTTATGAATAGTAAACAAAGATTTTGTTGCGACCATGATAGAAATTGCGGTATAGTATACAAAAAGGAGATCGCTTATGAGAGAAAGTGTTAATATATACGGATGGCAGAAGTACAGTACTTATATGCATCCAGAACAGAGACAATTACAAAGACAAAACCTTACATTCACGTCATTATCGAATGTACCTGGAAATGCAATCAGCTTTATATTTACGGACCAGATTGCAGAACTTAATGATTATGTTTCCTATATGCTTAATAACATTCGAATCGAGGACGCAGAGAAAACACTCGATAAAGAAGTATACTATACAACAAAAATTGAGGGAGCAAAAACCACAATCGCCAGGACAGCTCAAATTCATAACGGAGCTCCTATAAACGACGATGATTTTAGCGAAAAAATGGTTCGAAATAGTTTCGCTGCAACAAAATATATGAATGTTCATGGAAATCGGATCGACGAACAGGTTCTAATCGATACTTGGAAACTGTTAACGAAAGACGCTTGCGAGAATACAGAACTGGGCGCAGATGGATATCGCACGTCTGATGAAATTCAAGTTGGTTCCTATACACCGGTACAAGCAGTTGCGATTCCGGAATTAATGAATAAATGGATCGATTTCTATCATAATGATGAGTTAAATGATATTCCACTAGTAAAAGCAATTATTTTGCATTATGCATTTGAAACAATCCATCCATTCTGTGACGGAAACGGAAGAATGGGGCGTCTACTGATGAGTAACTTTTTGATTTCTCAAGGATTTGACGCTATTCGAGCAGTTTCCTTTTCTATGGCAATCGACCGGACAAGAAGCGGCTATGATGATGCATTTGTGAAGTCTGAAAATGTATATCAGGATTGTACACCGTTGATTGAATACATGCTTGGCGATGTCATGTATGATTCATGTTATGAAATTTGTCTCGAACAAGGAATCGAAATTAGAAATGATTCAGACGATCGTGAATATTAGGAGGCTGTAATATGTATTATGTAGTTGATATCGAAGAAGATTGGTACATTAAGGGCTCTAAAGATCATTATGAAATGTCATATACGGGCGATCTTGATACCGCATTTCGAACTCAAAACAAAGATACCGCATTTCAGGTATCTGATAAGTGTAACGAAAAAGGAATGGAAACAAAAGTCATTATTGTGGACGACAAATTCCAGCATATAGCACTAACAAAATAAACAGAAAGAAAGCCGGTAGTAAATACCGGCTTATTCTTTCATCCTGCATTTCTGTATTCAAATAATTCGTCTACTGGTCGATTTAGGAAGTTTGCAATCTTCATCGCATATAACAAGGAAGGCAATGTTTTCCCTTTTTCAATATTGATCAATGTCCGCACACTTATAGATGTCCCTTCTGCAACCTGGCGTTGCGTATACCCAAGTTTTGTTCTCGTTTCATACAGGTTGCAAATAATTGTATCCGTATTCATATGAACCCCTCCTGTTTGTGTTCGTTGTTTTTGGTCCCTATCATATATTTACAATATTATCTGTCCGATAAATGGGACTTTATGACAGAACACGACCGAATATCTTAAACGAATTGTTTTCGGTGACTGGGATCGGATCGTATTTCTTGTTTAATGAAACAAGATATGTACCATTCTCATTATTCTGGAATTTCTTGACATATGCATTGCCGTCTAAATAAAAGATTCCTATTTCTCCGTCTTCCAATTGTTCTGTCTGCTCGATCCAGATCAATTCTTCATTGTGATAACGCGGTTCCATACTGTCTCCACTTACATATACACCAAAAGAAGCTTCTTCCGGAATGTCAGGAGACGTATACATCTCGTAATCTTCGCCGTCCAAAAATGATCCTGTACCAGCGGATACCGTTGTGTAGAATACTTTTCGTTCTCTCAGTATATGAATCGGAATGATGTCGGCTGTTTTGTATTCTCCGCTCTTTTCTAGTAGATGAATATAGTCCATTACTTTTGCGACGCCGGTTTCATTTAGATTCCGAAATGGATTTATCGGGTTCGGATTAACGAATTCTGTATATATGTCATAAATATTAAGGATTTCACATATAGCAAGCAATTGTTTCGAATTCGGAATAGATAACCCGGACTCCCATGCGCTGACAGTATTTGGCTTTACAAATATATCGTAATACTCTAATTTTAATGCAAGTTCACTTTGTTTGATTTTGTGTTCTTTTCTATGCTTTGCGATTGTCTTCCCTAAATCGTTCATAACAGATCACCTTTCTAATTTTTCGCCTACGAGCGTATCCTCATTATATCATGAAGCAAAGCTTCATGATCGTTATCTACACTCGCTTCGCTCGGCAGTCTTTATTATATCATAATAAATATTGGATATCAATATAAATATCAACGATATTGATATAGTGAAGTAAATTTCACTTGCAATCTAATATGATTAGAGTTATATTACGATACGTGAACGGAATACACAAAACGATAAAATAACAGCAAGGAGGAAACTATGATTCAGAATGCATTAACAGCAAAACAAAAAGATGTTCTATGCAATATCAACACATTTATCGAAAACAATGGGTATTCTCCCACAGTAAGAGAACTTTGTGAGATGTCCGGAGTTCGGTCATCGTCCACCATGATGAATCGAATGAATCGACTCCGAGATTTGGGATATATCAGTTGGGTGCAGCAAACACCAAGAACAATACGGATATTACGAGAAATATAGATAGATCAGTAAGAAGGAAACCGGGATGAATGGTGCATACCTTCGGCACATCGGAACTCATTCATCTATGTATTAAATGTCATCAATGGTTTTCATTTCCCTTATCCGTTGAATGGTACGAAAAAACAGTACAGTTTGGAGGACTTTGATGATGAAAGAAACAATCAAAATGAAATACGTAACCTGCCCATGTTGTGGAAATCTATTATTTCGGGTAACCGGAAATTGTAGTGTTGATATCCCATGTCCAAGATGTCAGAAAACAATCATTTGTGACGTAGATGGGATATATGTAAGTGTATTCGAAAGAAATGAAAACGATGACGAACCGAAATTTGGAATACAGACACAGTATCCAAACAATGTAACCGCATTTTGCAGGTAGAGAACGTATAATATACAAAAGACCAAACTATTTGAACTGTAGTCTGGTCTCTTTTTTTTTAGTTTTCTTTCATTTTTCTGACGAGAAAACATATTTGTGAGCCTTATGAATATTAAGTACGCAGACAGAAAAAGGAGAGAAAACAATGGCAGTTTGGTGTGAAAAAGATGGAAGCAATATTATGATTACCTGCCCACAGGATTTCGAATCTCTTGTTGATCCAGGTGTATATAATGCAATGCGAGAATATTTTGAATTCGGTGTAATTGGCAGTACATTAAAATCTGAAGAACGTATCGAAGAATTAGAATCAGATTTAGATGCGGCTTATGCGGAGATTGAAGAAAAAGATATCGAAGACGCCGTCATGACGCATCTTGAAAATAGAAACGATGATTTAAAACGAATTTTAATGCATATCTGTCGAATTGCGGCTGATATGCCAGATAACAAAGACACAAAACGACTGAAAGATTATCTGGAAGAACACGAATACGATTGTGAGGATTAAAAGAATATGATTACGATTAATACATGGAGAGATCCGTATGATGCTGGTTTTACAACAACAAAACCAAAACAGGTTAGTTTTCAGCCTGGTCTTACTGTTCTTGTCGGTTGTAACGGCGCCGGTAAGAGCACACTGCTTATGAATATCAAAGAAGAAGTTGCAGAACAAAAGCTTCCTTGTCACTCTTATGATAACCTTGTTGACGGTGGCAATCATCTTGGCGCTATTTTAGGCGGATACGGAGAAGAGGGGGATGACCTTGCTTTAGGTGTTAGCCTTTTTACGTCTTCAGAAGGGGAAGAGATTAAAGGGAATATCTCAAGGGAATCACGTCTGTATAAAAGTTTCCTTGAACTTGGGTATTACAATAATCGTGATTACAAACTTCGTCGCATATTTAAGGATAAGGATGAGGATGAGAAAATCATCTCCAACGTCCGGATTCTGTTATTTGATGCCGTAGATTCTGGCATGAGTGTTGATGCGGTCATAGAAATAAAAGCATTATTTGATACCATGATGCAAGATGCCGCAAAAATGGGCATCGAACTGTATCTGATCATTTCTGCAAACGAATATGAGCTTGCAAGAGGTTCACAATGTTTTGATGTCAATACTGGCAAGTATTTAACGTTTGCGGACTATGAAGAATACAGAGATTTTATTATCAAAAGCCGGATGAAAAAAGAAGTTCGTAATAAGAAAGCTGCAGAACGTAACGAAAAACGTAGACAAAAAGAGATTGCTGCATTACAGAAACAATATGAAAAGAAGCTGGCAAAATATCAGAGCTTATTGAAAAAAGAGGCTGCTGGAGAAAAACTGCCTTATTACGAAAAATACGACGCCGAAAGAGATGTAAAAAGTATTATCCGTGACCTTAAAGATTATGGCGTCGAAATGCCGGAATTCAAAGTCGAGGAGGGAAAGTTATGAAAATAATTATGGTGGTAGCACTAATTGTGTTTTTAGTTTTCGTTCTTGTATTTCTTTTTGCTGCTGTAAAAATTAACGGAAACGGAACAAATAAATTCGAAGAAGATATCGAACAGAAAAAGTATATCGATGATATGCAAAGTAAAAAGTAGGTACATTTTGCATCCGGAATATCTGACTGCTGCAAGAGTATATAATATGGTTGCAAAGTCAGCAGTCAAACAAACGGATGCGAAATAGGTTTCTTAGAGCAGTTGGAAACAGTTATTTGTATGCATAGTGTTTTGTACCAAAATAGAGTATAATTAACAGCATACAGACGAGGTTTCCGAAATGTGAACCTTATGAAATATAGAAGAATACAAAAAGAGGGGACACTAGTATGGATAACGCACGAGATGAAGTAAAAAGATTAATGCGTAAAATTGAAGTAAAAGATGCGAATGAAATGGATAATTCTGAGGAATGGAACAAAGTGTTTCAGATCATGTCAGAACATGGAGCAAGTCGAGAAGATGTGGATGCATACAGAGAACATTACAAACAGACAGCATTGTCATTATTGAAAGAGCCATTGTCTGATATTCCAAGAGGTCGAATGATTCAGTTTTTGAACATATTTGAAAATGAACTTAACAAATACAAAGAATCTTTCCGACTATTCAGGAATCAAAAAGTAGATATTTCTGCACTTATGGAACAATATGATAAATTCAGTTCTGTGTTATCATACTTTTCTGACTTTTTAGTCGAAAACGGAGATCATGAGACTGACTATATTCCAGGATTAGATGATACAGACGCTTACAAAAATAATAAGCCGATAGATATCGGTGAATCAGAATTAAGCGAACATTATGAAGCAGTAGAACATGCTTTTGCCTGTTATGAATGTTTAGCTGAATACGCTCGGAATGCTATTGAAAATACAGATTCAGCTTTGATGAACGCAGTGTCTTTCAATATGGACGTTTTAGATTTGTATATTAATGGAATTATGGAGTTTATTGAAAATGAAAACGAAAATGAAAAAGCATCAGATATTTAAAATACCCGATGCTTTTCCAGTGTTATAATGCCTGTAACAACTGAACTAGTTCTTCCGTTGTGATTGGAGCTTTCCCCAAGTTACGTTTTTCCATAAACTTGGTAAAACGAGAAGAACAAATACATTGAACTCCGTTATGTTCTGATAACTCTTTACGTGCTGTCTTTTTCAGCAGTCCAAATGTGTTTGTGTTGTGTCTCTTGCATTCGTTAATGTAGATCATTTGTTTCCTCCTTTCATATATCTAATCATTGTCTACATTTTTAAATATGTGCTGAATATGACAGTGCCTTCCAAACTTGTTATCATTGACTTTTCGGTTCCATATTTAGGTTAACAAATAATTTATACAAACAAGGAGGATTCGATATGAGAAATCATGAATATTGGGTAAAGAAAGACCAGAAGAAGGTAATAGCACGTCAGCACACGGATGAAATGGCCACGAACTATGCAGCCGAAATTACTGATTGCATCAACAGAACGAAGCTGTATGATTTTACAAATGTGGCTACAACAAAAGGTGGACGAATACCAGTATGCGAAGTATTAGGACTTGATTCTGTCTCAGGCATTTTTGCAGCAAAAACAGGACAACTGTTAATGAGGCATATAGCAGAACAAAACATCACAAAATGCTGCGTATTAAATTTCGCAAGTTATAAGAATCCAGGTGGTATGTTCATCGACGGATCAACAGCACAGGAAGAAAGTCTTTGTCATGAGAGCTACTTGTACAATGTACTTTCCAGTGATCGGTTGAAACCTGGATACGAATATAACAAGACGAGACTTAATCATGCTCTGTACGAAAATCATGCATTCTATACACCGGATGTTCGATTCTTTCATAATGGAGAAACAACCAGATGTGACGTTATAACATGTGCCGCACCAAATTATTCTGCAGCGCATCGATATCAGCACGTCACTCCGGAACAAAACAGTCGTGTCTTAAAAGACCGCATCAAGTTTATTCTCGATGTTATGGCTTCAGAAAGTGTTGACTGTGCAATTCTCGGTGCCTATGGATGTGGCGTTTTTGGGCAGGATCCGACAGGAGTAGCTCAAATTTTCAAAGAGGAACTGACAAGTGGTGCTTATCCGTTTGAACGTGCAGTTTTTGCAATCATTCCTAGTGATACAAAAACATTGGATGCATTTAAAAACATTTTCGAACAGCGATAAAAACAAATAAGAGGAGCATTTGTTACATTACAAGTGCTCCGTTCTTATTTAAGAAGTAACGATCTCAAATAATATTCTTAATCTCAAAAATAAACTCAAATTATGTTCTTGAAATTTAAGTTTCTTTTATTTTCACAACCACAATTTTAAAACAAAGTCAAATTGGCTGGTCTCTTTTCATTTCCGGTATTTTGTGTGCAGCCGTTTATTCCATATTTATAGTAACAAAATGAATGCACACGAAAAAAGGAGGAAACTAAGATGGTTAAAAGAATTGTGATTTATGAATGTTCAAAATGTGGAAAACGCTCTCAGAACAAAGAGGAAATCATGAGATGTGATGCGGCACATATGGGACTTACTGTCGATGAGAAGATGGAATACGAAAAATTAAGACAAGCTTGTGCAGATGCAGGTAGTTTGAATTCCAGGAGATCTAACGAAGAGACAAACAAAATATGGGATGATGCAATTCATGCATGTTTGGCATTCGAGCATGATCATCATATTGGTCAATTCCAATCTAAGTACATTGAAAACAAATCGAGGGATTGATCTATGAAACAAATATACCTGGTTCCAAGTTTGTACGAAAAAGAAAAATGTCTACATGTATTGTAACTATGCTCGTATGAATTCGCACGAAGAAAGATGTCTTGTTTGTAAAAGGAATGTAAACACAAAAAACAAATGAGAGACTGACCAATTGGTTGGTCTCTTTTTTGTTTCCTGTGTTTTTGTGTGCAGGTATCGAATCCCATATTTATAGCAATAGATAAATGCACACATAAAAGGAGGAAACGAATATGATGTACGATTATGATTATTTAGACGAAAAAGCAAAACCGTATGGAGGCATAAAGAAGATATTTGATGAACTTTCTGATTATGCCGATGAATTTATCATTGGATATTTAGAATCCAGATGCGGATGTAGAGTCTCAAAGGATGACGTTATAAAAGAAGCAGCCTTTACATCTGTATGGGCTGGGTACGAAATTACAACCACCTGTCATGTCAATACTATAACAAGAGAGGTTTTTGATATTGAAAAGGTGGATATCCCAACCGATGAAGATGGAGATGAATTAGAGATCCTCGACAGAGAATATGTTACTGTAGATGGTATTGAGTATTGTGTTAAAAACGCTAGTTCTGAAACAGAAGGATGGAATCCAGATAGGGATTACTGGTATAAATAAAATCAATAAGAGACTGACCAATTGGTTAGTCTCTTTTTCGTTTCCTGAGTTTTTGTGTGCAAATATCGCATCCCATATTTAAGGCAACAAACAACAAGCACACGTTCAAGGAGGAAACGAAATGAAAGCAATAAATCACAAGAAACATAACCAGAAAGTATTATGTATGGTATCCGTATTATTTATTCTGATTTTTACGTTATCAGGATGTGCGAAATGTATCAGTACGGAAACAACCACGGTACAGGTAAAGATAACAGATGAATACCACAGATCAATGTATGTAATACCAGTTTGCAGCGGAAAAATAACAACATTTGTAACACATCCGGCAGAATACAGAATCACTGTTGAATATGATGGTATCGAATATGTTATTTCCGGACGTGACGTATACGATAAATATTCTGACAAAGTTGGAGAGTATACGAATGGAACGTTGGAAACGAAAACGTATGATAACGGAATGATAGAATACGATATCATCGATCTTGAGTAAAGAAACAATGCAAATAGGAAAAGAGGAGTCACTACGGCTGCTCTTTTTCTTTGTGTTCATTCACAAAGACATAAGGAGTGGAAGCTGCTACCTCCTGTGTATGCACTGCAACTATATGTTGCAGAGGAAACTCCGTTCGTATACAAATTTGTAAAATATTTCTATATTCCTGACGAGTTTTCCAAAAAGTGATCCTTATTAGCAGTGAAGAATTTGGAAATAACTATTTGCGGTTCCAACTGAGACCGTAAGACTGCAGGACGAAAAGTCCTGTGAGACCTACCCTGTAGGGATGTCTTGAACGTTTCTGCAACGGAGAGACTACAACAAAAAGCTTTGAATACCATAAAAAAGACACCGGGAAACTTCAATGAAGATCCCGATTTCCCGGTATTTCAAACCTTAAGTGACGTCCTCCTGTACTGAAACCTGCCGCCTACTCAAGATAATTGAACTACTAATGTTCAATTATAGGCGTGCAGATCAGTTAGATCTTTGGAAGGAGAACACGCCATATGTTTTCGTTCGTCTTATAAAGCAGCTTAATTGTTCTCTGAATATTATTCGAACTAACAATTGCCGTAAAAGCAATTGCATGCATTGAAGTTGCGATTACCTTACTTGACAAAATCTTAACAGATTCATTTTCGATTCGTACGTATAACGGTTTAACTTGTCCTTCATTTGAAAAAGATGCAACAACCGGTACCGCTTTTGCTCCATAAAATTCGTATATGATCTGATTTGTATCCATAGTTATTCTCTCTTTCTTGAAATTGAAAATAGAATACCATAAATTGAATACTTTTGAAATAATATTTCTGTCAGTATCCTTATCACATATTTAAGGTAACAAATAATTTCACACATAAAAGGAGGAAACAAATTATGGTAGTAACAAAAATCGACCCAAGAGTTTATACTTATTATTTAAGCGCAGACAAAAATGATCCGGAATATACATCCTGTCTGTGGGCTCAGTTTGTATTTGACTGCAGTACCGGGCTTCTAAATATCAATAGCGATGCAGGAGATTATTCTTATCGTTGGGGATACAATGAACACGAAGATTTCATGCACCTTATGAGCCGGATTCACAAGGATTATCTGTTGAGTAAGATTTCAGATCGAACCGTATTCTGTCTTCAGGAAAGTATCCAGGAAACAGTAAAATCAATCGAATTGGATGGATTTGAATGCTATGGAATCGAATCAGAAGAGGATTGGCAAGGAATCAAACGTGATCTTTTGAACATGGATGTATGCTCAGAAGAATCGTATCTCCGTGAAGTTGAGTCAATTGTTCCAGATATCGATTGGGAGAGTATCTATGTGGAAAAAGATTACCCATATGGGGCAAAAGTCGTTTGTGACTTATTTGAAACGTATTTGTTGCCGATGCTCAAAGAAGAATTCGGAGGTTGAATATGAGTACAATGATAAGGACAAACATTGGTGCGATCCCACTTGAGGATTATCTTGATATCAAAGCCACTCAATTAGGTTTCGATGACTATGAGGATTTGAAAAGCAATGGATATACCATTGAGTATAACAAAGAGGATTGTTTCGAAAAGTAATCGCTTTACTGTAACCAAAAGAAGAACCCAAAATATCAGAAATGATACGTGGGTTCTTTTCTTTTGTGATCTCAATTCAGCAATAGTTGCGATATGTTTACAATAGCATTCCTTGTTTCCTGCATCAGAAGTTGGACTACAAATTTCAGGAGTTCATCATGATTGTTTTCGCAAGTGCCGTCCATAACAGCTTCCAGACATTTTTGTAAATAACGGGAAAACTTAGGACCAGGTTTAAGTCCAATAGCAATGAGATCATGACCGTTAATGGCAAGATCTTTAATTGCAAAGGCTGATTGCTCTTGTAAGATTTTGTTTAAAACGGCTTCAATTTCTTCTGTTTTCGGATACCACGTTGGATAATTTTCGCCAACCACTCCATATTCGTTAGGGTACACATGGTCATCACGATCTGCTGTTTTCAAAATAAGCCAATCTCTCATGAAATCAACACCAAATTTGTTTAGCCATCGCTTCACACATGGTTTTGTTGGAACAATCTCTGTATCATGATAACGAACCAGGTTAACGATTCTATCGTTTTCCATTGACGTGCATCTAAAATCTTTGCTCAATACTTGGATTGATATTTCATAGGACACTTCAGGATGACCATAAAAACTATAGTGATCTTTTGAATCGTTGAACGCTTTCGTTTTCGGCTTTCCGATATCGTGCAGCAGTGCCGCCATTTTAATTACGAATGAATCGGTCTCGCAAAGATCTGTAACCGCAAGCATGTGTTCATATACATCGTGTTTATGGTATGGGTTCTCTTGATCGAGACCAATACATGGTGTAATCTCTGGAATGATTTCAGCAATAATAGGAGAGAATTCCATAAATATCGGAGAAATTGGTTTTCCACAGGTCAGGATCTTGCGAAATTCCTCTGTGATTCGTTCTGTTGAAACAGATTGCAGCATATTTCGGTTCCTGAGCATTGCTTCTTTTGTTTTAGGCTCAATTTGAAGATCATATTTGATTGCAAATCGGAGAGCCCGTAAAATACGAAGCCCATCTTCCTGGAACCGTTCGTCTGGATTTCCAACAGTGCGAAGCAAACCAAGAAGAATGTAAGATTTTCCATCAAACGGGTCAATTAATGTGTTTGTCTTGATATCGAAAGCCATTGCATTTATTGTGAAGTCTCTTCTAATCAGATCTTCTTCGATATTAGAAACAAAACGAATTGAATCTGGATGTCTCCCATCTGAATATTTTGAATCGCCACGAAATGTGGTAATTTCGTATTCAATCCCATCGATCAAAACAGATATCGTTCCGAATTTAATTCCTTTTGGAAGAACTTGATATTTCGTTCCAAGGATTTCGGATGCAGCCTCTGGTGATAAATCAGAGCAGATGTCGTAATCATGAGGCTCTACGCCAAGGATCATATCTCGAACGCATCCGCCAACCAGGTATGCGTGTTCCGTTTTCGTATGCAAAAGATCCAAAATATCGATAACTGGTTGTGGGATATTAACGTGTTTGATTATTTCGTTCATAAAAACTCCTTCCTTTGAAATCAGAATGTTTATTATTTACATTACATATAAGGCTCAAAGAATTGAAAATTCGTCATTATTTCCATAAATTTCTTTGACGAGTTTTCCAAATTGTGAGCCTTATTATGAATAAATAGAGGAGGAATCGTTTATATGGAAAAATTATATGCGTACACAATGGTATCTCGAAACAAAGACAATAAAGGAGTTCCTGGATTCAAACAGCGAACAAAATCTTATCTGTGCTATGAATCAGAGGAAGAAAAAATGATTGAAAAGTTTGATCGTTTTGTTTCAGATGGCGTCCATGGTGAGAAATCAAGATTATACAAATCAGTGAACGCCAGAAACGAAGAGAAAACGAAAAATGCTTTCTTTGCGAGAGTTCTGATTGAAAATATCTCAGTTGTAAAATATCATCGTGCTCTTGTAGGAACGGCAATGCTTGTGGAAAACAGAGCAGAGAGCAAATGGTTGTTTGATTTCGATAGTACCGATGAAAAAAGGTTATCGAAATTTGTTGACCGGATAGCTTATTATGGGAATCTTAACAAATGTGATATCTTCGTGCAGCAAACACCACACGGTTTCGCTGTCGTAGTGCCACATGGTTTCGATACCAGGAAACTGATGGATGAGTTTGCGGATTGCGATATCATATTAAAACGAGACGACTTACTGTTTGTAAAAATGGCAGAAAACGTATAAGTATACAATAGAATGTATAGTTATACAAAAAAATAGAAAATGTTAGTATAAGGACTGTATTAAGATGAATAAGAAAGATAGTTTGGAGTTCTTACAAAACTGTGCGGATAAGATTGTTAATGCATCTGCAAAAGATAGTGAAATGTTTCTGGTGAAGTATGATATACATTGCAAAAAACCGTTAATATCTTCTGAGTTTGAATTCATTCTACCGACAGAAAAACAAAACGTAGAGACTGACGATTAAGTTGGTCTCTTTTTGTTTCCGTTCTTTTTGTGTGCCATCTTTTAATCCCATATTTAGGATAACAAAAAGGAAACACACAAAAAAGGAGGAAACGAAAAATGAGTGATAATGTAACAAATTACAACCTAGTCCATGGATATAAGGTATTCCGATCTGATTGGACCTGTAGCCCAGACGGTAATTCAAAACAATATGCTTGCCCTGGCAAATTCGAAGAAGAAGGTCCACTTTCGTTATGTGAACATGGTATGCATTTTTGTAAACAATTGATTGATTGCTTTTCTTTTTACGAATTTAAGCAGGAATATCATGTTGCTGAAGTCGTCGCTTATGGCGAGGTTTTGACAGATAGCATAAAATCATGTACCGATAAATTAGAGATCGTACGTGAAGTTCCATGGGAAGAAGTTTTCAATCTTATTAACATTGGCAAAAAGTGTTCTGGCCTTGGTAATACTGGTGATTTCAACTCTGGTAATTGGAACACGGGTAAGTGGAACACCGGAAATTGCAATACTGGAGATTTCAACTCTGGTTGTAAAAACACTGGCAAAGAGAATAAAGGTAGTTATAATACTGGTGATAATAATCTTGGTCGTAATAATGTCGGATCTTCTAATTCCGGGTATGAAAATGTTGGAAACCATAATGAAGGTTGTTGTAATGTTGGAAGTAATAACATTGGATGGTGGAATACTGGAGATAATAATACTGGTGACAAAAATGTTGGTTGCAGTAATGCTGGATCCAAAAATGTTGGTTATTTCAATATTGGAGATCATAACGTTGGAAACGGCAATATTGGTAATTATAATACAGGCTGCTGTAATGTTTCTAACTACAACACAGGATATTTCAACACAGAAGAACCCAAAATTATGCTTTTCAATAAACCAACACACATAACACTTAATCAATTAAAAGCAAGTCCTGTAAATTATTTGATTGAAGAATTATGTCGGATGAAAAGTCAGGTAAGTTTCATTCAGGAAAAGCAGATGACAGATCAAGAGAAAGCCGAACATCGAGATTATGAGGTGACTGGTGGATTTATCAGAGTTGAACCAGACAGGACGCAAGACTGGTGGGATAATTTATCAGAAGAAAATAAAAACCTTATCAAAGAACTTCCAAACTTTGATCCGGATGTTTTCTATAAATGCACCGGCATTAAAGTGGAGTAAACTTACACTAGAGACTGACCGATTGGTTGGTCTCTTTTGTTTCCGAAGTATTTGTGTGCAGCAATTCATTCCATATTTAAGATAACCAATAAATCACACAAAAAAAAGGAGGAAACGAAAATGAAATACGCAAACCAATTAACAGATGATGAATTGAGAGAGCTCTATATATTGTTTACTGGTTCCGATACAAAAATCAACGAGCTTGATATTACAAGAGATGACGATTCAATCTGTCTCGAGGGTTATATTGAAATCCCGGAATGGGAAGAAGACAGACTGAAAGAAGACCCAAATGCGGTTGTAATTCTTGATGATGATTATGAAATTACAGATTATGACGTAATCGTTTATCATCATTCTGGTAGTTGTACTTTGGAATACAGAAAATGGATGTATAAGAAATTCGGAGATGCATATGCCAGAGACTATTTGTTTAACTAAGTATACGTTGGAGACTGACCTGTTGGTTGGTCTCTTTTGTTTCCGAAGTATTTGTGTGCAGCAATTCATTCCATATTTAAGATAACCAATAAATCACACACAAAAAAAGGAGGAAACGAAAAAATGAGTGAATGCAAGTATGTGAAATACGGATGTTCTTACAAAGAAACTGGATGTTCAGATTGCATTGCAAAAGCTGCTTATAACAAAGCGATCGAGGATTTTAAAATGAATAGTGATCAAAATCCAGAAGATTCGAATTTAGAAGATACAACGAAACTTGAAGAGACTGGTGATTATATTACGACAGCATATGGATCTCTTTATTACTTAAAATGTAAAAAATGTGGTCGCGATGACATAATAGACACAAACGGTTATAACTTTTGTCCGTATTGTGGCAGAAAAATAACGTATTAATAGCGACATATTAGTAGCGAGTACAAAACTATATCATTTCCCTATGAGTAAGAAAACAAAAGAGAGACTGACCTGTTGGTTGGTCTCTTTTGTTTCCGGAGTATTTGTGTGCAACAATTCATTCCATATTTAAGATAACCGATAAATCACACACAAAAAGGAGGAAACGAATATGCCATATTTACAATTAACAGTAGACAATGTAACACCGCATTTCTGGCAGAGTGTACGATACTTTTTCAGACAATACGAGACAGAAAAAAAAGCGAAACTTATTTCAGCTCAGGAATATATGTCTGCATACGAGACGTATTATGGAATTTGAGATTTCTGACGAGTTTTCCAAATTGTGAGCCTTATAAAAAGTAATTAGGTATACAAGGAAAGGATTTTTTATGACGAGAAAAGAAATGACAGAGCAGTTCGATTTATTTGATTCGTTAATCGCCGCTCCAGAAAAATTGTTTACAGATGATATTGAACGAAATGTTTTTAGATTTATTAGTTCCTGCAGAACAGATGATGGAAAAAGTTTAGGAGATAAAGTCATCGAATATTTGGAAACAATACCATGTTTTTCCATGTGTTATTTTTCTTGGAGCAACATGAGTGGAATTAAAGTTATTTTTCCACCACTCGAGTACGGACCATATGAATACCACAGCTTCAGTGTCGATTGTTATCCTATTATGTATATTGATCTGTTATGGAAAACATATACAATTTATGATGACGCTATTGAGTATTATAAACTTATGTATAAACATAAACCGAAACTGGAAACGTATACGATTGATTCTTTTTACGAACAGTTTTTGGATACATCATTTCGGGCACGTTTATCTAAGATACGAACCGCGATTCATTCGGATAAGAATCCGATTACAAGACTTCAGGATGTTGTATTCTGGATCAAGTATCCGTATAGTCGTGCCAAAAATACAGTATCCGAAAAGATCGAGAACGAAAAAACTCGTATCGCTACAGCAAATGAGAAAGCAAAACAGCGATATGAAAAAGAAGTGTATAAATATACATTTGTTAGTAAACAAGCTTTAGGATACGTACACTTGATCAACGAGAAACAGGATCAGATTGTCGAATTCTTAAAAAGTATCAATCCGAGGTTTCGAGAGGATTAATCGCTAAAGGATAAGATACAAGCATAGAAACCATATTTATAGTATAACAAATCAATGTTATACAAGGAGTTATAATGTTTTCTGTGATAAATCTCCGAAAAGAGGTATGGAGAGTCCGAGTAGACGGATAACGAGTTGGTATTGAGGTTCGAGCCCTCTGAAAAATAAGCTTCTACATTGGGAAACCCCAGCTTCGCTGTAAGGTTTGAATCCTTACTCACAGAGAATCAAAAATAAACGAACAAGAGAGACCGACCTTTGGGTTGGTTTCTTTTGTTTCCGGTGTTTTTGTGTGCATTCGTTAGATTCCATATTTAGGGTAACAATACAACACACACGAAAAGGAGGAAACAAAATGATGTTAGATATGGAACATAAGATTTATTTGTCTCGTGGTAAGCGACTTGATAACAAACAATGGGTATACGGAGCCGTATTATTCCATGATGGTAATGCTGCAACTATATTTAATCAGCATCCAGGAGATGGATCACTACAGGGTTTCGAAGTTGACATTGAAACTGTCTGCAGGTGTACTGGGATTACTGACATGAATAATAATCTGATATGGGAAAATGATATTATCAAAGACAGGGACCGCCGTGGACGCAAGTCACTTCGGTATAAAGTTGTTTGGGATTACGAAGAAGGAATGTGGGCAGCGCAATCTTGTACCAACGCAATGTATGGCATTGGCGACGTAAATTGTAATGACTACGAAAAGATTGGAAACATATTTGACGATCCAGAAAAGCTTGAGGAGTCAAATGAGAAGTAAACGAACTTTAGAGACTGACTGTTATGTTGGTCTCTTTTGTTGTTTCTGTGTAAATTCTGACGAGTTTCCCAGATTGTGAGCCTTATTATGAGTGAATAATGAAGGGAGACTATCATATGAATCTGCATAAATTAGAAGACACTTTTGAAAAACAAGAACGGAAAGAACTTATCTTTGAACTCTGTTATAAGCTTATACCTCTTGTCTTTTTGTTATTTCTTTTTCTTCTTATCTTGATATGTTAAGTTCCATATTTAGAATAACAAATATATTTCACACAGAAAAAGGAGGAAACAAAAATGAGTAACAAAGTAAGCATTATCAGAGACGGAAATGAATTCCATCTCACAAATGAAGAAATCGAAAACGTATATCGATTCCAAGAAAAGCGATACCGATTACAGGATGCCGAAATTCAGGTAAACAGACGGATTTTATCATTTACGGAAAGAAGTGATAATCCAGAAAATCTTGATCGGTCGACAGTAAATGATTCTGATCTAAGTCCGTATACACCGGAACGCTATAAGAATCTCTTTCATTCGTTACTTGTTCTGAACGATGCTGACATCGAACAGATCAGTGACTGTTTTCAGAGTAAATTTGATTGTAATTGCGACGAAAATACACTCTGGGAATTAGTTATTGATAGCTATGTGAAGGAAAACATGGCTTGTCTGGCAGAGAGGTATAAGGAAGAGAATACCGAAAACATTTCGGCAGACACAAGTGTTCAGGATAAAGTGGATATACTGATTCAATATATCTTTAACAATATGCATTGGTGTCCATTTAAAGACGACGCAGATATCGATTTTGAGAAAGAATGTGTTGGCTTTAGAGAGCCTGGATGTAAAGAATGCATTTTGAGAAATATTAATCAGTTAAATTAGAATTTAACGGAGGTATCAGATATGAAGTACAGATTAACTACGCAGCATAATAAAAGTGATAGTGAGCAACATGTAACAATTACAGAGTGTAAAGAAGCTGTTAAACAGACATATTTAGATAGTTGCAGAAATGACTATTTTACTTTATTAGAGCGGTGCAGATGCGGAGAATGGGAAAGAATCATGTTTCAGTTCGAGCAAGGAAACGTAGAAAAAGAGCTGGACTATATTTTAGACAATTAAACTGAGCTTTATACTATCGAACGTTAGTAGTTCAATAGTCGTTTATTATAGAACGTTAGTAGTTCTATAATCTTGGCTTCGTGTGTACTTGATTTCATATGGAAGAAAGGTGAAAAGGTATTATGGAACAGATTCAGGAAAATGAACAGTGGATGTTAAATGGCAACTGTGAAAAATGTAGAAGGAACAATTATTGTTCAAAACCATGTACTCGTCACGATAGACGAATAAGAGCAGAAAAATGACAGGTGGAATGATGAGCGAAGCTATTTACAAAACGGTAAATGGAATTTGGTAATTTGTAAATCCACGGTAAACTTAGAATTTAGCGGAGGAAGATAAATGAATAAAAGCAATTATGAAAAATATGCTGAAGCAAAACAGCAGGAACTATTGCATAAAGAAAGAAATCTACAGCAGGCAATCAGTTGTCTAAGGGATAGACGGAAATTCGCCTCATTGCAATGCATTGATAGTGCAATAGACTTTGTCGCTGACTTGTACGATTTATCCATTAACGAAGTGAAGCGAGCAATGGATGGAGAAGAATATTGGTGTATATGAAATTCGCATTTACTAGGGAACGGAGATAAAAATATGACAGAGATGGATGAAGCCAAGAAGCTCGGTTACTTGTATCCGAGTAGTTCACCAGGTAAATTAAAAATGAGAGCACGATATCAAGATTGTGCGGATTGTTTGTGTAGAGTTTGCTCAAGGAGCGTTCTTAACGATTCGCACAATTACACACAAAAGGTAACTGATCTTGGTTGTAATCCCTGTCATCATTGCACTGAAGTAATCGAAACAGATGCAGATTGTGATAGCTATTTACCAGATACAGACGTTTAAAATTTAAGGAAAGCCAAAATGAGTAAAAAGAAATGATGAGTGATCGAGATATAGAGTTAGAAATTGAAGAGATCGCAATGAAGGTTGAAGAGTTATCTGCTAAAGCGGACGGCATGTTATATAACGATATTCTAAAACGAGTAGCAGATTGTTTAGAAGGCACTCTGTAAAATTCATGAGAGAGGTAGAAATTATGATTGGAAATAAATACGAGTTAAAGAGAAACGAAAAAGAACTTCTTGAAATCGAGAAAGATCTCGCAAAATATTTGAGTGTTCCGTTTGTTAAATGTAGTTATGATTGTGTGAATAGTCATAAATACAAAGACAAACAGGAAGTAGACCATAGAAAACAAGAAGCAAAAGAAACCGGTTTCTGGGATATGTGTGACTTCGTAATTAATTACGAAAAATATGAAACAAAAGAAGATTATGAAACAAACGATGGTGGTTATGATGGAGAGGTATACGAACTTCTTTATCTGAAAGGTAATGGTCCTTATATTGTAATTACAGGCTGTTCTGAATAGTAAAATCGTAAACAAATATTAGAGACTGATCAATTTGATTGGTCTCTTTTGTTTCCGGTGTTTTTGTGTGCGTTCCTTAGATTCCATATTTAAGATAACAAAAACATTTACACACAATACAAGGAGGAAACGAAAATGAATAACGAGGTAACAAAAACAGTAAAAGATCTCTTAAAAGAAGGAAAGGCGATCGATCTTATGACACCAGGCGGTTTTGTTTATCTGTCTGCAGATCAGGTTGAAATGATTTCTCGTGGAGATATCACAGAGATTAATTCCAATTCAGGATTCCGCGGGTCAGATATGCCAATGGATATATCCGAGTTGTTAGGTTATGAACTTGTTCGCGGTAGCTACAATGAGAAAACAGATGTAAACGAATATTTAGTTGGTTAACAGGAGGTATTTATTATGTTTGTAACACCAGGATTAAACAAAGAAAAAGTTTATACTGCTTTAAGCGGATACGACAAAGAGCGGATCACCATACACAGAGAACGTGTCAAAAGACAGCTTCAGTCGACATCCACTCATTATGCTGAGTTTTATGATATGCTCTGCCAGATTCAAGATGATAGAAGTAAAGTGATCAAAAGCGACAAATTGGATTCAAACGAATACATCTTCTTTGATGGTTCGGCTTTCCGATATGAAGACGGTGCATTTCTTGGAGTGAGTCCAGCAGATGTTACCCGCTTATTCAGAGACGAGTTAACATGGTCAGAAAACGCAACATTCATAGTTGTAAGGAAATAGGAGGTAATTATGGCAAAAGAAAACAAACCTAGATGGAAAGATTTGCCTTTTCATGAACGGTTCGCAAAAGAATTAAAACGTAATGGAGTTTGCGAAGAACTTTGCGAACATGTTAGACAGAGAGGTCTGAAAAGAGAAAATCAGTAAAATAAGAAAAGAGATCGACTATTAAGTTGGTCTCTTTTTGTTTCCGGTATTTGTGTGTGCGTTCATTAGGTCCCATATTTAAGACAACAAAGATATTTCACACAACACAAGGAGGAAACAAATTATGGAAATAACAAAGATGGAACCGAGATTATATACTTATCGTTTAGTCCCAGACAAAAAGGATCCGGAATATGCATCCTGCACATGGGCTCGGTTTGGATTCGATTGTGATAACGGACGATTGGACATTCATGGCGATGCTGGTGATTATTCTTATGGTTGGGGCTTTAATGAACACGAAGATTTCATGCATCTTATGAGCCGGATCGATAAGCATTACTTACTGAACAAGATATCAGATCGATCTGTATTTCTTCTCGAAGAAAGCATTCAGGCTAATATCAAAGAGATCGAACTCAATGGATGGGAATCCTACGGGATTAAATCAGAAGAGGAATGGGAATCCATAAAACAGGAGATTTTGGACATTGATGAGCAAACGGAAATAGAATTCTATTATGCACTTGACGCTATCCTTCCTTATATGGACTCCGAATCATTTATGGTTGAAAAAGACTACCCATATGGAGCTAAAGTGATTGCGAACTTGTTTACAAAATACCTGCAGCCTAAAATTAAAGAGGATTTCGGATTCTAAAACACACGAAAGAGATTGACCTTGTTGGTTGGTCTCTTTTGTTTTGCTGTTGTTATTGAATACCTATGAACGGTTCCGGATAGTAATCGAATTATGTTATGCAGTTTTCGGAACCAATACCTCGTATTCCAGAAATCGTATCAAAACTTGCACTAGTGTTGTTATTAAATACCTATGAACGGTTCCAGAGTGGTAATCGAAGTATATTATGCAATATTCGGAACCAATACCTCGTATTCCAGAAATCGTATCAAAACTTGCACTAGTGTTGTTATTAAATACCTATGAACGGTTCCAGAGTGGTAATCGAAGTATATTCTATAACTTTCGGAACCCATGCCTCGTATTCTAAAAATCGTATCAAATCTATCGGACTTGTTCGAAGATCCGGATTCCTTTAGGGATACGGGTCATGCACTAGTGTTGTTATTGAATACCTACAAGCGGTTCCATGGTGGTAATCGAAGTATGTTATACAGCTTTCGGAACCTATTTCATTCGTCTTTCTTTGTGTATTCATACTCGGCACATATTTAGTGTAACAAATTAATTTGCACCTAAATAGAAGGGAGACGATTCAATGCGTTTATCAGGAGTAGCAATTACAAATATTTTAAAACATCGGCAGGCGAACTTTTTAAACGGAACCAATAATCAGAATACATATGCCTATCTGATGTACGAACACCGGATCACGAATTATTTGTTATCCGGAGACATCGCATCAGCAGAACATCTTCTTCTTTATGACCCAGTCTTTGGTATGGGAGAGGTTCCTGCAGATGTATTAACAAACAAAAAGGAAGCAAAAGTTGTTCCGAAAAACGAAGCAATCCTTAAGATTATGCAGACTTCGTTTGGACGGCAGACAGAACATCGTATGTGGCATAAGTTTCCGGAAGTTGTTCCTCCAGATATTCCAGAATCAGAGGATTTCGGAGTTGAGTATGAAGTCAAATATCAGTTACCAAATGGAGTTATCGAAAGTACGGTAACAGAATGGCTTTGGAAACGGGCATGGAACTGCATCTATCCTGTTATTGCATGGCGGGAATATAATCCGGTTGTCTCTTTTGACAAAAAGAAATGGGAAAGACCGGAACATGTGTACTAAAACAACAGAAGAGAGCTTCAATATTTTGGGCTCTTTTCTTATTTCCATGACGAGTTTTCAATATATTGAGCCTTATCAGTATTAACGACATCAATCGAATACTACGGCTGATAATTTATAAAAAAGGAGTAGACAATCATGAAAGAAATCATCAGGAAAGAATACAAGGCAAGTGTCGATGAATTAAAAGAACTTTTCCCGGTCGGGACAATCTGCTACATCAACAACAAGACCGCCCGTGTCATAGAAATAAACGAGCCGATGAGTACAAACTGCATGGCATCTTACCCATCCGTAACCTTCGTGGTCGTAGAACCAGACATGAGCATAGATGTAAACAAGCTGCATCCTACAGTGTATGCGACTGACTGTGACCGCCAGATGATAAATGCAGCTGAAGGAAGCCTTGGTTGTTCAACGATCGAGTAGTTTTCCAAAAAGAAAGTAGGTGTTTATAAAAGAGCTGACAAAACTCCGTAGCTTTAGTTACAGAGATGAGAAGACAGCTCTTTTTTTTACAATTCTTTGCAATTTCCTGACGAGTTTTCTAGGAAGTGAGCCTTATAAATGATAGACATGAAGTTTAATACTATTGAACGTTAGTAGTTCAATAGTCTTGTATTGTCAATTACTTTTGGCTTAAAACAATAGAAAACAAAGACCAGGAAAGGAGACAGGTTATGAAGATCATGTGCAGCTATGCCGTGGAGATAAAGCATATCAACAGATTATTCCGAGACACCATAAAGATCTACAATGATGCTGTCTCTTTCTGCGTGAAAGCTTTTGAAGACCACTGGGATGTTTTAAAAACTTTGGATCCTGGTAATAAGGAAAGATTTGCTTATGCAGACCATCTGATCCACACAACGAAAACAAACACTGCCGTCTTCAAAGAGTTTGATCAGAAATTCCATAAGATGCCATCTTATCTTCGATTTGCTGTGATCAATACAGCATTAGGACATTTAAGTTCTTACCATTCCAATCTCACAAATTGGGAGAACGATCCGTCGAAAGGGAAACAGCCGTCTTTCCAGTTCCGTCTTAATAAACTGCCGGTTTTCTACAAGGATAACATGTACAGACCGGGAGAAAATCCGGATACCATCAGACTGAAGGTGTTCGTAAACAATGACTGGAACTGGGTTACAGTATCTTTGAAACACACTGACGTAGTGAGTATCCGTAACCATAGGAAAGATGGGAAGATTTCCGCTCCGATACTGGAAAAGAAGAATAAGAAATGGTTCCTTCGTTTTGCGTTTGAAGGACAGGTAAAACTAAACGACACTAAACTGGAGGAAAGACGCATCCTTGCGGTAGACCTGGGTGTTAATACTGACGCTGTTTGTTCGGTCATGACAAAAGACGGTACTATCTATGCGAGAAAGTTCATCAATTTCGCAGGTGACAAAGACCGGATTTATCATACATTGAACAAGATCAGAAAGGTACAGAAATACTCAGGGTCACAGAATACGAAGAAACTGTGGCGGTACGCAAGATTCCATAACGATGAATTAGCCCGGAAAGTTGCGTCGAAGATCGCAGAAACCGCAATTGAGTACCAGTGTGACGTCATCGTTTTCGAGCACCTGGATACAAAAGGAAAGAAGAAGGGTTCCAAGAAGCAGAAGTTACAGATGTGGAAGAAAAATACGATACAGAAGATCGTGGAACAAAAAGCACATAAGAACGGCATCCGTATCTCACACATCTGCGCATGGGGGACTTCGAAACTGGCATATGACGGATCGGGGTATGCGCTCCGGGGAACAGAGGCCGGAAAGAAATCTTATTCCATCTGTTGGTTCCCGAATGGAAAGACCTACAACTGTGACCTATCTGCCTCATACAATATCGGAGCCCGGTACTTCATCCGGGAAATACAACAAAACCAGTCTGTGAAGAACTGGTCTGTCATTACGGCAAAAGTTCCGGAATGTCAGAAGAGAACACAATGCACTTACAATACCCTGTTAAAGATCAATGCTTTAGACCGGGTATCGTGATCTGCTGATTCATCTCATCTGTGACTTAGTCTCTGTGTGGTAAGTATCTTCCGGAAGGAAATACCGGCTAAGCAGAGACCGTATGTGCAGACGAGTACGTTGTCTCAATTAAATCAGACAATAGAATCCCATGAGCTTTAGCTCTGGGGAGTGTTCAACATGGAACAAATCGTAACAATTATTCGCAAATGAGAAAGGCAGAACATATATGTACGAAAAATTGAGAGAATATATCAACAAATCAAATAACATTGTATTTTTCGGAGGCGCTGGTGTGTCAACTGAGAGCGGAATCCCAGACTTTCGTTCAAAAGATGGATTGTATAATCAACACGATGTACGATTTGATCAGTATGAGCCTGAATATCTTCTGAGTAAAAATTGTTTGTATAACAATCCAAAAGTATTTTATGAATTCTATCGCCAAAAGTTGGATACCAGAAACGTCGAACCAAATATCACCCACAAAGTGTTAGCGAAAATGGAAGCTGTCGGTAAATTAAGTGCCATTGTGACTCAGAACATTGATGGACTACATCAAAAGGCAGGCAGTGAGAACGTATTCGAAATCCATGGTACCACTCAGAGAAATTATTGTTCTAAATGTGGCAAGACTTATCCGGCAGATTTCTTGTATGAATCAAGTACACACGAAGCTAAAACTTCGAGGTTTGAACCTAATCTCTCCTTATCAAAAGATTCGATTCCAAAATGTGAATGCAGAGGATTAATCAGACCAGATGTAACTCTGTACGGAGAAGGTCTTCCAAAGGCTGCTGTATCCGGGGCACTCGAAGCAATTGGTAAGGCTGACATGTTAATCGTAGGCGGAACTTCATTGCAAGTATATCCGGCCGCACAATTTATCACATACTTCCAGGGCAATCATTTGGTCGTTATCAATAAAGAAAAACTGGATATCATGCTGAATCCGGAAACAGATCTGATGATCACAGATTCGCTCGGAAACGTATTTCAAGAAATTAATCAGTGGCTGTAAAAGGAGAAAAACATTATGACAAAACATCAAAAAGTGAAAATATGCCAAGATCTTTACAAAAATGAAACCGAGAATTACAAACGCGAACAACTCGGAATAATTGTATATTTGGTTTTGTTTGTAATTTTGTTTGTGCTTATATTGGTTTATTGTTGTATTTCTTCTGAAGACAAGACTTTGCCTTTGGCTGCGATTGGTCTGTCTTTTGTAGGGATATGCGGATGTGTCCTTGTTATTGTATCAAATCATAATCGTCATATATTCATCAGAGATTGTATTAATAATCACGACTTTGTGATTACGGAGCATAATGGAAAAATTCAATTGAAGATTCCGGATACAGATATTGTATTGTCTGATGAATAAAAGGAGAAAAACATTATGAAGAAAATTCCAACACTATTTGAACGAGAATTCAAGGACCACAATGTTGTTAACGTCCTTTCAAATGTTGTAAAAGGTATGGAATGGGTATTAGGTAACGAAGGTCTTGCAACTGTTAAATACGACGGCGCATGTTGTGCGGTCTTAGATGGTGTGTTTTACAAAAGATATGATGCCAAGAAAGGCAGATCCGTTCCGGAAGGCGCAATTAAATGTCAGGAAGAAGCGGATCCGATCACCGGGCATCTACCATGTTGGGTTAAAGTAAACGAGAACGATCCATCTGATAAATGGTTTGTTACTGCAATGAATCATTATCTTTCTATAAACCATCAGATTGTAAACGGGACATACGAGGCAGTAGGAAAACATTTTAGAGACAATCCTTATCGTTTGGATCATGATACGTTAATCAAACATGGAGAAGATATTATTGAGGTCGAACGCAGCTTTGATGGAATTAAAAAGTATCTGAAGGAACACGATATGGAAGGTATTGTGTTTTGGAAAGATGGAGAACCAAAGTGTAAAATCAAACGTTCTGATTTCGGATTTCCTTGGAACTCGAAAAAGTAAAAACAAACATGATTGCTTCCGCGATTTGAAGTCGTGGAAGTTTTTTTTATCTGTTTTCATTTTCCTGACGAGTTTTCCGAAAAGTGAGCCTTATTGTGATTAGAAACCAAGAAAGAGAGGATTTTTAATATGAGAGTTATGTTGCGATATCCGGATAACACACCTTACATAACTGAAGTTTTGTCAGTCATGCTTTACGATTCTTTGCCAATCGACGAGGAACTCAACCAAAGTAGAATTGCTATGTACATAACAACAGCCGAATACGAGGATGAATTAACATTTGTTGTACTTCCAGTATGTACAGCAAACAAGCTTATGGATGAGCTCCTGTGTAATGGATTTTTGGATCTTTCTAAATATATGGATACCACATTCATCCAGTATGAACCTTACGACAAATCTCGGCTAAAAAAGGTGTGCGAAGATCAGCAGTAGACAATTGAAAGGTGGGATAAAAACATGAACAAGTTAAAAAGGACACACATTGAGAAATCGGCATGTGTGTATTGCATTGCCGTTATTAAGATGAAAAAATCATATGCCGGATCCGATTTGCGGGTTGATCAGTATGCAGAACTAGTTGGAATTGATGATCATATAGCAACCTTAGTATCAAGAAAATTTGGAGTAAGTAAAGAAGATATCGAATATATTTCGTTTTCGTTTACCACAAATAGTAACGCACATCTTGGATTCTGCGGAACTGTAACGGATGTTATTCTTGATAACGGAGCTGCTATTTATACCATTGATATCCCGAAAAAGAAGCAGCTGAATTTGAATGATGGAACCATTATAGAGTTACCGAATGAAAATCTTATCAAATACAACAATATTCATAAATCAAAGAGAACCAGTTCTAAGAAAACAACAACTGATACAACAATTGATAGTTCCGGCAACCAGGTAACGGATGATTCTAACAACCAGGTAATCATATAAGGAGATTTTTTATGACAAACGTAACAGCATTGACAAAAGAATTAGTAGAACAGTTTGAGTTCGCAGTCGGACGCAGGGTAACGGCTGCAGAATATATGGATCTCCGTAAGCAGGCGATCTTTGAACTTGGTTCTGGTTATTCGATCCCTAGTTCGCAGCCAGATATAGCGCGTCCGTTCGTTCAGGAGTCGCTTATTTCGTATCCAATGACAAACAATCCGTATAATTATTCGCAAAGTGTTGGATATATGAATAATTATGCGCCAAATCCTGAGTTTAATAATTCGAATACGATGCAGGCGGTTCCAAAACCAGCTGTTCCTCAGAACGAACCAAGTGTACAACTTATGCAGCAGCCTGTAAGTGTAGAACCGACTCGAGTACCACAGACAGATGTAGCCAAGCATCCGGTTGCTCCTGTAGAAACAAAACAATCGGACCCGGCACCAGTTCAGACTCCGGTTTCTAATACTGCAACCAATCAAACGGCTACGATAAAACCAGTGGTCGCACAGATTACAAAAGAAAATGATAATTCAAACGACTTTTTTAAGTTAGTTGGGAAATTCATGCAATAAGAGAGCAATCGAAATCATTGAAACAAATATGTAAAAAACTGACGAGTTTTCCATATTTTGAGCCTTATAAATGATGTAAACGATAACACATACACACAGAAAAAGGAGAACTTTTTATGAAACGATACATTACTGTTGATAGCGGAAAGAGTTTTACAAAAGTCGATATCTATGATGAACCGAGTAATCAGATCATCTCAAAGAATATCCGTACTAAATATGACGAGGGTGTATTCGAGGATACGGATCCAGGACAGAATACCTCGTTAATAGAATTTGACGGACAGATCTACCGTGTTGGTCAGGGAGCTACAAAAGAAGCCGAATTAAAGTCGTCAAAGAAATTACCGATCCATAAGATTTGTACTATGCTTGCAGTTGCTTTAGAGTGTTCGGCGGATGAAGTCGACGAAGTTTATTGCGGAATTGGTATTCCGGTAAAGGATTACGAGTTCCCGGAAGAGAGAAATTCATACAGAGACTACATTTTGCCAACAGAGCCGGTAACAGTTCGATTCAAAAGAACTGGAGAAAGCCCAATCGAAACCAGAACATTCCGTTTCGTTGGTCGTTATGTGTACCCGGAAGGTTGTGGTGCATTAGTGCTTCCGGGTGTTATGGGTATGGGAACTGTTGCTGTTATTGATATTGGTCACTTAAATGTAAACGGAACTATTTATAACGGCGGCGACGCGGATCTGACAATGTCATTTACAACAACAAAAGGCTGCAATGCGCTGGTTTCCGGTCTCGCTCAGAAGTTATCCGCAGCTTATTCATTTATCAATAAAGCGCAGACAGCAGAAGTACTTGGTCGTACTGGAAAGGACAGATGCTTAAAACCAATTCGTTCCAATCCGCAGATTGAGGAATCTTCTAAGACTATGATTGATAAATACTTGATCGATTATGTCACAGCTCTACGTGAAGATTGTCTCGCCGCCCAGTGGTCTGTTGATTATACTCAGTTCGTGTTTATCGGCGGCACAACAGCGATTATCGCAAACGAGATCAAAGAAGTATTTGGTGATGAAGTAATTATCTCTGAATACGGAGCTTTCACAAATGCTATGGGAATGTTAGCTCTGATGTGTGGAAGACCAGATGTTCTTGGTAAAAAGATTATGTAACGAAATGTAAGGTAAACAGAAACAACGTATTCTGAGATTTATTCTTGGAATACGCTTTCTGTGTTTCATAAGAAAGGATTTTCAAGATGGGAAATACTTCAAAGAAAGAAAAGAATGATCAGGTACAGAATATCGGATCCGAAGAAGTAACAAATAAAGTAAAGAGTACAATCTTATTTGATCCTCCACACGTACCCGACCAGAGTATTCTAAGGGATTATCAGAAAGAGTGTATTGATAAAATCATGAACTGCAAAAGTGGTAGTCATTTGATCGTACTTCCGGTGGGTTCCGGTAAAACGGTAACCTTCAGTCACATTCCTCGTTTTGGTCGTGTATTGATTTTGAGTCATCGGGACGAACTGGTACATCAGCCAGAAAAATACTATGATTGTAGTTTTGGCGTTGAACAAGCAAGTGAGCATAGCAATGGTGAAGAAGTTGTTTCGGCTTCGGTTCAGAGTTTGATCCGGCGTTTAGATAAGTTTGATCCGTATGACTTTGATATGATCATTACAGACGAAGCCCACCATGCGGTCGCCGCATCTTATCGTAAAATCTATGATTATTTCAAACCTCGCATCCATTTAGGGTTTACGGCAACTCCAGACCGGGCAGATAAAGATGACTTAAACAAGATTTACGAAGATATTCTTTATTTAAAAGACATGAAATGGGGAATCCGAGAAGGTTTCCTTACTGATATTGACTGCTATCAGATTGATGTGGGGTATGATCTGACTCAGGTAAAAACACAGATGGGCGATTACAAAATGGACGCCCTGGCAGACGCGATGTTAAAACCTGCAGTTGTTGACGCAGTTGTCGACGCATATGGAAAACACAGACATGGTCAGACACTTATTTTTGCCGTAAATGTAGCACATGCGTATGCACTTGCAAAGAAAATTCCAGGCGCAGTTGTTGTTACTGGGGAAACGCCAAAAGAAAAGCGAGCCAAGATTCTCGAGGACTTTAGAAATCGAAAAATCCCTTGTGTTGTAAATATCGGTGTATTCACGGAAGGAACCGATATACCATTGATCGAAACGGTCATCATTGCGAGACCGACACAAAGTGATGCGTTGTTCTGTCAGATGGTTGGTAGGGGATTACGTTTGTCGCCTGGTAAAGAGGCGCTGACACTTGTTGACTGTGTGGGTGTCTCGAAAAAAGCCCCAGTAAATGTTGGCGACTTATTTGGTCTTAACATGAAAGTTGTTCCGAAAGAAAAACGTAATCGGCTACAGGGAATTAAGATCACAGAAATGGAAACAAAGATTGAGACGATTTTAGACGGTCCGGATAGTTGGATCAATACCGAAGTCCGTGTGAAATTATTCCGTGATGAAAACAATGTTGATCTGCGTGAAATCAATTTTGTTCCAATGGGAAACAATAGTTTGGTTCTTTCTCTTGGAGATGGAAAAGCAATTCGAATCCCCGAGACCGATGCTCTTGGTAAAACTCAGGCAATCTTAGAGAAAAAGGAAGATAATAAGGTTGTAAGCCATGCTATCACGATTGCTCAGAAACTTCAGAGCGTTATCGATGATGTTCGTGTCTATTTGCTGATGAACGAAAAAGATAGTAAAGCGTTATGGGATATGTCTATTGTTCACGCATGGGGAGACGCAAAAGCAAGTCAGAAACAGATCGATTATGTTAAAGTGTTAGCTCATGAGCGTATGCAGGATTTATGTGATGTTAATCTGAACACAATTACTAAACGGCAAGCTTCGGCGCTCATTGATAGACTGTCTGCAATGCCAAGAAAACAGTTTTTGAATTCGGAATATGGCAGACAAAAACAAACGACGACAAGGCAAACGACGCCGAAAACACAAATGAGAACCGTTCCGGATGGATTCACAGGAACAACTGGCTGGTATTAAAACAGAAAGGCTACTTACTTGTATTGAATAGGTAGTCTTTTTTTTAGAATTCTTTGTAATTTCCTGACGAGTTTTCCAAAAAGTGAGCCTTGTTGTGTGTAGATATGAAAAGGAGAAAACGGTATGAAGAATCCAGTATGACACCGCTCATTATCTAGGTTATAGACCCTGGTTATTTCCAGATAGCGTATACTTGGGATTAGAAAACCAGTCTCTGTAATAAAGTTCAACATGGTATTTGCACTGTGTTTATATGGAGAGACTGAGAAAACTCAGCTCTCCAAATCCAGCACATTACAAAAACATGTACTTGATACTGTGAAGTTCACAACCCTTACTCGTTCATTCGGGTAAGGGGGTTATCTTCTGATTATCTTCTATTCAAAATAGAAAACCTTCAGCAAGCGGATATCGTAATCATATATTCAGACGTGATAATTATACTTGCCAAAAATGCGGTACATTTCATGCTCTGGTTAACGAAAATGGAATTCCACTACCGACTACAGAGGGAGAACTCGATTTGCATCACAAAATACCGGTTTCTCAGGGTGGTACGGACGATCCTGGCAACCTTATAACCTGGTGCAGAACGTGTCATAAGATGTGGCACAAAGAACACGGTATTGAATATTTTGAGAATGATTGAAGGAGAAAAAAAGGTATGGACAAAGAAATTGTATATGTAGCAGAACTGGATGCGGATGTTGATGATGTCGTCGCTGCTCATTATTTGCATGATAAAGGAGTATTAAAATGCGTCGTTTGCGATCCTTATCCGAGAACAGAAGCTGGACTAAAAAGAAAAGCGAAATTAGAAAGTTTGGGAGTGCAAGTTTTGAAGAAAATGCCTCCGATTGCGAAATATGTATTCGTTGGTGGTGCACTAACAGTGGTTGCAAATTATATTAAAACACATCATATTGATATGCTTGTAATGAATGGCGGTTTCGTTGGTTCCAATATTGCGCCAGTTGAATTAGAAAAATTCAAAGGAAAAGAAACAGTAAGAACCTTCAATTTCAACTGTGATGTTTCCGCAACCGATTATGTTCTAAAAGCTGGTAAGGAACGTATCTCTGAGATCATTCTTGTAGGCAAAAACGTATGCCATGATGCACGGAATACAAGAGCAGGTATTTGGAAAGACGGTAAATATCAGAAATTGTTCGATGCCTATAATGTGAAAAACGATAAACGGCAACACGATATGCTGGCATGCCATGAAGGGCTTTCATTTTTGAACAACGACGTAAAATATTGCAAATATGATGTTGTAAGACCGTTTCATACCGGATTAAATAGGACGTATACCAAATGGGGAAGTACCAAAACAAAAGAGACACCGTATAGAGAAGTATTTGCAGCCGTATGTTTTGAAAGCGATATCGTCAATTCGTACGAGAACTAGAATTTAAGGAAGGTGAATTATTATGTATAGATATTTTGTTTCATTTACACATATGTCAGACAAACAAAAAGGTTGTGGCAACGTTGTTCTTGAATCCGACCACAAAATCAATGATTTTGACAACCTTGATGATGCCAACAAATGGATTAGAGACATGCAGAAATGGATCGAAGATAACGGTAATGTTAAAAACGTTATCATCATGAACTTCCAATTATTGAATTAGGATAATTAAGGAGACGCTTTATGAAAAACAAAGAGGAGCTGGAATCAGTATTAAATGATTTCGATGTGTTGTTGCAGAAAAACGTTGAAACTGAATTATATTGTGACCGTATGACGTTTGCAGAGCTTCGGGAGTGGCAGAAACAAATCGAAGAAATCAATCAGAGACTCCATAATATCGCAAACAAAATTGGGTAACAAAAGAAAGGAAACAGTATGAGTAATTATCTGATTTGTTGGGAAGAAAATAATATCAAGCAATGGGATATGGTAAAGGAAGACGATCATCAGAGTTTTCTCATGAATCTGTTGCTTACTGAAAAAGTAAACCAGTCTTCGATCTTTGTAATTCCAACAACCGGTATTTCTGGTATATGGTTAGATCCAGGCAATCATAAATCTAATCGTGTTGACTTTTGGAATTTCTTTGAAGACTACGGATTAACATATACAAAACCAGTTCCGAAGAAAGGAACAGAAGCTCCGTTGCGAGAAATTCGGGAACGTCACAGTGATAATACAAAGTATGGTTTTGTCTCTCCGGAAGGAAAATACTTTCATTGTGGATACCAAGGTCATTCCGCCTTGGCAGACCGTATTTGTTTCGGGATGGTAGAAACAAACAATGCAGAACATTATTTGGAAACACATGGCTGGTGCAAGATATACAAACCGTTGTCATACAATACATACAGTGTCTACATGGATGGGAAGTCCACATTAACAGAAGCTCAGTTAAAAACGCTTTTCGAACTCGGGCTTGAGAATGCGAAAGATCTCAAAGATATGATTCAAAAAGATTGAGCATTCCTGACGAGAAATTCATATTTTGAGCCTTATCATGTATAACAAATGAACGATGAAGAGAGGTATATGATATGTCAGTGACGCATGATATTATCGATGTTCGTAGTATAGAGCTATTGTGCAAAATCAAGCAACAAGGACTGGAGGTATGTGGTATGAACTTATTAGAACACAAAATCATTGAAATCCATAGTGTGAAAGATGTAACGAGTGCATTTGTAGAACATTGTGGCTACAAACCAGACGAGCCTCTATTAACGGTTAACCTTACTTTTGACTGCTATGGTCTTCGCAAAACAAAGGATGTTACTTTTTGGCAGTCAACTTTTGAAAAAGTAAAAGAAGCCGGTTATTATATGGCGTAGCCGGAAAGGAGGATTATGATGAACAAAGAGACAGAAGCAATCGAACAGCTTAGCAGGATTAGCAAGAATCTTGGAAATCTCGGAGAAACTGAAGATTATACAGGCATTGCAATTGAAGCTATTCAGAAAAACAAAGAATATCAGGAGCTCGAATCCCGTCTACAGAATATCTTTGGTGGCGAAGTTCCATTATCTATGATCGTAGACGAACTGGAGCTCAAATTGAGAGAACCAGACAATCCACATCCAATCAATGCAAAAATTCTAACTTATGAAGATGCTGCAGAATGGGAAAGATATAAAGAAATCGGTACGGCAGACGAATGCGAAGCAGCTGTGAAGTTTATGAAGCAAAATGCTTGATAAATATTGACGGATTTCGCTATCCGTGTAAAATATAAGTATAAGACTAGGTCAGGAAGCATATGGTGCCCTGGCCATTTCTTTTTGTTTCAGAAACGGTATATCATAGGAACAAAAGAATGGAATCAAAATTAATTGTAAATTTCTGTTCCTTTTGTGCGTTTCCTGACGAGGTTTCCAAAAAATGAGCCTTATTGTAAATAGAAAACGTAATGAGGTGAAATATATGAGTGATAATAAGATGGATTTCTTAGAGGCCGTATTAATTGTAAAAACAAATCTTTCCATGGATGCCATTGATAAAGCTTTTGAGCCCGATATTGCTACCGCACTCAAAACAATTGTATCCGGATTGGATGACGAGATGAGGAAAGCAAGACAAAGTGGATATACACACGGATACATTGCAGCTGAGCGCGAAAAAGATAAAGTTATCGAAAAGTTGGTAAACGCTTTGGAAAGTCAGAAAATGCTTGAAGATATCGAACCGGAGAATTTGGATCGTGAGTAATTTTGATACATTTTTGACACGGCTGCGTTGGGATTCAACGTACGAGAATTTTACAGATCTGACGTCATTTCGGACTGACAGTATTGTTTATGAATTCAAAACGCCATTATCGAAAGAAGACCAAAATGCTTTTATTGAGTTTCTTGGAGATTCGAAACATTTGAAGACGATTATGCCGGATGAATTCTGTAACTTCTTTTTGAATCATCGGATCGAGTTTGAAATTAAGTTTCAGTATGATTTCAATCTGCCTTTCAAACAGAATTATCGGTATCTCAAAACGATTCGGATTCTAAGAAAGTCATTAAAAAGAATGGAACCAAACAGATGGCACACGATTTATGCAGTCAATCAGAATTATCCAACTAAGGACTGCTATTGTTATGTGCAGACAGAAGAGGACTATAAGAATCGGCTCATGTCGTTAGCATTCTTTCATGTAAAAGAACATTGTTTTGTTCCTTTGGTACCTTCAGAAGAGGACATGATGGACGATATTAAATATTGGCGAATGTATGACAATCCAAAACCGTTAATATATTGCAGTTCAAAGCCGTTTTCTGACGAGGTTTCCGAGAAGTGAGCCTTATTATAGACAAGACATAGGAAACTATTAATAGAAAACGGAGGAGCTACTAATGTTCACAACAATCCACTTCGACAAAGAAGACGATTTGTTTGTTATACCAACAATCGTAATTAGCAAAATAGATACAAAATATGTAAAAGCAACCAATATACATATTGCATGGCTTCGACATTCCTTGGTATTCATTTGCAAGAAATCGGATGCGGCACCTAAGAAACAAGAGAAAGATGGAGAAGTTAACAAACCAGTCGGTGGATATGACAGCGTAACCAAAAAGGAGAAGATTGCATTTGTATTGTCTTGTTTTGGTTTCATAATGTCAATCATAGCGTTGTGCTTTGGTTGTGTTTATCATTGGGGCTTTTACGTGATGACCGCATTTGGAACAATTGCTGGTTGTTGTGCTTTGTTTTTACTTGTATTTTCATTTGCAATCGAAGGGGAAGAAACATTAAATTCCCTTACAAAGAAAGAAAAGGAGAATTAAAACGTTATGAACAAAAGAGTAACCCATAAAATCAGAATTGTAGTGTTGGTACATTCAGTCACAGCTTGGAGATCCGATTTGTGCTTATTCCGGCGATAGTGTATATTATGAAGTGTGCTTTGATCTGCCGAAAACTACAAAGTTATCCATTGATGGAAAAGCGTTGTATATACATAGAGCTAATTTCCAGATCATCGATACATCATTATTGGACTAAATGAGGATTAAAAATATGAGTAATATTATTAGTTTTGAGGACAAGAAGGAAGACAAAGAACTCATTGAGTTGTTAGAACAGTTCGAAAAACATATGCCAACCAAAGAAGAATTAGAAGCAAGAATTAACAGTATTAAAGATCTGTATGATTTTCATTATGATATTGACGATCCAGATTATTTAGATCGAACGCAGGAAGTGACAAAACGATCATTTTCTGAGCTCGTAGATGCATTTCATAACTATAATCCGGATTCTGAGTTTTCAAAGAAGCAGTATCTGAAAAGATTACGTAATTTTGATACATGCCGTGTTTTCCTTTCTGACTATTTGGGAGCTAATTTCGAGATATCCGATGAACCGATTACAGAATTGGATGATCTGATAACAGACCAGTACTTGCACGCTATTGATGATAACAGAAAACAGAGATCTGCAGAGGAATTCACAGCAGATATTGAATCGTATATCCCTACCGTATATCGTGCTTATGAAATTATATTCGATATGTTAAAGAGCAAAGACAGCAGATGTCGCAGTTTGGATATGTATACGCTGATGCTTTCAAATCTTGAATACTATCCGTTTCTTGATTACAAATTGGCATGCGAAAGAAACAGAGAAGACCAGAGCAAATAGACCCTGGTCTTTTTCTTATTGTTCTGATACAAAAAACTGACGATGTTTCCCAAAAGTGAGCCTTATTATTAGTGTATAAATTCTGGTAAAATATTGGTATACTAGATACACAGTACAGAAAAGAATAGGAAACAAAGATAGGATTTAAAAATATGAGTAACATTATTGATTTCGAGGATGAGAAGATTAACAGAGATTTAATAGACTCATTAACAAAAATTGAGCCGTATTTGCCAACACAAGAAGAAATCGAAAAAGATCTTCAAGAGATTAAGGATAAATATGATTTCCATTATACTGTAAACGATCCTTCGTATCTGACAAAAGTTCACAAAGTTTTGAATCAGACATTTTCTGAATTAGTAGAGGTTTTCAAAAGCTTTGATTCTAATTCTGAGTTTTCAAGAAAACAATATCTTAAGAAACTGAAAGCATTCGATACTTCGCGGATTCTGTTGGATGAATATATTTCATCACGTTATGAAATTGCAGATGATCCAATTCCGGAACTAGATAAATGTCTTGAAATTGTAAATGATAATTATGTGGAACGTACAGAATCAGAATTGAAAGCTGATATCGAAAGATATATTCCAATGTTTGACAAAATGTATGATATCGTATTTGATATGCTTCAAAACAACGACAGTAGATGTAGCAGTCTCGATATGTACATGATCATGATGTCTGGACTTTGTTTTCATCCGTTTAATGCTTACCGAACTGCATATATAAGAACCAAAAACAGAGAAGACCAGAGCGTATAAGCCCCGGTCTTTTCTTTTGTTTTAAGCGATTGCTTGTAACAAAGTCAGTAAATCTTCCTTTGTCACTAACATGGTATCCGAAATGCCTTGTTTAACAAGTAATTCAGATAACCTTGTACTTGCGTATCCGTTTTCGTTTGAAAAATAATTCAATTCGCTTTTTACGTTTACGCTAAGGAAGTTTTTCCATCCCTTTGGCATCTCTTTCGCTTTATTAACGTTAATCATTTATTCATTCCTCCATTTATCCGTACTTTTTTTTGTTGCCCTAAATATGTGTTCCATCTTCTGTGTGTAACCGATTGTAATCTATACTTCTTTGTAACAAACTTGCACATATTTAATCCGAACAAAAAAAATAGCAACAGTACAAGGAGAGAAAATTAAATGAAATCATTGGCAAAGAAACTCAGTTTAATCTTTGTAGGCATCGTCTTAGTCACCTGTATCGTTCTTATCACGTTTGCAGGGTTAGCTTTTAATCGATTAGAGCGAACCTCAGAGGAAATTCTTTATGAAACAACATTGAATGGTTATAAAACAGAGATCAAAAGTGAAGTCCAAGTGGCAGTAGCAATTGTTCGTGGATTTTATAATTCCTACAAAAACGGAACTATAACAGAAGACGTCGCGCAGAGCGAAGCAAAAGAAGCGTTACGCAATATGCGGTACGGTGATGATAATTCTGGTTATTTTTGGATTGATGATACAAACTATAACCTTGTTATGCATCCAATCCTTTCAGAACAGGAAGGAACGAACCGAAAAGATCTTGAGGATAAAAATGGAGTTAAGATCATTCAGGAAATCATGAAAGTTGCAGACAATGGCGGATATAATGAGTTTTATTTTACAAAATCAGACGGTAAAACAGTAGCACCGAAAGTAGCGTATTCTTTATCATTTCCAGAATGGAATTGGGTAATCACCACTGGCGTATATACAGATGACATTCAATCAATATTGTCTTCTTCCGCAGAGATAACGCGTACAAAAGCAATAAGCCATAACAGTATCATATTTATGATAGCGATTGGTGTTGTTCTTTATATATTAATGTTCTTCTTTTGTTTGTTTATCTGCAAAAAGCTCGTCTTGGTTATTAATCAGGTAAAGGAAAATTTAAACAGTATCGCAGACGGTGACCTAACCGGACGGATTGACGGTAAGATCCTAAACAGAAAAGACGAACTCGGAAATATTGTAGTTCACACAAATAAAGCAGTCGAATCGTTCTGCAATAGTATTGCAACATCAAAACAGACTGCTATTACCGTGAACGAAAACAGTTCTGAAATATCCGGACTCGCAAACAGTGCTCTCGAAGCGACTGCTCAGGTTGCGGAAGCGATCAGTAATATAGCCGGAGATGCGACGACACAGGCAGGTGTTGTAAGTGATGTCGTGAAAAATATTGATATAATGAACGGTAACGTCGAAGAAGTAAGTAATTCCGTTGATGATATCAGTCATTATGCGTGCGAATTAAATGAAGCCAGCGAAGACATGAAAGATAAGATGGACGCAATGTCTAAAGGCAGCATACAGATGTCAACACAGATTGAAAATATTTACAATCAGATTATGAAGACAACAGAGTCTATCAACAAAATGCAAGATGTATTAAATGTTATCCAGGATATCGCTTCCCAGACAAACTTATTGAGTTTGAACGCAAGTATTGAAGCAGCAAGAGCCGGTGACAGCGGTCGTGGATTCTCTGTAGTAGCTTCTAATATTCGGGAATTATCAGAAAATACATCAAAAGAATTAAGTAATATTCGAGATATTATTGGAGAGCTCACTTCAAGTTTCGAAGAATGTAACGCTTCTATTGATACCGTCGTTGGTACAAATAAACAAAATGCTGAATACACAGGTCTGGTGATCAATTCATTTGATACTGTATTCGATGATATTAAGAATACGAATGAAAAAGTTTCTCACGTAACCACACTTACGGAACAGATCAATGACATGATGAGCCAGATCGCAGATGGTATCGAAACCGTACAGCGAGGAGCTGAAAGTACAGCAGCTGCAACCGAAGAAGTTACGGCTTCCAGTGAAGAATTAAACGCCCTGATGCATAATATTACAGAAAACTGCAGTATCATGACAACCGAAGCCGAAAGTATGGTTGCGGATCTTAGTAAATTCAAGCTGGAAAAAGAAACAAAAACTGAATAACCATATACTTGATCCAGTGGATTCTCATTAATCGGAAACGAAAAATGGGAAACTGCTGGATTTTCTTCATATTTTTGTATACTTTTTGTAAGTTTCCTGACGAGGTTTCCGAAAAGTGAGCCTGTTAATAGATGATAAAACAAAAGAAAGGCAGGACTTACAATGTTATACACAAAGTGTGAAGACTGTGCATACGAAAACGGATGTTCCTTAAAAGAGGATACCGATGATCTTCGCGGATGTGCGGGTCATGGTAAACGAAAAGAACCGATCACGGCAGAGACGTTTATGGATATTCCTTTAACACCGGAAGAAAGCAGATTTGTAAAAGAAATCGCCGCAGATCTTTTAATACGAAAAAGAGCGGTTCCGGATGAGTCGGATCTATTGAAAGAGATTCTATATCGAGCAATGCTTGTCTCTGGATCCGAAGTACCGGAACACTAAAAGGAGGACTTATATATATGACAAATCCATGGAGTAAGATCAAAGAGTTTGTACACGAAAACGACGGAAACACAGATGCAACGTTATCATTATCAATGGATGAATTACAAAATGGTAGGCAGAAAGCCCACGACTTTAGTCGTATGGATGAATGATTACCTCTAAACATTAGAAACAATAATAGAAACCAATAACAGAAACCAATAACAGAAACAAAATACAGGTCCAGACATAGACCTTTCGCTTGGAGAATAGATACATGGGTATTGAAATCCCATAAGTGATAAATCTTGAAAACCTCAGATATATCCTGGTCTTCGTGTCAGGTGAAGCTGAGTAAATCTAAAGAATCCCATGGTTTTAACCGTTGGAGTATGTCAAAGTGGTTAATTCAGGAACATATGGAAAACAGATCATTGAAACAAGTGATCGAAAAGAATTCCGATGAGAAACGTTTAGATAAGATTAGATATAGGAGACCGTTATGATAGACAACGAAAACATGAAGTACAGCTTTATATTACAGGATTTAGATACCAACAAACGCATTTTCCTTGATTCGGTTACAGATCTTGGAAAACCAGGGGATGAAACATATATCAGCATCCGCAAAGATGATGTTAAAACAAGACATCATGTAACTGTATTAGAACGAAAAACTATCAATCAAACATAAGCAAAAGGGAGAAATAATCATGAAAAATAAAGGAAACGAAATCAAAGACAAAGTTAAAAAGTACATAAAAGAAAACCCGGTAGCACTATTCAGTACCATTTGTGTACTGTTTGAAATTGCTTGCTCTTGCCTCTTTATCGAGAGGACGAGTTTTGTTTCCTTTACAATTATGATGCTAACAACTTCTATCAGTCTGGAACTTCATGAGAAAATGTTTCCAGAGAATAAAAATAATTGGTTTTAAGGAGGAAATATAAGTAACTAAAAACAGAATTAAATGTGAGTCAATGTACTCAAAGATACTCAAAACCCAGAGTATTAGTTGGTGACTTAAAATCACTGAAATCATAGGAAAGATAAGCCAGTACAAGTTGAAATAGTCTTGGTAACTATAGGGTAGAACCTTGATGGTAATGATTGAGTAATGGTAGAAGTCTACGAAAACCAAGTAGCAAAAAGAAAAATATTAAGAAAGGAAAAGCTATTTAGATGAATACCTATATCTAATCAAGGAAAAAGAATTTATAGGTATGTACCGATGGCTTAGTCGGGAATTTACGACTGTGGAGTGTACAAGAACTTGTGAGTAGCGTATTGTTTTACAATCGTCAAAACATACACATTGAAACAGTAACTACAAATCGTGAGATTGTAGCGAATCATCTAGCATATACACATTTGTATATGTTTTTAGTAGCAGGAATACCAATGGCAAGTAGAGAACAATTGTATTGTGATTATATCACAGAACTTAAAATGTATAATCCGAATCTGATGTTTATGGATAATACTCGGATTTTTAAGAACTTCAAAGAGGTAAGCGCATTTTCAGACCTCGAGTGGCTCGATATCTATGATGGAGTTGAATGCGTAGGCTTCATTTTGCTTACAAACGGATCGCATTGTCCTATAAATTATGATTGGTTTGTAATGGAATGCTATATTGATGCAAAACATCGCAGGAATCACCTTATGAGACATGCAATGGATCAGGTGGTTCAGACACATCAAGGCAAAATTGGTTTGTTTATTCTGTGTCAGAATCTTGTAGCCAGTGCTTTTTGGAAAAATTACACATCAAGAACAACAATCTGGCCACATTTACAGTTAACAAAGATACCTATCATGAAAACATCCGTACCCAGCTCTGTTGACTGCTATGAATTAGCGTTCGAAATTAGTGACCAAAAAAGTTGCAGCCAGAATAAGCGGGCACAAACAATTCCGGCATACGAATAATCGGAAACGAAAACAAATACACATACAAAAGGAGATACCATTATGAATTATGTACCATACGTTATAGACAACACAAACGGGCACGAATATCACTCAGATTTATTTAGTCGTCTTTTGAGTTCCAGGATCATTATTTTAAGTGGGGAAGTAGATGATGACATGGCAAGTCTTGCAGTTGCTCAGCTTTTGTACCTGGAATCTTTGGATCCGAATAAGGATATCCAGATTTATATTAACAGCCCAGGCGGATCCGTTACAGCGGGTATGGCAATTTACGACACCATGCAGCATGTAAAATGTGACGTATCTACAATCTGTGTTGGGTTAGCAGCTTCTATGGGCGCCTTTCTTTTAGCTGGCGGAACTTCCGGAAAACGATTCAGTCTTCCAAATGCGGAAATCATGATCCACCAGCCAAGTGGGGGCGCAAAAGGACAGGCTACCGATATTCAGATCGCTGCTCAGAATATCCAGCGTACGAAAAATAAGTTAAACGAATTGTTGGCAGCAAATACAGGACGTACCTTAGAAGAAGTTACATATGATACTGATCGAGACAACTTTATGAGTGCCGAAGAAGCTTTAGAGTACGGACTTATCGATCAGATCATCCAGTAGCAAACTGTACAGCTTACAAAAGAAAGGAGGGCAGATAGAGACCGGAATTAACTGGTTTTTGTCTGCCTATGGTTGCCTATGAAACAATTTAGAAATGCATCAGATATTACTGTAGATAGTTGTCCTATCGTAAAAGGCGGATACATTCAGCTTCCGGTTCCAATTGTGATATCCGAAGAATGGATGCAGGCTCCGTCTATTGCGGACGGATACGATTCAAACGGAACCAGCGTATTATATCCGCTGCGCAGTTTTCAGATTACAGAAAATGATCTTCGTCCGTTCTTTGGTCGTACTATTTATGCAATTCCAGATGATGGTGTTTATTATTCGCATTTGGAACTGATCCGGCAGGATGTGATTATGGATTACGGGTATATGACCGACGCCGAGTTCCAGGATTTTCTTACGGAAAGCGACGAATATATTGAGCGCATTACAAATCAGTATTCTGCGATTAGTGACTTATTAATCACGCGCATTTGGAATTATCGCCTGTTTGAACGAAATAAAACAACCGGGCGCTACTTAGACGCATACAAAACATTGTGCACGATCAGTGTTCTACAGTTATTACTGATCATTTCTGTGAACACTCCTAAATTTAACCTGAGTATCTGTTTTGAAGAAACATAGACGAAAAAGGAGAATTCCAATGAGTTCAAAGACAATAAAAGAATTCTACAAAGAAAAGGTTACAAAAGAAGGCATGATGGAAGAGGATGTAAGGAAATCTAATAGTACATTCTACACAAATAATTTTGAAGCTGTTAGCCGATGGAGAAAGAAGTACCTATCAGAATACGCTCCAATTCCGGAATTCAAAACCAATATATACATATATGGACCTGGTGGTATAGGAAAAACAGTTGCGTCTCAGGCAGCTGCAAAAAGTTTGTTTCCGGATGCAGTAAATCCATATTTTCAAACATTTGCGGAAACCAGAAATTTGAAATGGTATGATGGACAGCCTGTTATCATCTGGGATAACTGCATGAGTTCTGATCTGCTGAGAATGTTTGGGCGTCAGAAATTGTTTGATATTTTGGATACACAACCAACGGACACAAAATGCAAAACAAATTCAGGATCGGTTCGTCTTGTAAACTCAATCAACATTATCAACAGTATAGAACCGTATGATGTGTTTTTGGATGGATTATGCAAAAGCAAGGAAGACAAAGATCAGGTATGTAAATTGTTTCCGATTATTATGGAACTTCATGAGGACGATTACGATATTTTCTGCAACACAGACTTGTTTTCAAGTATATTAATGAATCAAAGTAATAGATAAGAGAGCGTCAACTCTCTTCTTATCCTAAAAATGTATTCCTTTGCAAATTACTCGCCCATATTTAATACTGAGCAAACAGGTAAGCTGTTTGTAAAGTAGATTTATTCATATCTGAACTGTAATCCTAAAGGTGTTATAGCAGTTCGCCGGTTTTATTCATTTTCCGGTCCATCGTAGCACGTGAGTACATCTTATCGACAGGAACACGTGGTTATGAATCTGCATACTGGTTCATAACACATCATAATCATTGCTGACACACCGATGCGAATTGACGCGGGGACCCAATGTAGAGATGATTATTATGGCACCTCCTTTCGTATACGTCAGGATTTGTATCCTAACCTTTGTTTTCTTATACGTTGCATCGTGTTTGGATACACTTTCTGGCGTTTTTTTTTGTTCTTGGAGACAGTATGTAAAACACATATTTATAAACAACAAATATTTTAAATCATAAAGGAGAAAACAACATGAAAAACATGAACGAAATGAACGACGAAATGGAAATCACTTTAAATGAAAGCTATACGTTTCCTGTGATCTCAAAAGAATCTTTCATGAGACTGGCTGATATTGCAGCTTCCACAATCAAAACTTTGGAACCAAAGTTTAAGGAGATCAAAACTGATTTTAACGAAGGAATCATGCTTATCGTTGCTAATACGCCGAATGTGATGACGGCAAAAGCCGACCTGAATGGATTGTATGACAAATTCTGTCGTGTTGAAGAGTTATCCGCAAATACTCAGATGTCATCGGAGAAACGATTGGAATATCAGATTAACAAAATCGCTTCCATGATTGCTGGTTTATTGAGTAAAACATTATCTGGCTTTCAGTCTATGAAAGATTACAATACTTCTGAGCTTGATCAGTATCTCGATTATGAAAATGCAAGAGAAAGACTGATTGCAGTCCCTGTCAATATGGACGACTTTGATAAAACAAAGTTCGTCTACAAAGAGGTTGCTCCTGGTATTGGGTATACTGCAAAAATCCTTATCTCTGATAACAAAACGGATTCTGTTACTGCACTGGTTACAAAAGAAATGGCAAAAGATTATGGTGTAAGTTTAGAAGAACTTATGAGCGCCGCTCTTACAAACACCATAGTTATGTTCCCGGCGGTAAAAGAAAATGTTACAGAGAAAATGGGATTCAGAGGATATGCAATAAATGCAGGGTCTTATGCAAATGGAGCGATCGCAACCTTTTATCCTGGCGTCTTAAAAACTGTTGCCGAACAGTTAGAAACCGAAAAGATGATCGTTTTCTTAAGCAACAAACTTGAGGCGATCTGCATTCCGGTTGCAGGAGTTGACGATTCCCTTATTCTTGGTATCATGAGTACACTTCTTAATTCTGTGAAGAAGTACGCTCCGCATACGTTCTTTTCTAATCGGATTTACTCTTATGACAGTAGTGTAGACAGATTGGAACCAATGGTGTTTTAACTAAAACAAAGCAAACCATCTATCGTATTCGGTAGGTGGTTTCTTTATGTTTGTTTGCAGATGTTGGTTCCATATTTAGAATAACCACTAATCAAATCTTAAAGGAGGATCTACAATGAAGAAAATATTAGAAATCGAATCAAGTAAGTACAGTATCGAATACGAGGAAGGTAAAGAATGGATTTATAGTGTTAAACGCTACGGAGTTGATACCGGAAGCGATCTAAAGACGAACATCGTATTCGATATGTTTCAGATGATTCTTAATTTGCAGGCAAAGAATGAAAAGCTGAAAATGACACAGGAGAATTCATCATCCAGAGTAGCGATTACAAGCGATGGGAAAGTGTTACGTGCTTTTTCAGATGAGGAGGCTACGTCTTATTCGATTCCGGATGGAGTTACAACGATCGCTCAAAGAGCGTTTTCCGAATTGGAAAATCTTAAATCTGTTGACATTCCAGATAGCGTTCAATTTATCACTCAGAATGCGTTTGAAGACTCAGGCTTATCCAGTGTCGTTTTGCCAGCCAATATAAAAGTAATTGATGAGTACGCTTTCTTTTTCTGCCAAAAGTTATCGTCTGTAGGATACAAAGGAGAGATATATACTTCTATTTCTAAGCTCGAAAAGGCTTTAAAAGAAAATGGAGTAATAATAGGATACCACTCATTTGCCTCAACAGCTTTAGCCTTGTAAAAAAATCAAACCATCTATCACATCGGTAGGTGGTTTCTTTATTTTCGCATTTCTTTGTAATCACTCCGCACATATTTAATCATAGTGTTCGAAATAAGTCTTTTTCGACGATCATTTTACAAGAACACAAAGAGAAGGAGATAAAAAATATGAGAAAACAAAAGGTGATTACAGTTGTTTTGGCATCCGGCATGTTGATTGCATGTTTTTCTGGATGCGGATTTGAAAAGGTTACAGCAGAAGACCTCGTAAATAATGCATGCAATATGGACGCAATCGAATCTTTGGATGCAGACATAGCTCTTGTGATGGATATCGATGTCGATGCAACTTCATTATTTACACCGTATAACGCAGACGAATATTCTGATTCCGACAGCGACTCAAAATCAAATACAAAGATGAATATCACACTTGATGCTGACTGCAATGCAAAAGCTGCAAATGATCTGGCGTATATCAGTGGCAACGTAGAAGCCGGACTCTTTGGAATGACTTACAATGTTAAGGTTGAAAATTATACGGACGCCCAAAATGGTGTTTCTTATTCCTATGACAGCGATTCCGACGTCTGGGTGAAATCAGACCTCGAAGATGATTCAGATTCACTCGACTTAGAAACATTAAAACAATATGTATCGTCAGATATTTTTGAAGATCTTGTTCTGGTAAACGAAAAAGATAAGAAAGCAGAAACTTATGAAGTAACCGGAACGATATCTTATGACAGTATTGCTGATCTGCTTGGTGATAAGGTTGACGATATGTTTTCTGGATTCGATCCAAAAGGCATGACTCTGGATGCCGCAATGAACTTTGACCGGAAAACAAAACAGTTAGAGACTATGAAGGTTTCTGTCGATCCGGATTCTATGAATACCGATGTACTCGATATCAATGAGTTTTCAATCACTGTTACCATCAACAGTCTTGAAGATGTTAAACTTGAGATTCCAAAAGATGTAAAAGATAATGCAATCGAAGAAGGTTCTTCTACCATTGATGACGATGACTTTTTGATCGATGATATGGAAGTCTATCCGGAATGGTCAGAGACAGAAGACGACGAATTTAGTACGGAAGATTCTGAATCCGAAACTGCTGAATCCGAGAATCAGACATCCCAGTCTACAGACGATCAGACTTTAGCTCAGTTTTATCTTGAAACCGATGATCTTTCGTTTTCAGATGTAAAGGAGATTTTGTCTGTTTATTACAATCAGATTGACGACATGGATCAGAATGCGATCGCTTCGTTTGCAACATTCATGAACAACTATACATTTGATACATTCGACGCAAACCTTGACACATACGAAGATTGGGCGTCAGAAGATAAGATTGCACTTGCCATTATGTATGACATCGGGATCGTAGACGACGAATTGTTATCAGAACATAATGTTAGTCTGGACAGTGTGAAGTCATATATAGGTATCTATGTAAGACCATACGAATCATAATTATCGACATCATGTTATTTTTCGTATTATTTTGCAATCGTTCCGCACATATTTAACAAGTAATATCATACGAATCATAATTATCTTGATAAGGAGAGACTAGGTTCAAATCCATTAACTTGTTTAATGGATCATGCATCTGTAAAGATGCGGAATCTCGAAGCTTCGTTATTTAAACCTAACTCTCCAAATCGCGAGAACTTGTTTCGAGTGATCTGTACTCCACCGGAGTTGAATCGCGAATGATAATGAACGATCAGTACTCCACCGGAGTTGAATCGCGAATGATAATGAACGATCAGTACTCCACCGGAGTTGAATCGCGAATGAAAACGAGTGATCTGTACTCCGTAGGAGTTGATAAGGAGAGATTAGGTTCAAACCTCGAAGCTTTAGCTTCGTTATTTAAACCCAACTCTCCAAAGCAAGCACACACCGAAGCTTTAGCTTCGAGTGTTCTTGATTCAAGCACACTCCGAATCTTTATACTATCGAACGTTAGTAGTTCAATAGTCGTTTATTATAGAACGTTAGTAGTTCTATAATCTTGGCTTCGCGTACACTTGATTTGTTCTGTACTTGATCGATATCACGTTTTAAACCGAATATATATATCACGAGAACTTGTTTCGAATGATTTATCCTCAGTAAGACGTTAACTCAATCGTACAGTTTCAAATAAATACAACAATTAACAACACAAAGAAAGGATGTTAAAACCATGAAAAGAAAATTTGTATCATTTCTCACAGGAGCATTATTGCTCGCAACCGTACCAATGCAGACATTAGCAGCCGACGCTTCCGTCACAACCGTTGATGTAACACAGGCGGGAACTCAGACAGCAACCGTAACTTATGCTCAGGACAGTGCATTCACAGTTACGATTCCAAAATCAATTACACTGTCTAGTGCGAAAACAGCAACTTATGATGTCAAAGTAAAAGGCGATATCAAGAAATCAGAAAAGATCACAGTTACTCCGGATGCAACCGTATCTATGACAGATGCCAATGGTAAAGACGCCGTAGATGTTACAATCACACAGGCAGAGAAAGAGTTTGCAGCCGATAATGTAAATGCAACAGAAGGAAGCTCTACAACAGGTTCTGTTGACGGATCTAATCTTACAGCCGGTAGCTGGTCTGGAACATTAAACTTTGCGATCGATAAAGTTGCCGCAACACAATTGCCGTAACCCAATAAGTTTGGTTGTCTATGGACTCATCCACGTGATGGGTCCTTTTTCTTTGTGTTTTCTGACGAGAAACCAATTTCCTGAGCCTTATTGTTAATAGCATTTAAACAAGGAGGAACACATTATGACACAGGAAGAACGTAATACAATTGCAGAAAACATTTACACTCAAGAACTAAAGGAATTCATACAGTATATTATTTTATCAATTTTGCTATTCGTGGTCTATTCTGTACTGGCTATAATGAGCGCCTTTATTGCTATCCATAACCCAGACATATTTAAACCGTGGTTTTTTGCGATACCTGTAACCTGTGGTCCGGTTTATGTTCTTATAAAGCCAATCAATGATTGCAAGATCGAAATACAGTACATAAAACTACTTCGCCAGACCATCAACACCAACGATTACGAAATCAAAGAAGTAACCGGAGAATATCAGCTCTTTGAAAAGGAAACCGGTATTCAGATTACAATTCCGTGACGAGTTTCCTGAGTTGTGAGCTTGTTCAATAGTAAACAAAGAGAAAGGAGTTCTTTGAATGAACGAAAAAGACAAAGAAGTAATTGCAGAGAAAATATACAAGAAATCAGAGGAAAACAGAAAACGACACTTCGCGTTTTGGGTACTATTTTTAGCTGTCTTTTTAGCGTTGGCAGGTTATGGCGTTTACCTTGAGTATCGTGATCGCACAATTTGGGCTGCTGCTGTATTTGTTGTCCTATATGTCTATGTTTTTGGAAATTATATTGTAAACCTCATCAACTACTACAAAACAGGGAAAGCAGCGACTGATAAACTCAGAGAAATTATTGACAGTAAGAGTTATGATATCGTAAAGTTTTCGGAAATTGTAGACTTCGATAACATAAATATCAAACTCAACAATGTAACCGCACTTTTAGATACTGTTAATGGTACATATTATTTTGGTTAACAAGGAGGAAACTGCTAATCATGATGCCGATGCCGCCACTTTTAATGAATTCGTTGACAACATCAAACCGTGTTATGACATCGAATGGCCATCGTCGCCGTTCTCGTTCGTACGAAAATGATAGTTCGTACGAAGATGATGATTCATACGAAGATGATGATCCGGATGAAACACCCATGGATCTAAAAATATTAAACAGACTTGCTGTGTTTACCGGTAGGATTGCTTCGTTTTTTAATCGTATTTCTTTGTTTTTTACTCGCACATATTTAAACCGTCAGAAAAAACATGACGGAAAGGAAACGAATAAAATGAGTAAAGAAATTGAAAACGAAAACAAACAGAACACAGAGCAGCAGGAACCGGAAATTAAGGCTCCAACAATCGAAAACGCAGATGTAGAAAACAAAAGCACGGAGCCAGAGACTTCGGTTCCAAGACAGTCGAAAAGCCCAGATCAGTCAGAAGTAGACGCCGACTACAAGTATACCGAAGAAGATTTAAGGAAAGCAGGCTGTTCCGATATTCAGGATGCAACCGAAAATGTAGTTATCTCAGATCCGGCTTCAGAGTTTTCTGGAAACAAATCAGAAGACAAAGAAGAGAAGCCAGAGAAAAAGAAAACCATACGAAAGGTTGCTGCAGCAGTGATCGCAATCATCATTATCATCCTGTTATTACTTCTTAGATCATGTGGCGGCTGTGGTCCGGCAAACACACCGACGACACCAAACAGACCAGACATTGAAATTGAAGGCGATAACAAGTGGGACGGAACCATTCAGGACCAGACTGAGACAGCGATCACAGAGTCTATTGAAATTCCTGGATACTCAAATCTAGGTGTATCAAAAGATAATCCGACGATTCGTCTTGGTAATCCGGAAGCGAACACTGTATATCTGCAGTATCAGATCATAAAAGATGATGAAGTTATCTTTGAGACCAAAGCAATAAAACCTGGTAACATGGTAGAAGCGAATATGTATGAGTTGCTGGATGAAGGAAAAAACGAAGTCACTATTAGCATCAATACATATGATGTTGAAACGGAAACCGCTTGTAATGGAGCAACCCAGGCAGTAACGATTACTGTATATTAAAAATAGAGTGCTAATTAGGGCTCATCCAATAATGAAATGAGCATTGATGTTAGGAGAAAAGAAATGGCAAGGATTATATTGAGTGATGCAGTTCAGTTTGGTATTAAAGGGACTACGAAAAGTAAGCCCAGAGCAGGAAAGAAATATCAGGAGTTGGTACGTGAGTCAGATAAGAAAATTGATGAGGATCGTTTTCGCTATGCGCATGCTTATAAGAAAGCCTCTACTTGTTTAGCCAGATAAGAAAAATTCAGATACGACTAGTATCTGCCTTTGCCATGCAGATTTATTAAGATCACTGTTTAAAGCAGTGGTCTTTTTTTATAGGAGGATCTCATGCCAAAACTAATCTTGCGTTGCAACTACCTCAGCAATTCCCCACCAACGCACCTAGCCAATTACATCAACTACATTGGCACTCGTGATGGTGTGGAGAAGGTAAGCAGCACGACCGCCTTACTGCCAGCTACCGCTAAACAAGGAACTCGTAACAAACATTGGAGACGGGGCATTCCATGATTGTATAAGTTTAGAATCTGTAACCTATAAATGACAGACATACACAAGCAAATCAGCATTGACAACAGCATTTGGTAATAACGTAACAGTAGAAACTGATATATTTAATAACGCAGGATTAAATGATTAATCCCATACCCAATCATTTCAAGAAAAGTCACACAACAAAGTGTGGCTTTTCTTTATGCCCGGCACTCATCCGTCAACAAACAGAAACTTTTTCTCATTTTCCTGACGAGTTTTCCAAAATGTGAGCCTTATGATATTCGTAAACGACAATAGTCGTTATTCATCAGAGAAAACTCGTTTTAGTTTGCAAGTATGCGTACCATATTTAATACGTAAGCAAAATGATGAATGGAGCAGACAGCGCAATACGAACTGAATACTTCTATTCTTGGTTATTGAAAAACAGATGAAGAATTCGAAACATCTATGTGTTTCCTATCAGTTCACAATGCGCAAAGAGAATTACGAACAGGATACTTCTATTACATAATTGAAGGTTTGAGTAATGAAAGCTAGTAACTTTCATTTACTCATGTATGTGATAATACTCTTTATGGGTATCTTACCTGTTCACAAAACTATGGCTGCTGTTCGTTACGGCAGCCTTTCTCTTTTGTTTATAAAAAAAACGTATTACTTTGCAAATCGCCCACACATATTTAGATATGTAGAGGGGATTAAAATAATCGCACAAAGAAACTGGATACTTCTATTGGGTTAATCCAGACAACAGTTAATTGTCTTTTCTTACATTGCAGAATTGCAGTGTAATACCAGTTCATATCAGCGAATAGAGATTACGAAATGGAATACTTCTATAATGAAAACAATTGATGCTGGTCTTTTGACCTGCCATCGGAATTCTCGTGAGATGAGACCAGAATGTGAAGACCTAATATGGTTTTCGTGTTCTGATTGTGTAATGTTCGAAAGAGCATGGTATCCATTCACATTCGGCTGCTGGTTTTCTAGCAGCCTTTCTCTTTGTTAACTAATAATCATTTATACATACATAAAACAAATCATGGAGGAAGCTAATTATGTTAAACGAAAAAGACCTTGTAACCAAATATCGTGAGACCATTTATCAGGAAACCGGCACGTGGGTGATGCCTTTGACTGTAATCAATGAGAATCCATCAGACCGCGCTATGCAGCTCGTTTTATCCACAAATCGTAACTTAGAAGCCTACGGTCGCACTATGTCCGGAGATCTTATGGATATCCTTGTTTCGCTTCCTGAGTCTGAGATCGTAAAAGAATGTCAGAATCTTATGAAATCGGTGCGAGAATCCAGTCAGGTGGAAGCGTTCCAGAATGCTACCGTGTTTTATCCTGATTTCCCTGAACAGGTAATTGAAATGGATGAAGTAGAGCAGTATATCTATCAGATGGAAGAGTATCTTGGAGTCGCTTTCTTTGGTATTTCTTTGCGTCCTGAATTTGAAGCAACAGAACGTAATCCGTTGCTCGAGGACTTTAAACGTGACTTAAAGGTAATCGACGTCGACAATTACTACATGATCCATGAAACTATGCATGACCGTATGTTTTCGACAGCTTCGTTATCAAAACCTAAAATGGAAACATTACTTAACTATATGCATGACACAAACGAATGGTTTTCATGGATTTATGAGCAGGCTATTCCTAATCGAGAAAATAAGGCAGCCATTGCTCTCGACATCACAAAAAACAGTAACCTTACATCTCGTGCAAAAGATGATATGCTGCATAAATTGGTTACAGAAGCAACTGATGTCCTTCGTCTGGCTGCGGAATTATCAAACGGAAAGACTCATACCGTAAAAACCAAAGCGAAAGTATTTGTCTGGAATCCGAAAAAGGGAGAAACTCGTGATAATGGACATCTGGAATGGCGTACAAAACGTAATCAGGAAACAATTGAGAATAAACCAGGTCTTGCCGGTAAGGTTTACTTTAAATTATCACGTTCGGAAGCAAGGATGATGAACCGCCTTTTAGATAAGACTCATGACCTGTTTACAGCAGTCTGGCTTCGTCCTGATTTGTTTAAGACTTTTTCAAAATCCGTACCAAGAGATGCCGTTTATTCTCGTTTACAGAAAGCGTACGATAATCTGTATTCCGGGCAGAAAGTAAACGAGATCGGAAACCCAATCGTATCACCTTATGCTATCGTACAGAAAGCTTTAGACGCCGTTCGTTCTGGTGCCGATAATGCGCTTGCTTTAACCGAAAAAGCGGCACACGATTTTCCTGGCGTCTTCAATCGTAACTTCATTCAGTTTGCGGTTGCTGGAATCAAACATGATCAGTTACAGGCTATTTGTGATATTTATGCCGCAAACGCATATGAAACACCGATCCGTGAGCAGTTAAAGCTGTATAACCTGGTTGACTTGTATGAAAAAGGACTTCCATATCGTGCCATTCACGTCGCAAAACTTGGTCGTTTCGTAAAAGAGGAAAGTACTTATCATTTTGCAGAAGACCAGGCGCAGATGATCAAAAAAGGAATCATTGATTCTGTTTCAAAACAGCTTCAGACTCATGACAATTTAGGTCGCGTTTATATAGATCCGAATGTTGTGGACATGCTGCTTCCAGAAAACGGAGAGAGAAGCTCCTCAAAAGGTAGTTCCTTAACTTCTGGATCCATTATGAAAGGCGACAAAAATTGCAATATCATCCGTCAGTTTATTGGCTGGCAGAATCAAAATCAGGAGCGTATTGATATTGACACCTCTGCTGCTTTCTATGATAAAGATTTAAACCTTATTACAGAATGCGCTTATTATGATCAGAAAGCATATGTGCAGAAAGATGATAAATCCAGAGATCTTGTCGCTATTCATGGTGGTGATATCACAAGTGCACCTGTATTCTCAGCCGAATATATGGATATCGATAAGCAGAAATGTAGGGAAGCGGGTATCAAGTATATGGTATTGTCAGTGAATAGTTACAGCAATGTTCCATACAATAAACTTGATGTCGTAAAATTCGGATTCATGCAGAGACAAGGTTCTTTAGATCCAAATGTATGGCATGACAAATGGAATGAGTTTAATGGTCAGATTTTTGAACCATCTACCGTAGAAGCACTCATTGACCTTAACTCCGAATCAACAGCAACGGTTCCTCTTATCTATGATGTCGAAAAGGACGAATTTATCTGGGTAGACAAACCATTGGAACACGAAAAAGGACTCCAGAATATTGCAAACGTAGCATATATGAACGCAACGGAAGCTTTAATTCACCGGTATACAAACAACTATACACCATCACTTGGTGACTTGGTTGCAGCTTATGTATGCGCTGGTAAAGCAACAGAAGTTTTTGAACCTACAGAAGCTGATATGATCTTTACCATGAAACCGGAACTGTATACAGAGAACAAAGAGCTGCCGTTACAACCGGATGCCAAAGTCGTTTCCACAAATGACTTCGATTACATCGCATCCGAACTTATGGCAGCAGGTAAAAAGAAACCGGATATCGAACATATCGCTGGAGACATGAGCATTTCCGGACCGAGAGATGAACATATAGCTGGTGACATGAATGTTTCTGAGTTCCGTCAGGACGCTAATGATACCGGTTTCTATTCGGAAGAGAATGTAGAACCGGATGATATTGGCGATATCGTAGACTAAAATTATGGAAGACGAAGATTGCGGTTCCGAGATGATCGGTTCCGCTTTCTTTGTGTTCAAAAAGAAAAGCCAAAATATACGGAACCGGATGAACGGAACAAAAACAAGCCGTTAATAGCACGTTCTTAGAGCACATATTTAGTTAGATGAGTAGAAAACCAGAGATTTTTCAAGAAGGAGGAAAAGAATCATGGCAGACAAAAAGAAACCTGTAGACGTAAGTCAACTTGAGAATGAAATTGATTGGTCTTTGTATACTGTTGCACAAACAATAGAAATTCGTGAAGGTTTGGAAGACGGGCTGGATGTATCTATTTATGCAGACCCACAGTACACAGAAGATCAGATGACTGAGATCAAACTTGGATTACGATCCGGTATTGATGTGACACAATATGCGGATCCGACATGCAATGCAGATAAGATGTATTTCATCCGAGAAGGATTGGAAAATAATCTTGATGTGTCCAAATATATGGATCCAAAATTTACGGAAGGTCAGCTTCGTATTATCATGACTGGTCTGAAAGAAGGACTAGACGTATCCGCTTATGCGAAACCAGAATACGATATTGTTCAGATGTATTATATCTTGAATGGTTTGGAAAATGGATTTGATGTATCGAAATATGCAGACCCAAAGTATAATTCAGATCAAATGGCAATCATGCATATGGTGATGAAAGAAGGCTACGACATATCAGCGCTTTGTAATCCAGAGCTTAGTACCACACAGATGCATTATATCAGAAGCGGTTTGATTTCCGGAATTGATGTTACAAAATACGCAGACCCGGCATTTTCAACAGAACAGATGTCAAGCATCATCTATGGACTTGAAAAGGGAATTGATGTTACCCCGTATGCAGATCCAAAGTTTACACCACAGCAAATGGATTCCATTATGTTTGGTCTTGAGCAGGGCGTCGATGCTTCTATTTACGCAAATCCGCAGTTCACGCAAAAGCAGATGGATACGATATGTTTTGGACTGATGGATGGTATGCCTGTTGCTGATGTTGCCAAGTTTGTTGCAGATCCGGCATTTTCTGTAGAACAGATGGAGGAAATCAAAGATGGTTTGCGAAGTGGTTTGGATGTATCTATTTATGCGGATCCGGCACTCACACCACAGCAGATGCATAATATTTTTATTGGACTAAGTGCAGGCATCAATGTTACAAATTACGTTAATATGATTAAAGGAATCGAATCGGATCCAGAAAAAGAAATGAAATCACTGTTAAGTCAGATGGATATGAATCAGAAACATCAGTTGATGCTCGGGTTTGAAAGCAATGTAGATGTACTGAAATATACGGATCCGAGATATGACTGGAAACAAATGAGACAGATCCGGTATGGTCTGGAAAAAGGATTAGACGTTTCTATTTATGCGGATCCGAAATACAACAAGTACCAGATGGATGCGATCCGTCGTGGTATGGAAGCCGGCATTGATGTTTCAAAATATGCGGATCCTACTTTTAATTCTTACCAGATGTTAGAACTTAAAAAAGCTATGGAATCCGGAATTGATGTATCGTTCTATGCGAAACCTGAGTTTGATTCTTATCAGATGCGACAGATTTCAGAAGGATTGCGACACGGTTTGGATTTTGCATCCGTTTACACATATGCAGATCCAGTATTTAACGGATTTCAAATGAATGAGATCCGAATTGGAATGGAATCCGGACTTGATGTTTCTGTATATATGGATCCGGAATACACTAATGAACAGATGAAACAGATTCGGTATGGTATGGATCATAATATCGATGTATCCAAGTATGCAGATCCGAGTATTAGTGCTTCAGATATGGAGGAAATCAGACAGCATCTCGAATATGGAGCCCCGATTACCGGAGATATCAATATAGGCGCACTTAATAACGGAAATAACATTAATACAGGCGATCACAATGGATTTATAGATGCTCCAATTTATGGAATCCCAGGAAACAACTTTGCTATGGGATCACCAATCACCGGATCCGAAATGTCAGATACGACAACATTGGATGATCAAAACGCATTGGAGGACCCTGAGTTCGAAGATCTTGATGATCCTGGCGACATCGGTGATTAATTATCATACAGTACCACAACAAAAACACCCTCAGACTCAATATGAGTTCCATGGGTGTTTTCTTTTGTTTAGTTTTCGGTTGTTTCAGGTCTAAGTCCGGAAACAATGTTTTGGATATACTCGTAGGTCTGCGGACAATAAGTCTGTAAATTTTCTGGCTGCTGCACATAGATCTGGAACGCTTCAGCAAAATATTCGACAGCTGTGTCCGTGTTACTATGATGCGTTTTCCAAAATGAGCTTACATTATTATGTTCTACAGCGAATATATCATTAAACGCCTGCGAATTTGACGTAAACCCGTAAGAATAATCAATAGCATGTCCGACTTCGTGTACGATTGCGGATTCTGCTTTCTTTCGATTATCAATATAGATAACCTTGTCTTTGTAAACGGTTAAAGCGAGAATGGATCCTGTATACCCATATCGTTTACCAAAGCTCTGAGCTGAACAGATGAATGTCCAGCTTTGGTCCTCCAGATATTGTCTTACATTCTCCGGAATTCCTAAATAGTACGCATTTACATTGTTGACTCTGGTCTGCGAAACTTTTCCTTCCGCCTGGACAACATTACTCTGCGTACAAACATCTGCTGCAAATCCTGATACCGGTGTTTGGATAACCATTGCAATTGCCAATACAAGTCCTACCATACATTTCTTTAAACTGAAACCTCTCTGATTCATTTCTTTTGTTTCCTCCTTTAGTGTGCTTGTTTTTTTTTGTTCAATACTTTAAATATGGTATTCATCATCGCACACGAATGCCGGAAACAAATCATCCGTCAACATATACAAAAATGCATGAATATACGAAAACAGGCTTGTGCAAAACGGCGAACAGTAATAAAATGTTGAATTGTTGGAGAAAACCTAAAACCGATTCCTGTTTTCTACTGTCTTTTAAGTAGACAGATAGAAAGGAGGGATTGCATGGATGAACACAGAGAGGAAATCATTCATGAGGAACCATGCCGGGAAATGTTATGGTTTCAGGAACTGGCACAACAAGACCAGAACGGATATACAGTAAACAAAACGAAAGTGAGAAAGATATTAGAGTACATATTACGGAGGATGAAAAATGAATAGCTATACCGAAGCAGTACAAAAAGCAATGAAAGGAGACCAGGAAGCGTATACGTACCTGTATGAGAAAACGTATACGAAATGTTTTTACCTGGCGAAGAAGTTTTTAAACAGCGAGCACACAGCACAGGATATCGTTCAGGATGCCTATGTGAAGGCTTTTAAGTCTCTGAATACCTTAGAAGACCCGGAGAAGTTTCCGTCCTGGATCGGAACGATTGTGTCGAACCTTTCCAAAAACGAGTTAAAACGGAGAAAGGTAACCTTGTTCTCGGAAACAGAAAACGAAGACGGACAGGATATCAGTGATACCTTTGTGGATGACCGGGTATCTGTTCAGCCTGAAATCGTTATGGACCAGAATGAGACAACAAGACTGATGAAAGAGATCATTGATACTTTGACCGATGAACAGCGCATCTGTGTCACAATGTTCTATATGGAACAGATGTCTGTAAAAGAAATGGCGTCCGTGCTTGAAGTATCAGAGAACACCGTTAAGAGCCGCCTGAATTATGGAAGACAAAAGATCAAGGACAAAGTATTAGACCTCGAAAAGAAGGGTACCAAGCTTTATGGTCTTGCTCCGATTCCATTCTTCCTGTTGCTGCTTAAAGAGGACGTTAAAGCGGCACAGGCAACACCGATTCCGTCAATGTCGGCTGCAGTGTCTTCAGCAACCAAAGCAGTTACAACCGCAGCCGGAACCGGAAGTACCGTTGCTGGAACAACCGCAGCCACAGTAGCAGCAGGCGCCGGAAAGGGAATCGCAACAAAGGTGATCGCAGGCATTGTCGCCGGAACACTTGTTGTCGGAGGTGGAGCAGCAGCGATTGTGCATATGCAGGGGCAGAAAGAGGAATTACCTCAATGGGCTAAATATAATGTAGATCATAGATACGGTGTAAAATATATTAGTATTCGTGAATATAAATATCCGCTTAAATTATATATAAATGAGATTGATGATGTGGAACATGGAGGAGTTTTATTCCAGTGTGAATCAAATAATATAGGATTCTCAGAAATGAAAAAAGATAATGATAAAAAGTGGTATTTCGGAGAATATAAAGGACGTATATATTTTACTTATGAGACAGATGGTGGTGGTTACATGCTCAATCGTGTTCCTGAATCTGAAAAATATAATAAATACATTGAAGATCCAGATATGAATATAGACGTAGTGTTGGCTGATTCTACTTTTATGTATTCTGAGGAATCGGATTATGAGCTTGTCTATGATGAATACGAACATACTCAATTTAAAGATATAAACAAGATGATCAATTCTGACGGTTATAGTTTTGATGAATGGTACTGCATTACAGAAGATGACCTTATTTTCTCGGGTGCTGATGACGCATACAATGATTGGGTTGCAAATGGGGAGGCAGAGATGAATGCCATATATGCATCCCATATCACTGTAACAGAATCAGTCCCGGAAACAGAAACCGAAGAAGTAGTGGAAGAAACAACTGAGGAACCGACAGAAACGGCTCCGGAAGAAACAGAAGTACAGGAAGCAGAAGAGGAGACCGTTGATCAGAGCGGAAATATCCCGGTTCCGAACAATACACCAACCGGTAATTTTTGGAATACACCTGGTTCTTACTCAAGCAATGATGGACAGACATTATCATTAAGCATGTTTACGGAAGACGGCGGAGTAGAAGGCTGGTGCGGAAACATAAATGGCGGATCAGTAGGTTCTCTGGAAGTCTTCAATTATGGTGACAAGATCTATTATCTGAAGAAAGCAGACAGTTCCTATTCAAATTTCACAGACAGCGGATATGCATTTACTTTGGAACCGTCTGGAGAAACACTTGACATTTATGGGGAAACCTATGATATAATACTTTTGAAGTTGTACTATAATGGTGTACTTCAAGGAGAGTACTATGAAACAGACCTCTATCAATCATAAGAAATGCTGAGGAGTATACAGACTCTACGGAAGCGAATCCGGCTTCCAAATTAATTGTTGACAGGTTCAAAAATGCCAAATTCGTTGGCAGGATTGTTTCCTTGTATATGGAGATAATGAGAGAAATCTCTAATCAAGCACACTCCGGATCTTTAGATCCGCGAGTGCTTGATTGACAACGAAGGGTTCTCTCGAAGCAAAGACCATTGAACTACTAACGTTCAATCGTATAAAGCTTCGGGGTTAGAACCCAGAGTTACGATATCTCCAAGTGTGTTTATTTGTTACGAAAGAGAGCTTACCAATATGGTAGGCTCTTTTTCGTTTCCCATACTTTATTTCCATATATATCGTTTCCTTTGTATCTTTGTAACCCATATTTAGTATTATGTGGAAAACGCAAACAAATACAAAGAAAGGAAATGAAATACTATGAAACGAAAAGCAATAAGCTGTATGCTTGTTCTGGCTTCGGTTCTTACAATGACGCCTAGTATTCCAACATTGGCTGCCGAAAATCAGGCAGATAAAACAGTGGTAAACGAAACACTGGCGGACGAAAACCAGGCAGACAAAACATTAGCAGACGAAACTCAAACAGACGGGACATCAGCTGACGGTCTACAGGAGACAAATGCTTCCGGATCTAAAGCAGCGGTCGTCAAATATGACAAGGCGTCTTCGTTTACTGTTACAATACCAAATAGTGTAACAAGTATTGGAGATGAGGCGTTTGGTTATTGTTATATACAAGCAAATCAGCACTAACAATAGCCTTAACTGACAATAAGGTAAAAGTAGGAACAGATATGTTTGTTAGCACAGGTTTAACCAATTAATCACATACACCTCATTCCGAGAAAAGTTACAAAGACTATCGTTGGAATAGAACGTAATAGATATATTTCGTTAAAAAATATATTCATGCCAAAAGACTTGGAGTTCGATTTATTTCGGACTCCTTTTCTTATTGCCCTTTCATTTTTCTTCCTTTATAATAGAAGTCAGTATGAATTAACACAAATCTGACATCAAGAACATACGAAGCTAAAGCTTCGCGGTTTGAACCGTGAGATACGATATCAAGCACACATAAATGGAGAAAACTAATATGGAGAACAATAACCGGTTACAAATGGATGGAATACGGAACGAAAAGAATACGAAATGGTCGAAAACAAAACAAATAATGTTAAAAGAGTTGATGAATTTTGCTGTTGTAATCGTAATTTTAGCAGTTGTTTTAGTCATCGTGAATATTGCGTTTCCAAATCTCAAGAATAGAGCATTCGTCTGGTATTATAATCTGAATCATCCGTATATTGAAAACGACGCTTACCTTCCAAATGCATTCTATCGTCAGGGTCAAAATGATTATTACGCACTTGGAACCTGTGGACTGACCTCCATTGCGAATGTAATCAATATCATAACGGACTCAACATCATATACGGAAAATGACGTTGTAAAAGTTGCAATGGATAACGATTTATGTGTAAAAGACACGTTTCCGGAAACCATGGGAGCAACTCAGACAAGCGATATCGTTCAGATTGCTGATATTTTAGATCCAGAAGGTTTTATTCAGGTAACGGTATACAACAGCCAGAATATGCTTTCTGTAGACGAGTTGGCAGATCTCATTTCGGATCCAAAAACAGCTGCAATCGTCGGTGTGGATTCCGTTGCAATGACAGCCGATGATTTAGCAAATAGAACCTATAAAAACAATAATTCGGCTGCTGACCATAGAATCACAGTATATGATTGCATTTATGACGGATCCGGAAATGTAACAGGTTTCAAGATTGTTGATTCCGGGTTTGGTCTGGATCAGGTCTCCAAAGAGCGATTCCAAATAATGTATGAAGGCGATGAAATACATTCCATTGACGAAGAATCAATCATTCTGTTAACGTATACAAAATAAGAAATCTGATTTGAACAAATCTCATAACCACTTGCCTGTTGCGGTAGGTGGTTCTTTTTTTTTGTTTCGTCTTTCTCGAACCATATTTAATACAAAATAATTTATATACAATTCAAGGAGGAAACGAATTATGGCAAAAACCAGAGAAATTCAATGTGTGCATTATGTGTGCGAAGGAAACTGTGATCTTGGAAAAGACGGTACATTTCGTCATCAGTGTCAGACCTGCAAAACATACAAGAAGAAACCAGGTGGAAAACCGGCACGTACTGATAACAGACGTCAGAAGATGGAACGCATTCAGAGAAAGGAAAGGTATTAGTATGAATAAGCTCGTAAAAGTAATCAGTCCCAGAAAAGAACGAGAAGTTCCGAAGTACTTTAGAGAATTCTGGATACATAATCAGAAAACAAACAAACGAAGTGATAAAGCAGATATTCTTGGTTATAGTTTCCCGTGTTTTGAAGACGGAACTGTCGACACAAACGACAGCTCCTACGAAAGCTGGAAACAAAATTATGAATATTGTATTTCACATCCAGAGGAGTTTGACGATGCTGGTGTTATTATTCAAAGTATCACTGTCGTCGAACCAGCAACTTACCTGTGTAGCTGCGGTAACGACGTTGACATGGTTCCTTTTAAGGATGGATTGTGTTGGTGTTATCGTTGTAAACAAAGGTACACACTTACAGGTATCCCAGTTCCGGCAGACACATAATTAAAACGAATTGAGCTTGCTTTATTGCAGGCTCTTTTTACGAAATTTCATTTGTACTACTTCCGTTTTCACCTACGGTACGTCGTTAAATTAATATTTAACGACGTACTGATGATATAGAAACTACACTATTCCTTTCGCTTGAACTTCCATTTCTCTTCCAAATTTATCATCCGCAAATATGAAAACAAAACTATAAACAAGAACATAGGCTTTGCAAAACTCAAAAAATCTTGGCATAAGAAAAAGAGATCACAACAATGTGACCTCAATTTCTTTTTCCTTACATTAGAAAACAATTTGTTCCATGACCGGCTTTCAGATCAGATGAACCAACCTTTACAGCATTTGCCATTAAGTTTACGTCATTTGCATGTCCGTCACGAATCGCCGCTTCAATCAGATCTGAAGCTCCGTGCGCAATTACCAGGACACGAAGTGCATGCAGCTGATCACGCATCATTTCGAGATCGACGTCTCTGTCAACATCACGCTGTCTTAAGTGTTCGTTGTACTTATCTTCGATCTCAAACAGTTTTGTCATCCGATCGATGTCGTCCAACGCTTCTTTGTACTTGCTGCGGCATAACCGGTTGATTTCTGCAGACCGTTTTAATTCCCGCATCTTCTCGTTCTTTTTTCGAAGCTTGGTCCTCAGACGGTCAACTTCTTCTGCAAGGTCACCGATCTGTCTGTTGAGCTGACGTCTTTCTTTCTCTTCCAGATGTTCCTGACCCATGATGTAACCACCATGTTTACGAACGGATGGTAATACCTCATGCGTTACCCAATGCTGGAAATCGGATGCGAATTTTGCCTCAGAATGCATTAACAGATCATAAAAACCGCACTCATTGATGATCCATTTATCTTTGAAATCATTTGAATTTGTCCATAAAATAGGTTTTACCGCTGCGGTAAAATCCTTATATTTCAAGGCTTTGCGGTCTTCTTTTCGAACAAAATTGAGAATAGCACGTCCTTGTGCACTATTTGCGGAATACCCAAGTTTGTCTGCAACTTCTCGTCCAATGAACCAAATTGTTCCTTCTTCATCCTGTAATAAATGAAGAGATCCGAATACATCATTTAAAAATTCAGATGCATCAAATTTACTACTGCTACTGCTGTTATCCATATGTAAGCTCCTTTCATACATATATGATTAGTGGTTTCGTACTAAATATGTGCTCTTTGTTATCGAGACAAATGAACATTTTTCAATACTATTCGTTGCGGATTTCTTTGTTTCATCCTCGTCCATATTTAATCTGAGGTACTATGGGTATTTCAGAAAGGATATAAAAAATGAAACCAATAACTGATTACGAAAAGATAAAAGACTTACTATTTAATAGTGATAAAAACTTATTTATTACAGGACCCGGCGGAACGGGAAAGACTTATCTTATAAATTCATATCTTGCAACAGCAACCAATGCTATCGTATGCGGAACGACCGGTATGGCAGCGGCAAACATTGGTGGGGATACGATGCATCGGATCTTTGCAATTCCAGTACCAGCATGCGGAGCTGACTTAAAGAAGATCGATCAATCTCGTATCAAGCCATTGATCAAAGCGGATGTTGTGATCATTGATGAGATCTCAATGTGCAGGAATGATACTTTTTCTTTCATGTATAAAGTACTCAAGAAAGCTGAGCGTCTAAAAGGTAAGCGAATCCGTCTTATTGTCGTCGGAGATTTTTCACAATTGCCTCCAGTCGTCACAACTTCGGACGCCAAATTATTGAAAAAGTTCGGATTCGATACATCCGGATTCGCATTTACAACCAAAGAATGGGGAACCTGTAAATTTACAGTATGTGAGTTGACGGAAGTCCGTAGACAAAGTGACGTAGAATTTATTAAGGAATTACACAGAGCCAGACTTGCAGATAAAAAATGTATTCCCTATTTCAATGGGTTTCTAACCGATATACCGCCTGATAATGTGATTCGATTATGCGGAACCAATGCTGAAGTAGAAAAGATCAACCGGATGTATTTAGACAATCTGCCAGGGCTGCCGGTCCCCTATCAGTGTACAAAAGAAGGAAGAACAACCGGTAATTACATCGACGATATCATTCTGCTCAAAGAAGGAGCCCGGGTAGTGTTCCTTGCAAATGATGTCAAATGTCAGTATAGGAACGGACAAATGGGCACAGTACTCTCCTGCTATCCTGACCATGTTCTTGTACAGGTGGATAGGAAAGAAATTAATGTATACCAACATGAATTTATCCATTATGAATACAAAGTAAAAAGCAATACTCTGCTTCGTGATGAGGTCGGCGTCGTAAAACAGATCCCTCTTCGTCTGGCTGCTGCAATTACAATCCATAAATCTCAGGGAAAAACATTCGACGCCATGGTACTTTCACCTAAGATATTCGCTGCCGGTCAGTTATATGTTGCACTCTCTCGTGTGACAGGACCAGATGGGCTTTATCTGACGGAACCGGTTGTTGAAGATTACCTGATGTCTGACAAAACAGTTCTTAAGTTCTACAAAAATGGATATACCTGGACGTATACAAAGAAAAAGGCAGTAAATAGTGGGAATAAAACTAGTTCTAAACCTACTACTGCTACTAAGAAAACAACAGCAAAAACAGCTGGTTCCAAAACTTCGAAAACGGTAACTTCGAAAACGAAAACTGCCGGAACCAAAACTTCCGGTTCCAAGAAAACGCAGACGACAAAGAGAACCAACACAAAAGGAACCAAAAAGACGGGTTCTAAAACAACCACATAGGCACAAAATAAGGAGACTATTATTTAGTCTCCTTTGTTTTCTTCTGATTTGTTGGTATCTTCGTATTTGATGCCTCGGATCAGCTGTTTTCGTTCTTCTGACATCGTTGTGTAAAAATCTTTCGTCGTCTGAATGTTTTTGTGACCTAATGCGGTGGCAGTCAAATACAAATCTCCGGTTTGGTTATAAAGTTTTGTTCCGAAGGTACGTCTTAAGGTATGAGGCGTTACATGTTCCCCAATGGTGTCTCCATACGCTTTGATCATTCGTTCTACGGACCGTACTGACAACCGATCTCCAGTTGCATGTCTTGATGATAAAAATAATGCCCGGTTTGCGTCATCGTAAGGTTGTCTTTCAAAATCAATATAACGATCGATAGCTTTTCGAACCACATCATTTATAAGTACGTCCTCCTCTTTTCCTCCCTTTCTCGTCACATGGATTGTCATTGTATTCCGATTAATGTCATCGATATTTAGATTACATAATTCAGAAACACGGATTCCAGTATACGCAAGTGTTGTTATGATTGCAATATTTCTATACTTTGTATTTTCAAGATAAAACAAAGATTCTGGTTTTCCAACACAAGCCTTCACATTATTCAACAATTCTACTGTTTCGTCACTTGTTAGTGGTCGTTTCTTTTCCAATTCCGCTTTTGGTCTATCTATTAATTTTGCAACATTCATAGAAAGTCCTTTGAATGTAACCAGATATTGGAAAAAAGCTCGCATACAGCTTAGCTTTTGTGCTCTTGCTTTTGCTTCATTATGTACTGTTTCATACTCAGTCATATGCAAACGTAAATAACTCATATATTTTTGCATATCAAGAGCATTGATTTGATTTAACATATCTATTGTGATATCGCTATATTCAGAAATCAAAGAATTTCGGTCAATCAAAAATTGAAAGAAATTACGAATATTATATGCATATGAAATCATCGTATTGTAAGATCTGCCCAATGTTCCGTCACAATAATCAAAATAGTCTTTTACGTAGTCTGGAAGATCTACTTTTAACCTATTCAATTGTTGCAGTTTTTTGTATTTTACATCTTCTTTCATAATGAATATTATAGAACGAATACGAAAAAATGGCAACAAATCTGACGAGTTTTCCATACTTTGAGCCTTATCATATGTAAACAAATAATTCGAAAACAAAAGGAGATTTTTACAATGAGAACAATCAAGGAAGATACGGTTAAAGAAGCAATCGATTTCTATGGTGCGAACATTCAGGCAACAATCTGTATGGAAGAATGCGCAGAGCTTATCCAATGCATCAGCAAAGAGATTCGAGGCAAATCAAACATTGATCATCTTGCTGAGGAAATGGCAGATGTATGTATCTGTATTGAGGCTTTAAAACAGATTTATGGTATTTCAGATGAGCAGATGCAGACCTGGATTGATCTCAAACAGAAACGTATCGAAGATCGTATGTTAAAAGGAGAATGATTTATGATTATCAGGATGACAGTACACGATAACGATTTTCAAGATATCATGAGCGGTTTTGTTCATAGTTTGTATAATGGATTGACTTCGATTCAAACAGATTTATACACAAAATATACGCTCGAAGGTCCGGATAGCGAGGCATTTGATGAATACATACAGTGCTCTATTCGTGTAAATAAAATTCGGGAACTTCTTAATCCGAATACAACACTTGTGCTGTCTGATGACGAAAAGCAACTTATACTTCAGAGAGTTAAAAGCATATTCGATGATTATGTTACACATCACGAACCGAATAAAAATGCAGCCGATTATCTTCGGAACCAATTTGAGGCTTCCATCATTGGATGTGTAACAGACAGAGACGAAAACGGAGAAGCCTGGTATTGGTTCCAAACATCCGGCTGCGTTATGAACCAATAACAGGAGGAGGATATATTTATGAATTATATCAGTGGATTCGCAATTGGAAACATCATTCAGTCATTTTTGCTTGAAAACGACATATACACACCTGAAAACTACAAATCTGCTTATGCTTGCTGCAAACAAAAATGTAACAAAACTGAAAACGGTATAGGGCACGCTAAGCGGTATCGATACTGGAAAGATGACATTATGCCAGTATTACGAAATTGGCTTGATGAGAGGTAACTTATTATGACCAGAGAACAAGAATGTGTAAAAGAATTATGTATGATCCTTGATGACATTACAGAAAAAGCAAAACATCATGATTTCTCTTTATTCCGAGTTTCCGGAATAAGTGGATGTGACAGATATCAGGGGCAGCCTCCGATATGTCGAATTCGGGATGCTGTTTTCGAAAAATACGATGACGTTATTTGTGATGCTTTGAGAGAAAACGATAATTCGAATTCAAAATAACTAGGAGGCAACATTTATGTTTCTAAGATTCATGGTTTTCATGGGTATATTCATTATTTCTGCAGCGTGCAGCTTTATTATGACAGAACTGCATGAACAGCACCCAGAAAACAAACGATATAAAGTATACTGTATATTAAGTTTTATCATCGTTGACGTTGCTATAATTGCAGGACTATACATATTAAGACATTGATCAACGAAATACGAGAAGTCTGCTCTTTGGCTTCTCTTTTTGTTATTCCTTTGTTCAGAACTCACACATATTTAACTGTAGCAGGGAAAATCCCTGTAAACATTGATTAGTGGAGGAAACAAATAATGGCAAAGGAAAACTATATTTCGCTCAAGGGTCAGTTACGTGGCGATGTTCGTTTTGTGACGGATCCGGACACTGGTGAAATTACATCCGCAATGTTCCCATTATACGTATTAAGACGTAATATTTGGGATCGCGCAGGTAACCTTTCACCGAAATTCGACAGACCGATCATTTTGACATCAGACAAAGAGATCATCAGAGCTGTCAAAGAACTTAAGAAATACGATATCGTTGAAGTAAAAGGATCATTCCGTACTAAAATGTCATCTCGACATAAGGTTTGCGAGGCTTGTGGAGAAACTACCACTGTAGACGCTCCTATCCAGCTTATCAATCCGTCTTTCGTTGGCGCTGTCGTAACAAACATTCAGAATAACACAGAAGGACTCAATTATCTGTTAAATGTAGCAGAGATTTCAAATATCGCTAAAGTGATCGGACGTGTATGTTGTCCTACTGACTCTATCACAATGGCAGAAACCGAAAATGGCGTCCCATATTGCAGATATCAGCTTGCTGTAAACCGAAAGCTTTATGTTGCTGATTCTGATGGAGAAGAAGATCATGCAGATTACCCTGTTGTAATCAGTTATGGCGATATCGCTTATGATGACCATGATGTTTTGCAACAGAATGCTCTTGTTTACCTGGATGGATATATTCATGTGATCCAGCAGGAAAGAACCACAATCTGTCCACATTGTGGAGCGACGATTCCTTATAAAACAGCTTCTATGACGCTGAGTCCATATTCTATGGAATACTTACGAGATTTCAAAGATGATGTTCTCGAGTCTACACATATGGTTGACGAACCAAGAGAAGACGAACCGCTTCATGATTCGGATAAAGAATAACTAATTGGAGGGAAGTATTATGACTGATTACGACAGAAAATGGGTTAAATGGTTACTCCTTGGTATGGTTCTTGGTTATGTGGTTGGAAAAGTGATTACGGTATTGCTTGGAATCGTTATTACAGACGAAGCGATTTACGAATTTGTTAAATTGATTCCAGCTGGAATGTCCGTGCTTGGTTTATTCCTCGTACTCTTCCGTTACAACAAAGAAAAAGAAGACCAGCTTGGCGAATAACATATAATTCAGCATAAAAAAAATGGCACCGTTTGAGAGTTTACTATCTCTTTCGGTGCTATTTCGTTGTTTTTAATCGTTTTGTAAACGTTCATTCCGGTGCCGCTGCCTGACGAATGCCAGTACACCAGAAATCATTTTCTATTATTGTCAGTGCGTCGCTTTTCTTTTGATTTACGACGTACTAATAGCGAATCTAACTACATCCTAATTTCCAAAAACATCATGATTTCGACGTTCTATAGCCAAATCATCCATAACTTTCTGATTTTCACTTATCTTCTGCCGTCTTTCTCCCATTTTTACAGCCACTCTTTCTGTTTCCGGCATTTTGTAAACCATATAGTCAGTCCAATATTCCCAGCATAACCACGTTTTAATCTCTGGTTTATACTCAGCCAAGCTGTTTACGATTTTACAGAGCAGCTTATGATCAGTCTCACGTTCGAACAGGCGCAAACATTCTAGTATTCTTGAAATGCGTAATAAATTATGGTTTTCGTTTTGTAACCACTCTTCTATGCGCGCTTTATGGAATACCCACGATGTACGCCGACCTTTCGAAACCACAACAATCGTGTCGTCTTCTTTTTCTTCCAGTTCGATATTACTCATAAGCTGCACCCCATAAAACAGGAGCATTCTCATGAACATCCGGTGAAGGTTTTCTTTCACCAAACCAATATCTGCGAGTTTCTTAGCCTGCTCCCTAGATATTACGGGTGCCAAAACGTTATATTTAGACTGCGTTTCTGTTGGAAATACCCATTGAATATACGAATGATCGCTCTCTAACTGTAAATCATTATATCGGATGATCTGGTTGTAAGTTCGTCCGTGTCTGTCAGTCCCGGTCCCGATCAAAAATGACTCCAGGTTTGCAGTCTCATTTTTGTTTTCTATATTTGGTTTTGTCTTTGGTTTCCTGAAGAATGAAAACATATGAATTCTCCTCTCTTTTCTCAAACATTTTATATTCCTAAATATGGATGACGAAAGATCAAAGAAAAAAACAGCCCTGTTTCCAGAGCTGTCGTGTTTCCTATTTTATTCATTTGTTTCGGAAGCTTCATCTATCGTTTCCGGTTCTACTGTTTCTCCCATCAACTCGGAATAATGCATGAACAGCATTACGATCGGACAACAAACAAAATAAATCATACCAATAGCAAATCCCATAAGTACGAAGAATATTGTTATCAGTAGTCCCACAAGGCTAAATCCCGGGAATGTCAGATGACTTGTAAAAATACGAAAAGCTCTACTTAACGCATACAACAGGGCAGTCCAGCCATTGATCAACAGGTATGACACTACAGCCATCGGGATTCCGATCAGATATCCGCCTTCTTCAGCATAATAACCGGTCATAAAAACCGTTACGATTGGTGTCGCAATTGACATTACTGCTGCTGCTATCATTCTTTTACTCCATGTTACTTTTTCCATAATCCTAAATCTCCTTTTCGTTTTGTTATATGTTATTTTTTAGGTTACACTTATTAGACAACTAAAATCGTTAACAGGTTTTAAAGATTAAAAAATATTTCTCATTCTTCTACAACCCAATTGCTAAGATCATAAAGAAGCATCAGGATAAATGCGATTACAAACCCAATATTCAAGACGATTGCTGACGTATTCCCGGTACATAAACTCATAAGAAATACCATTATGACAAATGCAATAAAAGTACTCCAAAGAGAGAATGTTGAAATAAATACCAATACAAGAGCTGTGACTACCACATAGATGGAAGCGGTGCTGCCTACGAATTCCACAATGTCGTACAACATTGTTCTGTCTTCGCTAAGCCGGTCAATAAAAGTTGGAACAGCCTCAAATACTACAAACAAAGCCATCAAAGCTACCTTAACCAGTGTGAATAATACATACAATACATTTACAGATTTCGTTTTCATTTTCGTTTTCTCCTTTTCGTGTTTGAAATTTTTGTTCCGTATACTTATTAGACAGAGCAAATCACAAACAGGTTTTACGAAAACGAAAAATATTTATAAAAAGTTTCTGAGATAGTAAATCGCATGCAAAAATATAGAGCTCGACACGTGAATACGAGCATTTGTTTAGCATCATTGGAGCCCAAATATACGCATGCAGACATACAGAAAATGACGTTATTTTTAAAAAAGCGTCAAATGAGTTTGAAAACACAGACACCGCAAACCCAGTAAATTCAAGAGTTCTGGACTTTTCAAAACATGGTGTCAAAAGCCCCTATGGGTACCCGAAGAAAGATTTGACATCATCCTGGGTTTCAAAGCTTGTTATCCTTTCAAGTTCTCTCAAACACTGAAAACTGAGCATAAGAAAAACAGCCCTGAATTCCAGAGCTGTCGTTTTCTCATTTGTTATTCTTTTGTTTTTGAAGCCCTTTCCACGTAGCATGAGTTTTGCACCATTCTTTGTCTCCATTTGCACATGGGCTATTCTGATCGGCTTCGTATGTACAGAACTCGCACACCAGCTGGTCCCCATACATTAATTTCTGAATGATGGTCTTCGCTTGCTTCAGTTCTTTCCTATATCTTCTCTTTTGTCGTTTCATTCATATTTTGACCTTTTCTATATTGTATTTCGTTTTATTAATCGATAACTGGTGAGAATATACTCAATTGATCAATCATATCTTCCGGGTTATCCTCTGACTTATTGAAATAGAAATCTAAATCCTGGATCTCGATGTCTGTGAGAGCAAAGAATTCTATATAATACATTTGTTTTGTCGCCAGATATCTGTAATTTTTAATGAAGATTCCTTTTTCCTTGTACTCTTCAAGAGCTTCCGTGATCGCTGCATTATTATCTTTCTTGTTACCGTCTCCAAAATTTACCCAACGCAGGAAGCTCTCATACTTAATATTCATCGGATATACATGTACTTCCATACCTTTTTCTACAGCTGTCTCGTAAGCTGATACTCTTTGTTTCATAAATGGGTAATATAAGATGCGAGCTGTATTGTCTTCCAGATTGTTTAATGGTTCTGCAGGCATCTTTCTGATCTTGTTTTCCTTGATCTCATCCATCAGATATTGTGACATAACAACGTAAATAATGTGTTGTTTTTCATCAAGTTCACACTCTGCTATCAATCGTCGACCACCTGTAAAATTATCGCCCGAATAACCTTCAAAACCTAATGCCCACATTTTATAGCAACGATTCCAGATATCGTCGTATTGATTTTTACTAGGGTTCGATTTTACATTACCGTTAATTGCGTGATAAATATCTATTATTCTGATCGGTAACGGAGTAACGGAACTGGTACTTTGTTCCCATTGTAATATCAAATAAGATAATATCTGCATATCACGAGAATCAAATAACTGTATACTATCTTTCTTCTTAAACATATCTGGTGGGAATGTTATCAGTGTTCTATGCTGTCCGTCTTCACTTCTGTAAACCTCTAATTTCCCATTTTGTATATCCTGTTTGGTAACCATCTGTTTTTTGTTTACGAATAATGACTTCGCACTGATATCATCAACTCCAACATAAATAACAGATGATAAGTCAAAACCATAGTCTTCTTCCGCTATATCCAGGACGTTGATTGTTAAATCTGTCATAAAATCACGTTCCTGCATTTTGGGTGTCTTTTTTCCCTGTCCTGGACAGTTTATTAATTTACTATTTGCATCTAAAGACCAATCTTTGATAATACGTAATTGTTCTTGTTCCATTGACGGGAAATCTGGATACTCTTTATCGTTTAATATAAGTTGTCCTGTTAAATTATATACGGTTAAGGCATCACGATAAAAATAAGTATCGCTTTCGTTTTTCCACTCATTCGTCTCAACCATATCACAGCAAGTCTTGTAATATCTAAACTTCCTTCTTGTTATGGATCTCTTTTTAATTGAGGATAATCTACGAAGCTCCATTCTGTCTGTTGTTTTCAGATCGTCGACCAGAACACGTTCAACAAACGACTCAAAAGGTTTATCAAATGCTTTGTATCTATTTTTCCGACTCTCATAATATTCAACCAAATCTTTATCTATTTTTCCAGATATTTTATTTATAAAGCTTTTTGAATACTTTATAGAACCCATAATTATATCCTCCATTTCTTTTCATTTCTATTGTAAATGTTTTGTTGCTTGTATGCAATATCAATAATTTGTCACAGTTTTCTTCGATATTTACAATTTTGTCACGGTTTCTTTCGATAAATACCACTTTGTCACGTTCTCATTCGATAAGAGATAGTTTGTCGGGGTGTCGTTGGATATAATAAAGTTTGTGGGGGGGTGGGGGGGGTGGGGCTCGT